>Ga0256404_1000598_pt1 | contig 93691 bp, 86 predicted proteins | sample RumenRJG_01DNA_FD_185990 | JGI IMG/M metagenome (GOLD analysis project Ga0256404, IMG submission 185990) | Bovine rumen microbial communities from Lethbridge, Alberta, Canada - RJG_01 | ecosystem: Host-associated > Mammals > Digestive system > Stomach > Rumen | place: Canada: Alberta | collected... | reverse complement strand
ACGGACGCTGTTTCTCCAAAAAGACTCACGCCAGACCGGATTACTACTCCCTTATCCTAAAATAAGTGCAGCTGGCTGACCATCTGGGTGATGGTTTTGCCGACTACGCTTATACCGTACTAAAAGACCGAAAGAAAAACTGCATCATCGGTGCAGTTTTTCTGTATTCCGGAAATGCAGCTTTGCGACTTCGGACAGCTGATCCATACCAAAGCGATTCACGAATTCCAGTGCGCAGTCATCGACTTTCGTGCCTGCACCTTTCTGGAACTTCATTCTGTATTTCTTTTCCATCTCATCCATGGAGACGAGGAATGCATATCTGGCAATGACCGAAGCGGAACCGACAGCAGGATACTTGTTCTCTGCTTTGGTCTCAAAGGTGATGCCTCTGATCACGGTTTTCTCATGCGTCAGATAATGGTAGTACTGAGGCTCCGGGGCAAACTGATCGATGATCCGGAAGTCCGGAAGTCTGGTCTTCTGCGACAGATTTACATAGGCCTGGTTATGAAGCTTTGCCTTGATCGCATTCATGTTGCTGGAGGCATGGACCTGGTTGTACTTCTCAGGGTTCACAATCAAAAGGCTGTACCGCAGCGTCTGCATGAGCTTCGGAGCGATCTTGCGGATCTCTGCATCGGTCAGTGCTTTGGAGTCCCGGACGCCCAGTTCCTTCAGCATTCCGAGGTCGCTTTCCTGCACGATGCAGGCACAGACGCAGACCGGGCCGAAATAGTCACCGGTACCGACTTCGTCGCTTCCTGCCTGAGGAAATTCCGGCTTCTTTGCATGGGGATGAGAACGGAGTTCTTTCCGGAACGGGGATGCATAAACTTCAGCATCTTTTCCCTGGAATACGACTTTTCCGGAAGTATAGGCAGTAATGACGCAGTTTTCAGGCCGGAGCTGATATTCTCCATAGGGAGGAACCCGTTCCGATGCGGTATCCTTCCAGGCTTCATACAGGGTCCTTCGTTCTTCGGGGGAGAGCACTAAGGTAATTACTTCAGACATGGCTCCATTCTACCATGATTTGCCAACCCGAATCAGATCGGCGTAAACTGTTAGGCGAAAGGCGGAGAACTATGATCACGATTCCGGAAGGATGGTTTGCAGGAATAGATATTGCAGTTGTGATCTTCTATGCGGTGCTGATTGCCAAGGGAGCGAAGAAGGGCTTTCTGTATCAGATTCTGTCGTTTGCGGGTGCCGTGCTTTCTTTCTTCATCGCCTGGCGTTATGATTCCGTAGCAGCCCAGTATATCCGCCTATGGCCGAAGGACTGGAACCCGTTTGCGGATTCGCTGTTTGCAGATTCGTTTATCGACTTCATGAATGAAGCAGTGTGGTTCCTGGTGCTGTTTCTGATCGTGAGGATCATCTTTCATCTGCTCTGCAGCCTCGCCTTTGGACTTCAGAAAGTTCCGGTGCTGCGGGAAGTGAGCGGACTGCTGGGCGGACTGCTCGGAGCAGGAATCGCGACGATCTGGATTCTCGTATTCTCGGTCTTTCTGAATACGCCGGTATTTGCTAATGGGACAGCTTGTGCAGATTCGACGCTGATCGGTAAAATCAGCGAACCGGTATCGGAGACGATGAGCGAGCTCGGTGTTCAGACCAACAGCATGAAAGCTCTGAACAAATTGTTTACGGATATGAATTCCATGGATGACAGCGATAAGCAGGCAGTTGCGAAGTGGCTGGAATCGCATGGGTATGAAAAGCTGGAAGAAGGAATTCAGATTTCTCTTCCATCAGATGGAGATCGCAATGAATCAGCTGGAGAACAGTCTTGAACTGAATATCATCATTGAACAGATCGCAGGACTCTGTTCTTTTTCACTTGGCCAGGAAGCAGTGAGAGCTCTGGAGCCTTCTTATGATCCGCTGGTCATCCGCAATGAGAATGCAAGGATCCGGGAAGCGCTGGCGGCGGTGATCCATGATGGGCCGATGCCGTTCCATGGCATCCGGGATCTGTCCGGGATGCTGAAGAATGCCGTAAAGGGAAGATTGCTCACGGGAATGGATCTGGCTCAGGAGATCTCGTTCATCCAGGGCATCCATGCGATTAAGAGCTATGAGCAGGGACTTGAGACGCCTCATGAAGCGATTCATGATCTCGTCTCGACCATGACGGAACATCGGGCAGCGGAGAAGATGCTTTCTTCCTGCGTGAATGAATACGGAGAAATTCTCGATACGGCAAGTCCTGGTTTGCGGGAAGTGAGAAGACAGCTGAGGAATATCGACGGAGAGATCAGTGCTGCCGTGCAGAGATTTCTTTCTGCTCACAGCTCTTCGGTTGTCGATTCGATCGTGACGTACCGCAATGGCAGAGCGGTGCTGCTGATCAAGGCGAGTGAGAAGAACAGCTTCGGCGGTCTTCTGTATGGCGACAGTGCGAGCGGTCAGGCAAGCTATGTGGAGCCGGCGGCTCTGGTCGGCGTGAACAACCGGAAACAGGAACTCACTGCCCGGGAGCAGGAAGAGATTGCGGAAGTGCTGCGCAGATGCTCGAAGGTCGTGCAGGACATCGCCAGTGAAGAGCTTGCCAACCTGGAAACCTGCACCTTGCTCGATTCTCTGTTTGCAAGAGCAGAATGGGGAAAAGAACGGGATGCGATTGCGGCAGCACTCAGCGAAGAGAAAGAAATCAATCTGAAGAAAGCAAGACACCCGCTGATTGATCCGAAGAAAGTCGTGCCGAATACGTATCGTCTGAAAGATCCCCAGCGGATGCTGCTGATCACCGGCCCGAACACCGGCGGCAAGACGGTTTCCATGAAAATCATCGGTCTCTTCGTGCTGATGACGTACTGCGGCATTCCGGTGCCGGCGGAAGATGCGAAGGTTCCGTTCTTCGATCATGTCTATGCGGATATCGGCGATGATCAGTCGGTCGTTTCATCTCTGAGCTCCTTCAGCGCACATGTCGAGAAGCAGGCAGACATCCTGCGCAATGCGACCAGCGAGTCGCTGGTGCTGCTGGATGAAATCGGCAGCGGCACGGATCCGAAGGAAGGCGAAGCGCTGGCAATTTCCATTCTCAATGAACTGCGCAGCCGGCGGACGATGACCGTCGCAACGACGCATTACAGCCGGCTTAAGGCATACGGCAAGCGGCACAGCGATATTCTGTTAGCAAGCGTGCAGTTTGATATGGAGAAACTGGAGCCGACTTACCGGTATCTGGAAGGCGTGACCGGACAGTCCAACGCCCTCGAGGTCGCAAAGCGCTATGGTCTTCCGGAGGACGTGATCCGGTATGCCAGATTTCTGAAAGACCAGGCTAGGAGCGAAGAAGACCAGCTCATAGAGAAACTTGAAAAACAGCTCAATGAGACAGAACTGAAGAATGCTGCCCTCGATGCGAAGCTCGAGGAGATCAAGGCATACCAGCGCACGCTCCATACCGAGAAAGTGAATTTCGAGAAAGAGCGGGATGAATGGCATGCCAAGGCTGAAGCGGAAGCAGATGCATATGTCGAAGAAGCCCGGAAGAAGGCAGATGAGGTGCTGCGGAACATGCGGCGCATGCAGCAGAATGCCCGCTATCATGAAGTGCTGGCTGAGCGCCAGAAGCTGAATCGGGCAGAAACAGAAGAAGAACCGGCTGAGAAGCCGGCTGTAAAGCAGGGAGGCTATCGGCCGGGGGATGTCGTGGAGCTGAGAGCCGGCGGTCAGCCCGCAAAGGTTCTTTCGGTGCGCAAGAAGCAGATCGTGATCAGCCTCAACGGGCGCGAGATGCAGGTGAAGGAATCGCAGATCCGTCCGAGTCTGAAGATCATCGCCGATGTGAAGGAGAAGCCGGTGATGACTGTCAGCGGCGGCGATCTCTTTTCCTCGATGCCGATTCAGTGCAACCTGATCGGCATGCATGTAGATGAAGCCATGGAGGCGATGAATTCCTATCTGGACCAGGCAAAGATTCATGGACTGAAACAGTTCCGGATTGTGCATGGCGATGGCAGCGGCGCACTCCGCAAAGCGGTGCATGATGCCCTGGCAAAGAATCCGGACGTGAAGGAATACCGGCTCGGCATGCCGCAGGAAGGCGGAACCGGAGCCACGGTCGTCACGATGAAGGACTGAATATGGATCGGGAGTATATCAAGGCAAAACTGGCGAATCTTCCGGATCAGCCCGGAAGCTATCAGATGAAGAACCGGAATGGGGAAATCATCTATGTCGGCAAGGCGAAGAATCTTCATAACCGGGTCAACCAGTATTTCACCGGAGCCCATGATTTCAAGACCACGAAGATGGTCTCGAACATCGAGGACTTCGATTTCATCGTGACCAGAAGCGAGAAAGAAGCCCTCGTGCTCGAGATCAACCTGATCAAGAAATACCGGCCGAAATACAACATCCAGTTCATGGATGACAGCACCTATCCGTATATCAAGCTGACGAATGAGAAATATCCCCGCCTGCTCATCGCAAGAGACATGAAGAAAGACCGCAAGGCACATTACTTCGGTCCGTTCCCCGATGCCGGCCATGCACGCAATACGCAGAAGCTGCTGCAAAGTCTTTACCCATTCCGGCGCTGCACGCAGATGCCAGCCAAGGTATGCCTGTACTACCATATGGGACAGTGCCTCGGTCCGTGCGAATATGAAGTGGATCCTGAGATCTACACGAAGATGAACGAGGAAGTCACGCGCTTTCTGAACGGCGATACGAAGGAAGTACGCGAGGAACTGAAACAGAAGATGGAAGAAGCCAGCGAAAAGCTGGAATTCGAGAGTGCCCAGCAGTACAAGGAGATGCTGGAAAGCATTGATTCCGTGACTGCAGACAAACAGATCATCGAACTCGACAACCGCGGGTCCATGGATGTCTTTGCCTGGTACAGCGATAAAGGCTATCTGGCAATTACCGGATTCCTCGTGCGCAATGGCACGATTCTCAGCAAGGAATGGAAGCTGAGACCCCTCTATGGTGATGCGGAAGAAGAATTCTTCTCGTTTGTGATTCAGTACTACCAGGATCATCCGGCAGCGAAGGAACTCGTGCTGCCTCAGGAAGCGGAAGAATCGACGGTGAACGAAGTTGGCGAGATTCTGGGCGTGCAGGTAACGCAGCCGCAGAAAGGATACCGCCGCAAGCTGATCGAGCTCTGCGTTGAGAATGCTAAGAAGCAGCTCGAACTGAAGTTCCAGACTGCGGAAAAGCAGGAATCTGAAATCGAAAGTGCTGTGAATCAGCTTTCCGAGCTGGCCGGCCATCCGATGAACCGGGTGGAGCTCTTTGATAACTCCCATACGGCCGGAACCTTTACGGTGGCCAGCTGCGTGGTCTATGAAGATGGAGTCCCGGATCGAAAGGATTACCGCCTCTACCGGCTTCATACCGGCAACAGCGATGTGGATTCGATGAAAGAAGTGCTGTACCGCAGATATTTCCGTCTCATCAAGGAGAACGGAAGACTGCCGGACGGCATTCTTGTCGATGGCGGCTGGACGCAGATCGAAGCCGCGAAGACGATTCTGGATGAACTCGATCTCAGCGGGAAGATCAAGCTGATGGGACTGGTCAAGGATGACCATCATAATACCGATGCTTTGATGGATACCGACGGGAAAACCTTTGCCATCGACAAGGACAGCAGCCTGTTCTTCCTTCTGACGAGGATGCAGGATGAAGTGCATCGCTCGGCAATCACGTATCACCGGAAGCTCAGGGCAAAGGCGCAGACGAGATCCATCCTCGATGAAGTGGAAGGAGTCGGACCGAAGCGCAAGCGGCAGCTGCTGAAGCATTTCGGAAGTTTCACGAACCTGAAGAATGCAGAGTGTGCCGAGATTGCCGAAGTCGTTCCGGAGAATGTGGCGGAAAAAGTATATGAAGCCCTGCATGCGGAGGAATGATATAATGCAGAGTATGTGGAAAGATGCAGCCATTCTTCCTGAACCGCAGCGGAAGCGCTGGACCGCATTCTTCGTGGCATTCGTCGTGCTGTTCACGGCGGTATGCCTGGGCGTGCTGAATTACAACTATGATTCGCTGGCCCGCTATCCGTACAAGGATGAGAAGAGCCGGCAGCTGATCAAGCACTATCTGAATCAGGAAGAGATTGATTATATTATCGAGTATTCGATTCCTCCCAATATGTTCATCGCTTATATCCAGTGCCCTGGCTTCAGCATCTACCATGCGGCGGAATACAAGAAACTGAGCGAATCGGAATGGATGGAATCGCCGGCGCATATCGTGACGATGGTCGAGGAAACCCGCCAGGTCATGGATACTGATACGCTGATCGCCTATCTGGCCGATGGCAATTACAGCTATTCTGATCTGCATGAATATCTGACAGAAGGGGATCCGTATCATTCCGGCAGCACCCTGGTGTCGGATGCAAGCGGAACAGACCTCTGGCTGGATGACAGCCTGACGGTCAGCACGCGCATTCCGTCCGGACTGGCAGTGCTTCCCGCAGAATGGTGCGTGAATGGCAATGCCGTGAGTGTTCTGGATGAGACCAGAAATGCGCTCTCCGGTCTGATGGATGCAATGTCGCTGGCTATGAATAATGGCCTTGAAAGCGGCGGTCTTCTGATTTCCAGGGGATATGTCTCCTTCCAAGATCAGGAAAAACTGTTTGAGAAAGCGCAGGAAACCTACGGGAAAGATGCTTCTCTGTATGTATCATATCCCGGCCACTCCGAGCATCAGCTCGGGCTAGCCGTGGACTTTGCGGTCAGCGGAATTCCCGAAGATTCCTTTGAGAAGACTGCTCAGTCGCAATGGCTCGAAGCCCATGCCTGGGAATACGGATTTGTCAGGAGCTATACGAAGCAGGATGAGCTGCTGACGGGCAAGTATGAATCGTATTCTCATTACCGCTATATCGGAACAGAACTTGCGGTTTCTCTGCACGAACAGGGAATCACTTTTGCGCAGTATGCCAAGCAGAAAGCATCCTGATCCGCTATACTGAACTCAGAAAGAACTGTTCCGGAAGGAGAAATGCGATGCTCGGAGAACTCATAGTCATTGCGCTCGTCTGTGTCCTTGCTTATATCTATTTCCGTTCTGCCGGAAAGCATCTGGACAAGATGAATGACAATTACCGGAAGAAGTAAATGAAAAGGAGAGCTGATCTCCTTTTCGTTTTCATCTGAGGCTGTTCTTCACTTTCCGGATGATCCGGTCTTCGCTGGCTTTCTGGCTGTATACATGTTCTGCTGACTTCAGGAACTGCTTCATGCCGGAGCCGTCCGCATTCCTGTAATCCTTGCGGATCGCATTGAGGATCAGCAGGCTGCTCAGAACTCCGGAACCCTGATTCACATCTTTCTTCGCTTTGGTTCCGATTGTGTCTGCTTTGATCTTCGAAGAGGTGATTCCGTTCTGGATCTCAGTGAGCTGAGGCTTCATCGTATTCAGCTGCCTGATCAGCGGACGTGCTTTCAGAAAGGTCATGACCAGAAAGACGAGCAGCAGGACGAAGGCGGCGATCAGACACCAGTAATTGTACGGATACAGACTGACTTGCATAGGGTTCCCTCTCTGCAAGTCATTATAAAGCGAAAACAGTCTATTTTCCATGCGGGTTTCTGATAAGATAATGACATGCGTGAACTTCTCATTGTGGCAGTATCAGATAACCATGGCGCCAGAAGACCGGTGCAATGGCTGCAGGAAACGTATCAGAATGCGGATTATTTCCTGCACCTCGGAGACAGCGAAGGACCGATGCGTTGGCTGAACGGATATGCCTGCGTGCGAGGAAACAACGACTATGATTCGGCTTATCCGGAACATCGGATCCTGAAGATCGGAGAACATCGGGTGCTTCTGACGCACGGGCATCGGGAGCTTTACCGCGGAGGGATGGAAGGTCTCATCTATCAGGCCGGAAAAGAGCAGTGCGATATCGTCTTCTACGGTCATACGCATATCTATTCCTGCGTGCATGAAAAGAATATCTGGCTGCTGAATCCCGGCAGCATCCGCCGCAATCGGGATGGCAGCAATCCTTCTTATATGCTGGTGAGGCTGAATGGACCGGACGTATCGGTTTCGCACATGGAGTATAATCCGGGGCTTGAATAATTGAGGACTCTCTGTTACAATCCTAAGTGCTGTCCACGTAGCTCAGCTGGATAGAGCACCCGCCTTCTAAGCGGACGGTCGCGAGTTCGAATCTCACCGTGGACACCATAACAGATACCGCCGCATGGCGGTATTTGCTGTTTAAGGAGATCAATGGGTTATTACGAAGAGATCATCACGGAAATCAGAAATGCCATCGAAGAACATCGATATGAAGATGCGAAGTTCCTGCTGAAACGGGAGCTGTCCATGCCTTATATTCCCGAAGATGCGGAAGCACAGTTCCAGGCGCTGCAGAAAGATCTCCGCTATGCTTGTGAAGACAGCCAGGGACCCGAAGAAGAGCCGCTGGAAGTGCTGCTAAGCATGCTGAAGGGGAAACCGGAGGCCCAGCTTGCCGCAGCATCCCGCCTTCATGATCGCAATCTGCGGACCTGCACCGAAGAGATCCGGGAGTATCTGAGCCATGAACCATATCCGGAAGCTGCCGCCCTCGTGATCGAAGCGCTGGCAGAGCAGGAAATCGGCGACGAATTCGTCTATACGAAAGATGGCGTCGAATATACCTTCTGGCCTGATGCGGTGACGCCGGTTACGCGCAGTCCTGGATTTCTGGAAGCACTGGCTCTTCTGAAGCAATGGGTGAGCCGCAATCCTTCGCTTCTTGAAACAGCGAAAAGCGTGCTGGTTCATGATGCTTATATGAATCTGCCGCTCAGCTATGAGAAAGAAGAAGCAGGGGGGGCTGCATATGAGGCTGCCTGCCAGGCTGCGGATCTCTTAGGCGATACCGCTGACAAAGCGGAACTTGAGAAGGTATACGATTCCTATCAGATCAGGAAGAAGACGTGTGCCTGAGAGGACACAGAGCTGGGTATTGCGCTGAAAAAGGCTGAACAATCGCACAGAAATCGTGATCTTATCCGTGGCGGATCAATTCTGTTTTTGATATACTGAGAACGTTTGAAAGAAAAGGAGTTCTTGAGCAACATGTCAGAGTGGACATTAAAAGAAAAATCAACAGGTGAACTGGTCGTTACCATCGAGGGTGACGAATGGAAGAAGGATGTCGAGAAAGCATTCAGCAAACTCGGAAAAAATGTAACCATGAATGGCTTCCGCAAGGGCCAGGTTCCGAAGAAGCTTCTGGAGCATGCGATTCCGGAGCGCGACCGCGAGCTGGAAGCAGTCAATGACAATGCCAATGCATGGCTGAAGGCTGCCCTGGATGAGCAGAAGCTGGAGCCGATTTCCCAGCCGACGCTGGATCTGCGTTCCATCGATCCGGAGAAGGTTGTCGTCGTATTTGAATTTGCTGTGAAGCCGAAAGCTACGGTATCCGATTATAAGGGTCTGGATTACCACATGGATGATACTTCTGTCAGCGAAGAGGAATTCAACAAGGAAATCGACCGCATGCGCGAGAACTTCGCAGATATGGAAACCAAGGATGGTGAAGCAGAGAACGGCGATACAGTTGATATCAACTATGAAGGCTTCAAGGATGGCGTTCCGTTTGATGGCGGCAAGGCTGAGAACTACAATCTGGAGCTCGGCTCCGGCAGCTTCATCCCGGGCTTCGAGGATCAGCTGGTCGGCGTGAAGGCCGGCGATGAGAAGGAACTGAATCTGAAGTTCCCGGAAGACTACCATTCTAAGGATCTGGCTGGCCAGGATGTCGTCTTCAAGGTCAAGGTCAATGAAGTCAAGCACAAGGTTCTGCCGGAAGTGGATGATGACTTTGCGAAGGATGTCAATGCGAAGGGCGTTGAGACTGCTGAAGATCTGAAGAAGATGGTCCGCGAGCGTCTCGAAAACCAGAAGAAGCAGTCTGCTGAGGACAAGGGAGATAACGATCTTCTTGATCAGCTGCTTGCAAAGACGGAAGTTGAGATTCCGGATGTCATGGTTGAAGATGAGGTCAACGGCCGCATCAACCAGATTGCTGCTCAGGTTCAGCAGTATGGCATGAAGCTGGAAAGCTATCTGTCCATGATGGGAAAGACGCTCGATCAGCTGAAGAAGGACTACGAGGAGGAAAGCCGCAAGACAGTCAAGACCAGACTTGCTCTGGATGCTGTTGCCAAGGCTGAAAAGCTCGAGCCGACGGATGCGGAAATTGAGAAGGAATTCAGCGATATTGCTGCACAGTACGGTCTGTCTGTTGATCGTGTGAAGGCTGCGATCAGCAGAGCAGCGGTTCAGGATCAGCTCAGAGAAGACAAGGCATTCCGCTTCGTGAAGAAGAATGCTAACGGAGCTCCGGAAGTCAGAGAACCGGAAACGGAAGCTCCTGCAGCAGAGGAAGGAAAAGACGCTTCTGCAGCGGAGTAATTCCGGCTATCAGCAATACGAACCAATAAGACGCTTTCGATGCGTCTTATTTTATCAGCAGGGGGTTCATTCCCTCTCTTAAAAGGAGGAACACACTATGAGCAAAGAGGTCAGTATCAGGGTTCCGGTAGTGTGCACGCGCGGTGTTGTCGTGTTCCCGGGCCAGGATGTGATGATCGAGGTCGGCCGCCAGAAAAGCATCAACGCGGTCAATGAAGCAAGTGCTTCCTATGATTCCATGGTTTGGATTGTCTGCCAGAACGACATTATGGTTGATAATCCTTCAGAACAGAATCTCTATCGTGTCGGTACACTCAGCAAGATCAAGATTGTCCGCCGCAAGGAAGGATTCATGCGGGTGACGTTCACTGGCATGAAGCGGGCTGAGCTGCTGAACCTGGAAGACAGCAATGACATGATGATGGCGACGATCCAGCCGCTGGAAGAAGTCGAAGGAAATCACATGGAGGAGATGGCGCTCGTCAAGCGCATCATCTCGGAATTCGAGAAAGTGAGCAACCTCTCGAGCGCCTTCCCTTCGGATATCGTATCGCAGCTTTCCAAAGGCGTTTCAGCCATCACGCTGACAGATCAGTTTGCCCAGTATTTTCCGCTGGATACGGCGGCGAAACAGAAGCTGCTTGAGACGGTCGATGTCAATGAGCGCATGGTCATGATCATCGCTGAGCTGGAAAAGCAGCAGCGGTTCTCGCAGATCGAGGCAAATATCAATGACAAAGTCAAGGAACGCATTGATGAGAGCCAGAAGGAGTACTTCCTGCGCGAAAAGCTCAAGGCCATCAAGGAAGAGCTCGGCGATGTGTCGAATGTCACCGATGATACGACGCAGCTGCGCGAGATGATCGAGAAGAATCCGTATCCGGATCATGTCAAGCAGAAGGCAAGAGAAGAGCTGCAGCGCTATGAGATGCTGCCGCCGGGAAGCGGAGAAGCAAGCGTTGAGAGAACGTATCTCGACTGGCTGCTGAAGGTTCCGTGGTGGCAGGAAACCGAAGACAGCAGCGATCTGAAAGAGGTCCGCAAGGTTCTCGATGAAGATCATTACGGACTTGATAAGGTCAAGGACCGCATCATGGAATATCTGGCCGTCAAGGAGATGACCGGCAATCTGAATGCGCCGATCCTCTGCCTGGTCGGTCCTCCGGGAGTCGGCAAGACGAGTCTTGCAAAATCGATTTCAAGAGCGCTTGACCGCAAGTTCGTGAAGATGAGTCTTGGCGGTGTGAGAGATGAAGCAGAAATCAGAGGTCATCGCAGAACGTATCTCGGAGCTCTGCCGGGCCGTGTGATCCAGGGCATGAAGCGTGCCCAGGTGATCAATCCGGTCTTCCTGATCGATGAAATCGACAAGATGGGAGCGGATTACAAGGGCGATCCGAGCGATGCCCTGCTCGAAGTGCTGGATCCGGAACAGAACCAGTTCTTCAGCGATCATTACCTGGAAGAGCCTTATGATCTCTCTAAGGTCATGTTCATCGCGACCGCAAACTATCTTGACAATATCCCGGCCCCGCTGCAGGATCGTCTTGAAATCATCGAACTGCCTTCCTATACGGAAGTTGACAAGGTTCATATTGCCGTAGAGCATCTGATTCCGAAGCAGATCAAAGCCAATGGTCTGAAGCCTGCGCAGTTCCATCTGAAGGAGAAGGAGATTCTGTACCTGATCCGCCACTACACAAGAGAAGCAGGCGTGCGTCAGCTGGAACGGGTGATTGCAAGTCTCTGCAGAAAGACGGTTCTTGCGATTCTCAAGGATGGAAAGAAGTCCGTGACCATCACCGAGAAGCTGATTCATGAATGGCTCGGCAAGGATATCTTCGATTACGGGGTCAAAGAGAAGCAGAACCGGGTCGGCGTTGTGACCGGTCTTGCTTATACGTCATTCGGCGGCGATGTGCTGCAGATCGAAGTAAACTTCTTCGACGGCAAGGGCGCCCTCGTGCTGACCGGCAAGCTCGGCGATGTCATGAAAGAGTCTGCGGAAATTGCCCTGGACTATGTCAAAGCCCATGCAAAGGAACTGAAGATCGATCCGTCGTTCTTTTCCAAGCATGACATTCATATCCATGTACCGGAAGGAGCTGTGCCGAAGGATGGTCCTTCTGCCGGAGTGACCCTGACCACTGCTCTGGTATCCGCTCTGACCAATACGCCGGTGTACAGCGATCTCGCGATGACGGGAGAAGTGACGCTGCGCGGCAATGTGCTGCCGATCGGCGGTCTTCGTGAGAAGAGCCTTGCAGCAAACCGGGCTGGCATCTCGAAGATCATCTTCCCGAAGGGCAATGTGAGAGACCTCGATGAAGTCCCGGCAGCCGTCCGCGAGAAGATGACCTATGTTCCGGTTGAGAATATGTCTCAGGTTCTGAAGGAAGCCATGGTCCGCTAGCATGCAGTACCATGAAGTCCAGCTTCTCGCCACCGCAGCCAACGAGGATCAGTGGCCGGACTCCAGCCTGCCGGAGATCATCTTCGCAGGGCGTTCCAACGCCGGCAAGAGCAGCTTGATCAATGCGCTGATCAACCGGAGAAATGCTGCCTATGTCGGCAAGACGCCTGGCAAGACCGTGCTTCTGAACTTCTATGAAGTGGATCACCAGGTTGTCTTCACTGATTCGCCTGGCTACGGCTATGCCAAAGGCGGAACGATGTCCGTGAAGAACTTTGCGGCCTTGCTCGATCCGTATTTCGATCACCGGAAGAACCTGAAGGGCATGATCCTGGTGCTCGACATCCGCAGAATACCGAACAGCGATGACCTGGAGATGCTGAGTTTTGCAAGGCAGTCTGATCTTCCGGTTCTCGCTGCCTGTGTCAAGGCAGATAAGCTGAGCCGCAATCAGCAGATCAATGCTCTGAAGAATATCCGCAATGCGACGGGTCTTCTGCCAGAGCAGGAGATTGCCGTATCTTCCACCTCGAAAACAGGAATTGAGGAAGTCTGGAATACCATCAGCCATATGATCTGAAACGGAAGACTTCTCCGCAAAGGGGAAGTCTTTTTCTGTAAAAAAAAACGCGCCGGGCAATTGCTCAGCGCGTGATCCATCAGAGGCTGCGGTGATTCAGAATGATAATCCGGCCGGAAGCTTCCATCTCGGCAAGTGCCTGGAAGTCAGCGGATGACATGTATTCATGAATCACAGCAGAATCCGTCTGATAGTCTACCAGATGAATGGCAGCCATATCATTTGTATTCATGCAATGATCCTTTCTATCTCTCCTTACTGGAGTTGGATAGAGTATATCGGAAAAAGGATCCGCCCGCAAGCAGAAAGCTCAGAAATGGAACGTATGAGTTCCATCGCTCCAGGAATTGCTCTGCTCCTCGCGGTCATGATGCAGTTCAATCGTGGAAATGGTGCCGTATCCATGAGCGATCAGGAAGGCGATCAGTTCCGTATCGCAGGGGAACACTTCAAATTTCAGATCAGACTCCGGAAAGTCCTTCTGATACGCAGAAAGCAGCTGCTCGCCGATACCTTGACCGTGCTTATCCTTTTTCACAAAGAAAGCCTGGACGACCTCTGAGGCAGACTGCACCATCAGGAAGCCGATATACGCACCATGATCGCTGGCCGCATAGATCAAAGCGGTATCCGCGGTGTCTTCCAGTTCATTCTGATTGTCTTCCAGATCCGGAGAAGTCAGATTGCGAAGCTTTGCTTCTTCCGCCCGCAGTTCATGCAGCAGATAGATGATCTGCATCGCATTGCAGCTGGAGAGGCGCGTGATGCGGATTTCCGGCTTCTGCGGTTCCTTCTTCTTTTCCGCATGGACCGTCATGCTTAGATCAGGAATGCCAGGAACCTCTTCATAATCGAGATGATGAGCCCGGCACCATTCTGCCGCATGCAGGTATTCCGCTTCTTCTTCAAAGTCGTACCACTCATCCTGCAGGCCGAAGCGCTCGATGACGGAACGGAACCGGCGGAATGCGCCATGTCCCTTGATCGCATTCTGCAGCCAGTTCTTTACTTCGCCATCAGGCTGCCGGTCAGCAAAGTCTTCCATGAGCTGGTAGCGATTGAGATCTTCCCAGTCCGGAAGTACTTCATAATCGTCCGGGTTCAGTTCTTCGCCGAGATCATCCGCGGGCTGATCATGTTCATCCAGCAGCAGGATCCGGTTTTCCGGATACCAGAACACCATCCTGTCAGTTTCCTGCTTCTGTTCTGCTGCATTCAGCAGGTCATCAAAATCCAGTTTCATTGTCCATCCTCCTGATTGTTCAGTGCATCCGGATATACTTCGAGAAGCCGCTGCAGTTCGTTCCATGTGATCGCAATCGCCGATCCGTGGGCAGGGGCTTCCAGCGGAATCATCAGATCCGCATCATCAACCTCTTCAAATGTCCCGTGCGCAATATCTTCCGTGAAGAGCACTTTGTAGGCACCTCTCGTGTAATCATCACATACCACATACCAGCCTTCGCCATTCAGGGCCTTCATGATCATCGGTCCTTCCACCTGATGGCGGTCATAGATCGGCCCTTCAAATGTCCCGAGATTCTCCCAGCTATCGCTGCTCACTGCCCGGAATAGCTGAGAATGATCTTCCATCGGTTCGCTTTCATCTTTGTAGATCATGACCCATTCCGATCCATCTCTGACCATGGTGCCGTCGATGACCGGATAGCCCGGACTCATCAGCACGGAAGGATAGGATACTGCAGTCAGATCGGAAGACGTGCTGAAGTACATGCCGCCATCTTCCTTGCTGGACCAGATCAGCACGTATGCATCCCGCATCCAATCATAGAATCCTTCCGGGGCCCAGGCCTGTTTCTCACTCATCATCTGCTCTTCGGACGAAGCATTGAGTTTTAGAAGACGTTCATTCGTATATTGGCCGAGGTTTTCAGTGTCATAGACATAGATGGAATCCGTATCATAGCCCTGGGTCGCAAGCAGGGCGAATGAACCGTCCTTTTTCCTCACCAGGGAAGGGTCTCTCAGACGCTTCGTTCCCTTCGAAGGTTTCAAGATCGGATTGTCGTTATTGATCTTGAACCAGTACTTGCAGTCAAACGTATAGGCAAGTTTCAGCGTTTCGGGATCCGATCCTTCCGAAGTGAAATAGGAGATCACATAAGCCGAATACGCATCCAGCAGCAGCCTTTCAAGCTCATAGGATTCATCCAGAGCCGGAATCTCAGCCTTCAGCACAATGGATTCATATTCTTCCGCATCCTCTGTTTTCTTCAGCGTATTCTCCGTGATCTCAGCATGGCCGGACGCAACTGACCATTCGATCACATTGCCGGATTCATCCTGAGCCGGCAAGGACATCCCGTCATTGAGAAAATAGTCCAGCTGCTCTTCGAGCGAAGCTTCTTCCGAAGAAGCAAAGGTACTGATCTCTGCAGTCTGCTCCGAGGGCACGCTGCCATGAGAAGGCAAAGGGGAGCAGCTCGTGCAGAGACACGAAGCAGCAAGGATGAAAGCAATCATCTTCATGTGTTTCATACTCCTGTATTCTACACCGTTCTGTTTCCCGTATCGAATGCCTGCAGATGTGATAAAATCTTGCCTATGAAACGAGTGATGATAGCAACCGGCGGAACGGGCGGACATATCTACCCGGCGCTGGCGCTTGCCGATACGATCAGAAAGAACTGCCCGGAATGCGAGATCCGCTTCTTCGGTTCAGACAACCGCATGGAAGCACAGGTCATTCCGGCAGCCGGATACGCCTTTGCCGGGATGACGATGAGCGGCATGAACGGCGGTATTCTGGCCAAGGTGAAGTCGCTGATTTCGCTGCAGAAAGCAGAACGTTCCTGCCGGAAGATGCTGAAGGAATTCCAGCCGGAAGTATGCATCGGGTTCGGCAATTATATTTCTGTTCCCCTGATCCGGGCCGCGCATAAGCTCGGCATCCCGACGATGATCAGCGAACAGAATTCCTCAGCTGGCAAAGCCAATCTGTATCTCAGCAGAATCGCAGATGCGATTGAAGCAGTCTATCCTTCCAGCCTGAAGGAATTCCCGGAAGGAAAGACCAGGCTCTACGGAAACCCCGAAGCTTCCGCAGCCGCAGCAGCTCCGGGGAAACCAGAACTGCTGAAGGAGTATGGCCTGGAACCAGGAATTCCGATGGTGGTGTGCATGATGGGAAGCCTTGGCAGCAGTTCAGTCTCCGAGGTTCTCGATCAGGCCTGTGCGAAGTTCGATGATTCCTTCCAGGTGCTCATTGCGTCCGGAAAGTCGAATGACTATACCTTCCGCTCCCAGGAAAAACGGATTCATATTCTTCCGTATATTGACGGCAGGGCGATGCTGAAAGAAGCAGATCTCGCGATCACCCGGGCCGGAGCAACGACGTTAGCTGAGATCTCAGCCATCGGGACGGCAGCGATTCTGATTCCGAGTCCATATGTGCCCAATAACCATCAGGTTCATAATGCTGAGGAACTGGTCAGACACCATGCGGCTGTCATGATCGAGGAAAAAGACCTGAATGCCGATGTGCTTGCCAGTACGGTGAACCGGCTTATGAAGAATCAGGAAGAACGTCAGAACTTAGCAGCCAATGCGAAAGCAATGGGCACGCCGGATGCGGCGGAAAAGATGTATGAATGGGTAAAGGAGCTTGCGGAACATGGAAACAATGCTTGAACAGCTGAAGAAGGTAGCTGCGGTGGAAACCGGTGTTCCGCTTTCTTCCATGACCACGCTCAGAATCGGCGGAAAGGCAAAGTATGTTGCTTATCCCGATGATTCCGTGAGCCTGGACAGCCTGATCCGGATCATCCGGAAGAACAATCTGCCGTTCAAGCTGATCGGCAAAGGTTCGAATCTGCTGTGTTCGGATAAAGACTATGACGGCGTCATCATCCGTCTGGAAAAATTCAATGACTTCTATATCGTCGATACGTCGGTTGTCGCCCAGGCAGGCTGCTCGATCATCGCGGTTGCCTATGCGGCGATGAAAGCAGGACTGAGCGGACTGGAATTCGCCAGCGGCATTCCTGGTTCCGTCGGCGGCGTCACTTTCATGAATGCAGGGGCATACCGCAGTTCGATGAGCGATGTGATCGACAGCGTGTTCGTCTACCGGGACGGGAAGTTCGAATGGGTTCCGAAAGGCGAATGCGGGTTCGGATACCGGACGAGCGTCTTCCAGTCGCATCCGGACTGGATCGTCATTGCGATCCGTCTGAATTTGGAGAAACGGGATCCGGATGAAATCAGGGCCCTTATGGATTCCCGCCGGGAGAGAAGAATGGCTTCGCAGCCGCTGGATCGTCCGAGTGCAGGTTCCGTGTTCCGCAATCCGGATGACGTTCCGGCCTGGAAGCTGATTGAAGGCATCGGCTACCGCGGACATCGGATCGGGGATGCCCAGGTTTCCGAGAAGCATGTGAATTTCATCGTCAATGACGGCCATGCCAGAGCCGAAGACTTCCTGGCTCTCACGGAAGAGATCCAGAAGCTCGTCAAGGAGAAGTACGGCATCAGCCTGCATATGGAAGTGGAGAAATTCAATTGGTAGACCCGAAGAAGAGCACCATGCAGCCGGATGAGACTTCGGTCGATTCGCTGTTTCAGGAGCGGGCGGTGAACCGGGACAATGAGGAATTCGCGAAAGCAAAGCCGATTCTGTTCCGGGCCGCTCTGGTCCTGGCATTGTTTCTGCTCGGGCTGCTCTATTTCCTGAACCCGGTTTCCAGAGTTGAGGTCATCGCGGTGAGAGGGGCAGATTTTCTGAGCAGGGACTACGTCAGCACGCTTTCGGGAGTCACGGAGAAATCGATTTACTACTTTGTCATTCCTAAGCAGGTTGAAAGCAGACTGCTGAGCGATCCGGTCATTGAAACAGCTTCCGTGAAGCTGGAGACGAACAATCTCGTCTCGATCACGATCACGGAGAAAGAGCCGATCGGATACCGGTACAATGAAGATAAGCCGATGCTGGTGTTTTCGGATGGGAGCACGTGCGAGCTGAAGAGCGAATACATGTCAATCCTTTCCAGAGTCCCGTATATCAGCGGGTTCACGGAAGAACAGCAGAATCATCTGCTGACCCAGGCATTCCAGAAGCTGGACCGCAGCACGATCGAAAGCATGGCTGAGGTGAATCAGTATGATCTTGGCTATACAGATGAAGCCATTGAAGTGCTGATGCGTACCGGCGGGTATTTCTTTGCGGATTATTACAGCCTTTCGACGCTGAACAGCTATGAGGAGATCTATCAGAATATGAAAGATCAGAGCCGCTGCCTGTATGCCTATGAAGCAGACAGCGATGGCAATCAGGTTGCGGTCGAACGGGCATGCCCATGGAATGAAACTGTGACGGAACGGGAATACTGGACGGATTCCGATGGCAACTACATCTACGACAAATGGGGCGATAAGGCGGTCAAGCATTACTACCAGAGCTCAGATGGCTATTATCTCGATGCGTCCGGAAATAAGATCGTGATTCCAATCGATGAAAACGGCAATGATGTCGAAGATCCTGATTTCCTGGATCATTACCTGGCCGGCTATTATGATTCCGGCACGCTGGTGATCCCGGATGAGAACAGCACATCCTCTGAGGAAAGCACAGACAGTTCCGGTACTTCGTCGGATTCTGCGGATTCTTCCGGCGATACGAACGGGTGAGGCAGTTGAGAAAGATGAGTAAGTTTAATATAATTAATGGCGCTAAGGAGCTTGAAAGACCATGACAGTCGAAAGAAAGACGAATTACGGGAATATCAATGTGTCAGAAGAAGCAGTTGCCTCCCTGGCTGGCGGAGTTATTACCGAATGCTATGGAGTAGTAGGCATGGCATCCCGCAAGCTTGTCAGAGATGGCTGGGCTGAACTGCTCGGAAAAGAAAACTACACGAAGGGTGTTGTCGTCAGACGTACTGACAGCGGCCTTGAGATTGACCTATATATTATCGTGAGCTTCGGAGTCAAGATCTCCGAAGTAGTGCAGGAAGCTCAGAAGAAAGTCAAGTATGTGCTGGAGAAATCTCTTTCCGAAGAGATTGCGGCTGTCAACGTCTTTGTTCAGGGCGTTCAGGTAATCGAGTGACGGAGGCTTGACAGGCGAGATGAATAAGATTGACGGCAAGGTATTCAGAGGCATGCTGATGAGCGGCTGCAGCAACCTGAATAACCGCAGAAAAGAAGTAGATGCACTCAATGTGTTCCCGGTACCGGATGGCGATACCGGAACGAATATGAGTCTCACGTTCACCAATGGCATCAATGAAGTGAACAAGAGCGGCAGCGAGGATCTGCCGGTAGTAGCCAAGACGCTGCAGAGAGGTCTTCTCATGGGCGCCAGAGGCAATTCCGGTGTCATCCTCTCGCAGATTTTCCGGGGCTTCTATCAGAGTGTCGGCGAGAGCCACGAACTTGATACGAAGGCTTTTGCTGCAGCGATGCTCAATGGCGCGATGCTTGCTTACAAAGCAGTCATGAGACCGGTGGAAGGAACGATTCTGACCGTTGTCAGAGAGTCTTCTGATATGGCAGACCTCTACGTGAAGGATCATCCGGAAGCGACGATTGAAGAGTATATGGAGATTCTCTGCAAAGAGGCGCGTGCTTCTCTGGATCGGACGCCGGAACTGCTGCCGATTCTGAAAGAAGCCAGAGTCGTGGACTCCGGAGGAAGCGGTCTCTTAGCGATCTTTGACGGATTCAAGGCATACCTCGATGGTGCTCCGATTGAAGATGAGTCGGCCAGAAAGAAGAATGGTTCCGAAGAAATCGGAGCAAGCGGCTATGTGACGGAATTCATTCTGAAGCTCAGCGATCAGGGGGTTCATCTGTTCAAGGAGAACCGCTTCCGCGATTCATTGAGCAAGCTCAGCGAGAATATCACCGTCGTCAACGACGCAGATCTCGTCAAGGTAAGAGTCAATACGGCCCAGCCGGGCGAAGTGCTGAATCTCGGCCAGCGGTTTGGCGAATTCCAGGCAGTGCAGATTGATAATCTGGCGCTTGGCAAGCCGAGAGAATCCATTCTCGAGAATACCTCGAAAGAAGAACCTGCCGCTGAGAAAGATGCTGAGGAGAAGGAATACGGCATCATCACCGTGTGTGCCGGCGAAGGACTGGAAAAGCTCTTCAGGGGCTATCGCTGCGACTTTATCGTCAGCGGAGGCCAGACGATGAATCCTTCCACGGAAGACTTCATCAAGGCAATCGAGAAAGTGCATGCGCGTCATATCTTCATCCTGCCGAACAATAGCAACATCATCATGGCAGCCAGCCAGGCTGCTGAAGTCAGCGAAGGCAGAGATGTCCGCGTGCTTCCGACCAAGTCGATCCCGCAGGGTCTAAGTGCCTGCATCAGCTTCAATCCGGAAGCGGATCCGGAGGAAAACCAGAGCGCGATGATGGATGCGGTCGGACATGTGAAGACCGGTCAGGTCACGTATGCAATCAAGGATACGACGGTAGATGGCAGAGAGATCAAAGCCGGGGATTACATGGGAATCCTCGACAAGGATATCCGTCTGACCAGCAGCGATAAAGTCGATGCGGCATGCCGTCTCATCTCTGAGATGTGCGATGAGGACAGCGAGATCGTCACGCTGATTGCCGGCAAGGACGCCAGTGAAGAAGAAGTTCAGAAGGTACAGAAGTATATTGAAGATCACTTTGAAGTCGATGTTGATGTCGAGCAGGGTGATCAGCCGGTCTACTGCTTCATCGTAGGCGTTGAGTAACAGCAGAATCGATCGTATTCAGGAGCAGGGAAGCCTGCTCCTTATTAAGCCATGAGCAATCGGAATGGAACTGAATGATAAAAGACTCAGGCTGACTCCGAAGCGGATCAGCGCACTGGAAAGTCTGGGCATTGCGGATCGCGATGCCCTTCTTTCCTATTACCCGTTCCGGTATGAAGAACTGAATATGCGCCCCGTTTCCGAGTGGCATGAAAAGGACCATGTGGCCTTCTCGGGCTTCGTGAGCGGAGCTGCCCGCAGCTGGCGGTTCGGGCGCAATAAGACTGTCACGAAATTCAGTGTCAGGACCGAGGAAGGCGATGTGCTGCAGGTGACGATCTACAATCGTCCCTGGGCTTCTTCTCTGTATGAGAATCAGCCGATCACCGTTTCCGGAATCTATCAGGGCAGATCTTCCGTCGTCGCGATGACCTACAATAATAAGCCGGCTGATCAGCAGGAAGCGATCACTCCGGTTTATTCGACGCGGACCGGAATTCCCCAGCGTACGATCCGTGAATGCGTGAAGCATGCCTTAGCGGCGGGGCCGATTGAAGACGATGTGCCGCTGAAGTATCAGCGGGCATACCGGCTGCTCAGAAGAGATCTGGCGCTGCGCATGGTTCATGAACCAAAGTCCATGTCGGAAGTGCAGGCAGCCTACCGGACGCTCAAATATTCTGAGTTTCTGCATTTCTTCACGGCAGTGGAGCTCATGAAGAATGAGAACGGCTCCGATGCCTATAAGCAGCCTAAGCATGTGAATCATGAAAAGCTGAAGAAAGTCATCTCCGGTCTTCCGTTTCCGATGACTTCGGATCAGGAGAAAGCGCTGCAGGAGATCCTGGCTGATCTGGAAAGCAATCATCTGATGTACCGGCTTGTTCAGGGCGATGTCGGATGCGGCAAGACGCTGGTTGCCGGCCTTGCGCTGTACGGAACGGTGACGGCAGGATTTCAGGGAGCGCTGCTTGCTCCGACGGAAATCCTTGCCCGCCAGCATGCTTCTACCCTGAATGAGCTGCTTTCTCCTTACGGGGTGAAGGTCGGCGTGCTGTACAGCGGACTGAAACCGGCTGAGAAGGAACAGGTTCTGGAGGATACAGCAGATGGTTCCATCGATATCCTGATCGGCACGCATAGTCTTCTGCAGGAGAAGGTTGCTTTTCAGAAGCTCGGACTTGTCGTTGCGGATGAGCAGCAGCGCTTCGGGGTTGAACAGCGCCGGGCCCTTAGAGAGAAAGGAACCAGGGTGGATTTCCTGCTGATGAGTGCAACGCCGATTCCGCGGACCTTGGCGTCCGTGCTGTATGGGGATATGGCAGTCAGCACGATCGAGACGATGCCTCCAGGCAGAAAGCCGGTCATTACGAAGCTGATTGAGGAGAACAGCTTCCGTTCCGTGCTGGGCGATGTGAAGAAGCTGCTGGCAGAAGGCAGGCAGCTTTATGTGATCTGTGCGGCAGTGGATCGCAATGAAGATTTCAATGCCAGAGCAGTTTCTGACATTGCGGAAAGTCTTTCCAGATTGTTTGCACCGGACTATCGGGTAGGTCTCCTGCATGGACGGATGAACTCGGAAGAGAAGCAGGAGATCATGCGCCAGTTCTCAGAGAATGAGATCCAGGTATTAGTTTCCACGACGGTCGTCGAAGTCGGCATGAATGTCGTCAATGCGACGGGCATGATCATCTACGATGCGGATCGCTTCGGCATGTCTCAGCTCCATCAGCTGCGCGGACGCGTGCAGCGCGGAAGCAGCCAGGGATATTGCTGGCTGTTGACCGGGTCGAAGGATGAGAAGGCCCTGGAACGGCTCAATGCCCTGGTGAAATCAGATAACGGCTTTGAGATTGCGCAGGAAGATTTACGGCTGAGAGGGCCAGGTGATATACTTGGAACGAGGCAGAGCGGGGTACCGGATTTCATTCTCGGCAACCTCGTGGAAGATACGAAGATCATGAATCAGGCAAAGAAGGATGCTGCAGAGATTGTGATGGATCCGGATAATCCTGATTATGTGCCGCTTCTGGAATCCGTGCGGAAACGGAATGAGAAGAATGCTTCGTTTGCGGACTAGAGGAGGAAAGAAATGGACTGTATCGAGTGGCTGCGGAAACGCGGCATCGAAGTGGAAAATAAAGATCTGATCCGCCAGGCATTCATGCATACAAGCTATGTCAACGAGCATCGCAAGTATCATGATAATGAACGCCTGGAGTTCATGGGAGATGCGGTGCTGCAGTTATGGAGCACGGCTCATATCTTCCCGCTGGAGCCTCCGTTAAGCGAAGGCGAGATGACCAGGCTCAGGGCACAGCTGGTCTGTGAGAAAGCACTGGCCATGTATGCCCGCGAACTGCATCTGAATGATTTCCTGCTGCTTGGATCCGGCGAAGAGAAAAGCGGGGGCCGCGAGAAAGATGCGATCATCGCCGATATGTTCGAAGCCCTGCTCGGGGCACTGTATCTCGATCAGGGAATGGATGCGGTGGATAATATCCTGAATGAAGTATTCCTGCCTGAAATCAGACATCCGAAAGACGTCAAGGTATTCCGGGACTACAAGACGAAGCTTCAGGAATATGTGCAGGCAGACAACCGGAGGACCGTGCACTATGAGTTAGTCAGTGAGGAAGGTCCGAGCAATGCGCCGACGTTCACGATGAATGCGGTGATTGACGGACTGGTGCTTGGGACGGGAACCGGAAGCTCGAAGAAACAGGCAGAACAGAATGCCGCGCAGAATGCGTTTGAAAAATTAGTGAGGTAGAAAGATCATGAAACTCAGTGAACTGCAGGCAGCAGTCAGCTCCGATCTGCTGCAGAACCAGCTCGAGCTCCTGTATGGAGCAGAACACGTCAAGGCGCAGAAAAAGCGCTACCTGAAGCTTATTTCAAGAGCGATGGAACTTTATGGCGACCGCGAAGCAGATCTGTTCAGTGCCCCGGGCAGAACCGAAGTCGGCGGCAATCATACCGATCATCAGCTCGGCCGGGTCCTGGCCGCATCCATTGATCTCGATGCGGCAGCGGTCGTGATCCCGGAAGAAAAGCCGGTCATCACCTATCATTCCGATGCTTTTGAAGTGAAGCCGGTCGATCTCGAAGATCTGTCCAGAAAGGCCGAAGAAGTCAATACGACTGAATCTCTGATCCGCGGCATCGCGGCAAGATATCATGAGCTGGGCTATGGCATCGGCGGATTCTCGTGCTATGCGGAATCGGATGTGCTGCCTGGTTCCGGCATGAGCAGTTCCGCAGCGTTTGAGATTCTGATTGCCGAGATCCTGAATGAGCTTTACAACGATGGGAAAGTCTCTCCGGAAGAACAGGCAAAAGCGGGCCAGTTCGCAGAGAATGTGTATTTCGGGAAAGCTTCTGGTCTGATGGACCAGATGGCTTGTTCTGTAGGCGGCTTCATCACGATTGATTTCCATCATAAAGACGCTCCGGCAGTGGAGCGGGTTCCGTTTGATTTTGATCACAGCGGCTTCCGCATCATCCTGACGGACTGCCGGGCAAGCCACGCGGATCTAAGCGATGAATATTCCAGAATTCCATCTGAGATGAAAGCTGCAGCCGGCGTTTTCGGCGAGAAGGTTCTGAGCAGAGTATCGCTGGGGGAGTTTCTGAAAAAGACACAGGAAGTCCGGAAGCAATGCGGTGATCGGGCATGGCTCAGAGCTTATCATTTCCTGAAGGAAACCGAACGGGTTCAGGATGAAGTGAGAGCACTCGAAGGCAATTGTATGGAGTCGTTCCTGAAGCTGGTCATCGATTCGGGCAACAGTTCCTTTGAATACCTGCAGAATGTATATGCTTCATCAGATCCTCAGCATCAGTCTCTTTCCATCGGCCTGGCCCTGAGCCAGAATCTCCTGGAAGGAAGAGGCGCATGGCGTGTGCATGGCGGCGGCTTTGCCGGTACCATCCAGGCATTTGTTCCGGAAGGTCTGGTTGAAACCTATGTGAATGCCATGGAAGAAGCCTTCGGAGCAGGAGCATGCTACTGTCTCAGAATCCGCAATGCCGGCGGCTATCGGCTGATCTAGAAAAGGAGCAGGAATATGCTAGAGGGGGATCGGATCCTGCTGGGAAAAGCTGGCGAAGAGAGTGTTTATCTCCTGCCGGGACAGATGAACCGGCATGGCATGATTGCAGGCGCCAGCGGCACCGGCAAGACTGTCACATTGAAAGTCATCGCAGAATCATTGTCAGATCTCGGCGTGCCGACGTTCATCGCCGATGTGAAAGGCGATCTGACCGGCATGATCGTGCCGGGAAATGCAGAAGGGATCAGCGGCAGACTCACGGATATGCAGGTCTCTGCAGAGAATTACTGCTGCAGCTATCCGGTGCACTTCTTTGATGTGTATGGCGAACAGGGACATCCGGTAAGAGCTGCTGTTCAGAATATGGGACCGCTGCTGCTCAGCCGCATCCTGGATCTTTCCGATGCGCAGGAAGGCGTGCTCAGCATCGTCTTCAAAGCTGCAGAAGAGATGAATCTCGATCTCATCGATCTCAAGGATCTTCAGGCTATGACCGCTTATGTCGGCGAGCATGCGAAAGACTATACCGTGAAATACGGAAATGTCTCGAAGCAGTCAGCAGGCGCGATTCAGAGAAAACTGCTGCAGCTGGAGCAGGAAGGAGCAGAATCCTTCTTCGGAATGCCTGAGCTGAATCTTGAGGACTGGATGATGACGGAAGGCGGAAAGGGTGTCATGAACATCCTCGAATGCCAGAAGCTGTTCCAGCATCCGCTGCTGTATTCGATGGTGCTCTTCTGGATGCTGTCTAAGCTGTATGAGAATCTGCCGGAAGTCGGGGATCTCGATAAGCCGAAGCTGGTCTTCTTCTTTGATGAAGCACATCTGCTGTTCGATCATGCGCCGAAGGCACTGATGACCCGGATTGAACAGACGGTGAAGCTGATCCGTTCCAAAGGGGTCGGCGTCTTCTTCATCAGCCAGAGTCCGGCAGATATTCCGGATACGGTCATGTCTCAGCTTTCTCATCGCATTCAGCATAGCCTGAGGGCATATACGCCTGCTGAATTCAAGCAGGCAAAGATCGCGGCAGAATCGTTCCGGCCGAATCCGGATCTGGATGCGGCTTCCGAGATCACTTCGATGAAGACTGGTACTGCCCTGGTTTCGGTGCTCGATGAAGAAGGCGCACCGACGATCGTACAGAAGACGAAGATCCTGCCGCCGCGCTCTTCCATGGCAATGGCTGCTCAGGACGCAATCCGAAACTGCATCGAACGCGACAGCATCTACGGGAAGTATGAGAAATCCTTCGATCCCGCTTCTGCTTATGAGGCCATGGATGGCTTGAAAGCAGAGGAAGAACAGAAGAAGCAGGAAGAAGAAGAGAATAAAAAACAGGCAAAGCTCGAAGAACAAAGACAGCGCCAGGAAGAGCGTGAAGCCCTGAAAAAAGAAAAAGAACAGAAGGAATGGGGCGATCGTCTGGCCAGGAAAGCCAGAAACCGCCTTGAGAATGAGGCGATGAACATCGGTATCCGCAGTGCGAAGAAATTCCTCAAAGGCCTTCTGAAATAGCATCACCGGAAACCGGAGTCTTCCGGTTTTCTTGTGGTAGAATGAGAGACGCTCAAGAGGTAGATTAGGAATGACCATGACTCTGAAATCCATCCTGGACCTGATCGGGGCAGGGAATCGAGAAGCCTATGCTGCAGCCGAAGTGACTGCAGTGCGCTTTTACCGGCATCCGGTTCATGTGGAGCTGGAGCTTTCCAGTCCTGGCCCGCTGCCGTGCGAGGATTACCGGGAGCTGCTGGACCTGCTGGAACAGTATCTGAAATGTCCCTGCTATGTGTCCATCTCGGCAGGAGATGGCAGCTGCAGCAGGGATGAATTGTATAAATATCTGACGCTTTACTACGAAGAAGAAAAAGAAAGTGCGCTGCTGAAAGACGCTGTTTTTCAGTATGACGCAGATGCCCGTTCGATAGACTACCGGTTCGCCGAATCCGTTTCCAGAGACCGGGCAGAGGAGCTGCTAGCTCCGCTGCAGGAATATCTGAAGAAAGTCGGCATTGAAGTATCAGGAATCACTGCTTCCGTCGAAGAACCGGAAGCTCCCCAGGTGGAGACTGTCTTCATGGAAGCTCCGGCTCCTTCTGCACCAGCTCCTATGGAACATGCGCGTCCACAGGCAGATTCTCATCGCAAGTTCTTCCGTCAGAAGAAGGAAGACTGGCCCCTCGTGCATCTGAAGGACGTGCATGATCCGGTAGACAGCATTCAGTTTGAAGGCAAGGTATTTGCGGTCGAAGAAGTCGTCACGAAGGCAGCTCAGAAGACGATTCAGACGCTCTCCGTCTATGACGGGACCGATGCGATTCTTGTCAAGCGGTTTGAGGGCAGAAACTTCACGAAAGAAGACCTCGGGCTTGTGAAGGAAGGCATGCGGGTCAGAATCTACGGATCTGTCGTCTTTGACAACTATGCCCGGGATCTGGTCGTGCAGGCATCAGCCACGGATATTCTTGAAGAAGAGAAGATCACGGATCCGGCGGAAGAGAAGCGGGTCGAGCTGCATATGCATACGAATATGTCGGAAATGGATGCGGTCTGCGAGCCGCAGACCATCGTGAAGTATGCATGGGATCTCGGCCATGAGGGCATCTGCATCACCGATCATGCCGACGTGCAGTCCATGGTCAAGGCATTCAATACCGCCCAGAGCCTGAAGAAAGGCAGCGACCGGAAGTTCAAGGTAGGCCTCGGCTGCGAGATGAATATGGCCGATGACAAGCCGAAGATTGTCCGCAACCGCATCAATGCGGATCTGGAAGACGCGACCTATATCTCCTTTGACCTTGAGACCACTGGTCTTTCCTGCTATTACGATTCGATTATCGAATTCGGTGCAGTCAGGCTGAAACATGGCAGTGTCGTCGATCGCAAGCAGATGTTCCTGAAGCCGCCGTTTCCGATTCCGGCCAACATCTCGCATAAGACGAACATCACCAATGAAATGGTGAAGGATGCGAAGTCCTTTGCGGAAGCGTGCGATGAGATCCTGGACTGGATCGGGGATGATATCCTGGTTGCGCACAATGCGACTTTCGACTACCACTTCCTGAATGAAGAGCTGAGAAGAATCGGCCGGCCGCCGCTGCATAACTGCGTCATCGATACGCTGGATCTCGCCAGAGTGGTGCTGAAAGACCGCCACTTCTACCGGTTAGGCAATATTTCGAACTACTACCGCATTTCCTATGACGAAGAAGTGGCGCATCGTGCGGATTATGATGCCGAAGTGCTTTCTTCCGTGTTCCTGTGTCTGCTGAAAGATGCGAAAAAGCTCGGCGCGGTAACAGTCAATGATCTGCAGGACAAGCTTCCGGACCGGGGCTTCTACAAGAAGGCCCGCCGGTCACATATCATCGTTCTCTGCAGGAATCATGAGGGTCTTAAGCGTCTCTATCAGATGGTCACCGAAAGCTGCACGGATACGTTAGCGGTGCTCGGCAAGGAGGGCGGCGCAGCCGAACCGAGAATTATGCGCTCTTCGGTGCAGAAAGACCGCACGAATTTTCTGATCGGCACATCCTGTCAGAACAATGAAGTATGGGAACTGGCATGCAACGGCGATGATCAGCGCCTGGAAAATGCGATGCGTTTCTACGACTATGTCGAGCTGCAGCCGCTGGCGAACTACACGACGTTTGTCGCGCTGGGCAATGTTCCTTCGATGAACCGGGTGAAAGAGGTGCAGAAGCGCATCATTGCCATGGCGGACAAGCTCCATATTCCGGTTGTCGCAGACAGCGATGCGCATTACTGTACCCCGGATCAGAAGATCTTCCGGGATGTGTACATCATGTCCCAGGGTGTAGGCGGTGCGACTCATCCGCTTTATATCCGCGACGAGGCGCTGCGTGTCAGAACCCCGAATCCCGATCAGCATATCCGTCTCACGAATGAGATGCTCGATGCCTTCAGCTGGCTGGAAGATCCTGATCTCGTGCATCGCATCGTCATCGAGAACCCGCATAAGATCTTCGATTCCCTTGAAGAGGTGCGGCCGGTTCCTTCGGGAACTTATCCGCCGACCATCCCCGGTTCGGATGACAAGCTGCGCGAGATCTGCTACGGAACGATGAAAGAAGAATATGAGTTCGAAGGGAAAGTGCCCGACATCGTCAGAGACCGTCTGGATACTGAACTGGAGAACATCATCCGCAACGGCTTCGGCGTCCATTACTACATAGCCCATCTGCTTGTCAAGAAATCCAATGCGGATGGCTATATCGTCGGATCCCGTGGCTCCGTCGGTTCTTCGTTTACCGCAACCATGTCCCGCATCACGGAAGTCAATGCGCTGCCGCCGCATTATCTCTGCCCGAAGTGCCATTATTCCGAATTTCTGGATGATCCGGGCATTGCGTCCGGATTCGATCTGCCGGATAAGCGGTGTCCGCACTGCGGCGCGATCATGCGCGGCAATGGCCACAATATTCCGTTCCAGACCTTCCTCGGATTCAATGCGGACAAGACCCCTGATATCGATCTGAACTTCTCGAATGAATACCAGGCACATGCCCATGCATTCATCAAGGAAGTCTTCAATGACAAGCACGCATTCCGTGCCGGCACGATCGGCACCGTCGCTGAGAAGACTGCTTACGGCTATGTCAGCGGCTATTGCGAGAAGATGGAAATCACCGACATGCGCCGGCCGATGAAAGACTATCTGGCCAAAGGGTGCCAGAACGTCAAGCGCACGACCGGTCAGCATCCGGGCGGCATCATCATCATTCCGGAAGGCTATGATGCAGAAGACTTCACGCCGGTCCAGTATCCGGCCAATGATCCCAACAGCGAATGGAAGACAACCCATTACGACTTCCATGATATCCATGACAATGTTCTGAAATTCGATATCCTCGGTCATGTCGATCCGACGGCGATGCGTCTGCTTCAGAATATCTCGAAGACCAAGCCGACCACCATTCCGATGAATGATCCGGAAGTGTTATCGCTGTTCTACTGCGATGATGCCCTGAAAGCAGATCCGCGAGTATACAAGAAAGAAACCGGCGCCTTAGGCCTGCCGGAGTTCGGTACCCGCACGACCCGGAAAGTTCTCGAAGAAACCAGGCCGAAATGCTTCAGCGATCTGGTCATCATCTCTGGTCTTTCCCATGGAACCGATGTCTGGGCAGGCAATGCCGAGAGTCTGATTCAGGAGGGAACCTGCACGCTTTCCGAAGTCATCGGATGCCGTGACGATATCATGACCTATCTCCTGAACAAAGGTCTGGAACCGCTCATGGCCTTCAAGACCATGGAAGGCGTCCGCAAAGGCAAAGGCCTTACGCCGGAGCAGGAAGCAGCGATGAAAGAGCACAATGTTCCGGACTGGTATATCGGCTCCTGCAAGAAGATCAAGTACATGTTCCCGAAGGCCCATGCCGTGGCTTATGTCATGATGGCAATCCGCATTGCCTGGTACAAGGTTCATGAGCCATGGAACTTCTATATCCAGTTCTTCACGCTGCGTTCGGATGCATATGAGATCGAGACGATGTGCAAGGGCCTCGAAGCGGTCAGAGACCGCATGCAGGACATTCAGAGCCGCATGCAGAACCGCTACTCGACCAATCCGGTCACGAACAAGGAAAAAGCGCTGTTTGATGTGCTGGAAGTCTGCGAAGAGATGTATGCCCGCGGCTATAAGATGTCCATGGTCGACCTGTACAAGTCGAAAGCAACGGAATTCTGCACCGATGGCGACGATGTGCATACGATCATCCCGCCGTTCACTGTCATTGACGGTCTGGGGGCAAACGTTGCCAGAAGCATCGTCGAGGCCAGAGAAAAAGGCGAGTTCCTTTCCGAGGAAGATGTGCTCAAGCGCACGCAGCTCAGCGATACGCTGCTGAAGAAGCTGAAGGCATATGGATGCCTTGGCGATCTGCAGGAAAAGAACCAGATGAGCCTGTTCTGAGATTCAAGCTTCAGAGATGGATTGAGAAATCTGTTTCTGAAGCTTTTTCTGTGATAAACACTAATCATACGTGAGAGCTTTCACATGATGGATGAACTGGATAAATCTTCTCTGATTCCGATCGGCAGGATGGCAGAGATCAATCACATGACGGCAGCAGCCCTTCGTCTTTATGATGAGAAAGGACTGCTGAAGCCGCGCTATGTGGATCCGGATACGGGCTGCCGCTATTATGACTGGAATCAGAATGCCCGCCTCGATATGATTGCCAGCATGAAAGAGCTCGGCATGACCCTGCAGGAAATTCATGAGATCTTCGAGAAGAAGGATATGGACCGCGTGGAAGAACTGCTGGCAGAGCGCAATGAACAGCTCTATGAACAGCGCCGGGCCCTTAAGGAACAGCAGAAATCCATTCAGCGGGCAATCCGCAGCATGGAGCGGTTCCGCAAATCCCCGGTCACCGGCATGGTTTCTCTCGAATATATCGAGCAGAGATATTTCTGGGGCATTCCATGTTCCGGAAATTTCTATACGGAAGGCTTGACGTGTTTCGAGCAGAATGCAGCAGATCTGAGGAATGAGCTGGTGGAGCAGGGTTTTCTCAGATTCATACTTACAGCATCGCTACTTCCGTTCAGAAGGATCTGTTTCTGGAACGGAAGTTCTGCCCGGATCTGGTCTTCGTGTTCGTCGACCGGGATCAGTGCAGCGTGAGGAATGATATCAGGATCGCAGACAGCGGGATGTATGCATGCATCTACGCGGATGACTTTTCCGAAGAACAGGACTATGCCTGCAGGCTGCTCTCCTGGTGCAGGGAAAACAGCTGTCAGATTGCCGGCAATTATTTCTGCGAGATCATGACAGAATTCAATGTGTTCGATGAGAACCAGAGAGGGATGTTCATGCGTCTGCAGGTACCTCTGCACTTCGAGAAAAACCACTCGTGAATTGATTCATAAAAAGGGGTTGACTCTCTTCCTGGAGGAGGCTTTAGGCTGAAACCTTGACACTCCCACGGCTAAAGCCTGTGGGATTCTTGCTTCAACGAGAACTGCGGCATGGTGCCGTCTTACACTCTCTTCTGCAAGCGTTACTTCCCGTGTGCCCCACGGTACGTATAGGCGTTTCAGACTACAGAAATTGCAGTCTTCGGTTCGTTGAGGATTCTGATCCCTTCTGCAAGGATATTCCGTGCGGCATTCTGATCACGATCATGCACTGCTCCGCACTGCGGACAGATCCACTTCCGCACTTTCAGATCTTTTACACCCGGGTTCTTGTATCCACACTCATGGCAGATCTGTGAACTTGGATAGAACGTATCAACTTTGATCAGAAAGCCGTTACGTTCTTTTACTTTGTATTCCAGCATCTGAAAGAACGCACTCCAGCTCACATCGCTGATTGCCTTTGCCAGCTTGTGGTTTCTGACCATTCCGCGGATATTCAGATGCTCGGCATAGATGATTTGGTTTTCATCAGCTAACGCCGTGCTCTGCTTCTGAAGAAAGTCGGTTCTGGCATTGGCAATGCGTTCGTGAATCTTAGCGACTTTGACCCGCTGTTTCTGATAATTCCGGCACTCACTCAGACGACGGCCTGCCTTCTTGGCTGCTTCATACATACGGGAAAGCCGGCGCTGTTCTTTAGCAAGTTTTCGGCTGAGCTTTGCAAGAATGTGCGGGTTCTCAGCAATGCGGCCTTTCGAGTCGGTATAGAACTCGGCAAGCCCTACATCAATTGCAATCTCTCCGCCAGCGGATTTCTTAGAGGCTGCGATCTCATCCACGCAGAAGGAGACTTCGTATCTGCCGGCTGCTGTCAGTGAGATCACTGCGTTCCTGATCGCTCCATGCGGAAATCTCGAAATACGGGCCCGGACAATGCCAAGCTTCGGAAGTTTTACATGGTGCTTATCAATAATCTGAATGCCGCCATTCTGATTGCGTGTACGATATGAAAACTTATAAGCGCGCTTCTTTGTCTTGAACTTTGGATACTTTGCACGTCCGGTAAAGAAATTCTGAAATGCTTCATCCAGATCTTTCAGCGCAGTCTGCAGTGCCATACTGTCAGCCTGCTTCAGCCACGGATATTCAGGGTCCTGCTTCAGATCCGTCAATAGCGAGCACATCATCGCATACGAAAGATGGATACCTTCTGTCTGATACGCATACTCGTTCAGATCGAGAAACCGATTGTACACAAAACGAGCAGAATCAAGTGTTTCCTGAATCTGCTTCTTCTGTGTTTCATTCGGTTCTAATCTGAACTTGAATCCTTTCATCTCTGTGCTTCCAATTATATGATATGAAGCAGAAAGAGTACATCAGCTGTGTATGGCTCGGCTTTCATCCCAAGGCTGAAGCACTTGGGCTTTCTCGCCGGTTACTTGTAAAGATTTCTGATAATGCCGACAAAGTTCTGGATAAATGCGATGCAGATATCGCGATCGTCACGCTGTTCAGCTTCATCAAGGACATCGATCCGCATGTCGAGAAGTGCCTGAGCAGAGGCATCAATGTGATCACGACGTGCGAGGAAGCAATCTATCCGTGGACGACGGAAGCAGGAATCGTCAACCGCCTGGATGCGATGGCTAAGGAGCATCACTGCACGATGACTGGTTCCGGCATGCAGGATATCTTCTGGATCAACATGCTTGCTCAGGCTTGTGCTGGCTGCCATTCCATCAAGAAGATCAAGGGTGCCTGCAGCTACAACGTCGATGAATACGGGATGGCACTTGCTCAGGCACATGGCTGCGATCTGACTCCCCAGGAGTTCGAGCAGCAGATTGCGCATCCGGAAGTATTCGAACCTTCCTATGCATGGAACTCCGTTGAAGCGATCTGCAGCAAACTCGGCCTCACGATTTCTTCTATCACCCAGAAACATGTTCCGTGCATCTTGGATCATGATCTGTTCAGCAGCACGCTGAATCAGGTGATTCCGGCCGGACGATGCATCGGCATGTCGGCAGTGGTCACGGCTGCGACGCTGCAGGGCATCGAAGTCGAGGAAGAGACGATCGGCAAGGTATACGGACCAAAGGACGGCGATTTCTGCGACTGGAAGATCGAAGGCGAGCCGGATGTCGAATACCATGAGGTGAAGCCGGAAACCGTGGAGCATACGTGTGCGACGATTGTGAACCGGATTCCGACAATTCTGAAAGCACCGGCCGGATATGTCACGGCGGATCAGCTGGAAGAACTCCGCTATCTCACGTATCCGATGGAATTGTATCTCTGAGGATGGAGAACCGCTTGCAGAAACGGGGAAATCTGCTATATTAATCATGTAACAGGGAGTGCGGAAGCACTCCTTAATTATTGATTGGGAGGAGCGATGGAAAATACCGGTCAGTTGAAAGAACTGCTGGAACCGATCCTGAAGGAATGCGGCGTGAGGCTGTATGACCTGAAGTGGACCGGCGGAAGCGAGCATACGCTGGAAGTTTCAATTATGCACGAAGACGGGTCGATGGACCTTGATACGTGCGCGGAAGTCAGTACAAAGCTTTCGGATTTCCTGGATGCGAAGGATATCATCAAGTCCGCCTACACCCTGGAAGTGTGCAGTCCTGGTGCAGAGCGCGAGATCCGCGATCTGAAGGAGCTGGAGACGATGCATGAGCCTTATGTGTTCATGCGCCTGAAACATCCGTTTAAGAAGCTCATGGAACTGACCGGAACGGTGAAGAGTTATTCCGATGGTGTCATCATTCTGGAATACCGTGAGAAAGCAGCGGTCAGGAAAGCGGAGATTCCTGCAGCCGATATTGAAAAGATCCGCCTGGCAATCAAATTCTGAAGGAGAGAAAAAGAAGAATCATCATGGAACTGAAGTACAAAGATATGATCAAGGCGCTCAACGCCATTGAGGATGAGCGCAAGATTCCGGAAGACGTTGTCCTCGATGCACTGAAGGAAGCGATGGCAAAAGCCTACAAGAAAGATGCAGAGCTTTCCGACATCAACGTGGAAGCTGAGATCAATGAGAAGAATCAGACGATCGATATCTATCAGCTTTATAATGTGGTCGAAGATGTCGAGGATGATGAGCTTGAGATCTCGCTGCCGGATGCACGTGAAATCAAGGCAGATACGTATCTCGGCGATGTGATCCGCCGCAAGGTGGAGATCAACGGCATGTCGAGAGCTGCCGCATCCCTGGCCAGAAATGTCATGCGCCAGAAAATCCGCGAAGCTGAGAAGGTAGCGGTCTATGATGCGTATATCGACCAGCTGTATGACATGGTCATCGGAATCGTCGAGTCCGTCAAGGACAAGTTCGCGCTGATCAATCTCGGCAAGACGACGGCGCTGATGCCGAAGTCAGCGCAGATTCCGCAGGAACATCTGATTGAAGGGCAGAAGATCCGGGTTGTCATCACCGAAGTCAACAAGGATACCAAAGGCTCCCAGGTTCTGGTCAGCCGGGCTGATCCGATGCTCGTGAAGCGTTTGTTCGAGAAGGAAGTACCGGAAGTTGCTCAGGGGATCGTCGAGATCAAGGCCATTGCCAGAGAACCAGGCGAACGCACGAAGATGGCAGTCGTCAGCTACAATCCGGAAGTAGATCCGATCGGTGCCTGCATCGGTCAGAGAGGCGCCCGGGTTCAGGAAATCATCGAAGAGCTTCATGGCGAGAAGATCGATATCTTCCCATGGAGCGAGGATGTAACGGTATTAGTCAAGAATGCGCTGGCTCCGGCAGAAGTCGAAGCAGTTCTCCCGGGTGAAGATGAGCGTTCTCTGCTCGTGGTGGTCGCAGAAGATCAGCTGTCTCTAGCGATCGGCAAGAAGGGCAAGAACGCAAGACTTGCCGTGAAACTCACCGGCCGCAAGATCGATATCAAGACCAAGGCAGAGCTCACGGAAATGGGCGTCGACTATGAGAAGCTCATGAAGGAAGCAGAACAGCGCAAGGCTGAACTGGCTAAGGAACATGAGAAGCGCGAAGTGGAACGCATGGAGCGTGAAGCCCGCGAGGCGGAGGCAAAGCGGCTTGCCAAGGTAGAAGAACTTGCCAAGGCAAGCAAGGAGGCTGCAGAAGCTGCGGCTCGTGAAGAAGACGCAATTCCGGAAGAGATGCAGGAAGTCATGAGCGAGAAGATTCGCAATGACATTGCGAATGAAACCGCTGCTCCGCAGGAAGAGACCAAGCCTGAGGAAGCTGCAGAACCGGCAGAAGAAGTGAAGGAAGAAGCTCCGGCACCAGAAAGACCTGCAGAGGAAGCAGCACCTGCCGAAGAGGAAAAAGCAGAAGAACCACTGAAGGAAGCAGAGCCGTTCAAGGCCGAAGAGCCGAAGGCGAAGAAGCATAAGGCTGATCTTGAAGAGATGGCAAGCAAGAATGATTATGTCTCCGTCTTTGAGAAGCTGGCCAGCACTTCCAAGCCGAAGCAGCAGACACCTGCCCGCAGAAAGCGTAAGAACAAGGATGATGACGGCATCAAGGTCCGCAACGATGTCCTGCTCGAGCAGCTTGGCAAGCAGAATGCGGCAGAGCCTGCAAAGCCGGTCTACACCGAAGAAGAGCTTGCTGAAATCGAGGCTCAGCAGCAGGCGGAAGAAGACAGCCAGTATGACATCGATTACGATGAATACGAAGATTACTATAAGGACGAGGAAGGCAAGTAATGCCGAAGAAGATACCGATGAGACGGTGCATCGCTACGGGCGAGCAGCTTCCGAAGAAGGAGCTGCTGCGCATCGTGCGTACACCGGAGGGAACGCTTGCCGTTGATGCGACCGGCAAGGCGAATGGCCGCGGAGCCTACCTGAAGAAGGACCTGGAGGCCGTGGAGAAAGCAAAGAAGAATGGTTCCCTGGCACGTGCGCTGGAAGTGAAGATCCCGGATGAATTCTGGGATACGATCCGAGCAGCGATCCGTTAGCCGGGAATTCAGAAAGAGAGGCGATGCCCGCAAAGCTTGTCTGCAGAAGGAAAAGGAGGAAATGCAATGCAGAAGAAAAACAATTTCAAACCAGGCGCAAACCGGAACAATAACACAAGCCGCAAGCGCAATAATAACAGCAGCCGCGGAAGAAACAATAACAGCCATCCGCAGGGATTTTCCCCGCGCCGTCAGCAGCCGGAGATCCATGCCATCACTTACAGTGACGGCATCACTGTCGGCGAACTGGCCAAGAAGTGCGGCCGGAATGCCGGCGATCTGATCAAGATCCTGTTCATGCAGGGCAAGATGGTGACGATCAACAGCTCGCTGGATGACGACATGGTCGAGACGGTCTGCCTGGAATATGATATCGAACCAACCAAAGTCAAGCCGAAGGATGAAGACAGCTTGGAAGACGAAGAACCGGATGATCCGAAGCTTCTGAAAGAACGTCCGCCGATCGTCACGATCATGGGTCATGTCGACCATGGCAAGACCACGCTGCTCGATGCGATCCGCAAGACTAAGGTCGCTGCTGGCGAAGCCGGCGGCATCACCCAGGCCATCGGCGCTTATCAGGTTTCCATCAAGGGACGCAAGATCACGTTCCTCGATACGCCAGGCCATGAAGCATTCACGGCCATGCGTGCAAGAGGTGCCAAGGTCACGGATATCGCAGTCATCGTCGTCGCTGCTGATGACGGTGTCATGCCGCAGACCAAGGAAGCAATCGACCACGCAAAAGCAGCAGATGTGCCGATGATCGTCGCTGTCAACAAGATGGATAAGCCGGGAGCCAATCCGGACCGCGTCAAGAGCGAGATGGCTGATCTTGGCATCATGCCGGAAGAATGGGGCGGCGATACGATTTTCGTTCCGACTTCTGCAAAGAAGGGAGAAGGCATTTCCGATCTTCTGGAGACAATTCTGACCGTTGCGGACATGAAAGAACTCAAGGCGAACCCGAAGCGCTTAGCTTCCGGCACTGTCATTGAAGCAAAGCTTGATAAGGGCAGAGGCCCCGTCGCAACGCTGCTGGTCCAGAATGGAACGCTGCATCATGGTGATCCGATCGTGGTCGGCACTTGCTTCGGCAAGGTCCGCAAGATGACGGATGAAGATGGCAACGAGCTCAGAAGCGCCGGACCGAGTTCCCCGGTTGAGATCATCGGTCTCAATGATGTTCCGGAGGCAGGCGATCTGTTCCGTGCCTATGGCGAAGAGAAAGAAGCACGGGCAGTCGCTGACCGCCGCAACCGCAAGAAGGTTGAAATGCAGCGCCGCAAGACTGCTGCGATGAGCCTCGAAGACTTGTCCAAGGAAATCGAAGCAGGTGAAATTAAGGAAATCCCGGTCATCATCAAAGCCGATGTCCAGGGTTCTGCCGAAGCTGTCAAATCCTCTCTTGAGAAGCTGGATGTCAAGGGTGTCAAAGTCAATGTCATCCATGCGACAGCCGGTGCGATCACTGAATCCGATATCATGCTCGCAGATGCTTCGAAGGCAATGATCATCGGTTTCAATGTGCGTCCGGATGCGACGATCCGCAAGAAGGCAGAAGATGCCGGTGTTGAGATCCGTCTGCATAACATCATTTACAAAGTCACTGAAGAGATGGAGAATGCCATGAAAGGCATGCTGGCGCCGGTCTATACCGAAGTCGTCATCGGCCAGGCAGAAGTCCGTCAGACTTACAAGGTATCCAAGGTCGGAACGATCGGCGGCTGCATGGTCACGGATGGCAAGCTGACCAGAGACTGCGGTGTCCGTCTGATCCGCGAAGGCATCGTCATCTATACCGGAAAGCTCGGTTCTCTGAAACGGTTCAAGGATGATGCGAAAGAAGTGCTTGCCGGTTATGAATGCGGCATCACGATTGAGAACTATAACGACATCAAGGTCGGCGACGTCATCGAAGCATACCAGGAACAGGAAGTTCCTGCTGAGGCCTGAGTATGGCAAAAACCGTCAAGCAGAAACGGCTGGAAGGAATCATCCGCCGCGATGTGACTGAGATCATCGCGTTTCAGGTTAAAGACCCGGATGTCTCGAATGTGACGGTCACGGATGTGCGCGTCTCGAATGATCACAGCTATGCGACGATCTACGTGACGTTCTATGGCAACAAGTCCCACCGCGATGCGATGGCAGCGCTTGAGAAAGCAAAGGGCTATATCCGCTCCGAACTCGCTCAGCGCCTGGACATCCGCAGATGTCCGGAGCTCAGGTTCGAGATTGACCGGACCGAAGAGAACGGCCGGCACATCGATGAGCTGATCGCCAGGATTCACGAACAGGAAAACAGAACGGAATAAGTTACTGTGAGCGGCTTTCTGAGGAAGGCCGCTTTTCTTATGCCGCGGTTCCTGATTTTTGATGTCTGCTCTTGCGAAAGCGGTTACATCAAACTATAATGGAAACCAGAAAAAGAAATCTGGTTTCCAGGAAGGAGTATTCTATGTCACTGAGGGAAGAAATCCTTGATCAGGCAACACACCTTTATGCTGAAAAGGGATTGAAATTCACCATGCAGGATGTGGCTGAAAGCATGCACATCGCAAAGAAAACCATCTATCATCTCTACCCATCCAAAGAATCATTGCTGCTGGACCTCTGCGACACCGGCTTTGCAAAGATCCATGCCCAGAAGCAGGCTATCATGGAGCAGGATATCCCGCTTGCGGAAAAGCTCAGAAAAGTCATTGTGGCCATGCCGGAAGAATACCAGATGCTGGATTTCCGGAAGCTGGAAGGAATCGGAGAGAAATATCCCTCTGTTGCTAAGAGCATCCGGAAAAATCTGGAAACGAACTGGGAACCGACCCTTCAGCTGATGGAAGAAGGAATCTCTACCGGAGCATTGCGCAGCGATCTTTCGATGCCGGTATTCCGCATGGTCGTGACGGCCAGCATCGAGTCCTTCCTCTCCACAGACGGACTCAAGGAATACGGCATCACTTATCATGACGCTCTGGATTATCTCGCAGATCTTCTGATGAAAGGAGCGGAAGCAAGATGATCTTACTGGACAATGACTGGGAATTCACGCCGGTATGGACGGATGCATTTGCAGAAGGAAGCGGAACCGGAGAACCGGTACGGCTTCCGCATACCGTGAAAGAAGTGCCGCTGCATGAAGCAGATCCTGCTTCGTATCAGATGATCTGCGGATACCGGAGAATGCTGAAGATTCCTGATGACGCAGAAGGAAAGAGACTCTTCCTGCAGTTTGACGGATGTGCGCATATCGCCGAAGTATTCGTGAACGGCAAGAAGTGTGCTGAGCATCGCTGCGGCTATACCGCCTTCCGGACAGAGATCACAGACCTTGTATCTCTGAACGAAGAGAACCGGATTGCGGTGAAACTGGATACGACCGAGAATCCATCCATTCCTCCGTTCGGATTCGTGATGGACTATCTGGCCTATGGCGGCATCTATCGTGATGTGTGGCTGGATGTACGGAACCAGACTTATCTGAACGATGTCTATCTCCGCACTCCTCGTACGGATCAGATCATTGCAAAGACACAGCTGGATGGCGATGCAGACGGAATGGAACTTCAGCTCTGCGTGAAAGATGAAGAGGGAAACGAAGTTCTTTCAGAGACATGGCCTGCCTCTGAGCATTCCCATGCATGCAGGATCATCAATCCGCATCTCTGGTCGATGGAGGATCCGTATCTGTATCAGGCCGAGGTGTCTTTGAAGAAAGGGAAAGAAATTCTTGATACCGTTTCCCGGCATCTTGGAATCCGGACGGTTTCGATCGATCAGGATCATATCCTGCTCAATGGAAAGCAGGTATTCCTGCGCGGTCTGAATCGTCATCAGTGCTACCCGTATGTTGGCTATGCGGCATCCCAAAGCCTTCAGAGAGAAGATGCAAGAATTCTGAAAGCAGAGCTGCAGGTCAATGCAGTCAGAACATCCCATTACCCGCAGAGCCAGTATTTCCTCGATGCCTGTGACGAGATTGGGCTGGCAGTGTTCACTGAGATTCCCGGCTGGCAGCATATCTCTTCCGACCCGGGATGGAGAGAGCAGTGTGTTCAGAATGTCAGAGAAATGGTGATGCAGTACCGGAATCATCCGTCGATCTTTCTCTGGGGTGTGAGAATCAACGAAAGTCTCGATGATGATGAACTCTATCAGAAGACAAACGCGGCTGCGCATGAGCTGGATCCGGATCGTCCGACCAGCGGTGTGAGATATCTCGAGAAGAGCCATCTTCTGGAAGATGTCTATGCATTCAATGACTTCTCTCATAACGGAACAAACGGCGGGGTAAGGCCGAAGGACAAAGTGACTCCGGATGGGAACAAGCCGATGCTGATCAGTGAAGCAAACGGACATATGTTTCCGACCAAGCCTTATGACACCTGGCAGCGCCGGCAGGAACATGCGCTCCGCCATGCCAGGGTGCTGAATGATGCGATGGCAGACGGAAAACATGCTGGATGTTTCCAGTGGTGCATGTTTGATTATCCGACCCATCAGGACTTTGGTTCTGGCGATCGCATCTGCTACCATGGCGTGATGGACAGTTTCCGCAACCCGAAACCAGCAGCATCTCTTTATGCCAGCCAGGGCGAATCGGATCCAATTCTGGAAGTATGCACGCCGATGGATATCGGCGATTACAATGCCGGGCAGATTGGAGAGATCTACGCCTTCACAAATGCCGATGAAGTCCGCCTGTACAAGAACGATCAGTTCGTGAAGAGCTTTCATTCCGAAGGATGGAGCGGTCTGAAACACGGACCGGTGAAGATCGATGATCTGATCGGTGAACTGATCCGTGAGAACGAGCATTTCCCGGAGGCCGAAGCGAAGCTGATCCATGACTGCCTGCTTGCTGCAAAAGAGAAGGGCATGAGCAATCTTCCGCTTTCCATCAAGCTGAAGCTGCTGTATGCGATGAAGCATTATCACCTGACGATGGCAGACGGCTACCGCCTGTTCGGGACTTATGTCGGCAACTGGGGCGGCAAGGCAACAGTCTGGAGATTCGATGCCGTAAAAGGCGGGAAAGTCGTGAAGTCCGTCGTGAAGACGCCGGATACGAAGCTGCATCTCGAAGTGAAGAACAGCAATCCCTGCATGCATGAAGGAAGCACGTATGACATGAGTGCCATCCGCATCCGCCTGCTGGACAGCAATGACAACCTGGCCAGCTATGCCCAGATTCCGGTCTGCTTCCGCGCGGAAGGACCGATCGAGATTGCCGGTCCGAAAATTGCTGTGCTGGAAGGCGGCATGGGCGGGACCTATGTCCGGACCGTCGGAAAGACAGGAAACGCAGTACTTCATATTCAGACAGATCAGACAGAATCTGTTTCTGTTTCATTCATCATTGACTGAAGAGGGGAGAGCATTCTATGGAATTCTCAAAGCGTCAGACCGCCGGCTATGGGCTGGGTGCCGTCGGCAAGGACATGGTCTATGCACTGAGTGCAAGCTATGTCATGTATTACTATCAGGATATTCTCGGAATATCTGCAACATTCGTTGGCGTCGTTCTGATGGCCGCCAGAGTCTTCGATGCGCTGAATGACCCGTTCATGGGCATTATCGTCGAGAAGAGCAATCCGAAGTTCGGAAAGTTCAGCACCTGGATCCTTTCCGGATCGATTCTGAATGCGTTCGTGCTTTATGCATTGTTCAGTGTTCCGTCAGCATTATCCGGCGGCGGTCTGCGCACGTATTTTGCAATCATCTATGTGCTCTGGGGCGTGACCTACACGATGATGGACATCCCGTTCTGGTCCATGATTCCGGCAGTGACCAGGGAAGCAGAAGACCGTGAGAAGCTTTCCGTCGTTGGCAGAACCTGCGCCGGCATCGGCAATGCGCTGATCACTGTGTTTGCAATGAAGATGGTTACGATGCTCGGCAATGGCAGCGAACGCAGCGGATTCAGCCGTCTGGCCCTGATCGTCGCCGTCCTGTTTGCACTGTTTGAGATTCTCTGCGTCCACAGCATCCAGGAGCGCAAACTCAGCAAGCAGCCCGCAAAGTCTGCATCGCACACTGCAACAGTGAAAGAGATGTTCCAGGCTCTGTTCCGCAATGATCAGGCCATGGTTGTGGTCGGCGTGATTGTGCTGATTGACTGCGCGCTGTATATCACCTCCAATCTGCTGATCTATTTCTTCAAGTATGATTTCAGCGGAGCTTCCTGGGTGGACAGCTACACGCTCTTCAATACAGTCGGAGGTGCTTCCCAGATTCTCGGCATGATGGTGCTGTATCCGCTGCTCAGAAAGAAGCTTGCCAATGAACAGATCTTCCGTCTCTGCCTGAGACTTTCGATGACCGGTTATGTGCTGATCCTCATTGCCTGCCTGGCAGGACTTGGCGGATCGCTTGGCGTGCTCTGCATTCCGGGTGTGCTTGTCTTCCTTGCCAACGGCATGCTGACAGTTCTGACGACCGTATTTCTGTCTTCTTCCGTAGACTATGGAGAACTCACGACGGGCAGCCGTCAGGAGTCTGTGATTTTCAGCATGCAGACGTTTGTCGTCAAGGCCAGCTCTGCCATTGCTGTGCTGATCAGCGGTGTCGGCATCGATCTGATCGGTCTGATTGGCAACAGCCAGACTACCGGGGCCGTTGCTGTTCAGAGTGCTTCCACCTTGCTTGGCCTCCGTCTTCTTATGACTGTGCTGCCATTCCTCGGACTGTTCTTTGCGATGATACTGTTCCGGAAAAAGTTCAAGCTCACGGATCAGAAGAGCGAAGAGATGATTGAAGAACTGAAGGAACGCCATTCTCATGAGGCATGAAGTCAAGTGGAGCGTGAAGACGGACTCCTTTCATCAGGAAGGTACCTGCAGGCAACTCAATCATGAAATCCATCTCAGATGCAGCGGTCTTAATGGAACTCTTGAATCCGTGACTGCTCTATTGAAGATTCCTGTCACTCCTGATACCAGAATCTTCATGAATGGCTATCAGACCTGGACCTGGTGCAGAGAGCAGAAGCCTGATGGGAAAACCAGAGGCGTCAACCGGATTCCTTCGTTTCTTCTTAAAAAGTATGCCTTTGATCGGTACGGGGATTATCACTTTACCGATTACCCATACCGGAATGGCTTCCATCAAGGGGAATCCTGGTGCTATTTCCGCAATGGGGATCAGTACCTGCTGATTGCCTCGACCAGTGAGGAAGGCGGGTATACGCAGTTCTTCTATGAGAAACAGAACGGAACTCTCCGCATTGAGAGAGACTGTGCAGGAGTCGAAGCAGATGAAGCTTACCCGCTTCTGGACCTTTATCTTGCGGAAGGAAAAGAATCAGAAGTATTTGACGGCTGGATGGAAGCTGCTGGAATCAAGCCGCTTCCTGCTAGGAAACTCTATGGCTATTCCAGCTGGTACAACCGGTATCAGAACATCACGGAACCGGCAATTCAGAATGATCTGAAAGGATGCCGGACGATCTTTGAACCAGGTGACCTGTTTCAGATTGATGATGGCTGGGAACCCTATGTCGGAGACTGGCTGAATCCGGATCCCAGGAAGTTCCCCGGCGGAATGAAAGCCCAGGCAGACGCCATCCATACGGCCGGATTCAAAGCAGGTATATGGCTGGCACCATTTGCGGCAGAAGAGAAGTCCGACCTGTTCCAGGAACATCCCGACTGGATCCTGAAGCATGAAGGAAAGCCGTGGAAGTCCGGCTGCAACTGGTCTTCGTTTTATGGGCTTGACCTTGATCATCCGGAAGTTCAGAACTATCTGAAAGAGGTATTCCATCAGGTATTTGACGAATGGGGATTCGATCTCGTGAAGCTCGATTTCCTGTATGCAGCAGCACCATTCGGGACTCGGAAAGAGTCACGGGCTGCCAGGATGATCCGGGTCATGCAGTTCCTGAGAGAACTCTGCGGCAGCCATCCGATTCTCGGCTGCGGCGTTCCGGTGATGCCTGCATTCGGGCTCACCGAATACTGCCGGACGAGCTGCGATGTGAGCCTGGACTGGGATGATGTGCTGTATATGCGCGGGTTCCACCGGGAACGCAATTCCACGAAACACGCAATTGAAACCAATCTAGCCAGAAGACAGCTCAATGGCAGAGCCTTCGGGAGCGATCCGGATGTATTCTTCCTGCGAACGGAAAACTGCCGCCTCACCGAAGCAGAGAAGAATCTCCTGGCGACCCTGGATGCTCTGACCGGGACGGTATTCCTGACAAGTGATGATCCTGGTTCCTATACAGAAGCCATGAAGCAGAAGTACCGGGAGTACCGCCATATGACGGAAGCGAAGGTAGAATCAGTATCCCTGGATAGCGGCATCACGATCACATATGTCCTTGATGGAGTACGGCATGTGTTTCATTCCTGAGAAGTGCGTAGGCACTTCTTTTGTTTTGTCGTTCCTTCTTGCAGTTCATTAGGAATCTGAACCTGAACCAGGTATAATTTCCTCGTTATGGAAACGGATAAACAAGCAGAAGCTCTGGCAGCAGAAGTGATGCAGGGGGCAAGAGATCAGATCGTGGCCAGGATGCCTTATCTCAACCGGGCATTGTTTGCGATGCCGGTGAGGTTCTATGCTCCGGATCATGAAACAGATGAGATCACGCTCGGCTATGGCTGCGATGGGACTTATCTCTACGTGATGCCGCAGGCCGTTCTGAGAGATGCGGACCGGAATCCGATGCTGGTGGTACGGGCTTATCTTCATATGGTTCTGCACTGTCTCTTCTTCCATGGTTTTCAGTATGTGACGCTGGACCGGGATGCCTGGGATTTTGCGGCTGATGCGGCCGTGGAGGCTGCGGTGCTTAATCTTGGCTGGAAAGAGATCGAAGTACCGGAAGATGCTGAACGCTTTGCGCAGCTGACGGCAGTCAATGATGCCTGCAAGGGCGTCACGGCAGAGAAGATTTATTCCTGGCTCATTCATCATCCCGATGAAAAATGGAAACTCATGAGACATGAACCCCTGTTCCGGAGAGACGTGCATGAATTCTGGCTGACGAGAGATGTCGAAGGCAGAAAATATGCCGGACGGGATAAAGCGTATCCCGCAAAAGCTCAGGTCAGCGATCGCTGGAAGAAACTTGAGCGGGCAACGGAAAATCAGATCCAGTCATTTGAGAAGACGCAGGGCTATCAGCCTGGCACCGTTTCCTCGAAGCTGAAGCTGAATCGCCGCGGTTCTTATGACTACAGCACCTTTCTTAGAAAGTTTGCGGTTTCCGGAGAACAGGTCTCGCTGAGTCCGGATGAATTTGATTATATCTACTATACGTATGGCATGAGCCTGTACGGCAACATGCCGCTGATCGAACCCCTGGAATACCGGGAAGATACGAGAATCCGCGACTTCGTTATCGCGATTGACACGAGCGGATCCGTGCAGGGAGCACTAGTCAAGGCATTTCTGAAGAAGACCTGGGAGATTCTGTCTTCTTCGAAGAATTTCTTCGAGCAGGTGAATGTGCATGTGATCCAGTGCGATGCAAAGATTCAGAAAGAAGTGACGCTGCATAATCAGTCGGAGTTCCAGGAGTATCTGAAGAATATTGAGCTGCAGGGCTTCGGCGGAACAGATTTCCGGCCGGTATTTGCAAGAGTAAGGCAGCTGATGGATGCGCATGCCTTCCGGAATCTCAGAGGTCTTCTATATTTCACAGATGGCAAGGGCATCTTCCCCGAAGAAGTCCCGCCGTATCAGACGGCATTCATATTTGCAGGCAATGGTTTTGCGGCACCATCGGTCCCGCCATGGGCAATCCGGCTGGTGCTGCCGGAAACGGAGTTTGAGGCATGAATATTCAGGACGCAAAAGAAGAAATCAAACGCAGTGTGAGTATTTATCTGATGAAAGACGAATTCGGGAACTACCGCATTCCCCTGGAACGGCAGAGACCGGTTTTCATGATCGGTGCGCCGGGTATCGGCAAGACCGCGATCATGGCGCAGATCGCCAAAGAACTCGGCATCTCGCTGGTTTCCTATTCGATGACGCATCATACCCGCCAGAGTGCATTAGGTCTGCCGTTCATCGACCATCGCACGTATCAAGGAAAGCCGTTTGAAGTCTCGGTCTATACGCTCAGCGAGATCCTGGCCACGGTATATGAGAACATGGAGAAGAGCGGCCAGAAGGAAGGCATTCTGTTCCTGGATGAAATCAACTGTGTCTCAGAAACGCTCGGACCAAGCATGCTGCAGTTTCTGCAGTACAAGACCTTCGGAAATCATCAGCTTCCGGAAGGATGGGTCGTGGTGACTGCCGGCAATCCGCCCGAATACAACCGGGCGGTGCATGAATTCGATATTGCAACCCTGGACCGCCTGAAGGTGCTGCATGTCGAACCGGACTTTGAAGTATGGAAGAGGTATGCAGAACAGAAGCAGCTCCATCAGGCCATTCTGTCCTTCCTGGAAATCCATCCGGATGATTTCTACCGCATTCAGACGACTCCGGAAGGAAGAACGTATGTGACAGCAAGAGGCTGGGAAGATCTGTCAGAAGCACTTCAGCTGTTTGAGGAAAAGGGATACCGTGCAGACGAAGAGATGATTCATGAATATCTGTCTGATCCGGAAGTAGCAGAGAACTTCGCTTCCTACTATGACCTCTACCGCAAATACCGGGATGATTATCAGATTGCTTCGATCCTGGCAGGAAAGAAAGACGCAGAAATCTCGAAGCGGATCTCGGAAGCGTCGTTTGATGAATGCATCAGCGTGACGAGTCTTCTGATGGAAGCAGTCATGCCGGCAATACTCAGGAATATGGAGCAGGAAGACGGGCAGAGAGCTCTGCTGAACCCGCTGCGCAAGCTGAAGCAGGAATGCATGGCTCATCCGGAGCTGGATCTTTCCGAACGTCTGGAAGAAATCCGCACGTCCCTGGAAGAAGAAGCGAAGAAAGTCCAGGACGCCAGAGGACTGACAGACCGTGAGAAGCGGATTGTCGCTTACGAATGTGCACTGCTGAGACAGACCAGAAAAGGCGTGGAACTGGAGCGCCCGAAAGATGCAGCAGAGGGCTTCCGCTATGCAGAAGCCAACTATCAGCGTGAAGTGCATACGATGAAGCAGAATGCAGAAAGCATCCGGGATCAGCTGGCAAATCTCTTCCAGTTCCTGAAAGAACAGTTCTCTTCCGAAGAAGAGATGCTGCTGGCAGTCACGCAGTTCACCGTCAATACGAACTGTGCAAGATTCCTTGCCCAGCATCCGGTTCCGGAATATACCGAAGCCAGCGAGCGTCTTCTCGTGAAGGACCGCAATGCGGACCTTCTGCGCAGAGTTCATGACTATCAGCGCACGATTGAAAAAGAAGGGGATCTGTCCCTCTGATGGGAACGTTCTCTTTTGAGCCCTGTGAAGACGGAATCCGACTGACGGCATGGAGCGGACCGGAAACGGAACTGGAGATTCCGGAAACCATTGACGGGAAGAAGGTCCGGGTGCTCGGCACGATGATGTTCTTCGAGAAAGGCAGCCACCTGACCAGACTCTGGCTGCCTGATTCCATCCGGATCATTGAAGCAGATGCCCTGGAAGGATGTGCCGACCTCGAAGATCTGATTCTGAATGAAGGATTAATCTCTCTTGGCCGTGAGTTCGCCGGAATGTGCAGTCTGAAGGAAGTCAGGATTCCTGCTTCTGTCTCAATGATTGATGAAGTTTCTTCTCTGGATTTCCGCCTTCAGTTTGAACCAGGCGGAAGCTACTGGACGGATGGGTTCGGAATCTATCACAAAACTGCAGAAGGAATCGTCTTTGCAGGCATTCAGCCAGGAGATGAAAGAATCTCTTATGCGATTCAGGAAGGAACTGTAAAGATCGAAAGAAGGGCTCTGGATCGCCGGAATAATCTTCAAAACCTCAGTCTTCCTGCCACGCTGAAAGAGATCGCACCTGGCTCACTATTTGCTACCGGCGATGGATTTGCTAAACGCCGTGGCATCAGAGATTTCTCTATCGCAGCCGGCAATTCGTTTTTTGCGGTGCAGGATTCCATGCTGTACCAGAAGAATGAAGCAGGAAAAACCCTGCTTGCATATACTGGCGAAGAGAAGGAAATCACTCTCGATGATTCCTTTGAGGCAATCGAGAGACTGTCATTCTTCCGGGCTCCCGTTCATCAGGTAATAATTCCGGAGGCCAGGATCCGCATCGCTGAGAATGCATTTCTGGATTGTGAGCTGGAAGAAGCAGTCTTTCCTGGGTTCCATATCCTCTTTCCGAAACATCATGAGATGCTGAGACAGGAACTGCTCGCATGTTTCGGAAGAAACGGAACTCTGTTTGATTGGAACCGCTACGACCGCGCCATGAAGGTTTCCTTCCTCAGTGCTGAGCGCGTTCGTCTGCTGAGTGCAAGACTCCGGTGGCCAGAGGGGCTGTCGGAGACGTTCCGAGCATCATTCTTCCAGCTGCTGTCTGAAAAACTTGAAGAAGCATGTGCACTGGCAGATGAAGCAGATGATTCTGATTCAATTCTGCGTCTTGCTGAATGCGGACTGATCACGAGAGAGAATCTCGATGACTGCCTGCAGCATATGATCTCAGGGATTCCTGGTCCTTCTGCAGCACTGCTTGCATGGAGTGCTTCTCACCTGCCTTCTGATTCTGATGATTTCTCATTATGAGCATCCACCATGGATGCTTTTTTCAAAAACTGCGCTGGCTGCAGCGCAGCATCATTTCATTGCGTATGAAATCTTCGGAAGAAGTGCTAACAGTCAAAAGATCCTAAGGCGTTTTACGCCGTGATTGAAAATGAACCGAGCTGAATTTCATTTTCTCTGAACACTCAGAATCATGGGGCCAGGTGTTACGCCTCTGATATGATGTCTATCTTCAGCTCTTGTTGTCTGTCCCTGGGCTGCTCTTGATAATGGCCTTTATTGAGAAAGGAATAGTCCCAGAGCATTGTTTTATCTGCCCGAAAAACACCCTTTGCCATGGTATCAAAACCATGGTCATTTTCTCAAATTTGCTAAGAATTCTATTTCCATCCAGCATAAAAGCATGAGTTTTCCCGCATCGTTCATTCCATTTCTGATTATTTTCGGGGAATCCCGGTTCTTTCTGCAATGAAGAAAGCAGACAAGGAGGATGTCGAAATGCGTTCCATTGCAGTAGAACCAGAACAGCTTGAAGCAAGTGCAGCGAGAATTGAAGAACACAATCAGGATTATTCCAGGGCCTATGCCCAGCTATTCGACGCCGTCGATACGATGAAGGCAGGATGGCAGGGAAAGGACAATACTGCCTTCAGCACGCAGATTTCGAAGTTTCAGACGGACTTCAGAGAGATGTCGGTGCTCTGTTCCCAATATGCGGAATTTCTCAGAAACAGTGCGAAATCCTATCGGCAGATGCAGGAAGATCTCGCCTCGCAGGCAGCGAATCTCGCTCAGTGAACAGGAGGAAATGAGAGATGGCAGAACTGAAGATCACGCTAGCACAGGTCAGCGAATGCGCAGGACAGATCCGTTCCTGCAACCAGCAGATGTTTGAAGATCTGAATCAGATGAAAAAAGAGATGAATGATACCGCTGCATCCTGGATCTCGGATGGCGGACAGGAAATCAGATCGCGCTTCAATCAGTTTGCAGGCAGGTTCGATACCCAGAAAGAAACGATTGACAGCTATGCAAGATTCCTGGATCGCACCGTAGAGTCCTACGATTCCCTGGAAACGACGATTACCAGCAATGCGTCCGGCATGCAGGCTTAGGCATGCGTTTCTCCTTCTGATCTGCATCCCTGCAGTACTCCTGCAGGGGTGCAGCCGGAAGGCTGTAAATGGCATCAGCCTCGGAGAATGGATCAGAGAACTGGATGAAAGAGCAGGCATCAGCGAATACCGCGAAACTGCTCCGTATTTCATGAATGTCCCGATTGATTCTCCGTATTATGACTCGGTTCAGGCTGCTGTGGAATGGCAGGTTCTGGAACCTTCTTCCGGTTTTGATCCGGCTGCTCTCTTGACCAGGGAATGGGCGGCCAGCACCTTGATCAATCTCAGCGGAAGAGAGATGAAATCCGACAGCAATCTGAAAATCAAGGATCGCAGTGCTTCCGCGTTTCCGAAGCAGATCGAAGCAGCAGTGACCACCGGCTTCATGAGCGTTGATGAAAAGAATCGATTCCGGCCGAAAGAAGTCATGGACAAAGAGGAAGCACTGATTCTGCTGGATCAGATGGTGGATTACATCAATCACCGCACGTTTGAGGATTCTGCAGAAGAGAACACGATCACGTTCAATGAAGCATTTGAGCAGGTGGAAGCAGAACCGATTCTCTTTGATGAAGAAAACCAGACAGCAGTATTCCCGGCTTCTTCGGGACTGAAAGAGAATTCCATTGCACTATGGGAAGATGAAAATGGTGAGCAGCATGGTCTTACCATTGACTCTGCAGAAGTATCAGAAGATGGCGAAACCCTCGAAGTGAAAGGACATGAAACCGAGTTTACGGAACTGATCAGCGACATGAACGCACATTCTTCGTTTGATGTCGACTTCACGCAGGCTGAGATCATTGATCTGATCGACGGGACTGTAGTTCAGTCAGCTCCCCCGGAAGTGAATGTGCCAGCCGGAGGAGTCCGGGAGATTCATGCGCCTCTTCTGAATATTCCGCATGAATTCCATGGCTACAAGATCAATTTCAGGACGACCAGGGACTCCATCTCCTGCACCGTGGATAAGAAGACCGCAGATGGTATGAAGATCCATGGCAGTGCTGTGCTGAACTCCGTAAAGCCTTCTTACGACGTCGATATCAGCAAGCTGAAGATCCAGGATGCTTATTTCAAAGTGGACTTCACGACGGTCGAACAGCTGAGTGTCAAGCGTGAGAAGAGTGCAGCAGCTGAGAAAAAGATTACGAATTCACTTCCCGCCAATGCTTTTCTTACCGCAGTCAATTCCCTCTACAGCAAACCTGAAAAAGAAATCACGGTTCCGATCGCATCAATCCGGATTCCGATTCCAGGAGTTCCGCTGACGGACATCGATATCCGTCTGAATGTGAAGATCTATGCGAGCGGAAAAGCGGAAGTGACCTTCACGCAGAATCATGCCGTCGGCATGGAAGTGAAGAACGGCGTCATGCGGGTCATCAATGATACCGGTCACTCCGAGAAGACGCTGTTTGAAGGAAATACCGGAATCTGCGCATCCGTCGGCATGGGCATCGGCAGCAGCGCAATCCGGGTTGCGGACTTTGATGTCGAAGGAGGCGCTGAGCTGAAAGCAGGTGCCACGATTCATCTCTATGATTCGGATGGCGGCCATCAGAAAGTCGATGGCGGCGAGCTTCCATATGATCTCCTGGACGATGTATCGGCGAAGTTCCCGGATGTTCTCGTCTGTGCGGATCTCAGTGCGCATCCGATTGTCTCTCTGAATCTCAATTCCTCAAAGACTCTGTTAGGAAAGATGGGATTTTCAAGGAAAACAAGCCTGCTGGAAAAAGGACAGGGAGAACTGCTGCCCAGCGGTCATCGGCATATGGAAAATGGACAGTGGGTCGCGAAATGCACCCGGAAAGACCGTGAAGCAAAGAAGAAGACTGATCTTGTCGAAAGCGACCAGATCCGGATCGCGAAATACAGTCTGATCGTCAGTCCCGGAGAGATGGAAGTGATTCCGCTCACGGCGATTCCGAAAGGCTATACGGTGAGTGATCTCGTCTTTGAATCAGAGAATCCGGAAATTGCCGGCGTCAGCGCAGGCAAGGTATCCGGAAACCGGGAAGGCAGCACGATCATCCGGATCCATACGTCTGATCAGGCTTACTCCATCAGCTGCAACGTCACAGTCCGCATTCCTGAGGCGTCCAAGTCATGATCGCCTGGATTGCGGATCCCGAACATGCTGAAGCGATCCGGATTCCCAAGGGATCTGTTCTGTTTCAGGTATTCGGGCAGGATGCGATGATCCTGAATGACTCCGGACGCATCTATCTGCGGCTTCCCCGCGGCATCCGCGCCAATCGAACTGAAGAGATCCGCCATGAAACGCGGATCTTTCTCACGGAAAGCCGGACGAAAAGAGAGGCATCTCTGTGCTTCAGCGGGGCCGAGGAAGGATATGAAGTATTTCATCGCTACTCCTGGCAAGGCGAGGTTCTTTCAATCGGCAGCAGCCCGGAAGATACGATTCGGATCGCAGACCAGAATCTGGCTTCCTCACAGTTCAGAATTGATCGGAAACAGATGCTTATCCAGGCGGAAGAAGGAATTTCTGCCGTGCTGAACGGATCGCTGATCGACAAAGAACAATCCTTCTGCTGGTGCAGCTGCTTCCGGGTACTGAATCTGCAGATCGTATTTCATCCGGAATTTCTTCTGATCAATTCCTGCGGAAATCTGACCGTATCGCTGCCGCGGTTCGAGAAGAGTCCGGCAGAAAAGCTTCCGGAGGCATGCATGATCCGCATCGTGCGGACCTGGAGAGCTCCGAAGCTGCAGCGGGAACTGTCGCTGGAACTCGAAGAACCGATGCGGCTGGAAGAACATCAGAAGAATCCTCTGATTTTCATGATGGGACCAGCGCTGACGATGTCGAGTGCGAGTCTCTTCAGCGGCTCGCTTGCCATGTACAACGGGTATCTTGCAGGAAGAGGAATCGAGGAGATGCTTCCGATGGTGCTGCTTCCGGGTGTTATGGTCGTCAGCACGCTCGTCTGGAATCCGATGCAGCGGTTCTATGAGAAACACCGTGAGAAGATGCACAGCAGAGAACGTCTCAGGCAGTACGAACGCTATCTGATCGGGCTTCACTCGGATATCCAGGAAGAACAGAAGAAGTTCCGGATGGAATGCATGGAATGCTTTCCGGATCCGGATCATCTTCTCGCACTGCCTCTGAATCCGGCTTCCGTATTCCAGAAGACGCCCGGCCAGAAAGACTGGCTCATGGTAAGAGCAGGCATCGGAACGGTATCTTATTCGCTGAATCTGAAACGATCATTCCGCCTGAAACGGGATGATCCCCTGGCAGCACTGCTGCATGATCTGAATGAGCAGATCTGCTCGATGCCTGAGATGCCTGCCGTGATTCCGCTTTCCCGGTATTCCCGCATCGTCATCGATGCGGGAGAAGAGAATGAAGAATTCCTCTGGAACATGCTTGCATCAATTGCGGAAGACTTCGGCCCGGATCATCTGAAGATGATGTTCCTTGCCGATGAAAGCTACGAGAAGACGCATCCCTGGCTGCGCATGATTCCGCAGACGGAATGCGAAGTGGCAGGAATCCGGCTGATTGCAGGCACGCAGAATGAAGTCCGGGAAGCGTGCATGGCTCTGCATCAGGAAGGGGACCCGCCGGTCATCGTCGTGGCCCTGAAGCCGAATCTGATCACGCTGCTGGACGCCGTGAATCCGATGGTGATCCGTCTCAGCGAGGATCATAGCATTCCGGCAGGAACGGAGCTGCAGATTCATCTGAATCAGACAGAAGGAATTCTGCAGACGGATTCGGAAGCGAGAGAATTCCGCTGCGATCTGATCGGCAGAAGAAACTGGGAAGCATTCTTTTCTGCGCTTTCCAGATGCACGCTTCAGAAACGCAGCAGCACCATGCAGGCAGGTCCGTCTTTCTTCGATCTCTATCATGTGACTGATGTGAAATCACTGAAGATCCGCGAAGCCTGGGAAACCAATCTCGTCTGGGATCATATCCGCTCCCTGATCGGCATTGATTCCTGCGGAGAACCGGTGGTCCTCGACCTTCATGAAACTGGGAATGGTCCGCACGGACTGGTTGCCGGCATGACCGGTTCCGGAAAGAGTGAGTTTCTGATCACTCTGGTCCTCAGCCTGATCTGTGCCTACAGCCCGAGAGAGCTTCAGATCGTGCTGATTGATTTCAAGGGCGGCGGGGCTGCACAGATCTTCTCGAATGATCATTACGAAGTGCCTCATATTGCCGGGGTGCTTTCCAACCTGGATCTGTCTGAGATGGAGCGTGCCCTGGTGTCATTCCGCAATGAATGCCACCGGAGAGAAGTCCTGTTTCAGAAGCTCTGTCAGATTTCCGGAAGACCGGTGATGAATCTGAAGAGCTACCAGAAGATCTGGAAGGAAAGCTATGGCCTTCCGTATCTCTCCGCGATTCTGATCCTGGTGGATGAATTTGCGGAGCTGAAGAAGGAAGAACCGCAGTTCATGAAAGAACTGATCTCGATTGCCCGGGTAGGAAGATCGCTTGGCATTCATATGATTCTTGCCACGCAGAAGCCGTCCGGCGTCGTCGATGATCAGATCTGGTCGAACTGCCGGTTCAAGGTTTGCCTGAAAGTACAGGACCGCCAGGACAGCATCGAGATGATCCATTCTCCTGAGGCTGCCTGGATCCGCAAGCCGGGAGAACTGTATCTGTTCTGCGATGGTCTGAGTGTCCATGCGGCCAGCGGCTATGCCAATGCACCGAAGGAACAGTCTTCGCCAAGAGTTCAGGTTCTGGATGCGATGAAGCATGTCATTCTGGAAAATCGGGAAGAATGCGGCAGCGAAGAAACCCAGTCGGCTGCCGTGATCCGGGAAGTGCTGGAACTCGGCGCCGGATTTGAGGCACATAAGCTCTGGCTGCCTCCGGCAGAAGCTCCGGCTCTTGAGGAACTGGATCAGAGTGAAGGTGCAGTGCTCGGACGGGCAGATGACTTCTATCATTACCGGCAGCCGCTCCTGATGCTGAAACAGGAAACATATACGATGGCCGTCTTTGCGATTGACCGAAGCGACCGCCTGGCGTTTCTCCACGTGATTCTGTATGGGCTTCTGAAGATTCTGAAGCAGGGCGATGAACTGTTTCTGATGGATGATCTGAGCGGGAGTTTTGAGATGCTGAAAAAAGCTCCTCAGGTATGCAATGTCTTTGAAAGCTCTGATCAGGAACTGGTGCGCAACCTGTTCCGTCACCTGAGTCAGAGAAAGACATCCGATCAGAATGAATGCTATGTGCTGATCGATGACTACAGTGCGTTCCGGGAAAACGGTGAAAGCAATCAGCCGAATCTGCATAGTCTTCTGGAGAAGGCAGAGAAGCTGAAGATTCATTTCATCGTGTTCGTTTCCGGTTCTTCTGCGATCTCCTACCGGGATCTGACGCTGATTCCGTGCCGCATCAGCCTGCGCAACAGCAACCTGCAGGATCTGACCGGCATCTTTGAAACGGCAGTCCATAAGATCGTTGCGCATCCGTATACGGCGATGATCCGGACAGATCATCTGCTGGAAGTCCATTATCCGAAGATCACGGAAGCTGATCTTGCATCAGCTGCAGAACGTTCTTCCAGGAGGTATGGCTCAGAGAAGGCCTATGTGCTGCCGCAGGTGCCGGAGGTCATCTCCACTTCAATGTATCATGGGAAGGATCTTCTGCTTGGAATGGATATTGAGACGTATGAATGGATTGCCATTCCTGAAAGCGGAATAGCTCTGATCCTGTCGACTTATCCGGAAGAACAGGATCATCTGAGAAACGCATGGAAAGATCTGTTTGGGAACCTCATCCTGGATCCTTCAGAAGCAGAAGTGAAACAGATCCTGAAAGCAGGAAGAGGCGCGATGCTGGCAATGCCGTTTTCGAGGTATCAGGAGCTGAATTTACGTCATGATGCATCTTCTGCTCCGGTTATTTATGCCGGAGAAGGATTCCGGGAACAGTATGTATTTACTTCGCATTACCGCAAGCCGCTGAAGAAGAATCAGGCGATGTTCATTTCCAGAGGACGCTGCCGCATCATGCAGATTGCGGAATCGCGCTGAGCAGGAGGAGAATTGATGATGAAGGAACAGGTCCGGGTATTTCTGGAGTTTCCGGTTTCGCAGAAGATGTACGAATGCGTGCTGCCATGTTCGGCTTCTTTCCGGGAATGCATGAAGCTTCTGAGGCCGCTGCTTTCCGGTGAGATCGGTTCCTCGTACCGGATCGATGAGGAAACATGCATTTATGAAAAAGAACATCTGTGCCGATGCGACATGGATGTTCCATTAGGGAGTCTGAAAGCTGAGGATGGAATGACGTTTCTGATGCTGTGATCATCCGAAGCGTTTCCGGAAGCTGCAGGTTCTGCAGAAGGGTTCTGTGATCTGATGATTGCAGAATCCGTTTTTCATATTCAGATATCTCTCAGATTGAAGCAGTTCAGAGAGCGGCGTCTCAAAGACGTTCCCGAGATTGATGACGCCGGCAGCGTCCATGCAGCAGGGGATAAGGGTTCCATCAGAGAGGATGGCAATCTGATGAACCGCACCATGGCAGGTGCCGGTTTCGGAAGGAACTGCAGAGCCATCCGGCCAGGTGAACATGTTGTCATAAGTCAGATAGAGATTCCTGCCGAGTTTCAGATTGTGATTCCGATCCGTGGATTCAAACGGATAGCGTTCTTTCAGAAACTGCATGCAGGCAACGGCAGCCGGAAGATCATTCTGATCGCTCCGCCAGAAACGCAGTTCCATGATCGGATGGCCACTTTCCTGAACCTGCTTCATGAAGTGATCAATGGTATCCAGGTAAGAGGAAAGCAGGGAAAGATCCTGGGCCTGAACGGACTGCAGGGAAACTGAGAGCTTGCGCAGGGAAGGGTGAGAAAAGAGGTCAGGATAGCTGCTGAGCAGAGTGCCGTTGGTGACGAGCTGCACTTTCATCTCCGCTTCATCGCAGAGCGACAGGATCTGTTCAAACTCAGGATGGGTGAGCGGTTCGCCGCGCACATGCAGGTAGAGATACGGAGTCACGGAACGGATCTGCGGCAGCAGCTTCGCAACCTGTTCTCTTGACATCATCCTTCCACTTCTTGCCACAGGCGTGCAGAAGGGACAGTGAAGGTTGCAGAGATTCGTGATTTCAAGGTATACCCGCCGGATCATGAAAACAGTTTAACGCAGAAAAAAGCGGAATCCAATGGACTCCGCGATTGAGTGATCAGAAATGGATGAATGCCGAGAGGAATTCTCTGGTGCGTTCGGATGATGGATTGGTGAAGATCTGTTCCGGACTTCCCTGTTCTTCGATCTTTCCCTGATCCATGAAGACGATTTTGTCAGAGACGCCTCTGGCGAAGTTCATCTCATGCGTCACGATGATCATCGTAAGACCAGTTCCTGCTAGTTCTTTCATGACGGAAAGCACTTCATTGACCATCTCGGGATCGAGGGCTGAAGTCGGTTCATCAAACAGCATCAGCTTGGGATCCATGCAGAGAGCTCTGGCGATCGCAACGCGCTGCTTCTGGCCGCCGGAGATCTGGGAGACGTCTGCCTCTGAAAAGGATTCCATGCCGACCCGCTTCAGGAGTTCCATGGCTTTTGCCTGGGCTTCTTCATTGGAGCGGTGAAGGACTTTCACCTGAGGTACCACGCAGTTCTGCAGCACATTCATGTTGCGGAACAGATTGAACTGCTGGAAGCACATGCCGACCTTTGCCCGGTAGGCATTGACATTTTTCGTATGCAGAATATCTTCTCCGAATACCCGGATCTCTCCGGAATCCGGCTTCTCGAGCAGGTTGATGCAGCGAAGCAGGGTAGACTTGCCGGAACCAGAGCGGCCGATCAGGGTCACGACCTCGCCTTCTCGGACATCAAAGTCAACCCCTTTGAGGACCTGAAGGGAGCCGAAGCTTTTATGGACATTCCGGATTTCTACCATGGATGAAGATTCAGAAATCATCCGAACTCCTTTCCGAGCTTTTCGGGGATCCTGCGAACTTCATGTTGTTCGGATCGGTATCGCTCTGCGGAAGGCTGACCTTGCGCTTGTTCAGGCGGCCTTCAATATAGTTGAGAATCAGAGTGGCAATGGTCGTCAGAATCAGATAGATCATCGCTTCGATGAAATAGGTTTCGGTGAAATGGAACGTGCTGCCGGCAATGGATTTCGACTGGAACATGAGTTCCGTGATCGAGATGATCATCAGGACGGAAGAATCCTTGATATTGACGATCAGCTCATTGCCGATTGCCGGGAAGGCATTGCGGATTGCCTGCGGCAGCACCACGCTCATCATCGTCTGGCTGTTCGACATCCCGAGGGATCGTGCGGCTTCAGTCTGACCGGGATCTACTGCCTGGATTCCGGAACGGATGATCTCAGACATATAAGCACCGGTATTGACGCTGATGACGAAGATGGCCGCGGTCATGTTGTCCCAGTGAATCACATTAAGCAAGGCATAGTAGATGAATACTGCCTGCACCATCATCGGCGTTCCGCGGAAGATGCCGATATAGATATTCGCGATGATATCGAAAAGCTTCTTGAAGAAACGTGCTGGCTTGGAAGCAGTATAGTCGAGTTTCACGGCCCGGAACCCGCCGACCAGAAGGCCGATCAGGAAACCGAATGCAGTGCCGGTCAGCGAGACAATCAGGGTGGTGCGGACACCCAGCATGAGGCTGGATCCGTACCGGTTCAGAATGTCACTGATATTGGTAAAGAACGTGTTATTCATTGATTACTCTTCGGTAGCCGGCTGACGATCCACCGCATCCTGCATCATCTGCTGGCGTTCGTCTTCGCTGATCGTATCAAGGGCACTCTGCAGCTTGTCCTTCAGATCCGTGTTGTCCTTGGAAACACCGATGGAAACAGAAGAATCTGCTTCAAAGCCATGGCCTTCTTCAAACCGTACGATCGCAAGATCCGGATTAGCTGCGACGACACCGTTGGCAACCGGAAGTTCGGAAACCACAGCATCGACACCGCCAGCCTGCAGAGCCTGGATCGAAGCAGGGAAGGTCTCAGCTGCCGGCTGATGATCAACACCCTGGATCTGATCGATGACTTCATCATAGATCGTGTTCATCTGGCCCTGGACCTTGTAGCCGGAAAGCTGCTGAATATCCGTGATGCTGGCAAGATCGCTGTCTGCGCGGACGATAACAACTTCTTCCGATACATAATAAGGAGTAGTGAAGTCAATCTCCTTTTCCCGGTCCGGCGTATCCGTCATGCCGGCGATGATCGCATCAATCTGATTGTTCTGCAGCGACAGGATCAGGTTGTCCCAGTCGAGCTTGACGATCTGCACGTCATAGCCCATCTTGTCGGCGAGGGTCTCTGCCATGACAACATCATACCCATCGCAGTAGTCCACATCGGAAATCGGCTGAGCAGTATCGCTCTTGGTTGTCGAGCTCCAGTTGAACGGTGCATAGTTGCATTCCATGCCGACCCTGAGCGTCTGCTTTCCGGAATCTGCCGATGCAGAAGAAGCTGCGGTTGCTGCAGCGGACGCCGATGCAGTGCTCGAAGAGCCGCATCCGGCAAGCAGGAGTGCACCGGAGAGAGTGATCGCGGAAATACGGATAATCTGATTCATAAGTTCATTCCTCCTCATCAAAACAAAACCGTATGCTATCACATACGGCCTTGATGAGTTCAATCCATATCCGATAGCGCCACTTCAGTAACTGAAGGAGTAGTGCAGATCTTTTCTGCACTCCCACGCACAGGTTCCTGCCGGAAGATTGCGTTCGGCGGCGATTGCCTTTCCCATGCTTCAATGCCCGCCGGCTCTGCATGGTACTCTTCTGCGCCGCTACCTCTATGCTGTTTTGTTTTACGGAATTAATATAGCGGAATCAGTAAGAATGTCAACCTGTTTTCTGAAAAAAGATTCATAATTATGAAATCCGTGATTTTACAAGAAGGCCGCAAAACAGGTATAATGCACAAGGTTATGGATAGCATACTTCTGATTCAGAAACCGGCTGGCATCACGAGTTTTGACGCGGTCCGCCGCTGCCGGAACATCTTTCATGAAAAGAAAGCAGGACATACCGGAACCCTGGATCCTCAGGCTTCCGGTCTTATGATCATCCTGCTCGGAAAATACACGAAGCTTGCCCCGTATTGTGCATGCGATCATAAGCATTACCTGGCAGAATTCCGCCTCGGAACGAAATATTCGACCGGGGATGTGTTCGGTGAACCGCTTGATAGAAAAGCCCCTGCCGATCATTCTATCGACGAGCTGAACGAAGCAGCCAGGTCGCTGACAGGGAAGATCATCCAGATTCCGCCGATGTACAGTGCGGTCCATGTGGGCGGCCATAAGCTGTATGAGTATGCCAGAAAAGGGAAGGAAGTCGAACGTCCTGGCCGGCTTGTGACCGTCAATTCGCTTTCCATCGGAAAAAAGGATGAAGAAACCTGGACGATGGATGCCATCGTCTCTTCGGGTACCTACATTCGGACCCTGATCGAGGATCTCGGAAACCTGATCGGCGAATATGCGGCGATGAGTGCCCTGCAGAGAACCGGCATCGAAGGACTTTCTCTGTCTGATGCCAATACGTTTGAACAGCTGGAAACAGATCCGGTTTATGCAGAACCATATCAGGTTCTGAAACCCTCGCTTCCCCTGGTATCCATACAGGATCCGGAATCTGTTCTGCACGGCCGGCCGCTGAAGCTTGACCGAGAGGAAAACGAGGTTATCATCATAGACGGCAGTAAGAAGATCCTTGCGGCATATCAGAAACGTGACGATGGACTCTATCACTGCGAGAGAGGGCTTTTCTGAATATGCGCATGATTCGGATCGATCTGGAACATCCAAGAAAACCAAAAATACCGCTTGCGGCATGCATCGGCTATTTTGATGGCATGCACCGGGGCCATCAGGCACTGATCCATCGGACGGAAGAGCTGGCTCAGGAACTGCATTGCGAATCTGCCCTGATCACGTTTGAACCTGATCCATGGGTGACGATCAAGGGCATGAGTCCCGCCGATGCTGAACACATCACGACGATGCGCCAGAGAATCAATCTGGCGGTTTCCTACGGCATCGAGAATATCTGCATCCTGGAGTTCACGAAAGCCATGGCTGATCTTTCTCCGGAAGAATTTGCAGAACGGGTACTTGGTCAGCTGAATCTCTCCGGTCTCGTCTGCGGCTATGATTTCCATTACGGATACCTGGGAAAAGGAGACTCTGAGACCTTGAAACAGTATGGCAGTTTCCGGGTGGAAGTCGTGGAAGAAGTCGCAGATGGCAGCGATAAAATCAGCAGCACGAGAATCTCGAAGCTGCTGGAACATGGAGAAATCGAAGAAGCAGAACGTCTCCTCGGGCATCCGTTTGAAATGGAAGGCAAAGTCATTCCGGGCCGCCACAAAGGGACTTCGCTCGGATTTCCAACCGCCAATATCCAGATTTCTCCGGAATACCTCACTCCTAAACCAGGGGTCTATTCGGGTTCGGTGCTGATTGACGGCATCCGTCATCCGGCGATGATCAATCTCGGTCATAATCCGACGATGAACTATACGGAACGTCTGTCTCTCGAAGCACATATTCTGGACTATTCCGGAAATCTCTACGGAAGGATGCTTACATTGCGTTTCTCGCATTATCTGCGTCCTGAGATCCATTTTCAGAGCAAAGACAATCTGATCATGCAGCTGGAACAGGATGTGCGTTCTGTGCGGAAGCTGGAACACGCATGAAACCGGAATTCGAAGCCCGGATGAAGGATCTTCTGAGAGAGGAATATCCGGCATTTGAACAGGCAATGAAGGAATCTCCGCGAAGGGGATACCGCATCAATCCTCTGAAGACATCCGCAGAGGAATTTTTCCGTCTGACCGGATATCCGGAATATCCGACTCCATTTGCGCAATATGCCTATTATCTTCCGGAACAGAGCGGAGCCGGAGCAACCGCGGTCCATGCGGCAGGTCTTCTGTATCTGCAGGAACCAAGTGCCGCAAGTGCCGTGAGCGTGCTCGATCCAAAGCCTGGCATGAAGGTTCTTGATCTCTGTGCTGCCCCTGGTTCCAAGACTACGGAGATTGCCGGTCTGATGCATAATCAAGGCCTGCTGGCTGCCAATGAGATCAACCCTGGCCGGTCAAAGATCCTGGTCGAGAATGTCGAGCGGTGGGGTGCTGAGAACGTGATGGTGCTCAATGCCGATCCGGCTCAGGTCGCTGAATCCTTCCCGGAATACTTCGATGCGGTGCTCTGTGATGCGCCATGTTCCGGCGAAGGCATGTTCCGCAAGAATCCCGGTGCCGAAAAAGAATGGAGCCCGGAGAGCGTGCTCAGCTGTGCAAAGCGCCAGCGCACCATTCTCAGCAGTGCACTGAACTGCCTGAAGCCAGGCGGAAGACTGGTCTACAGCACCTGCACCTTCTCCCTGGAAGAAAATGAGGAGAATGTCTCCTGGCTGCTTTCAGAATATCCATTCATGAAGCTGGAACCCATTCAGGCATCATTCGGAAGACCCGGGTTTGAGCTTGGTTCCGGAACTTCCATGTGCCGGAGAATCTTTCCGATGGATGGCGGCGAAGGCCACTTCATCGCTTCCTTCCGCAAGGAAACAGACGCACAGGCTTCATACTGTTCAGCCCTCCTGAAGAGCGAACCGATGCCAAGGGCAGCAGAGGATTTTCTGAAGCAGATTTCCTATCCGTACACGTATGTCCATCATAATAAGGTGTATGGCGGGACATTCCCGTTTGTTTCGCCAGGAACCTGCAGACTGCTCCGCCATCAGGTGCTGCTTGGGGAAGTGAAGAAAGACCGCTTTGAACCGGACCATGCATTATTCCTTTCTTCGGATCATCCGTTTCCTGTTAAAATGGAACTGCAGGATTCCGAAGTCCGTCCGTATCTTTCCGGGATGACGATTCCATGTACCGGGAAGGGATATACCGCAGTATGCTGGCATGGACATGCATTAGGCTTCGGAAAAGCAGATGGGGCAATTCTGAAAAACAGATACCCGAAGGAACTTCGCCTGAAATGAGACTTGAGCTATTTCAATTCATTGATCAGACCATGGAGCTGTATGAGGCAGAGAAACCTCTGCTTTTCTCTGCGGAAAAGATGCTGAGAAAGGCGGCAGAAGAACTGACTTCTGGCAATCCTGCTGTCATCGGCATCCGCACCCGCGTGAAATCCGCAGAATCCCTGCGCGAAAAGCTGCTCCGGAATAAATATTATCTGAACTTCAGCACCCCGGAAGAAGCCCTGGCAAATATCCACGATCTGGTCGGAATCACGATTGACTGCCAGTTCATCCGCAATGAAACCGACCTGTACCAGACGCTGTTCTATGAGTTCTGTGACAGCCAGGAAACGTATTCCCGCTTCCGCGGAAATGAACCGGTGTTTCTCAACCTGCATATGCCCCAGCCGCAGCTGCAGCGCAATGGCTATGCGATCTACCGGATTGACGGCTACTGTCTGGCAGAAGGAAACCGGAAAGTCGCATTCGAACTGCAGATCAAGTCTCTGGTTCACCGCTTCTGGAGCGAGATCGAGCATGAGCTGGTCTACAAGAATCAGGAAATGCTTTCCGAAGACCGGTTCATCAAGAATGTTCTCGGTTCCATCAAAGACAATCTCGATGTTGTCGACCACCAGCTGGATCTCGTATACACGCAGATTCATGCGGAATCGGAACGGACAGTGATCGGCATGGATGCCACCGGATTCAAGCGCATGACTGCAAATTCGATCAATGAGCTGGTCCATTTGAAAATGAGGGAATCAGTCGGCTTCACCTTCGATTTCCGCAAGGATGCGGCAATTCTTGCCCAGTACATCTATATCCGCTACTTCCTGAATGGAAATAACAACGAAGTGAAGATGGTGGAATTTCTGGAGCATCTGAACATGCTGAAGAATTCGCCGATGGACTTCCGGAGCAGTCTTGAGATGGAAGGGAAATTCACGCATCCGGACCCGTTCTGCAATCGGATCGGATTCTATTTTCTCTCCGTGATCAACACCGACTTTGAATGGCATGCCTTCTTCACAGTCCTGTTCGCAATCCAGGATGCACCGAATCTGGAATGTCTGAATGATTTTGCCGAGGTCCTGTCCCGGCTGCTCATCCAGCCCGGCTGGTACGAAAGCAGATTTGCAGATTGGGATCCGGAAGAAGCAGAACAGGCAAGGAGGCTCTGCCGGACCAGCCTTGCCGAAGGAATGGTGGAACAGGGAACGATCGAAATCATTCATGAAGACTCGCTTCTGAAGATTGCATCGATCTTCCGCAGGACGATTGAAAAAGCAGAAGCAGAGTATTCCAGCTACGAAATGCTCGAACAGGCAGTCTCGGATGAACAGCTCGGCCTCAAACATCAGATTGCAATGCTGTTTCAATGAAGTTTCAATCTTGCTATAATTTACTGGCAGAGAGGTGAAAGCTATGGCACAGGATTATGTGGTACTGAAAGACAGCTCGGAATACGGAAGAATCGTGATCAACAAATCGGTATTCCAATCCATTTCTGAGATTTCGGTCCTTGACATCGATAATATTTCCCTGAAAGACACCAAGTTCAACAAGCCGGTGAACGTCTGGGTAGAAAAGAACAAGCTTCATATCAGCGCAGACATCCGGGTCAAGTACGGGGCGAATGTCAATGCGACATGCGGTCTGGTTCAGAACCGGATCTATGAGAACATCGTCTTCATGACCGGCTTCAAGCCGTCCGAAGTATCGGTGAATGTCATCGGATTTGAAATCTGAAAAAATGATTGACAGCCTGCAGCCAGGCTGTTATTGTATACAGGTAACAGAAAACGGAAAGCAGAAGCGCCGCTTCTCACCCGAGGTCCTAGGGGATCTGGGTCGATGCCGATGAATCGTATGGTTTATTATGGCAGGTGCGGCTTCTGTACCTGCTTTCTTTACAGGAGGTAATGCTTGAAGTATATTAAACCGAAACGTAATGTTCCTGAAGAGCTGGTCAATGAGAATATCCATTTTCACGAAGTTCTGGTAATCGGTCCGGAAGGAGAACAGCTTGGGACGATGCTGAGACGGGAAGCTATCCAGAAGGCTTATGACATGGGACTTGATCTTTACTGTGTTGCACCGAACGCCAAGCCTCCGGTCTGCAAGATTCTTGATTTCGGAAAATATCACTTTAACGAGCAGAAGAAAGCCCGGGAGGCGAAGAAGAAGCAGCATGTGACGGAAATCAAGCCGCTTCGTCTATCGCCGGTGATCGACCAGCATGACTTCGATACCAAACTCAAGCAGGCAAGAGCCTGGATCGAGGATGGCCAGAAGGTCAAGGTGGATATGCGTTTCAGAGGACGTATGATCACCCGCAAAGAAGTGGGCGAATCTGTCATGAACAAGTTTATCGAGCAGATCTCCGATCTGGCACAGGTGGATAAAGCACCAGCCATGGAAGGCAATACGATGTCAATCGTGCTGTCGCCAAAGAGAAAGTAGTTCAGGAGGAAACAGCTATGAAGGCAAAGGCTAGAAAACCGAAGAAGATCAAGATGAAGACCAAGAAGACTTATGCAAAGCGCACCAAGGTTACTGGCAGCGGCAAAGTCGAGGTCCGTCACAACTATGTATCCCATTTCGCAGCAAACAAGTCGCACAAGCAGAAGAAGCACCTGGCAGCTTACACCGGACTGGACAAGACGGATGCAAAGCGCAACAGCCAGCTGCTGCAGGGTTAATCAGGGAGGCATAGCAAGATGAGAGTCAAAGGATCTACACCGACGAGAAACCGTCGTAAAAAGGTACTGAAGCTTGCGAAGGGCTATTTCGGAAGCAAGCATCTTCTGTACCGGACAGCCAATGAGCAGGTCATGCATTCGCAGAAGTATGCGTTTGCAGGCAGAAAGCAGACCAAGCGTGAGATGCGCAAGCTCTGGATCGCCAGAATCAACGCAGCCGCAAGACTGAATGATCTGAGCTATTCCCAGATGATGCATGGTCTCAAGCTTGCAGGTGTTAACATCAACCGCAAGATGCTCAGCGAAATCGCAATCCACGATGAGAAAGGATTCACTGATCTCGCAGAGACTGCAAAAAACGCACTCAAAGCTGCGTAAATCGTGTATAATAGGAACCGTCTGGTTCCTATGCATGGCGAGTTGGTGAAGCGGCTTAACACATCGCCCTCTCAAGGCGACATTCACGGGTCCGAATCCCGTACTCGTCACCATCAGATATCGCACCGGAGAACCCGGTGCTTTTTTATGGAAAGGAGTTCTATGGCTTTTGAGTTTCATACCGATGCGGATCCTTCATCTGTCGATGCATTTGTGATTGCGTCTGACCAGAATACCCTCTATCAGACTTCTCCATGGGCGAAAGTCAAGAACAACTGGGAAAGCTATTTCACGAGCGTGAGTGAAGACGGAACGATGATTGCTTCGGCCCTGATTCTGTTCCGCCGACTGACGCCATGGCATACGCTTGCCTATATTCCCCGCGGACCCGTCATGAATTATTCCAGAAGGGATCTTGTTTCCTTCTATCTGAAGCAGCTCTGTTCTTTTGCAAAGTCTCATCATGCGATTGCACTGCGCTTTGATCCGGATCTTCTCAGCCGCTGCTATCCATTCACGGAGAAAGATCTGCCGCATGCTTATGAGAATAACGACGTCATCGATTATCTGAAGTCGCTCGGGGCAAAGCATAAGGGCTTCACGAAGATGATCTCTGAAGCTACGCAGCCACGCTTCAATGCAGCGATGAACGTTGATGCAGACTGGCGAAGCCGTCTGGTAAAGAATACGCGCCAGAGCATCCGGACTGCGGAAAAGCGAGGGGTTGAAGTGCACTTCGGGCATGAGTATCTGCACCTGTTTGCGGAAGCCATGCATTACACCGAGACCAGACAGAAAGTTGCACTGCGCAACGAGGTATATTTCCGCAACATGGTGAATGCGTTCGGCGATCATGCGATTGTCGCCGTCGCCACGCTGAACTTCGCGCACCAGGAAGAGCGCCTGAAGCAGGAGATCTCTCAGTGCACGGAAGCGCTGAAAAACGCTTCCGGCAAGAAGGAAACTGCAAGGCTCACGCAGGAACTGCATAATGCAGAGCAGGAACTGACCCGGAATGAAACTGACTGGAAAGAAGAAGGGAAAGACGAAGTCGTGCTTTGCGGCAAGCTGGTCTGCTTCAATGAGAAACGCATGGAATTCTTCTACATGGGCAACAACACGAAGTATATGCGGGTGCGGGCCAATTACTATCTCTATGCGAAGTTCCTTGATTGCTGCTGTGAGCACCATATTCCTTACTGCAGCTTCGGCGGCATTGAAGGAACGCTGGATGACGGCCTGACGCAGTTCAAGAGTGCCTGGCCGATTCAGATCGAGGAATATATCGGAGAGTTTAATTTCGTTCTGAATGCGCCGATGTATCATCTGTTTGATGAAGTATATCCGAAGCTTCTGAAAACCGCCGCAAGAATCAGAGGCAGTGAAAAATAAAAGGATTTGACTCCAGTTCAGGAATCAAATCCTTTTATTTTCTGCGGTAAGCGATCTTCCACCACTTATGGCGGGCTCTTACTTCGAAATCCTTCTGCCTCAGGAAGGATTCATAGCCTTTTGCTTTCACCGGATAATCGAATTCACCGATCTGCTCGATGAACTCCGGGCCGAAGCTCTTCTTGTATGCATACAGGCCGTATTCCGGATCATCTTTCGTCGTGACACCGGAGAAGCCGCACATGTCATATCTGGTGACACCATGGGACTTCATATCTTCCATCGCAAACCGATGGAGATTGTCGACCGGCTGGACGAAACTGAATTCCTTGTGGTTGTACGTATACAGATCCCAGGACATTCTCCCGTACCGGATGAATAAGCCGCAGGCGATCGGCACGGATGCACCGTATTCTGACAGAAGATCGCCAGCATAGGCAAGCTGCTTTTCCTTGGAAGCCTTCGCTTCTGGATCTTTATCATACTTGCCGGACTCCAGCTCAGTCTCGATTCCCTGTACCATCTGGCGGAGATTGATGTCCGTCACATAGAGGACTGCATGATTGCCGAAGGATTCGAGCAGGGCCTGAAAGAACTTCTTCGGATGAGGCTTGAAGCCATCCTGCTCTGCAAGCATGGTTTCGAATTCCATCAGGGCAGGAAGATCTGCTTCGCTTCCGATTCTTGTCGAAACCCCGATGATCCGATGGCGGTTCAGACTGGTTCTTCTGGCTTTTGCATAATGAGATACGATCTCATCCATCGATCCGGAAAGATCTGCGATCAGCGTGAAGCGGTTGGTCCAGCTGCCATTGTAGGCATAGCCATATCCTTTATGACGATAGCCGAGCTGCTTCAGTTCTTCTGTAACTGCTTCATTCGAGAAGCCGTCATCTATGACAGGTCCGTCAATCTGATGATGGCAGCGGACGACATTCGGATCCGTTCTGAGGAATGTCACCTGCTTCTGCTCTGCGTACTGCTTCAGCAGGGTGAACACTTCTTTACGGAGCTCTTCATCCGTGTAGTCCATCGCAGGGCCCCATGGAACATAGGCATACGAATGTCCCATGAAGGAACCAAGCAGAACCATTGCAGTCGCTCTGAGTGTGCCGTCCTCCTCATAGAAGCCGAGCATCTCATACGTTTCCTTTGCGGTCTGTCTGCGGAATTCTCCCCACATCGAAGTCTTCATGTAATGCACGGAAGGAGAAGACTTCACGAATTCATCCAGAATGCTGCGATCCCGGATCAATTCTGACTTCATTTCTGCTCCAGCTGTGCAATCGACTGATCGAGACGTGCCAGCGTACGTTCCTTGCCGAGAATATCTGCGATTTCAATTGCGCCGCCCGGGGTGAACTGCTTGCCAGTAATCGCAAGCCTCAGCGGGAACAGCACCTGGCCGTTCTTGCGGCCCAGCTTAGCCGGCAGTTCCATGAGCTTTGCATGCAGGTTGTCTTCAGTCCATTCTGCTTCCGGAATGGCTTCCAGCACTTCTCTGCTTGCCTTCAGGGACGCCAGCGCAACGGTCTGATCCGTCTTCATCTTCTTGTTGACATACAGATCATCGGAATAAGCAGGGAAGGTATCAAAGAAGTCGAGCATGCCCGGAATCTCATTGAGCGTATTGGCACGCTGCTGGACTACCTTGGCAATCTTCTTCTTGTCAAAGTCTCCCTTGACTGCTTCATCGATATACGGGTGAATCAGATTGTAATAGCTGTCGAGATCCATGTTGCGCAGCCAGATGCCGTTGATGCTCGTGAGCTTCACCGGATCGAAGATTGCACCGGACTGGCCGATATGCTTCACATTGAAGGCCTGAACAAGTTCATCCAGCGTGAAGATTTCCTGGTTGTTCTCCGGAGACCAGCCGAGCATCGCAATGTAATTCAGAATCGCTTCCGGCAGATATCCCTTGGCAACCAGATCCTGGAAGCTTGCATCGCCATTGCGCTTGGAGAGCTTCTGGTGCTCATCCTTCATGACTGGCGGGCAGTGGATGTAACGAGGAATATCCCAGCCGAATGCTTCATAGATCAGATTGTACTTCGGCGTGGAAGAAAGATATTCCATGCCGCGGACAACATCCGTGATGCCCATCAGATGGTCATCGACGACATTGGCAAAGTTATAAGTAGGGAAGCCGTCGCTCTTGATCAGGATGGATTCATCCAGCGTGCTGTTCTCCACGGTGATATGTCCGAACACTTCATCATCGAATGAAGTCGTTCCGGTTACCGGAATGCTCTGGCGGATGACGAACTTCTCACCAGCCGCAATGCGTGCTTCTGCTTCTTCTACCGTCAGGTTCTTGCACGGATCATCATATTTGAACGACTCGCCGCGGGCTTCCTGGATTTCCTTCTGCGCCTGGATCATCGATTCATCGCAGAAGCAGTAATGCGCACCGCCCAGGCGGATCAGCTCTTTTGCATACTTCATGTAAAGACCGCTCTTAACGCGTTCGGACTGCACATACGGTCCGACCGGTCCGCCGACGTCCGGTCCTTCATCATGTTTCAGATTGCAGGCCGCAAGGGTCTTGTAGATGATGTCAGTAGCACCTTCGACCAGACGTCCCTGGTCGGTATCCTCAATCCGCAGAATAAAAACACCCTGAGGGTCTTTCTTTGCGATGAGATATGCCCACAGAGCCGTACGCAGGTTGCCGATATGCATGTACCCGGTCGGACTGGGGGCGAATCTTGTACGAATAGCCATCTTATTGAACTCCTTTTCAAACATGGTAATTTTACTCTGAAAGGCCTATGGATTCAATGAAATAGGGAGAATATAAAAAAGCGAACCTGCGGTCAGGTCCGTTTTCTGAAGATATGGCTGGGATAGAGAGATTCGAACTCCCGAAATGACTGGTTCAGAGCCAGTTGCCTTACCGCTTGGCTATATCCCAATGCGCAAGAATTATTATACCGGGTAAAGGCAGGAATGCAAGTACAAATTTGCTGCAGATTCGCAGTAGAATGATAGGCATGACAGGAGGAATTAGGCACGTGAAACAGGTTCTTGCAGTCATTGATATGCAGGTGGATTTCGTGAACGGATCGCTTGGCACAAAGGAAGCAGAAGGCATTGTCCAGAATGTCGTGAAGAAGATTCAGAATTGGGACGGACCGGTTTATGCGACCAGAGATACCCATGAAGAAAACTATCTGGAAACCCAGGAAGGAACACATCTTCCGGTGGTTCACTGCGTCAGGAACACACCGGGGTGGGAGATTGTCCCGGAAGTTGCAGCAGCACTGAAGGAGAAGCATGCAGTCATCATCGATAAGCCGACGTTCGGGTCTCTGACGCTGGCAGAACAGCTGAAGATGCTGAACCAGAAAGAACCGGTTTCCATTGAGCTCATCGGACTCTGCACGGATATCTGCGTTGTCAGCAACGCACTGCTTCTGAAAGCGAATATGCCGGAGGTTCCGATTTCCGTCGATGCGTCCTGCTGTGCTGGCGTGACCCCGGCAAGCCATCAGGCAGCCATCGAAACAATGCGTTCCTGTCAGATCAAGGTTCTGAATGGGAACCCTGATTAATGTTGCCGCAATCGTCCTTGGCGGACTGATCGGGCTGTTTTCCGGGTCCCGTTTTCCTAAGCGCATGCAGGAGACGCTGATCGGTGCGGTCGGCGTCAGCACGATGTTTCTTGGAATCTCGGGGGCTATGGAAGGGCTTCTGAAGATTGAGAATGGATCCATCACCACTCAAGGAACGATGATGCTGATCGGCTCAATGGCCATCGGCTCGATTCTCGGCGAGTGGATCAACCTGGAAGACCGCATGCAGTCATTCGGAGAATGGCTGAAGCAGAAATCAGGAAATGCGGACGATCAGGCTTTCGTCAATGCATTTGTCACGGCCAGTCTCACGGTATGCATCGGGGCGATGGCAGTCGTAGGTTCAATTGAAGATGGCGTGCAGGGCGATTATTCGATCCTTGCTGCCAAGGCGGTGCTCGACTTCATGATCATCCTGATCATGACTGCGGCGATGGGGAAAGGCTGTGTATTTTCCGCTCTTCCGGTCGGCATCTTCGAGGGCGTCATGACGCTGGCTGCACATGCGGCGGCAGCTTCCATCAATGAGACGATGATCGGGGCGCTTTCGACCGTAGGATCCGTGCTGATTTTCTGCGTCGGCGTGAATCTGCTGTTCGGACATAAGATCCGGGTCGCAAATCTGCTTCCGGCCCTGGTCATCGCCATGTTCTGGAGCATTCTTGCATGAACGAGCGGTATGAACGCATGCTGGCGGAACTGCCGGAAGGAATGCAGAATGCGGTCCGTACGGAAGCCATGCAGCGGATCGGGGCGGTTGATATGAACTGCGGCATGAACTATACATCCTATCCGAACTTTGTCTCTATCAGTCCATATTCTCGTCTGGAGCATTCGATCGGAACTGCCTGGATTCTCTGGAAGACGACCGGAAATCCAGCCATATCGTATGCGGGCTTATTCCATGACATCGCCACCCCGGTATTCTCGCATGTGATTGATTTTCTGAACGGGGATTATGAAACCCAGGAATCCACTGAAGCACTGACCGGTACCGTGATCCATAACAGCCAGGCGCTCTGCCGCATTCTGGAGTCTGAACAGATTCCGCTCTCTGCAGCTGAAGATTATCATCAGTACCCGCTGGCTGATAATGCTTCGCCCAGACTGTGTGCGGACCGGCTGGAATATACCATGGGAAACCTGATCAACTACGGATTTGCCGAAGAGAGTCTCGTGAATCAGTTCTGGAACGATCTATCCATTCAGAAAGATGAACATGGAAATCCGGAATACGGATTTGAGACTGAGGAACTATGCCTGAAGTTCGGGCTGCTTGCCCTGAAGTGTTCTGAAGTATACAGTGCTCCGGAAGATCGCTATGGCATGGAGCGTCTGGCCAGGCTTCTGAAGCAGGCGCTTGCAGAAGAAGTTCTGACCCGGGCAGACTTCATGACCACCGAACCGGAAGTCATCGGGAAGCTGAAGCAGAGCAGTCTGAAAAAGGAATGGGATGCATTCACGGCTCTCCATGAACTGGAATTCTCGGATCATGGAACAGAAGCAGCAGGCTGGCTGCAGGTATCCTGCAAGAAGCGGATGATCAATCCGCTGATCCATGGAGTCAGGCTTTCTATGAAAGAGGAATCGTTCCGGAAAGCTCTAGAAGAATACCGCCAGGAATCATTTGAGATCTATATGAGGGAGAAATCAGAGTATGAGTAAGAAAGTAATTGTCGTCGCATCCGGAAATGAGGGAAAGATCCGGGAATTCCGGCAGATGCTGGAACCGGAAGGATATACCGTGAAGTGTCTGAAGGACCTTCAGGGTTATCAGGAACCGGAAGAAACCGGTACTACGTTTGAAGAGAATGCGGTCATCAAGGCACAGGCAGTGACCGATCAGTTCGAAATCGAAGCGATTGCGGATGATTCCGGGATCCAGATCCGTGCGATGAACGATGAACCGGGGGTGCACAGTGCCAGATGGCTTGGCCATGATACACCTTATACGTATAAGAATCAGGTTGTGCTTGAGAACCTGAAAGGTGCTTCTGATCGCAGATGCCGGTATGTATGTGCGATCGCCCTGACCAGACCCGGTCAGGAACCGGTCGTGTTTGCGGATACGGTGGATGGCGAGATTGCCGAAGCACCGAAGGGAGAAAACGGATTCGGATATGATCCGATCTTCTATTATCCGCCACTGAAGAAGACGATGGCAGAGATGACCAAGGAAGAGAAGAATTCGATTTCACATCGGGGAAAGGCTTTGCGGAAGCTGGAGAACTGGCTCCATGAGGCTCATTAGATTCTTCGCTTCGCTTGCCTGTTTCTGTCTGGTCCTGGGACTGCTGTTCACGGTGATCGATGTCTGCAGCTTTGATCATTCGTTCTACGTGAAGGAATTCCAGGACAACGATACCAGTGCTGCGACTGGCATGAGCAGCGAGGATAATCTGGCGGCTTCAGATGTGCTGCTCGATTATCTGCGCGGAAAACGCGATGATATCGTCTATAAGGCAGAAGTGAATGGCACGGTACGGGAAGTCTATGATGAACGTGAAACCATTCATATGAAGGATGTGCGGGCGCTGTATCAGCAGGCAATCGCCCTGCGGAACGGGCTTGTGGCGGCCGGATCAGGAATTCTGGTTCTTGTTTATTTTCTGAACCGGAAACGGATGAGCATCCTGGGATTGCTGAGATCAGGATTTCAGAATGGGGCAGTGTTCGTGCTGATGCTGGTCGGAGCGATCGGCTTGTACGGTGCTGCTGATTTCACTTCGTTCTGGACTTCATTCCATCAGTTTTTCTTTGATAATGACTACTGGCTGCTGGACCCGAATGTCAGCATCATGATCAACCTGTATCCGGAGAATTTCTTCAGCGATCTCGTGTTCCGCGTCATCTTCTGGTTCTTATTGATTCTTGGCACATCGTGGGTTCTGATCTATCGGGTGAAAAGGAGAAGCAGAAATGAGAAATGCAGTGCTGTATGAGCCGGAGATTCCGCAGAATACCGGCAATATCATGCGTACGTGTGCAGCGTTCGGCTGGGTGCTGCATCTGATCGAGCCGCTTGGCTTCTACCTGGATGAAGCGCATCTGAAGCGGGCCGGCATGGATTATATCGCGAAGATGGAGTATCACGTCTGGCGGGACTGGCAGACGTTCTATGAGAGCCATCCGGGAGAATATTACTTCACGACTCGGTATGGTACGAAGACTCCGGATTCGTTCTCCTATTCTGCGGAGAAGGATCTGTATCTGGTGTTCGGAAAAGAGAGCACCGGCATTGACAAAGAAATCCTGATAAATCATCTTGACCGCTGCATGCGCATTCCCATGGAACCGGATGCCAGATGTCTGAATGTATCCAACACTGCTGCCATCTGCATGTATGAAGTGGAAAGACAGCTTGGCTATCCCGGACTTTCCAGAGAAGAAGTGCAGAAGGGGAGTGACTTTCTGCAGCGTTCCTGCGTGCTATAATGGGCTCATATGATTGAGAATGTGAGCGACTTTCTTTCGGTGGCAGTTCTTGCGGCTCTCGTGATTTTCGGGTTCTATGAGCTTTATGCAGTATCCGTCAAGCACCGGGAAGCGCGGATCCGGCGCCTGGAAGCACGATATTACCAGTACTATGATGACGCGGATGATGACAGCGATGAGGAAGAGGAGGGTCCTTATTATGAGGACTGAAGGAGCTTCTGCTTGAAACAGATTCTGATGGTGCAGTATGATAGCGGAGCTCAGAAGACCAGAGTTCTGTATCATGGCGGCGGCGAAGAATTCAGAGAGGGACCTTCCCGATCGCTGATTGCAGAGTGGTGTCTGGTCCACGGGTCTTCCATTGAGGGACGCAGAGAATCGTTCCGGTACTTTACCGGAGCGGTGCAGAAGATTCCGGTTCTTGTCAGCGAGAAGCCTCTGATCCTGCTGATGCCTGTCCTTTCGCCGGAACGGAATCCGGACTGTCTCTGGATCTCGTATAACGAGATTCTGAAAGTGAAGGCCCTGGATGACTGGCATATGAACATCCTGTTCACGGATGGAACCGCAGTCACTGCGGAAGTCAGTCCGAAGGTTCTGAGACTGCAGATGAAACGCTGCAGACAATTTCTGAAAGGGGTTCTGGCAGCAGAGAAAGCTGCCTGAAATAATACGATATGAGTGATTCCAAGCAGTCATTGAAGGAAAGTTTCGGAAAGAAAGACCTGCTCTATATCGCGATGGTCGTGCTTTCTTCAGCCATCTATTCGTTCGGCATGAATACGTTCGTGAAGTCCGGAAACCTGTTCCCGAGCGGCTATGCCGGCATCGCGCGGCTGATCTCGCAGGTGCTGATCAACTATACCCGGTTTCATATCGCGTTCTCTCCGATCTATTTTCTGCTGAATATCATCACGACGGTATTCATCTGGAACCGCATCGGTCATAAGTTCGTATTATTATCGCTGATCTGGTTCTCGCTGACTTCTCTGTTCACTGGCATCTTCCCGGTCATGGAGATCACGAGCGAACCGATGCTCATCTCGGTGTTCGGCGGCGTCATCAACGGCTTTGCGATCGGCATCGCATTGCGCAACAACGCCAGTTCCGGAGGAACTGACTTTATCGCGATCTTCTTATCGCAGAAGCTCAACCGGCCGACCTGGAATTACATCATGGTTGCCAATGCCGCAGTGCTCGGCATCGCAGGATATCTCTTCGGCTGGAACCGGGCGCTTTATTCGATCATCTTCCAGTTTGTCTCGACGCAGATGGTCAATACGATGCATCAGCGCTACCGTTCGACAGAACTCAAAGTCGTGACGAATATGCCGGATGAAGTATGCTCAGCAGTATTCCATACCTGCCGTCATGGCATCACGAAGATTCCATGCGAGGGCGGGTTCACGGATAAGCCGCACTGGCTGCTCTTGATCACACTGAATACGTATCAGGTCAAGCAGGTCATCGAGATGATTCATGCGACGGATCCGCATGCGTTCATCACGATGTATTCGGTCGAGAAGATCATCGGCAATTACTACCAGAAGCCGCTGGAGTAGGAAAAGGGGAGAACCCTTTTTTCTCTGTTGACTTGCCGATACCGGGAAAATTAGAATTTAAGAAGGCATTCGAAGGGAGGTGGTTTTCATGAGTACAGATCCTAGTCCGATTCCGTTGCGAACGTTCATGAAACCACAGTCTGGAGGAAATATGCCATGGATGAACTGGAAGAGAAAAAGGAACTGGAACTGTTCCGTTCACTTCTGAGAAACAAGCAGTATGCAGCTCTGCGCGGCCGGGCGCAGGATATGAATGAAGCAGATCTGGCAGCGATGCTGGAACAGATGGAAGACGAAGACATGCTGAAGATGTTCCGCCTGTTCCCGAAAGAGCTTGCTGCAGATGTCTTTTCTCTGCTGGAGCCGGACAGTCAGCAGTACATTATCACCTCGCTTTCCGAAAAGGAAGCAGGCACGATCATCGATAATCTGTATGCCGATGATGCGGCAGATCTCCTGGAAGAGATGCCCGCCAGTGTCGTGAAGAAGCTGCTGGCCAATGCCAAGCCGGAAACCAGAAATGATATCAATCATCTGCTTCAGTATCCGGATGATTCTGCCGGATCGGTGATGACAGTCGAGTTCGTGGACCTGAAGCTGACAATGGATGTTGCGCAGGCCCTGGACCGGATCCGCTCGATCGGAATGGATTCCGAGACGGTCAACACCTGCTATGTGCTCAATGACAAACGTCTGCTGTTAGGGACAGTATCCCTGCGGTCGCTGGTTCTTGCGAAACCGGAACAGCCGATTGAAGACATCATGGAAGAGGATGTCATCTCGGTCAATACGAACACCGACCAGGAGAAAGTAGCCCAGCAGTTCAAGAAATATGACTTGACTTCCATGCCGGTCGTTGACCGGGAGAACCGGATGGTCGGCATCATCACGGTCGATGATGTCATGGACATCATCGAAGAAGAGACGACCGAAGACCTCGAGAAGATGGCCGGCATCGTCCCGAGCGATACCGAGAAGCCGTATCTGAAGACCGGTGTCTTCGAGACATGGAAGAAGCGGGTGCCATGGCTGATGCTGCTGATGATTTCCGCGACCTTCACCGGGAGGATCATCACGAGCTTCGAGACGGCACTGAGTGCGCATATCGTGCTGTCGTCTTATATTCCGATGCTGATGGATACCGGCGGAAATGCCGGTTCGCAGGCTTCGGTGGAAGTGGTCCGGGCATTGTCGCTCGATGAAGTGCATTTCAGCGATTACTGGAAAGTCGTCTTCAAGGAGATGCGGGTTGCCTTGCTGTGCGGAATCACGCTTGCAGCAGCGAACTTTGCCAAATGCATGCTCTTAGACGGGGTGAGCACGGCGGTGGCGTTTGCGGTGTGCATGACGATCATCTGCGCGGTGTTCTTCTCCAAGTGCATCGCAGCAACGCTCGTACTGGTGGTCTCCAAGCTCGGTCTGGATCCGGCCGTGGTTGCATCGCCGATGCTGACGACGATCATCGATGCGATTTCGCTGCTTGTCTACTTCTCGATCTCGACGGCGGTGCTTCATATTCCTGTTTAGACAGAACTGTCAGTTTGCACATCCAAACAGAAGAAAGAAATGCTATACTGACGCATAAAAGGAGGCAATGGAATGATAGTGGTATATACTTCACCGGGATGCTCCAGCTGCAGAAAAGTGAAACAATGGCTCAAAGACCGGAATCTTCCGTTCATTGAGAAAAACTTCTTCAAGACCCTTCTGAATGACAATGAGATCAAGCATCTGCTGATGCGCAGTGAGAACGGCAGCGATGATATCGTCTCCAAGCGGTCCAAGGTCATCCAGGAGAATCATATCGACATCGACTCGATGACAACCGATGAGCTGATCGCTTTCATCAAGAAGAATCCGAGTGTTCTGAAGCGCCCGATCATCCTGAATGAGAAGAGCTTCCAGGTCGGATATGATTCCGAAGAGATCGGCGTTTTTATCCCGGAAGAACTGAGAAGAATTGCAGATACTCCATGTTCCAAGGACTGCATCCATTACGATGGATGCGGACATGTCCGGGAAGCTGCCCTGCAGAAGGCACCGTCATCCGGAGCAAAGGCTGAGGCATAAGCCTCAGTTTTGTTTTATACTGATTGCGATATGAAAGTGATGGTTGGATTGTCAGGCGGCGTCGACTCTGCGGTCGCCGCTTATCTTCTGAAGCAGCAGGGCTATGAGGTTACCTGTGCTTTCATGCGCAACTGGGATTCTCTGACAAATGATGATATCCAGGGAAACCCGACGCTGAATGATCCGGTATGCACGCAGGAAGCAGATTATGCCGATGCGGAAGCCGTGGCAGAGAAACTCGGTCTGCCGCTGCTGCGGGTGGATTTCATCCAGGAATACTGGAATGATGTATTCGAAACATTCCTGTCGGAATACCGCAAAGGCAGAACTCCGAATCCGGACATTCTCTGCAACCGGTATATCAAATTCGACAGCTTCATGAAGTTCGGGAAGGAACATGGTTTTGAGGTCGTCGCAACCGGCCATTATGCAAAGCTCGGTTTCTATCATGGGGCCCATGTGCTTGAAAAGGCTGATGACCGCAACAAGGACCAGTCCTACTTCCTCTGCCAGATTCACCGGGATGTTCTCGATCATGTGCTGTTCCCGCTCGGTTCCATCGACAAGCCGGAAGTGCGGAAGATTGCCGCAGACCTTGATCTCAGCATCGCGAAGAAGAAAGACAGCACCGGCATCTGCTTCATCGGCGAACGGAAGTTCCGGGAATTTCTGAGCAACTATCTGCCGATGAAACCGGGAAAAATCATCGATATCGCTGACGGAAGAACCGTCGGAGTACATAAAGGCGTTCTCTACTACACGATCGGCCAGAGAAAAGGACTCGATATCGGCGGCACCGGCCCGTATTACGTGGTCGGCAAGGATATTTATGCCAATGAGCTTTATGTGACCGATGAAGCGCATCCGGAGTGGCTTTACAGCGATTCCTGCATCGTGAAGGACATGAACTGGCTCATGGATTTCACTGAGCCTGCAGACTGCCATGGCAAGTTCCGCTACCGGCAGCCGGATCAGGACTGCCGCATTGAACGGGTCGATGATACGACTTTGAAAGTAACTTACCCGCAGCTCATCCGCTCCATGACACCTGGGCAGGAAGCAGTGTTCTATGATGGCGACCGCGTCATCGGCGGAGGTGTCATCGATCAGGTATTCCGCAATGGCGAAGACCTGATGCAGAAGATCCGGGAGCGTGCGAATGGATGATGGAAAGCTGATCGAGCTGACCGGAAAGATCGTCTATGTCGTCTACCGGAATGATGCCACGATGTATACCGTGATGAAGTTCCGGCTTCAGGATGAAACTGAGAAAGTCATCACCTGCACCGGAATTCTTCCTTCCGTCGAAACAGATATCCTGACCCGGCTTTACGGGACTTATGTTGAACATCCGAAATACGGCATGCAGTTCGCCATCCAGTCGATGGAACGTCCGCTTCCGGATGAAGAAGAGGGGATCATCCGCTATCTTTCCGGGATCCAGTTTCCTGGCATCGGCAAGAAGACTGCCAAGGCAATCGTGAATGCCCTCGGTGAAGACTGCCTGAAGGAAATCCGGGAGAATCCTGAGATTCTGCATCAGGTTCCCGGTCTTTCTGATGAAAAAATCCAGGTCATTACGGAAGGCTTGCAGAAGGAATCTGACGGCATGCAGGATCTGGTGCGTTTTCTCAATATCCATGGTCTCGGCCAGCGAAACCTGATCCGGCTGAATCGGGCCTATGGCAAAGATGCCCTCGAGAAGATCCGGGAGAATCCGTACCGTGTGATTGAGGAATGCGACGGTTTCGGATTCAAGACTGCAGATAAGATTGCAGATTCTCTCGGCATTGCCCGGGATGATGAGCGCCGGCTCTATGCCTATCTCATTTCCTTGTGCATGGATCTCTGTGTTTCGTCAGGAGATTCCTATGTGCTCAAAGAGACTCTGCAGGCTAATTTCGATAAAGCCATGAATGGCCTTTCCTATGAGTTTGAAGATCTCCTGTCCCGGGCGGTATTCCGCAATCAGCTCGTCCTGGAAGAGAATCGGGTCTACCCGATCTCGCAGTATCAGTCTGAATCATTCATCAGTTCCTTCCTGGCGTCATTTCCGGAAGAAGAACTGGAGCCTGCTTTGGAAGAATCCGTGAACGGATATCTCGGCGATCTGGAGAACCGGTTTCAGATCACCTATGACAATTCGCAGCGGGAAGCAGTGCATACGTTCTTTCAGAATCCGTTTCTGATCCTGACCGGCGGACCGGGAACCGGCAAAACGACCGTAGTCCGGGCTCTTGTGACGCTGTTCCGGGTGATTTATCCGGGCAGCACCGTCGTCTGCACGGCTCCGACCGGAAGGGCCGCAAAGCATCTTTCCGAAACGACGGAAACGGAAGCAGTCACGATTCATTCGCTGCTGAAATGGGACCTTGAAACCAATACGTTCGGCGTGAATGAAGAAGAACCGCTCTCCGCAGACCTATTGATCATCGATGAGTTCTCCATGGTCGATAACTGGCTGTTCTATAACCTTCTGAAGGCATCCCGCCATATCCGCAAGATCTGCGTCATCGGCGATGAAGATCAGCTGCCTTCTGTTTCACCAGGCAGCGTGCTGCGCGATCTGATTGAAAGCGGCTGCTTTCCGCTGATCCGCCTGAGCCATATCTACCGGCAGAAAGAAGGCAGCGATGTGATCCGCCTGGCACATGAGATTCATGACGGAACGGCTGATTTCTCTGATCTCAATCACGATGTGAAGTTCCTGGAATGCTCCAGGTATGAGATTAAAGACCGGGTATTAGCCGTCGTGAAAAGTGCCCTGGATAAGGGCTATGACATGAATGACATCCAGGTGCTCAGTCCGATCTACGGCGGACCGGCAGGCATCGACGTGCTGAATAACGCGCTGCAGCAGTGCTTCAATCCGCCCGAAGCTTCCAAGCCTGAACTGAAAGTCGGATATCTGACCTTCCGTCTTCATGACAAGATTCTGCAGCTGAAGAATCAGCCCGATGACGGGATCTCGAATGGCGATATCGGCGAGCTGGTCGAGATCTATGACAGGACAGAGACCGAGAACCATGAACCTGCTCTGGTCGTCCGCTTTGAAGATGACAATTATGTCGAATACAATCCGGAAGGATTCCGGAATATCACGCTTGCATACTGCATCTCGATCCACAAGGCGCAGGGCAGCGAGTACCCGATCGTGATCATGCCGATGACGTATCAGTACTACTACATGCTGCAGAGAAAGCTGATCTATACCGGAGTGACCCGGGCCAGACAGTCGCTGGTTCTCTTAGGTGAGAAGGGGGCCTTCCTTCAGGGTATCAGCACGCTGGAGCGGCATGTGCGCAATACGGGCCTCAAGGAAAAGCTGATCCAGGCACAGCATCAAAGCATCTGAAAAGGACAGCACTCAGCTGTCCTTTCATATGCCTATTTACTTGGTTAAGAGAGCCTGATCATCGGCGTATTCTTCGCCGCTGACTTCACTGAATTTCCGCAGCAGATCTTCTACCGAAAGAGAAGCTTTTGCTTCATCGCGGACATCGAAGATGATTCTGCCTTCATGCATCATGATCAGCCGGTTGCCGCGCTGAATTGCATCTTTCATGTTATGCGTGACCATCAGTGCAGTCAGATGATCTCTGGTAACAATCGTATCCGTAAGATCCAGGACCTTGCGGGCAGTCTTAGGATCAAGGGCTGCGGTATGCTCATCGAGCAGCAGCAGCTTCGGCTTCTGAAGGCTTGCCATGAGAAGGGTAAGAGCCTGTCTCTGGCCGCCAGACAGCAATCCTACTTTTGCACTCAGACGATCTTCCAGACCGAGCCCGAGTTCCTCGAGCATCTTCTGGTACTGCTGGCGTTCTTCTGCCGTCACTCCCCATTTCAGCGTGCGCCGATGGCCTCGTCTCGCTGCAAGGGCAAGATTCTCATCGATCTGCATGGTCGCAGCAGTTCCGGTCATCGGATCCTGGAAAACTCTGCCGATCAGACCAGCCCGCTTGTAATCAGGCAGTCCGGTCACATCCTGAGAGGCAATCTCGATCTTTCCTGCATCCACAGGCCAGACGCCGGCAATCGCATTGAGCATTGTGCTCTTTCCGGCTCCATTTGAACCGATGACGGTGACGAAGTCGCCTTCTTCCATCGTGAGGCTGATATCATCCAGAGCATGTTTCTCCGTGATGGTCTTCGGGTTGAAGGTCTTGGAGACATGCTTCAGTTCCAGCATCTTGGTCATATCAGCGCACCTCCTTGGCCTGCTTGCCAGCCTTGGCAAACGAACTCCTGCTTCTTGCCTGCAGGTTCGGAACAGCCAGGAAGATCGCGACGATCACGGCCGTGAACAGACGCAGGAAGTTGGAAGGAAGCTTCATCCAGAGGACTAAGACGACGACCAGGTAGTAGATAACCCCGCCCAGCACAATCAGCAGAAGCCTGAACCCGAAGTTGAACTTTTTCGGATTCACTGCTGCCGCAATGACTTCGCCGATGATGACTGCCGCAAGACCGATGACGATTGCGCCGCGGCCCATGTTGATATCAGAGAATCCCTGGAACTGAGCCATCAGTCCGCCAGAGAACGCAACAAGGCCATTCGAGAGGGCAAGGCCGATGACTTTCATCGCATTGATGGAAATGCCCTGGGCTTTTGCCATCTCGGGGTTGCAGCCGGTTGCACGCATGGCAGAACCATGTTCCGTGCCGAAGTACCAGTAGAGCACAGCAACCAGGATCACACTCAGAATGACGCCGATCAGGATTGCCGAAGGAACCTCTCTCGAGGTCACGGCCAGATCATACTGATCCACGCTCAGCGCTTTGTTGGCAGACATGCCCATGATCGCAAGGTTGATGGAATACAAGGCAAATTGGGTCAGGATTCCGGAGAGAATTCCCGGAATGCCAAGAGCCGTATGCAGCAGTCCGGTAACCAGACCAGCCGCAATTCCGGCCGCAAATGCCACGAGCATCGCTGCCCATGGGTTCCATCCCGCCAGTATCAGCATGACCGTGACGGCACCGCCGGTCGTGAACGTGCCGTCAACCGTCATATCCGCAAAATCCAGCATCCGGAACGTGATGTAGACGCCGAGTGCCATAATGCCCCAGATCAGACCCTGGGCAATGCCTGCCGGCATCGAAGCCAGCAGCTTGGCGGGATCCAGAGCAGGATAAACAGTTACAAGAGGAGCCATTCCGAATCAGCCCTCGTAAGCAGTGTAATCATCCGGAACCGTGATTCCGTATGCTTCGCAGCGATCTGCTACATATTTCTTGACCGGGTTCTGATAGTATTCAATCGGCATCGTGCTGATATCGGATTCTCCCGTCAGGATCTTGACTGCCATCTTTCCGGTCGTAACGCCGAGTTCATAGTAGTCAATCGTCAGGGAAGCAATTCCGCAGCCGCTCATGATTCCTTCTTCCCCAGCGATGATCGGGGTCTTGGATTCCGAAGCAACGTTGTTGATGGATTCTGCGCAGGAAGCAGCAGTATTGTCAGTCGGAATATAGAGGGCATCATTCTCCGAGCAGGCAGATCTGGTCACGGATGCGACATCGTTGGAGTCCGTGAAAGTGTAGATCGTTACCGTCTTGCCAGCAGCTTCCAGAGCCTTCTGGACAACGTTTGCCTGATAGACGGAGTTTGCTTCAGCCGAGCAGTAGAGGATGCCGATCTTCGTCGCATCCGGAAGCAGTTCATCAAACATTGCGGCCTGCTGATCCAGAGGTGCCAGATCAGAAGTACCGGAAATATTGCCGCCGACGGTTCCGCTGAAATCGGAAATGCCGAGTGCTGTTCCGTATTCGGTGACGGAAGTTCCGAGAATCGGAATCGTATTGGTTGCGGCAGCTGCTGCCTGCAGGGCAGGGGTCGCATTGGCCATGATCAGATCGACGCCTTCGGTGACGAACTGGTTGGCAATGGTCGTGCAGGTTGCCGAATCGCCGGCTGCGTTCTGCACATCGAACGTGACTGCATCTTCGCCGAGTTCCGCTTTGACTTCATCCTGGAAGCCCTGGGTAGCCGCATCGAGAGCCTCATGCTGAACAAGCTGAACGATACCGATCGTATACGTTTTTCCAGTCGTGTCTGCAGCTGCTGCCGAAGCAGAAGCTGCAGGTGCTTCAGAAGCTGCAGCAGAAGCAACTGCGGCAGTGGCGGAGGAGGCGGAAGAACCGCATCCAGCAAGGCTCGTACAGAGTATGGAGCTCAGTAATGCTGCTGTAAATTTCTTCATAGTTTTCATTCCCCTTACTGTAATTTCTTACAATATATGAAATATATTGCATCCTATGCATTTCGTCAATCGAAAAGTCCTGGGAACTGCCTGGTTTCCGGCATGATTTCTGCTTTCTTTGAAAATCGTTTCGTGATAGGATATGCAGGAACTCAGTGAAGAAGACAAGTAATATGCGCAGGTCCTAAGAAGAGAGAAAGCGGTCGGTGGAAGCTTTCAGGGAGGCGGATACGAAGCTGCTTCGGAGAGGCATCCAATCCATGCCGCGGGATCGGCGTTATGATCAGAATCAAGTGCATGTTCCTTCCTGGAACATGAATCAGGATGGTACCGCGTGAAGAGCGTTCCTGCAGAGATTTCTGCAGGTTTTTTATTTCATCAGGAGGAAGATATGAGCGAAACAAGAAAAGTACCGACGGGAAATCAGGTGCGTCAGATGTTCCTGGATTTCTTTGCCCAGAAGGGATTCCAGGTTGAGCCGAGTGCCAGCCTGATCCCGCACAATGATCCGACGCTGCTCTGGATCAATGCAGGGGTTTCTACCCTGAAGAAGTATTTTGACGGAACTGAGAAACCGAAGTGCAACCGCATCGTCAATGCCCAGAAATGCATTCGCACGAATGACATTGAGAATGTCGGCCGTACTTCCAGACATCTGACGATGTTCGAGATGCTCGGCGATTTCTCGATCGGAGACTTCTTCAAGAAAGAAGCGATTCCGTGGGCATGGGAATTTTTGACCTCGAAAGACTGGATCGGATTCGATCCGGAGCGACTGTATGTCACGGTCTATCCGGATGATCAGGAAGCGTATGACATCTGGGTGAAAACCGGCATGAATCCGAAGCATATCCATAAGTCCATGGATAACTTCTGGGAAATCGGCAGAGGACCTGGCGGACCGGATACCGAGATCTATTACGACCGCGGCGAGAAGTATGATCCGGATCATATCGGAGAGAAGCTGTTCTTCGAAGACATCGACAATGACCGTTACATCGAAGTATGGAACATCGTCTTCTCACAGTATGACTGCCGTCCTGGCGAAGTTCCGCGTACCGAGTACAAGGAGCTGCCGCAGAAGAACATCGATACCGGCATGGGCCTGGAACGTCTGGTATGCCTTGTGCAGGACAAGGAAACCAACTTCGATACCGACCTCTTCATGCCAATCATCGAAGCAGCCGAAAAATTCGCAAAGCATCCGTATTCCGATCCGGAATACAAGATGGCTTACCGGGTCATCGCTGACCATATCCGTACAGTGACATTCGCGATTGCGGATGGTGCGATGTTCTCAAATGAAGGCAGAGGCTATGTGCTCCGCAGAGTGCTGCGCAGAGCCGTGCGCTATGGCATCAAGCTCGGCATTGAAGGCTCGTTCATGTACAAGCTCGTGCAGGTAGCTGCTGATGCCATGAAGGACTACTACGGCTATGTCGAAGAGAAGGTTCCGCTGATTGAGAAGCTCGTGAAGAACGAAGAAGAGTCCTTCCACCGCACGCTTGCCAATGGCGAGACGCTGCTGCAGGAAGCTCTGAAGGAACATGCAGACACGAAGAACCTGCCGGGTGAAGTCGTATTCCGTCTCTATGATACGTACGGCTATCCGAAAGAGCTGACGGCTGAAATTGCAGAAGATGCCGGCTATACGGTAGACGAAGCGGGCTTCGACAAAGAGATGGCAGCCCAGAAGCAGCGGGCAAGAGATGCGCGCGGCGAGCTGCAGTCCATGCATGGTCAGTCCGAGGATCTGATGGACTTCATTGAAGAATCTGAGTTTACCGGCTACACGGATCGTACCTGCAAGGGCAAGGTCATCGGCCTGTTCCGCAATGGCGTGAAGGTAGATGAACTCGAAGGAGAGGGTGATGTCATTCTCTCCAGTACCTGCTTCTATGCAGAATCCGGCGGCCAGTGCGCAGATACCGGAAAGATCTGGAATGATCTGTTCCACGCCGATGTCACCGATGTGAAGAAAGCACCGCACAAGCAGCCGCTGCATCACATCGAGAATGTCGAAGGAACGCTGCACCTCGGCGATGAGGTAGAAGGTGCCTATGACTATGAAGCACGTCAGAAGACTCGTGCGAACCACAGCTGCCTGCATCTGCTGCAGGCAGCATTGAGAGAGGTGCTCGGCAGCCATATTGCTCAGGCTGGTTCCTACAACTGCCCGGATTATGCCCGTTTCGACTTCACGCATTTCGAGAAGCCGACGGCTGAGCAGCTGAAGAAGGTCGAAGAGATCGTCAACGAGAAGATCCAGGAAGATATTCCGGTTACCACAGAAGTGCTGCCGATCGAGGAAGCCCGCAAGACCGGTGCTACGGCACTGTTTGATGAGAAGTACGGAGACTTCGTAAGAGTTGTTTCCATGGGTGATTTCTCCAAGGAATTCTGCGGCGGCACGCATGTATCGAATACCGGCGATCTCGGCGTGTTCCGGATCATCAGCGAAGAGTCCGTCGGTTCCGGCATCCGCCGTATTACGTGCGAGACGAAGATGAAGGCATATGAAGACTTCCGCAGAGAACAGGATTACCTCGATGATACAGCAGCGATCCTGAAGATGAAGAACTGGGAAGGCCTGCAGGAGCGCATTCAGAAGCTGCTTGATGAGAATGCCGAGCTGAAGAAGGAAGTGGCTGCTGAGAAGCAGAAAGCAATGCTGGCGGATGCCGATGCACAGCTTTCGAAGAAGGAATCCATCTCCGGTCTGGAAGTTCTGATCCTGAAGCAGAAGGATATGGAAACCGGCGGAATGAAGGACTATGCCGAGGCGCTGCGCAACAAGATGCAGAATGGCATCGTGTTCCTGGCCAATGAAGGTGCTGGCAAAGTGACATTTGTCTGTGCCTGCAGCAAGGCTGCAATTGCCAAGGGCCTCAAGGCCGGCGATCTCGTGAAGGCGGCTGCTCAGCTGACCGGCGGCAATGGCGGCGGACGTCCGGATATGGCTCAGGCTGGCGGCAGAGATGTTTCGAAGCTCGATGCTGCGATTGAAGAAGTACGCAAGAGAATTCAGAACGCCTGAGAGAAAACAGAAGATCAGAAAGGGAAGCGAAGCAATTCGCTTTTCTTTCTGCGTTGGTACCCTCTCCGGAAGCGTTGTTTTCGGATATACTTTTCGTGTCTTTTGCTCTAAAATGAGGAAGAGCGAGGTGATTCCCATGACAAAGAATGATATTTCTCCGACAGTCAGTTTTGATGCAGATCAGATCCGGCGTGAAAATATCCGTCAGGTGCTGCTTCTGGTGCAGGAGGCACTCGAAGAGAGGGGATACAATGCGATCAACCAGCTGGCTGGCTATCTGATTTCTAATGATCCTGCTTATATTTCCAGCCATAAGAATGCCCGCAGCATCATCCAGTCGGTGGAGCGGCATGAAATCATTGAAGAGCTGGTCCGTTTCTATCTGGAAGAAAACGGAAAGAACAAGGAATGAAGTATCTCGGACTGGATCTCGGCAGTGTTACCTGCGGGGTCTCGCGAAGCGAAACGGGCTTCATTGCTGAAACGGTTGAGACGATCCGGTTTCATCCGGATGACTACGATCAGGCCCTCGACAGGATCCTCTCGGTGATTGAGCGGGAAAAGCCGGATATCATCGTCTTAGGGTATCCGCTGCTGGAGAATGGCGATGCCGGCGAACGGGCCCAGATCTGCGAGATTTTCGGAAAGCAGCTCGAGAAAGAATCCGGCATTCCGGTGAAGCTTCAGGATGAGCGTAATACGACCAAGGATTCCGAAGCGATCCTGCTGGAGGCAGATGTATCCCGGAAAAAGCGGAAAAAAGTGATTGACCAGATGGCGGCAGTGCGGATTCTGCAGTATTATCTTGATGCAAATCAGTAAGCAGGCGATGCACAGCCGCCTTTTACGTGATGAAGATACCAGGAGGTAAGGCATGCTGGAAGATGATAAGCGTCTGTTTCTGACAGATGAAGACGGGATTGAACATGAGATGGAGATCGTTCTGACATTTGACAAGAGCGAGACCCGTCACTTTGTTCTGTTCACCGATCCGGATGATGAAAGCGGAACCGTCTATGCCTACAGCTATGAGGCTGATGGCACGATGGAAGAAGTCACCGATCCGGAGGAGATCGAGATGTGCGAGGAAGTGCTCGGAGCCTTCCAGAAAGAAGAAGAGGAAGATGGCGAAGCATAAACCGTCCGGAAAGCGCAGAAAGAAGAGAAGACTCAGAGTCGGCAGACTGATTGTCCTGATCCTGATTCTTTTCATGCTGGTGCTCGGCGGGGTCTATGCAGGCTACCGTTCTTCCCTGAAACCGGTCAGCAGCACCGGGGAAGATGTCGTGTTCACCGTGAATTCCGGAGAATCTCTGAAGACGGTCTCTGAGAATCTGCAAAGCGAGAAACTGGTGCGCAATGCGCTGTTTGCAGCTTTCTTTGCTAAGACGAACAATCTCTCCGATGTCAAAGCAGGGGATTATACGCTGAATCCTTCCATGAGTGTCGATGAGATCTTCACGACCCTCAATGATGCGACTGCCGCCATTGCGGATGAAGACAGCGTCACAATCATCGAAGGCGACTGGACGAAGAATGTCGCCCAGAAGATTGCCGAGAAGACGCAGGTATCGGCAGATGATCTGCTGGCATTGTGGAATGATTCGGATTATCTGCATTCGCTGATGGACAAGTATCCGTTTCTGACCGAAGACATCTTCAATGCTGATATCCGTCATAATCTCGAAGGCTATCTCTGCCCGGATACGTATACGTTCTACCGGACGGAAACCGATCCGAAGGTGATCACCGAGAAGATCCTCGATCAGACCCTGGCGGTCTATAACAAATATGCCGATGGGATTGCGTCCAATTCTTATGGTCTCACAATCCATCAGATCTACACGCTCGCTTCGATTGTGCAGTATGAGTCCGGCAATCCGGAAGATATGGCCAAGATTGCCCAGGTGTTCTACAACCGCCTGCAGGATGGCATGGCTCTGCAGAGTTCCGTGACCGTCTGCTATGCGCTGGATGCGGACAGCGGCGAAGACTGGAAACAGTGCGAGTACAATCCGGATGTCGACAGTCCGTACAATACGTATCTCCATACCGGCCTGCCGCCGGGACCGATCGTGAATCCGGGTGAGGATGCGATCCAGGCAGTTCTGAATCCGAACACGGATTATGTCGGCTACTACTATTTCATGGCAGATGTGGATACGGGAACGGTCTACTATGCCAGGACGCTGGAAGAACATAATGCCAATGTGGCATTATACGGGAAAGCATGAAGTGCTCGAGCTGCTGCTATCTGATGGAGAATCACCGCTGGCTGATGCTGTACCGCAACCGCAAGCCGCATGATGTCAATGCCGGCAAGTGGATCGGCGTAGGCGGAAAGCTGGAACCAGGCGAGACCATGCGGCAGTGCGCGCTGCGGGAAATCAAGGAAGAGACCGGGCTTCTGGCAGAAGACCTCAGATACCGGGGAACGGTCTGGTTCTTCTATGAAGGAACAGAGCCGGAGAAGATCTGGCTCTATTCCGGAGAAGAGTTTTCCGGAACTCTGAAGGATTGTGACGAAGGAATGCTTGCATGGATCCCGGAAGAAGAATTATCATCGCTCTCACTCTGGGAAGGAGATCGGATCTTTCTGAAGAAGCTGATGGAACAGAATTCCGGCATCTTCTCCCTGGAACTGCATTATGATAGATATGGAACACTTCTAGGCTGGAAGGAAAGAGAGGCAGAACAGGAATGAAGCCGATCATCATCGGAATCGCCGGAGGCAGCGCTTCCGGAAAAACGAGCATCGCACTCAAGATCAAGGATCAGTTTTCGGATCAGAAATCCGTTCTGATCATCCGCCAGGATGACTATTATAAAGACCAGAGCGATAAGCCGATGGAAGAGCGCGTCAAGACAAACTACGACCATCCGTTTGCGTTCGACAACGATCTTCTGCTTCAGCAGATGAATGATCTGATCGCAGGCAGACCGGTAGAGAAGCCGACCTATGACTTCGTGCATCATACACGGGCTGATGTCACGGAAACATGCTATCCGGCAGATGTCATCGTGCTGGAAGGTCTGTTCGTGCTGGAAGATCCGAAGCTGCGCGAAATCGAGAACATCAAGATCTTCGTGGATACGGCTGCCGATATCCGCTTCATCCGCAGGCTGATCCGCGATGTCAAGGAACGCGGAAGAACGCTTGATTCCGTCGTGAATCAGTATGTGAATACCGTTCGGGTCATGCATGATTCGTTCATCGAACCAAGCAAGCGGTATGCGGATCTGATCATTCCGGAAGGCGGCGAAAACACCGTAGCGATCGATCTTCTGAACACAAAAATCAGTAGCATCATTCATCACACCGAGTTATAATGTCCGATCTTTTACAGTTGGAAAAGCGAAAAATGCTGGATAACCCTATTGTTAAGGGAAAATCCAGCATTTTTAGAATGATCTGTTTTAGTTGTATGCGCGGCCTTATTCAGAAATATTTTTAATTTTCTTTCGAAGCTCTGCCGGCTTGTATCGTTTCCGATCTAATGCCAGGTCATCGTAGTTCGTCAGGGCAGTCAGTGCCTTGCTTCCTTTGTAGGTGGCACGGTAGTACATATCATCATCGACAACATTCATATTCTGCAATGTCCTGATCAGATTGTCGGTAGTAATGTGCGTGCCTTTGTCATCAAGCCCGCATTCCAGCAGCCGGTATATCAGTAATGCTGTATAGCAGGTAAGAAAATGTCCTTTGATGTGCTCTGGTGTGGAACAGTAGACAGGCCTGCCTCCGAAGTTTGTCTTGATGATGCGGAAACAATCTTCAATCTGATACCGCTTGCCCATGACAGCCAGAATATCCTGTACTTTTTCATCGATCAGGTTGGTGGCTACTGCATAATAGCCATCATACTTTTCTTCTTCGGCGATCTTTGCTTCATCAATCTCATAGCTGACGTCTGCTGTCTCGCCAGACTCTGTTTTTGCAATACGCTTCATAAACCGCCGAACATCGTTCGGTCCTTTTCTGATCTCTTCCGGATCTTTGCGTTTCAGAATCTGTCTGGCTCGATCAATCTGTCTGTTTCTTATACTCCTCTGATATTCCATCATCTTTCTGGAAAAAGTAATGATAACAATCTGCTGGAGTGTTCCCTTGGCTTTCACTTTTCTTTCCTTGCCGCTGGCAGTCTCTTTGTATTCATAAAGGCCAAGATCTACAGCTTTGTCAGCAGGTATTACTTTGTAGGCTCTGTCGTTATACAGAGCGAGGTGATCAGGATCGAATCGGTCAAAGGATTTCATATCCGCAATTCTGCATTCTTTATCATTTGACAGCAGTCTGTAGTTTGCGTCGGAGAAAACACAGTCTTTCATCTCTTTAGACAGTTTCCTGATCGACTGGGTAACAATGAACGAACGGCCTCCCATAGAATTGAACTGCCGGATGTTATAGGAGCCAAGCCCGGCATCCGCACAATAAATCAGACTGGAAGAATTCAGAGACTGCATAATATCTTTCTCTAAAGGAACCGCGGTGATCTGCTCACTCGTGTTTCCGGGATGCAGGCACATGGTGATCGGTATTCCGCGCTTGTCCATTAATAATCCCATTTCAACGATCGGATTCGGCCGGTTTTCTTTACTGACACCATATTGCCGCGGGCCATAGGACAGCAGCTCGCCAGTCACTTCATCAAAAATGGGATCGTCGGCTTTTTCTGTTTCAAAGTAATAATTCGTGCAGTCATAGTAGACAACAGAGGAATCTCTGCTTACCACATTGCTGCTTTCCTTGTAGAGCCATTTCAGGTACGGGCCGGAAACGGCTTCCAGCACATCAAGAAATCTCAGAATATGGTGATAATCAATATCCGGCTTCTCAAAGTAAGAATCCAGATGATCCCAGGTTCCATATTTGGAACGGGGATCCAGAATTCTCCCATATACCAGGAAGCGGTTGATCAGATTGCAATCATAGGTAATCTTTCTTTTCCTGGTAATCTGCTTGAAGAAGTCGGCAATCTTCAATTTATCGTAGATCAATTGAAGATAAAAATACCCAACGTTGAGCTGATCAGATTTGGAGTACTCGTCATCTGAATCTTTGACCTTTTCATTGAAATCAATCTCCATCTGAAGAGAAGCACGGCCAACCCTGTATTCCTCATTCATCAGTCTGACCTGTTCTCTGCAGTAGGAAACAGGATCATCAGTGATCTTCAGCAATTCGGAATGACGACCAAGAATTCTGATGTTCTTTGTGGTTGGCTTTCCCTGCGCATTGCGATACCCTTGCTGAACGTAATAAACAGGATCACTGCGGCGCTTATCATAGAAGAGTTTCATCACTAGGCCTCCAGGAATAAAGATATTATATCATGCGCATACAATGCATACAACAAGAAAGTTTTACCGGCTTGACATAAAAAAAACGGCCGTTAAGCCGAAATTTGCAATTTCTATTATCTGGAAGTGTAAAAGACCCGGAACGCGGAAGAACGCTTGATTCCGTCGTGAATCAGTATGTGAATACCGTTCGGGTCATGCATGATTCGTTCATCGAACCAAGCAAGCGGTATGCGGATCTGATCATTCCGGAAGGCGGCGAAAAC
>Ga0256404_1000597_pt1 | contig 93733 bp, 63 predicted proteins | sample RumenRJG_01DNA_FD_185990 | JGI IMG/M metagenome (GOLD analysis project Ga0256404, IMG submission 185990) | Bovine rumen microbial communities from Lethbridge, Alberta, Canada - RJG_01 | ecosystem: Host-associated > Mammals > Digestive system > Stomach > Rumen | place: Canada: Alberta | collected... | reverse complement strand
ACAAACTGGAGAATCCTGAGAAAGTTGACGAATACAGAAAGTCTGTTGGTATGGGAACGTTATCAGACTATCTTAAAATGATGGGAATCAAATTATGATAGACAGAGACTTGGCTGAACTTTATGGCGTTGAAACAAAGCGTCTTAATGAGCAAGTAAAACATAATATTAAACGATTTCCAGAAGATTTCATGTTTCAATTGACCTAGGGCGAATGTTTAAGGTCGCAAATTGCGACCTTAAACGAAGGACGCGGACAACATTTGAAATACATGCCTTACGTATTTACTGAAAACGGAGTCGCTATGCTTAGTAGTGTTTTACGTTCTGACACTGCGATTGAGGTGAATATTCGAATAATGCGAGCTTTCACTTCAATGCGTCACTTTCTACAAAACAATGCCGAAGTGTTTCAGCGTCTCTCGACTATGGAGTACCATCAATTGGAAATGCAACAACACTTGCAAAAATCCGACAAGCGTATAGCAGAACATTCTCGTTTGTGGATTGTTTTTCGTACTTTTGAATAACATAGAAAAAGATAAAATATGGCCAACAAGATATTCCTTTTAGGATTATTTCTGCTATCTGTTGCCAACGTGAAAGCTCAAACTGTCTTAATGTAGCATTTCCACAGAGAATAGTCTTGTTTCTGTATGTTTGTCATTTAATATAATGTTTACAGTTGATACACTCACTTTCTGCGACCTTTGGGATTAAAATTTCTCCGCCCTCATGGTAGAGCGAGGCGTTTGGGTGTTTCCAAAGCATAACCTCACTCCCTCTTCCAAACATAATAGCCGATATTCTCGCCCTTAGGTTCTCCATGCCTAAAGTGGCAGACCTTAATCCCCACAATTTTCACGAAACATAAAAGCTGCTGCAATGGGAAAGAACAATGGTACAAATACATGGTTTGTCGGTTGCGCATAAAACTATTAGGTACATTATAGTCTTGCCTTTATTTCAGGGTCATTCTGCGTTAATTCTCCAAAATTACTTCTTCAAATCAACCTTTTTCCGTAACTTTGCGGAAAATTAAAATACAACGGAATCATTTCAACGACAGAATTATGAGTATAGCATTGGCATTCATTCTCTTCCTCGTTGTAGCTTGCCTCCTCTGGGGTATCAGCGAGCTGCATTATAAGAACTTCAGTTATGTTGAGGACGTTCCTCATCATGCTGATCCTACCGCCCATCATGATGGTCCTTACGTGGAGAAAAATATCCGCGACATCATGAAAGAGAATTCTACAAGAGGCTACAGCGCGATATAAAGCAAGAGATAACTTTACAAAGAGCCCACTTTCTTAATCCCTTAAAAGGGAGTTAAGGAAGCGGGCTCTTTTGTTTCTTGAAACATATCACCCCCTCCCCCTTTGGGGAGGGGATTAAGGGGAAGGGCTTCTTTAGAACAGCGTGAGTGAGTACAGATAGATCACCGCCGCAGGGATGGCAATGAGGCTGGAGTCGAAGCGATCCATCATACCGCCATGTCCCGGAAGAATATTACCACTATCCTTAACACCTACGGTTCGCTTGAAAAGACTTTCTACGAGATCACCCCAGGTGCCAAAAATAACAACGACAGCGCCTAAACCTAACCATTGCCAGATATTCAGCGTGTGAGGTACAGCCCCCATGTTTGCCAAGTAGCCGATGACCCCTGCAATGATAACAGCGAAGATTCCCCCGCCGATACTTCCTTCCCATGTCTTTCCCGGAGAGATGCGTGGGAAGAGCTTGTGCTTACCGAAGAGCGAGCCACAGCAATAAGCTCCAGTATCGTTAGACCAGAGCAGGATAAAGATCGAGAGCGGCAAGAGCATTTCGTATTCGCTGAAGTTACCTTCTGCATCTCGCTTGAAGGCCAGAATGTTGATGAGCGCAAAAGGCATTGCAATATACATCTGCCCAAGCATGGTGTAAGCCATGTTGGTCACCGCGTCTTTGTTCTTGGCGTAGAGCTCACTGATCATCAGATAGATGATGGTGAGCACGTAGGGGATCATTACGGCGAAGCCTCTCACCACATCTACGCTCCAAAGGGCTACGGCGATGAAGAAGTAAACGCCGCCCACTGTAGAGATAAAGCGGTTGACACTGACGTTGGCAACCCTGTCGTTGACCAACCCTGTATATTCCCACAGCGTCAGCGCTGTGATGATGGAAAACAGTACGATCATCGCCATAGCGTTGAGGAAGCCCGCTACCATGATGGCGACAAAGAGAACACCGGTGATCGTCCTGACGATAAGATTCTTTTGTTTGGCTGTCATAATATTAATCTTTTTGCTCTTTTCCCTGTCCGTCCTGTGTCTTTTCTTGCTCAGCCTGCGCCTTTTCTTGCTCAGCCTGCGCCTTTTCTTGCTCAGCCTGAGCCTTTTCGTGTTCAGCCTGAGCCTTCTTCACTTCGTCGGGCATGTCCTCGAGCTTAGGAGCACTAGCCTCTTCTTCAGCTTTCTTCTCAGCCTCAAGTTTCTCGTTTTCCTTGATCAGCTCCTCAGAACGGCTCGTCCAGGGGCGCTTACCCAAGATCTTCTCAACATCCTCACGATAGATAACCTCTTTGTCGAAGAGCAGTTGAGCGATGGCGGCATGACCCTCTTTGTGTTCGGTGAGGATCTGTTTGGCGCGTTCATATTGCTCGTTGACGATCTTGAGCACCTCGTCGTCAATGATCTTCGCAGTCGTCTCGCTGTAAGGACGCTGGAACGAATACTCATCGTTATTATAATAGCAGATGTTGGGCAGGCGGTCGCTCATACCCGTGTAAGCTACCATACCAAAGGCAGCCTTCGTGCTGCGCTCCAGGTCGTTCATGGCACCCGTAGAGATCGATCCTACGAAGAGCTCCTCCGCAGCCCGTCCGCCGAGGAGCGAACAGATCTGGTCGAGCTCTTGCTCCTTGGTTGTGATAACACGTTCCTCCGGAATGTACCAGGCGGCACCCAGCGCCTGACCACGCGGCACAATGGTGACTTTAACCAACGGGTTGGCATATTTGCAGAACCAACTGATCGTTGCGTGTCCGGCTTCATGGATAGCGATGGCACGCTTCTCTTCAGCGGTCATCACCTTCGTCTTCTTCTCCAATCCGCCTACGATACGGTCTACGGCATCGAGGAAATCTTGCTTTCCCACAGCTTGGCTGTTATGTCTTGCGGCAATCAGCGCTGCCTCGTTGCAGACGTTGGCAATGTCAGCGCCGGAGAATCCCGGGGTCTGACGTGCGAGGAAGTCGACATCGATGTCTTTGCCTAACTTCAGCGGCTTGAGGTGTACGAGGAAGATAGCCTTACGCTCTGCGAGATCGGGAAGATCGACATGAATCTGCCGGTCGAACCGTCCTGCACGCAGCAAGGCTTTGTCGAGCATATCAGCACGGTTGGTAGCCGCGAGGACGATGACACCCGAGTTGGTCCCGAATCCATCCATCTCTGTGAGCAGGGCGTTGAGGGTGTTCTCGCGCTCATCGTTGCCGCCCATCGAAGGGTTCTTCGAGCGGGCACGGCCCACGGCATCGATTTCATCAATGAAGATGATGCAGGGCGCTTTCTGCTTGGCCTGGGCAAAGACATCACGCACACGGCTGGCACCTACACCGACGAACATCTCTACGAAGTCGGAACCCGACATGGAGAAAAACGGCACGCCAGCCTCTCCTGCCACGGCTTTGGCAAGCAGCGTCTTACCTGTTCCCGGAGGACCGATGAGCAGGGCACCCTTGGGTATCTTCCCTCCGAGCTCCGTATATTTCTTCGGGTTCTTCAGGAAGTCGACGATCTCCTGCACCTCTTGCTTGGCACCTTCCTGTCCGGCGACATCCTTGAAGGTGATACCCATCTCGTTTCCTTTCTCATAGAGCTTGGCTTTGCTCTTGCCGACATTGAAGATGCCACCGCCTCCTCCGAGGCCTGCCCCACCGCTCATACCGCGGCTGAGCATCCAGAAAAGGAAGAACATAAAGAGAAGTGGAGCAAGGTTAAGGAGTATGCTCCAGATGTCGGAGCCATGCTCATTGTCGTAGCTATAACCTGCGAACTTATGTTTCTGCTGTTGTGTGTCGAGGAACTTCTCAAGCTCATCCACTGATCCGAACTGCACGCTCACCCAGGGGCTTGTGCCTACTTGCTGCGCAGTCATGTTGAAGACTGTCCGGATATATTGTGGCTTGACGAACATCTTCAGCGTGTTTTCGCTCTTGTTGATGACGATGCGTTGGGCATAGCCTTTCTCCACGTAGGTCTTAAAGTCGCTGTAGCTCGCTTCCTGGCTGGAGCCTCCCTTGACGATGGAGCCTCCCCCGCCACTGAAAAGCATAACAGCCAGGATGACTGCCACGATGATGTAGAGCCAGTTCATATTGAATCTCGGCATCTTGGGCTGCTGCTGGTTGTTGGGGTTGAATTGCCTATTATTCATTGTGTGATATTGATCTTTAGCTTATTAATATTCCGGTATTGGTCATCCGGCGTTGTTTTTCTGATATTGTTATTTCGATTCGATCTTCTTGATGTCTGCATCCTCCCACAGATGCTCCAAGTCGTAGAACGCGCGTGGTTCGGGGAGGAAGATATGCACCATAATGTCTACAAAGTCTATCGCTACCCATTGATCCGTACCGAGGCCATTGACGCCTACGGGCTTTTCTCCAGCCTCGTCGCGGCATTTGTCTCCTACCGACTGGGCGATGGCCTCCACTTGTGCGGGCGACCCACCTTGGCAAATGACAAAATAGTTGGCGATAGCGCCATCTATATGCCTGAGGTCCACGACGCGGATGTCTTCACCTTTCTTGTCCTCAATGGCGGCAACGATGATCTTTAGCAGCGCTTCTGTTGATGTTGATTTCATTCAGTTATTTATCAGTGTGAGTATGTTTTATATATATAATGTATTTGTTCCGACAAAGTTAGCGTTAATCGCCCAAAATACAAAATATATTAATCATATTTTGTAAATTTGTGTGGGTAGGGGCTTTCCGGCAGGTCGTGTTGACACGGGCTGTCACTATGTGACTGCTTACACGACAAACGGGAGGAGGGAGTGCGAGAGGGTGACTGGCACCGCTGAGAGGGTGACTGGCACCGCTGTGAGGCTGGATTTTCGTGCTTCGTAAAGATGAAAAGTATTTTTTTTGAAAAAAGTTGGAGAAATATTTGGTGGGTATGAGAAAAGTGTGTACCTTTGCACTCGCAATTCAGAAATAAGGGTTGCGACCAAATTGGGGTATGGTGTAATGGTAACACTACAGATTCTGGTCCTGTCATTCTTGGTTCGAGTCCGAGTACCCCAACAGAGGAAAAGTCAAGCACATGGTGCTTGGCTTTTTTCGTTCCATAGCTTCTGTGACAGCCGGCACAAGAACGGTCTTGCACAGGGTGATGCTAAATACAAGAATTATGCGTAAAGTTCTCTATATAGCCTTTCTTTTATTGCTGCCTTTGATAGCTTTCTCTAAGGTTCGTGGCGACGGATTTTCTGTTTCAGAGATTCCGGATGCTGTCTTCCATCGCATGGCAGGCAAGAGTTATCCGAAAGGTTGTCCTATAAAGCGGTCAGACCTGAGGTATCTTCGCTTGATGTATGTGGATGGGAACGGTAAGGCCCGTCAGGGAGAAATGGTGTGCAACAAAGCCATTGCGAAGGACGTGTTGGAGATCTTTGAAGCGCTTTACCAGCATAAGTATCCTATCGAACGCATTCAGCTCATCGACGATTTCGGGGCTGATGATGAGCGTTCGATGCGGGCCAATAATACGACGAGCTTCTGCTATCGGGTCGTGAAGGGCAGCAAGAAGCTTTCAGCGCATGCCCGTGGCATGGCGGTAGACATCAACACGCTTTACAATCCTTGCGTAAGACGCTATCGCTCAGGAAAGGTTGTCGTCCAGCCTTCCACAGCCTCGAAATATACGAACCGTAAGGCTTCTTTCCCTTATAAGATCGAGCGTGGTGATCTTGTCTGGCGACTGTTCACGAGTCGTGGTTTCAAATGGGGTGGGGCATGGCGAAGTGTGAAAGACTATCAGCACTTCGAGAAATAATGTTGCCGGAGACGGCTCGGCACATTATATAATATAAAAACGGTGCAGAGGCATTCCCCTGCACCGTTTATGCTATTTGGCTTCTTTGTCAGATTCTTTGTTCTGCTGATCGATGGCCTTGATCTTCTCTCGGATCATCTGTGCATCGTCCTTCAGCTTCTGTACCTTACGGTTCATCTCGTCGACGAGACTGTTGCCTTTCTTGCTGGAGATATTGAGGAACCCAAGGTTGTTCTCATAGGTTGTGATCTCCTGCTTGAGCTGATCATAGCGATGCACGAGGCGTGCGCGCTCACTGTCGATGGCATCCTCACCTTTCTTCGCCATGCCGCGCAGGTTGTTCTTGAAGTTGTCGAGATGACGCTTGGCAGCAGAGATGTGAAGATTCTCGTAAATCTTGTCCATCACATCGTGATACTCCTTGTATATCTTATCCTTCTCACGGAATGGGACATGACCGACGGCATTGTATTTGTCAGCCAACTCCTGCACCTTGTCGCGTGCGTCCTCGCCTGCATCCGCCGCGATCTTCTTCAGTTCCTCGATGATGTCGCGCTTCTTCTGCAGATTCTCTTTCTCCTCAGCATGCGTGCCGGCGTGAGCCGCGTTGCGTGCGTCAAAGAACTTGTTGCAGGCCGTGAGGAACTCGTTCCACAGCTGGTCACTGATCTTTCGGGGCACGGTACCGATGGTCTTCCACTCTTTCTGAAGCTGGATGAGCTTGTCAGAGGTTGCCTTCCAATCGGTTGAATCGGAGAGCTCCTGTGCCTTGGCAATAAGTGCCTTCTTCTTCTCCGCGTTCTCGTTGAGACGCGTCCTCACTTCCTTGAAGTATTCGGCTTTGCGGCCGAAGAAGTCGTCACATGTCTTACGCAGGCGCTGGAAGATCTCTTCGTTGTTCTTCTTAGGAGCGAAGCCGATGGTCTTCCACTCCTGTTGGATCGCCATAATCTCTTTGGAATGCTTCTCCCAGTCGGCAGCGTTCTTGTTCTCTTCCTTGGCGATAGCCTCCGTTTTCTCGCAGAGCGCCGTCTTCTTGGCGAGGTTCTCTTCCTCCTCGGCGCGCAGCTTCTCGAAGTGCTCCTGGTGCTTTTTGTTGACAACGGTGCTTGCATTCTTGAAACGCGTCCAGATCTCTTCGCGGAGCTCTTTGGCTACCGGTCCGATCTCACGATACTGCTCATGCAGATCCTGCAGCTGATGGAATGCGCTTACTACATCCGGCTCTTCAGCGAGCTTCTCTGCTTCCTCGCAGAGCTTCGTCTTAGCCTCAAGATTTTTCTTGAAGTCGTACTCGCGTGCCTCACGATTGAGGTTGAGCAGGTCGTAGAACTGCTCAACGTAGAGCTGATAGTTGCGCCAGGTCTCGCTCGATTTCTCGGGAGGCACAGGCCCAATCTCCTTCCATTCCTGCTGCAGCGCCTTGAAGGCGTTGTATGATTTGTTGGCCTCGTCGGGTGACGTAGCCATATTCTTTATCTTCTCGATGATCTCCTCTCTGTGCTTGAGGTTCTCTTCTCGCTCCTGCTGCGCTTTCTCGAAAGCCTTGGCACGCTTTTCCTTGATGAGCTGCATGTTGGCTTTGAACGCCTCTTCATCGTCGTCGGGCACAATCTGGTATTTCTCCGGGTCGCCGCCGGCTTCGAGATATTCTTTCTGCTTCCGGTCACGCTCAGCGATATGGAAGCGGTAGAAAGCGGCCTTCAGGTGATCCACCTCATCTTTGTCGGGAGTCTCTTCACCCGCTGCGATTTCTTTCACGCGGTCGAGCACTTCCTGCTTGGAGGCATAGACCTTCTTTGCAGGTTCAGAAACCTCGGTTGTTTCTGACTTTGCCTGTTCTGCGGCTTCTTTCGTTTCAGAAGTAGCAGGATCTTGACTAACAGGCTCTTTCTGAGTTTCCTCAGCGCTGTTGTCTGTCACGGGAGCAGCGGGCGCGGCCTTCTGCTCTTCATCAATTCCCTGTGCGGGATTGTTTTCTTGAGAGTCCATCATTTAACTCAATTTAAGTTTATGATTCGGAGTTCCATGGCCATGCTGTTGCATATCAGCTGACGCCTCAGACGGGCATGGCTTCCAATTGTTTATCTTATTTGTTTGCAAACTTAGATAAAAAAACTTATATTGCCAACAAAAAGCCAAATTATTTGTCTTTACATGGCCATATTTTCGTTTTGTCAGCCATTACAGGAGCCGTTTATGGCGCAACAGGGCCCAGCAGACAGCGCTTACGGAGAACGAAATGGCGAGGGTGATGGCGAATCCCCAGTTGTTATGCTCCAGTCCGTTGATTACATTCATGCCATACAGAGAGGCAATGAAGGTGCCCGACTGCATGATGATGGTCACGGAGGTGAGGGTACGCATCGTGTTGTTCGTATTGTTGTTGATGATGCTCGAATAGGTGTCCATCGTCGATTCCAAGATGTCTGAATAGATGCTTGTTGTCTCCCGTGCCTGTGTCATCTCAATGTTGACATCTTCGATGAGGTCGGCATCAAGCTCATCGACCTGCAGTTTGAACTTCAGTTTCTGCAAGAGGTTCTCGTTGCCGCGGATAGAGGTGATGAAATAGGTGAGCGAGTCCTGCAGACGGCTGAGCCCGATGAGGCTCTCGTTGTTGATCTCCTGGTCGAGATTGTGCTTGGCTTTCTCGATGAGTGTGTTGATCTGTTTCAACCGTTTCAGGTACCATACGGCCGAAGAGAGGAAGAGGCGGAAGGTCATGTCTACATAATCCGTGAACCCCACGCCGCGCTTCTGCTGAAAGCTGACGAAGTCGAGCATCATGTTCGTCTCATAGAAGCATACCGTGATGGTCACGTCACGCTTGTGGATGATGCCCAAAGGCACGGTGGTGTAGGGTGTGCGCGACCGTATCTCCTTGACGTAGGGAATACGCAGGATGATAAGCGTCCAGCCGTCATCATACTCGTAACGGGCACGTTCATCAGTATCGCTGATGTCGCTTAAAAAATAGTCGGGGATATGAAATTTCTCTTCCAGTTCGCGCTGATCCTCGTCCGTGGGGCATGTGACCTGAATCCAGCAGTTAGGTTCCCACTCGTTGATGACGTGGAGCTCCTTTTCAATGTTCCAGTATGTCTTCATAACAGCTAATCTCCTATCGTTACATGAGAAAACAATCACGTGTGGGGATTAGCCTGATGGCTTATCCTCACGCTATTGATTGTTACTGTCCGCGTGATAATCGTCCATAAATGTTAATGAATTATTGTTACGAGTGCAAAAGTAAAGAAAAAAAACGGAGTGGCAAACGTTTCCTCCGTTTTTTTTATTTATCTATTTTATTTCTCCGGAATCTGCTCCAGCGCTGCGGTGAGCAGTCTCCAGAATGGCTCGGCGGTATCGATCTTGAAGCGCTCGCTCGTGGTATGGGGCGAGAGGAGGGTAGGTCCGAGGCTCACCACATCCATGCCCGGATACTTGCTGAGAATGACGGAGCACTCCAGTCCGGCGTGGTCCGCCTGTACTGTGGCTTCCTTGCCCGTTTGCTCCTTGTAGATCTTCTTCAGCAGGTTGAGGATCTCGCTATCGGGGTTCGGATCCCAGCCGCCGTAGCTTCCGCTGAGCTCTGTCCTCATGCCGGCCATGGAGAAGCAGCTCTCAAGCATCGTAGCGACATACTCCTTCATGTCCTCCCGGCTGGAGCGTGCGAGGATCTTGACCGTTGCCTTGCCGGCCTCGATGTCGATGATAGCGAGGTTGGATGAAGTCTCCACAACGTCGGGATAGGACGGGATCATGCGGATGACACCGTTGTGGCAGGCGAAGATGGCGTCAATGAGGTTGTCCTGAATCTCTAAGGGCACGAGCTCCGCGGGCTTGTCCACCTCCTCGGTGAAGAACTGCACGTCTTTCTCAATGCCTCGGAACTCATCCTCGATGGCGAGGCGCTGTTCCTCCACGAGACTCTTCAGCGTCTCCACTTCCTCCTTCGGCAGAGCCAGCACGACCTCAGCCTTGAAAGGAATGGCGTTGCGCATGTTGCCGCCGTGCCAGGAAGCGAGACGCGCATCAGTCTCGGCGACAGCCTTGCGCACGAGGCGCACCATCTCCTTGTTGGCATTGGCGCGACCTTCGTTGATCTCCAGGCCCGAGTGGCCGCCACGCAGCCCTTTCAGCGTCACCTTCACGGCAGCCTCCTGATCGTTGTCCACGGGTTTGTATTCGAGGGTTGAGGTGATGTCGATGCCACCGGCTGAACCGATGACGAACTTGCCCCAGAGTTCCGAGTCGAGGTTCATGAGGACATCGCTGTGCAGCTCGCCTTCCGGAAGCTCATTGGCACCGTACATACCCGTCTCTTCGTCGCGCGTGATCAGTGCTTCTACGGGTCCGTGCTTGAGGTCTTTGCTCTCCATGATGCCCATGATGGCAGCTACGCCGATGCCGTCGTCGGAGCCGAGGGTCGTGCCTTTGGCGTGCACCCATCCGTCCTCAATATAGGTCTCGATGGGGTCGGTCTCAAAGTTGTGTGTTGAGTCGGGTGCCTTCTGCGGCACCATGTCCATGTGGGCCTGCAGCAGCACGGTCTTGCGATTCTCATAACCCGGAGTGGCAGGCTTGCGCATCACGATGTTGCCAGCGGGATCCTTGAATGCCTCGACACCGACACGCTTGGCAAAGTCGAGCAGGAACTGCTGTACTTTCTCTACGTGGCCGCTCGGGCGTGGAATCTGTGTCAGGTCATCAAAATTCTGCCAGATAGCAGCGGGTTGAAGGTTGCGGATTTCACTCATAGTCTTTGGGTATTAATGTTATTAAATAATATTTGTTGCTTACGAAGCGTCAGCCACTTGCCGCTTCTTGGTCAGCGTCAGGGCTGTCCAGCCGTAGAGGCCTAAGAGCAGGACCAGGAGCGTCTGTACGGTGTGCACGATAAGCACGAAATAGAGCGCGCTGTTGGCTGCCACGCCGTAGAGGATGAGCATCGTCTTCACGGCAAAATGCCACGGGCCGGCTCCGTTGGGCGTGGGCACGATGACGGCGATGGAGCCTACGATGAACGTCACCATGGCGCAGGCTGCCCCTAAATGGGACGTAGCCGCGAAGCAGAAGAACGTCAGATAGTAGTGCAGGAAATAGCAGGCCCAGATGCCGATGCTCAGGAAGATGAAGAGCGGCACGTTGCGCACATTCTTCACGGAGATGATGCCGGACCACAGGCCGATAAACGTCTCCTTCACCTTATTGTATATGGCGAGCTTGCGCAGGATGAACCAGATGAGCCCGACGGCTGCAAGGCCACAGATGAAGGTCACCCACCATCCCGCGGTTGTGAACTGCCCTAAGATCTCATCGATGCGTGTTCCCGTTCGCGAGAAGAACCGATGGAAGACAGGCAGCTGCCACAGAAAGGTGATGAGCGTGATCGCAAGGATGAGCAGGGTGTCGATAGCACGCTCCGTGACCACAGTTCCGAGTGACTTCGGGAACGAGACGCCGTCCCAGCGTCGCAGCACGCCGCAGCGGGCAAACTCTCCGATGCGCGGGATGAGCAGGCTCGAGGCATAGGAGACGAAGATGCTGTTCACAGCCACGCTGCAACGTGGCTTTTCGCCAAGCGGTTCCAAGGTCTGCCGCCAGCGCCATCCGCGAAACACCTGGGCAAAGATTCCGAATGGAAAGGAAAGGATCATCCACGTCCAGTCCATATCATGGAGCATCACGCTTTCCACGCTGCGGAAGTTGAACCCCCGGTACATCCAATAAAGGATGGCACCGCCCAGCAGCAAGGATATTGCCACCTGCAACAACGTGTTTATGTTCTTTCTCAATTCCATTACAATTGCAAAATTATAAAAAATAAATGACAATCTTTCCCATCACCCTCATTTTTTCATAACTTCCTTATATCGATTTGAGTATCAACTGTTTTTCGATAGGTGCTACCTGAGCGACACTCCAATTGTTTCACGGTTTTTGCTATTCAGCTCTAATTGAGAGGTGATTCAACAACAATTGCCACCCCTGTTTTCGTCACTTTTCGAGGCCAAAAAGTCAATTGCTTAGAAATCAGCAAATGAGCCTCTGAAAATCTGCCGATTTGGGTGTCCCACGCTATCTTTGCATCATGTTTCTACGCAAGAAAACCAACAAGTCAGGCAGCACAAGCGTGCAGGTGTCATTGTCAAGATTAGGTGATATGGGGTGACGCATACCCAGTGCAGGGAAGGGCTTCATCACTTTTTTGTTGAGACCCAATGCTGCCCTTGATTATCAGACTTTTCACGCAGAGCCGCAGAGCTTATTGAGCCGCAGAGATGATACGTGTGAGCGGCTGAGACCGCTGAGAAGCCTTCGGCCTTATGAGGAGAGCGCAGAGGGTCGTGCGTCGGTGGAGGCAGCCCCAGAGGGGCTGAATTTTTCATAACCCCAGTCTAAACGAGCGAAGCGAGCGCAGACTGGGGACTGTTGGTGGGGGCGTGAACTTACTGCCAGCCTCGGAGAGGCTGAATGCATCTTAGATGCGTAGCAAGACGGACCCCGTCGTTACGCGCTTCGCGCATTGTGCCTCTCCGAGGCACGTCCTCAGCCAGTCTTGCTGTCATCAACACCCCCAGTCTGCACTCGCTTCGCTCGTTTAGACTGGGGTTATGAAGCATTCAGCCTCCGAGGCTGGCAGGGTGTGACAAGAACTCCGAGGTTGAGGAGATATAGAGGTTGAGGAGATTGTGTGAGAACTGTGTTGGTTCATCTCTGTGAACTCCCCCTCAAGACCGAAGGTCTCTCTGCATTCTCTAATTCTCAGCGGCAATAACTCAGCGACTCAATAAGCTCTGCGGCTCTGCGAGAAAACTCTCCGCGACTCAATAAGCTCTGCGGCTCTGCGAGAAAATATATCCGCCGCTGCGGGAATCGACATCATAGCAAGGGTTTTATTGGTTTTGGTCAGAAAAAGAATGCCTCCTGTACGAATAGATTTAGCGGTCTATGCTGACACCCCTCGGCCATCCCTAACCGTGATGCAGTCGGTCTTGGTTGCAGTGGCCGTCTCCAATGGCGGCCACCACCCGAAGGTAACTCGATCCATGTTTAGTCACCCTGCGATGGGTGGCCGCCATTGGAGGCGGCCACTGCAAAACATTACCGTACAGGCCGAAAGAATGCGAATGATTAAACATAGGTGACGTATTGACGAAGTCAGGATGGATGAGACTGAACGGCTGATGATATTTTGACGGCTTTACGACTGCATAGGCTGCAAATTCAATTCCAAGCGAGAGGTTCCGCCACAGGATGACATGCCGTCTGTTCAATCCTGGTAGTAAACTCAAGGCAGTGGCCTATCCCAAGCATTACCTGCATGGCCAGAATCAGCCGTCACGCAGCGTGAAACATCGAAACCGACGATTGATATGGAATTGCGGGTCGATTACAGTGCAATCGCCCTGCGATTGCGGTGGAATCGCAAATCACCGTGAAACATTTTTCTCCTTCAACAAGGGCGGACATTTGCCCTGCGCGGCGGGCACAATCATAACAAATAACAAATAACAAATAACAATAAGGTCGTAACACATGTCTGTTCGCCCCGACGGAGGCAGCCCTTTGCGGGCACAATCATAACAAATAACAAATAACAAATAACAATAAGGTCGTAACACACGTCTGCTCGCCCCGACGGAGGCAGCCCTTTGCGGGCGCAATCATAACAAAATAACAAATAACAAATAACAATAAGGTCGTAACATACATGCGGCGGCCTGTTTGGGGAAGATTTTTTGAAAAGCCGGACAAGAGATATAAATAGGATATAAATAATATATAAATAGATTATATACATTATTATTATATATATAATAATGTTCGCGAGGTTCAAAAAATTTTTTGGAACCTATTGAACGACCTTATTGTTACTTGTTACTTGTTACTTGTTACCATTGGGGGTGGTGTTTTTGGGAGACAGATCATGTGAAACGACCTTATTGTTACTTGTTACTTGTTACTTGTTACCATTGGGGGTGGTGTTTTGGGCGACCGAACAACCCATTTGCAAAGGCCAGAAACTTTGCGACACGCTCGAACCGTCGACTTGGGTGTCCCAATGATGAATACAGGACAACAATCGACACCCGATTCTATATTTATCGCGCAATTTGACGTTTCACGCAGCGTCAGGCAGATACTGACGACCCCATTCATGTCATCCGAAACATACTTATAATATTTTATATATCAAACAATTATGCGAAAGTTGCGGGTAATTTGACCCCTTACTTGGAGAATGTGGATATATTTCGTAACTTTGCTGCTGCGGACAAAAAGATGAGCGACTAAGGCATAAGGAGCACAAGGCCGGCATGGCAGGCTGCCGGCAGAGGTTGCCACACTTGGGCTATTTCGTTACGACCAGCGTGCTGTTTTCAAGTCGTATCCGGGCTTTTCCCATCTGGTTGAGCATCGTTACGACCGTGTTGATGTCAGCTCCCCGCTCGCACACGAAATGCGTGAGCAGGTGCATGGCAGAACGGTCGTTGAAGCGAACGCTGAGTTTGTAGTTGTGGGCAAGATCCGTAAGAATGCTTTCCAGAGACTGGCCGTCGTAATAGAGGTAGCCGTCTCGCCAGTTGGTATAAGGCAGCAGGTCGACCTGTTGCTCGTGAGCGCCGGAGGCCGACCACGACACCTGCTCTCCGGGTGCCATGCGACGGCTGTAATGTGGCGCGCTGACTCCGACACTGCCAGAGATCAGGGTCACGGCTATGCCATGAGCGGCATGCGTGTTGATGTTGAACTCAGTGCCGTAGACCGTTGTCGTCACGTTGCCGGCCTGCACGACGAAGGGGTGCGCCGCGTCGTGCTTCACTTTGAAATAAGCCTCACCGTCGAGGATGACCACTCGCTTGCCGTTGATATACTGCGGCGAGAACGACAGCTCACTGCCGGCATGGACATAGGCCACGGAGCCGTCGGGGAGCGTCAGGTCAGCGCTGCAGCCGTAGGGCACGGAGAGCAGCCGTGGGCTGGCATCGGCTTGCCGGAGCATGTAAGCCTCCTGGGGGATGGAGAGACGGCCGGTCTTGGATGAGAAAGCGCCGGTCTGATGGCTGCCGTTGCTGATCGTCGCATAGCGGGCATGCTTGGCAGCCGTTGTCATGGTGAGCTTCTGAGGCATGGCATTCTCCCTGATGCGGCTTTGTCCGGCGATGAGCGGCCGTAAGAGGAAGAGTGCTAACAGCACAGCGGCCGCAGCGAATAGAGAGACCAGGAGCGCCGTATGTCTGCGTGAAAGTTTGTGGGATGTCCTCGGATGATGCTTAGCCTTAAAACAGCGCAGCTCCCGCTCAACATCTACAGCGTTGGGGCGGGTCTGCTTGAGCAGCACCGTACGGATGTCGTATAGGTCCTGTTGTATGTCAGCGTGAGTATTGTCTTGCATCTGAGTCATTCTTTACTACTGATACGTATGGACTTAGGAAAAGGTTACGGCATTACGATTTTTTAGTTTCCCTTTCCGCCCGCTTCTCCCTTATGATGCGCAGCGCTTTGACGATGTGTTTCTTCACGGTGCTGATGCTGACATGCATCATCTCCGCCACCTCTTTATATTTCTTCCCATCGACATAGCAGGCCAGGAGAATGGAGTGGGTGGGCTCTCCGATGCTGTCAAGCACTTCCGTGACAATGCGCTCGCGCTCTTCCTGATGATCGTATTCGCGCGCCTCGATATACCGCTGGCTGTGGCGGGCAACGAAATCGGCATACTGGTGTTTCTGTTTCTCGTGCCGGAGGAGGTCGATGCACCGGTTGCGGACGTGCGTATAGAGCAGGGCGCGCACCGTGTCGGGACGGATATCTGCGATATTGCGCCACAGTTGTTCGAAGACCCCCGCCACAATGTCGCGGCAGTCGTCCTCATCCGGCACGTATTGGAGCGCAAAATAATAGAGCGGCTCGTAATAAGTGCGGAACAACGTATCAAAGTCGATATCCTCGTTTTCTCTCATATTCGATGAACCAGTGCGTGCAAAGGTAACATTATTTATCTATTTATGCAATTTTTCTGATAATAACGTAACCTTTCTTGTTATTCATCCGTATACTATTCAAAAACGTTAAGAATAAAAAAGTAAGAGTGGTTAACAAAATGCTTATGAAACAGAAATTTGCAAAATGGCTGTTGGTCACGTTTCTGCTCGTCGGTGCCCTCCCTCTGTGGGCGCAGAACGGCGTGCGGCTGTCTATGACCTTCCGCAACGAGCTTTTGCCCGCAGCCCTGCTCCGGCTGGAACAGAGCTCCAGTTACAAGTTCCTCTTCACCTACGAGGATGTCAGCTCCTACCGCGTGAGCGGTACCGTGAAGGATGCTTCCTTCTTTCAGATTGTCGACTTCCTGTTGCGGGATAAACCGTTGCACTATACCGTCAACGGCAAGTTTGTCAATATCGTAAAAGGCCGAAAGGATGCCGACAAGGCTGAGAGCGGAAAGATGCAGACCGTAGGCGGATACGTCTACGATGCCAAGACCAAAGAGCCTGTCATCGGCGCGCAGGTGAAGGTACTTGGGAGTAATGTGGTGACTGTGACCGACATTAACGGAGCCTTCTCTTTCGATTATTATCTCACGGGCGGCCAGCAGCTTCAGGTGAGCTATATGGGCATGCAAACCAAGACCGTGGCGCTGAAGAAGCAGATGACCATCGCCTTGGAAGAGGACACCAAGACACTGAAAGATGTCGTGGTGACCGGTATCTTCCGCAAGGCCAAGGAGAGCTATACGGGTGCCGTGACGACCGTGGGAAAGGAGAAACTCGAGTTGTACCGCGGATCGAACCTCCTGCAGACCTTGAAGAATGTTGATGCCTCTCTCAACTTCCCCATCAACAACGCAGCCGGCAGCAACCCCAATGTGCTGCCTAATCTCAATATCCGCGGCTCATCGACGCTGCCCATGAACGTGGAGGAGTTTAACGAGAATGCGGCCCAGACCGTCAACACCCCGCTCATTATCCTCGACGGCTTTGAGATCACTCTCACGAAGCTCATGGACTACAACGACGACCAGATTGAGAGCATCAACATCCTCAAGGATGCCGCCGCCACGGCTATCTACGGCTCGCGCGGTGCCAACGGTGTCATCGTTGTGGTAACGAAGCAGCCCAAGGAAGGCAAGCTCCGGGTCACGGCAAAGGCCGGCCTGAGCCTGGAGATCCCCGACCTGAGCACATACCATCTGCTCAATGCTTCTCAGAAACTGCAATTGGAGAAGGCTGTGGGCTTGTACGACCCCAACTTTCTCGATGACAAGATCCGGTACGCTTCTTATTATAATGAGCGTTTGCAGAATGTGCTCAACGGTGTAGATATCGACTGGCTCCACAAGCCTGTGCGTACCGGCGTGGGTCAGAACTATAATGTGCGTCTCGACGGTGGGGCCAGTGCTTTCCGCTGGGCTGCCTCCTTAGGATACAACGACGTGCAGGGAGCCATGAAAGGCAGCAACCGTAAGAATGTCAACGGTGACATCACGTTGATGTACAGCGTCAACAACCTCATCTTCCGCAACTATACGAGTGTGACGAGCAACCACGCCAAAGAGAGCAAATACGGCTCCTTCCAGGATTATGTCAACATGGAGCCGTACGACAATCCCTACGATGCCAACGGCAACCTCGTAAAGACTTTCTACGACTATGCCCACAGCTCTTCGCTCATCGGCAACCCCCTCTACGACGCTTCGTTGAACACGATAAACAAGAGTGAGTATTTCACCTTCATCAATAACTTCTCCGTGGAGTGGCAGATTCTTGAAGGTCTGCGCCTCCGCGCGAAATTGGGCGTGACGACGACGCGCAACTCTTCCGACTATTTCCTCCCTGCTGAGCATTCTTATTTCACCTCCACTGAGTATCAGACCGCCAGCGGCCAGCTCCGCAAAGGTATGTACACCTACGGCACAGGCAACGACAATCTGCTGAGCGCTGATGTCACGGCGAGCTACACCCGTACATTCGCGGAGAAGCACCAGTTGTATGTAGGTGTCGACTATTCGATCAGCCATGAGAATGCTTATGCCTATAGTTTCACGGCTGAGGGCTTTTCCAATGCAGACCTGAGCCTCATCAGCAATGCCTCACAGTATAAGCTCAACAGTACGCCTACGGGCGATCGCACGACGACGCGCCTCGTGGGTCTGACGGGCAATGCCAACTATACCTACGACAACCGGTATTATATCGACCTGAGCTATCGTGTCGACGGCAGCTCAAAGTTTGGCAGCGACAAGCGTTTCGCGCCGTTCTGGAGCGCAGGTATAGGCTGGAATATCCATCGTGAGCATTTCATGAAGAATCAGCATATCTTCAGTAACCTTCGCCTCAAGGCTTCCTACGGTGTCACAGGTACCTAGGACTTCACGACGGAGAACGCCTATACCACTTATCAGTATTCCAACGGCAACCGTTACCTCACTTGGGCTGCGGCGACGATGATGGGGCTGGGCAACGCTGCGCTCACCTGGCAGAAGACCAAGGAGGTGAATGTCGGCACGGAGATCGGTGTACTCGACAACCGTATCATGGCGGAGTTCAACTATTACAACAAGACCACGAGCAACCTGCTCTCGGCGATGGATCTTCCGCTGAGCTCCGGTTTCTCTTCCTACACCGCCAACGTGGGCAAGATGCGCAACCAGGGTTTTGAGGCTTCTCTCAATGCGTATATCATCCGCGACAGTGAGAAGCAGTTCAACTGGATGGTGGGTGGACAGATGGTTTACAACACGAACAAGATCATCAAGCTCTCCGATGCCATCAAGAATCAGAACGAGCAGTATCTCGCCCAGGATGTCGACGTGAGCAACCTCTTCTATGAGGGCCGTCCGCTGAATGCCATCTATGCCGTGCGCTCCGCGGGTATCGACCCGAGTACGGGTCAGGAAGTGTTCTATGACCGCAGCGGCAACCTGACGAGTACCTGGAGCGCTTCCGACAAAGTGTATCTCGGACCGTCGCAGGCTCTGTATCGCGGCAACTTCCGCACGATGGTGATGTGGCGCGGCTTCACGTTCAACGTCTCCTTTGGCTACCACTGGGGCGGCAAGCAGTACAACTCTACCCTCCGCGACCGTGTGGAGGTAAGCCGTACAACCATCGGCCGGCAGAATGTCGATGAGCGTGTGCTCTCCGCCCGTTGGATGAAACCCGGTGACGTGACGTCCTTCCGCAACTTCAACGATGCCGACGCGACGATTCATGCCACCTCGCGCTATGTCTTCGACGACCGCGTATTGGAGCTTCAGAGCATGAGCCTGCAGTATCGTTGGAATAACGAATGGCTGCGCCACAACACGGGTCTGGAGTCGCTGGTCTTCGCCGTCAATGCTTCTGACCTCTTCTACTGGTCGTCGGTGAGATATGAGCGCGGAACGAGCTATCCTTATGCCCGCAATGTCCAAGGCACCATCACACTCACCTTCTAATATCCATTATATTACAGAATCATCATGAAAACAAGATATTTCCATTGGTCGCTCCTGCTCCTTGCAATAGCAACAGTGTTGAGCTCCTGCTCCGACTGGCTCGATGTGAAGCCGGAGAGCGAGGAGCGTGAGAAAGACCTCTTCACATCTTATCAAGGTTTCAAGGATGCCCTCGCCGGCTGCTACAGCACGATGGCGGGCACCGATCTCTATGGCGAGCGGCTTACGATGACAGACATAGAGGACTTGGCATGCCTCTGGGCTGCACCGAAACAGACCTCACGTCCCGAGGATTATTATTTCTACAACCACATGTACACCGCCACGGAAAGCGAGGCCGCTATCAAGGCTATCTACGGCGGGCTCTTCAATGTCGTGGCTCAGGCCAACAAGATATTGGAACATGTCAACAACGGAGCCATCACCGACCCCGATGCACGCAATGTCATGGAGGGTGAGGCCTTGGCGCTGAGAGCCTGGTGCCAGTTTGACGTGCTGCGCCTCTTCGGCCAGATCCCGCAGAATGCGAAGAACAACATCAAGCTCCCTTACTCCATGCAGGCCGACATCCATTCCTTAGCCACTTACTATGGCTTCGACGACTATGTGAAGCTGCTGCGCGCCGATCTGAGCCGTGCCGACTCCCTGCTGAAGATTTCCGATCCGATCCTTAAATACAGTGTCTCATCGCTCAATGAGGAGGGCAACGATCCTGTGGCGTTTGAGGATGACTACATGACTTACCGTCAATTCCGTCTCAACTATTTTGCCGTGAAGGGACTGGAGGCACGTCTTGCGCTTTATATCGGTGACCGTGCCACAGCCTACAAGGAGGCTATGGGGGTCATCAATGCCAAGGTCAACGGACAGCCGTTTATGTCGCTTTCGGGGACAGCTGATCTCGGAAAGAACAACAATGGTACGATAGTCTCTTACGGCACTCTGCCCGATGAATGTGTCTTTGCGCTGAGCAACCGCAAGCTTGCCGACTATGCCTTCACGACGCTCGGTGGCGGCACACGCGTTGACGAGAACAGCATGCTCTATATCACCACCGACATGCTCAACAAGCAGCTCTACAATGGCCGCAACACGACGAGCGACAACCGCTATCTGTATGTATGGAACCGAAGCTCTGTCAACTACAGCAATATCACGCGACCGACGTTGACCAAGTATTATTACAATACTTCCGACTACAGCGATGCCTCATCCTACCATACCCTGTTGACAAAGATTCAGATCATGCCGATGCTCCGCATGTCTGAGCTTTACCTCATTGCCATCGAAAGCACCGATGACCTTGCAGAGGCGAATAGTCTGTACAAGACTTACATGGCCTCGCACAATGTGAATATAACGGACAACTTCACATCGCTGCAGGCCGTGAAGGACGAGCTCGAATTAGAGTACACCCGTGAGTTCTACGGCGAGGGTCAGGCGTTTTATGCCTACAAGCGTATGGGTGTCCAATGGATGCTCCTTGGCGGCGGCATGTCGGAGGCTGACTATGAGCTGCCATTGCCCAACACGGAGTTTGACCCCAACGCACCGACTGACAGCTCAACGAAATAAGTGACATACATTAACGGCAAGACAAATAAACGACTATTAATATGAACAAGATATTATATATCGTCGGCGCATTCATGCTCCTGTTCTCCTTAGGAGCCTGCGAGCAGGATCTGCCGACCTACAGTGACGATCAGGCGCGCCTCAACTTTGACTACAGTCAGTACAAATCGGGGCTTGTCAACTATTCGTTCACGTTCAACGACAAACAGCAGGACACGGTGTGGATTCAGCTCAACACCATGGGCTACCTCTCAGATCGTGACCGTCCTTTCGAGCTCCAGCAGATCATGACCGGCCGACACGATGCCATTCCCGGACAGCACTATGTGGCTTTCGACGACGCGGCAATGAAGCCTTATCTCGTCATCCCCGCAGGAAAGAACTTTGCTCGTGTGCCCGTCATCCTCAAGCGCGATGCTACGCTCGACACGGCAACGTTTAACCTCAACATCGCGCTCAAGCCGGATGCCGACTTTCAGACCGGCTATGTGGCGCAGTCGTCAATGACCGTCACGATGACCAGTCAACTCTCGCAACCTACAGAGTGGAGAGGCGCCATGAACTATTATTTCGGAACCTGGGGTCCGGTGAAGCACCGGTTCATGATGCAAGTCACGGGTAAGAAATGGGACGACGAGTATATCCTGAGCGTTCAGAACGATTACAACATGGTCAGCTATCTCATCAGCCAGCTTGACAAAGCCCTTGAGGAAGAGAATGCCAAGCGTCAGGCTGCCGGGCTGCCTTACCTGCAGGAAGCTGACGGCACGTTAGTGGCCTTCGGATGGTAAACGATAATTTAACGATTATGAAGAAGATGAATATCAAATATATGGGTGCGGCGGCCTTGCTGCTCGCCGCTCTCTTCACGGGCTGTACCTCTGATGACTCGGACTATGGCACACCGGGAAAGACTTTTATCAACCTCAGTGGCATCGACGAGAGCTATTCAGTGGAGACGCATGGTACGGACAAGCTCGTCATCAATCCGCAGATCTCCTCATCCTTTGCGGATGATGACCTCGAATATACGTGGATTTATTATCTCACGTCCAAAGGCCATTACAGTGAGTATGATGCCTCGACAAACACATACACTTACCCCGAGGCGGATACGTTGAGCCACAGCCGGGTCCTCGACGAGGCCCTGAGCCTCCCCGACGGCCAGTACACGCTCGTCTACACCGTCACCTCTAAGTCGACAGGTTACAGTCAGAGCTTCAAGACAAGCCTCAACACAGCGTCGGCGCTTGCCAACGGATTCTACGTTCTCAAGGAGAACAGTGAGGGCAACACGGATATTGACCTTTACAACCCCACGAAGAAGACTTTGGCTGCCAACTTGCTCACGGTCAACCAGGGCAAGGCTATGGCAGGCAAGCCGCGTTCCATGGATGTAGCCTACGATATGGGCTATATCGATGCCAATAACAACAAGGCGGGCACAAACTCACTCCTCCTCACTACGGAGAGCGACAACATGCAGTTTATGAGCCTTCAGGACGGACAGGCCTTCCTCACTCCCGCAAATATCCACTACAATGAAGTGCCGGGAGAGAAAGTCTATCGTGCTGTAGGGAGCTTCTATTTCAACTTCCTTGTTACGAGCAACGGTGTCTATACCGGCAGCTCCGCGTCGCAGGGAGGCACGGGAGTCTTCGGTGCCAACAGTGGTGACGGAGCGAGTGTACATGTCGCTCCCGGTGGCGGCAATTCCTTCTACGCGTTGGCCTTCTGGTCGGATGCGGCCCATGCGATAGAGGCTGTGGACTACAACGGTGCCTCCATGCCCGTCAACTCTTCTGTAGACGGCTACACGGCAGAGGTGCCCAATGCCATTTGTATCGACTGTGGCCACTGTGAAGCAGGAATGGGCGACTCCTACTTTATTCTTCAGGACAAGAACGATGCTTCAAAGAAATGGCTCTATACGGTCAACATCGGCTTTACACGCGCAACAATCACGGATGTGCGCGCCATCAGTGCTGACACCCATTTCGCAAAAGCCTCGGTGAGAGCCATCAACAGTCTTACGGCTACCATCGGCTATGCAGTGGACGGCAACAAACTCTACAGCTACAACCTCGCACAGGAAACAGCTGAGAAGGAGCTGACTCTCCAAGGTCTGCCTTCGGATGAAACGATCACCTTCGTCAGCAACCGTTACTATGCCGGGACACCTTCATTCGACTATCTTGTCATCGGTACGCAGAAAGGTAGCGGTTATCACCTCTATTTCTATCAGATGATCGGCGGTGAGCCTGTCGGAGATCCCGTGTTTGACTTCGCGGGCGAGGGTAAGCTGAAGAGCCTCGGCTATGTCAACTCTTCTTCGCAGACGGGTACTGATGCGGTGCTGATGCCGGTGCTCGATGAATAACGTATCTTGAAAAAATAATATTATGAGAAAGATCTTATTATTGTTTGCCTTGCTCCTGTCGTTGGGAGCATGGGCACAGAACGATGCTTTATTAGAGAAAGCCAACAAGGCGCGGAGAGAAGGCGGAGCACAGTTGGCCGCCTTCAAGAAAGACCTTGCGGGCATGTGGCGAAAGGCTAAGAAAGAGAAAGATTATGTGGATATCCTTTATGCCTATTACTATGCTGGAGACAATCATACCGCCGACTCTTTGTCAGCCGTTATCAACAAGAAGTTCTCCAAGGGCATATTTGCGCGCAGCCGCGAGATGAGCCGCATCTATGAGCTTAGTGGAGCCAGAGACAAAGAAAACTTCTACCAGTCGTGGATCAAGAAATTCCCAGCCAAGAAGTTGGGAAACAGTCAGTTGTACGATGAGGCGGCCTATCAGGTGGCTTTGGCTTATGCTTCGGAGAAGAACGTAGCGAAAGCCAACGAATATCTGCATAAGATAAACAACGATGTGTGGAAATGTATTGCCAGCAACTCCGTTGGCAATGCGCTCGCTTCTAAAGAGATGAAGGAAGAGGCAGGCACAATTCTCAAGGAAGGTTGTGAGATAGCCGACAAGGTGTCTTTGACCGGTAAGGAAAATGAACGCAAGGCTGTGTCGAAGGTATATGCTTCTTATGCCGACTGGCTTGCGGAAAACGGCAAGGATGATGAGGCTTGGCAACTGTACACCTCCAAGGTCTTTGACAAGGAGGGCAGTGCGGCTTATCAGAAGCTTGCCGTGGAGCATGGCCGCGTGATGCAGGCCTGGACCTGGGCAGACAATCTGTTGCGCGAAGGTTATGGTGACAAAGAGACGGACAACGTGATGAAGACCGTGTGGCAGAAAGTCAACGGCAACCTCGATGGCTTCGACGACTATGTCAAGGGTATCAATGCTGCGCGAATCGACAAGATGTTGGAGGGAATCGCTCAGAAGATGATTGACAAGCCGGCTCCCGACTTCACGCTGAAAGACATCAACGGCAACACCGTGCAGCTCTCCAAGCTCCGTGGCAAGGTTGTTGTCCTCGACTTCTGGGCTACCTGGTGCGGTCCTTGCAAGCGCTCGCTGCCAGCCATGAAGATGACGGTTGACAAGTTCAAGAACGATCCGGATGTCGTCTTCCTCTTCATCCACACTTGGGAGCGCGGCACCGCTGAGCAAGCCAATAAGGATGCCAAGGCCTATCTCCATGATCACGGCTTCGACGAGTTCCACCTCGTCATGGACACGCGCAATCCCGAGACCAAGAAGAATGAGGCTGTCTCTGCCTTTGGCGTGACGGGCATCCCGGCTAAATTCGTCATTGATAAGCAGGGACACATCCGTTTTCAGCTCACAGGCTTTGGCGGAAGCAACGAGGATGCCGTGGCTGAGCTCTCAAAGATGATTGAGCTTGCGAAGAAGAATTCATAAAACAGGTGAGTCTGCAAAATGCAGGTGAATCTATAAAATATATGAGTCTATAAAATGCAGGTGGCCGCCCCATGGGGGCGGCCACTGCTGTATTTCTTGTTTCTTACTTCTACTCCCAACTCCTATGATTGCGCTTTTCGTTTTAATAAATATTTCTTGGAAACGAAGAAGACGATGGCAAGGATGACAAGCGCTATGATGATGATCTTGATGTATTCGCCATATTCCATGATTTTGTCGTTAAGATGTTCTTCGGGGACGATGGAGTGGAGGTAGTAGCCGAGAACGGCGAGAATCATGTTCCAAACCCCGGCACCGATGGTGGTGTAGAGAATAAAATGACCGTAGTGCATCTTCGACAGTCCCGCAGGAATTGAGATGAGATGTCGGATGCCGGGGATGAGTCGTCCGGTGATTGTAGCGAGCTTTCCGTGATTGTTGAAGTAAGCCTCACTCTTCTCTACTTTCTGCTGGTTGAGGAGACAGAGGTGTCCGAGCCGGCTGTTGGCGAACCGGTAGATGACCGGACGACCGAGGTAGTAACCGGCGAGGTAGTTGATTGTTGCGCCAATATCAGCCCCAAGCGTGGCAAAGAGCACGACGAGGAAAGCATTGAGGTTGCCGCCTGCGGCGTGATAGGCGGCAGGTGCCACAACGAGCTCAGAGGGTACGGGGACGACGGTGCTCTCGAGGAGCATCAGGATGAACACCGTGAAGTAGTTCAAGTTGTTGAGCAGCGTTGATAATATATCCATGCGTCTGTTGTTTTTCTTTATTTTTTATCGGCAGCGTTTATGGGATGCTGCGTAGCATACTTGTAGTAGTCGCTCAGCGGAAGGTCGTGTGGGAAATAGTCGGAGAACTCGCGCTTGGTGGCCGCTGGATTGCGGCTCACGGCTTTCTTGAGATCCGCGAGAAACTCGTCCTGCAGGCCGAGGGCATAGTCGGTGCGTGTGAGAAACGCCCAGAGGTCGGTGAAAGTCTTGTCTACGGCTACGTCGGCTAAATAGCGGAAGAAGTCGTGCGCTTTCTCCATGTAGTTGCAGTCGAAATAGCAGTAAGCAATGTAGAAGAGCGTGTTGTCCTTCTTCTCGTCGTCAGTGGTCTTGAGTGCTTGTGAGAACCAGGCTTTCGCCTTGTCGATGTTGTTTCCGAGCAGCGAGATGTATCCTTTGAGAATGAGCGAGTCGTCGGTAGCTCCTCCGGCTCCCTCTTCCAATCGTTGGATGATATTGAGCGCTTCGTCGTAGTCACCTTTTGAGGCCAGTACGAGGCACATGTTGCGGTAGATCTCCGTCATGTTGGGTGACAGTGGGGCGCAGAGCTGTGCTGCGCGCTTCCAGTGGCCTATGGCCTCGTCGAGCTTGTTTTCGTTCATGTCGATGGCCGCGAGGCCCATGTCGCCGATCTCGCTCTGTGGCTGTAGTTGCCGGAAGTGCACATAGCATTCGCGCGCTCCCTTGTTGTCACCGGTCATCATGAGGCAGTTGGCTTTGTTGAGGATGGCGTCGGTGTCCTCTGGCTCTATGGCGAGGGCGTAGTCACTCGACTCCCGGCTCTTGCTGTAGTCGTTGGAGAGGTAGTAAGCCGTTGCCAGACAATCCCAGTAGCTGTTGCTGTAGGGGTCTTTGTCGATGAGCTTGTTGAAAAGCGTGATGGCTTGCTTAAGCTTTCCGTCGTTGATCATGACGCGTCCTTCTGTCTCGAGGTAGTAGTTGTCGTCGGTGTTGCTGCTTTGCGCGAGCCACTGAGCCGCCAGGTCGTAGACCTCGTAGTCGGCAAAGAGTGAGGCGACATCGAGATAGTAGTCGTCGAGCTCCTCGTCGCTGATGGTTTTTTCCTGTGCTTTCAGATAGTCATCGGCTTCGTTGGCTCGGTTGTCGGCGAGCATGATCTCGGCCATGATATAGATGTATTCGAGATCCTGCTTGTCGGAGATCGTGCCGGCGATGGCCATGGCCTTGTCGGCATCGTGGTCTATGAGGATTGCGACGCGGGCCTTGAATGCCAAAGGCTCTGTGGCACCGGGGAAGATGGCCAACGCCTTGTCGGCTGCTTCTATGCCTTTGCTGAGATCGCCGTGGAGGTGGTAGTATTCGGCAATATCAGTAAACTCCTCCGGCTCAAGATAGATGGGGGCCCCGTTTTGGAGCGCCTCCTCATAGTGCCGGAGGTTCTCTTTGAATGCTTTGGTATGGAAAATGTTGTCGTTCATAAATCTAAACCTCACCGTGCCTCCCCATGGGAAGCACTTGTGAGAGGTCTTCTCCTTACTTCATTTTTTTAGCCCACGTATCTTTCAGCCCTACGGTCTTGTTGAAGACGGGAGCGTCGTCAGCGGTGTCGGGATCAGCCATGAAATAGCCGGTGCGCTGGAATTGCAGATACTGTCCCGGCTTCATCGTGGCTGCGAAACGCTCGACATAGCAGTTGTTGTGAATGTGCAGTGATTGGGGGTTGAGCAGCTCGCGGAAGTCGCGGTCGTCGGCCGAGGGGTTCTCGACATTGAACAGGCGGTCGTACTCGCGGACCTCAGCCTGGACGCAGTCGTCGGCGTTGACCCAGTGGAGGGTGCCTTTGACCTTGCGGTTGGCTCCGGGCATGCCGCTCTTCGACTCGGGGTCGTACTCGGCCTGGATCTCCGTGATGTTGCCCTCGGCATCCTTGGTGCATCCCGTGCACTTGACGATGTATGCGTTCTTCAACCGCACCTCCTTGCCGGGGGTCATGCGGAAGAACTTCTTCGGCGCGTCCTCCATGAAGTCGGCGCGCTCGATCCACAGGTTGCGTGAGAAGGAGATGAGGTGCGATCCTGCTGTCTCATCCTCGGGGTTGTTGATGGCTTCCATCTGCTCGGTCTGTCCCTCGGGGTAGTTGGTCAGCACGAGCTTCACGGGGTCGAGGACGGCAGAGACCCGCGTGGCTTTCTTGTTCAGATCCTCGCGCACGGCAGCTTCGAGGAGCGCCATGTCGTTGAGGGCATCGAACTTGGTGTATCCGATGGAGCGTATGAAAGCTTTGATGGACTCTGGCGAGTAGCCGCGGCGGCGCATGCCACAGAGCGTCGGCATACGGGGGTCGTCCCAGCCGTTGACGAGGTGCTCGTCGACGAGGGTGTGGAGCTTGCGCTTCGACATCACGGTGTAGGTGAGGTTGAGGCGGTTGAACTCGATCTGCCGCGGGCGGTTGTCGTCGAGGGCTTCCTTCGCCGTGCCGTCGTACTCCTTGAGGAAGTCGATGAACTTGTTGTACAGGGGACGGTGCGGCACAAACTCGAGGGTGCAGATCGAATGGGTGACACCCTCGAAGTAGTCGCTCTGTCCGTGTGCGAAGTCGTACATCGGATAGCAGTGCCACTTCGTTCCCGTGCGGTGATGCGGTGTCTGGATGATGCGGTAGATGACCGGGTCGCGGAAGTGCATGTTCGGATTGGCCATGTCGAGTTTGGCACGCAGCACCATGGAGCCTTCTACGGCTTCGGCGGTGTTCATGTGCTTGAAGAGGCGCAGGTTCTCCTCGATGGGACGGTCGCGGTAGGGGCTCGGCGTGCCGGGCTCCGTGGGCGTTCCTTTCTGCTGCGCGATCTGCTCGGAGGTCTGCTCGTCGACATAGGCGTGCCCGTTCTTAATCATCCAGATGGCGAAGTCCCACAGCTTCTGGAAGTAGTCTGAAGCATAGTAGATATGTCCCCACTTGAATCCGAGCCACTTGATGTCGTTGAGGATGTTCTCTACGTATTCCGTGTTCTCCTTGGAGGGATTGGTATCATCGAAACGGAGGTTGCAGACACCGCCGAACTCCTCAGCGGCTCCGAAGTCCATGCAGATGGCTTTGGCATGTCCGATATGGAGGTATCCGTTGGGCTCCGGGGGAAAACGGGTCTGTATGCGTCCGTGGTTCTTGCCTTCCTTGAGGTCTTCAGCAATGAGCTCTTCCACGAAGCTCAGGCTTCGCTTCTCCTCTTTCTCGTTTTCTTTAATTTCCATTTTGATATATATATTTTCAAACTGTGTTATCAATTGTTTGTCAATTGGACCTTGGGATATTGTAGTGTGTGCACTGATGATTATCCATTTTGCAAAGTTAGTTATTTTACGCTACAATCATGTCTAATGGGGAAAAAATATTGTAAAATATTGAGTCAATTTCTTGTTTATATCAAAAAAGATAACTAACTTTGCCAATGTTATCCTGAATACAATCTTTTTACCTTAAGAAGACTAATGCTTATTGAAAGGAAATGGCGCATACTGTGAAGTATGCGCCATTCATCGTTTTATGGGCTTTATCTTTCTCTTTTTTTCTTTCTCTTTTTTCTTTTTACCCTTTTACCTTTTTACTCTTTTACCTTTTTACTCTTTTACCTTTTTACTCTTTTACCTTTTTACTCTTTTACCTTTTTACTCTTTTACCTTTTTACTCTTTTACCTTTTTACTCTTTTACCTTTTTACCTTTCCTATTTTATTCCCCTTTGGTTCAGAGCCGCTGCATAGCGCTTTGCGTTTGCCATGTGCTCTGCGTAGGTTACGGCAAAATCGTGCGTTCCGCTGAAATCAGGCTTGGCACACATATATAAATAGTTGTGGTGCGCCATGTTCAGCACCGCGTCTATTCCGGCGATGGAAGGCACCCGGATAGGGCCTGGGGGCAGTCCGGGGTTGGTGTAAGTGTTGTAGGGGCTTTTGACGAAGAGCATGGCGTGATAAATGCGTTTCAGGGCAAAGTCCTTGAGTGCGAACTTGATCGTGGGGTCGGCCTGAAGCGGCATTCCCTGCGGATACTTGGCATCGCGGAGCATGAGTCGGTTGTAGTACATGCCCGCGATCATGGGCTTCTCGGCGTCGTTGGCCGTCTCCTCATCGACGATGCTGGCGAGCGTCGTCACCTGAATGGGGTCGAGGTGCAGCGCCTGAGCTTTCTCCTGGCGGCTTGAGTCCCAGAACTTGTCATGCTCTTTCTTCATGCGGCTGAGGAGCTTGTCGATGCTTGCGTCCCAGTAGATGTCGTAGGTGTTGGGGATGAACATCGCGGCGATTGTCGTGGTGTCGTAGCCATATTTGCGGCATACGCTCTCATCGGTGAGCGCACGGGCAAGCTCGGTGCTGTCCATCATGAGCTTCTTGCTGAGCGCTCCGGCCATGTCGGGCATGGTGCGCACGCTGGGCACGACAAGATCAACGGGGTCCTGCATGCCGTTCTTCAGATGGCGGAAAACGGTGAAGGCTCCCATCGATGGCTTCATGGCATAGCGGCCCGTGCGCACATGATGGATGAGGGTGCTGTGGCGGGCAAGAATGCAAAACGCTTGCAGGGTGTGGACTTTGGAGTCGGGTTTAAGTTTTGAGACGAGCGAGTCGAAGTTGTCGTCCTGGTCCACATAGACATATTTGGTTACACTCCTTCCGGTAAAAGAAGTGAAAAAATAGTAGTATACCAGTCCTAACAGAGCCAGCACACATACTCCTGCAAGGATAAGATACCTCTTGCTTAACTGACGTGTCATTTTTATAATGTGTTTATTCTGAATTTCGGTGCAAAGTTAACTATAAAATATGTAACTTTGCATCGTAAAAAGGATATTTTATAGGATAACGAAAATTATGAAATACGATAGTTATATTTTCGATTTAGACGGCACCTTGCTCAATACGTTGAATGATCTTGCCGCCAGTTGCAACTATGCCCTTCGCGCTTATGGCCTTCCGGAGCATAGTGTGGATGACGTGCGTCGGTTTGTGGGTAACGGTGTCCGTCTGCTGATGACGCGGGCCATTCCCGGAGGCGAGAGCTACCCGGAGTTTGAAGCTTGCTACGCTTGTTTCCGTGAGCATTATCTGCACCACAACTTAGACACGACGGCTCCTTACCCCGGCATCATGGAGATGCTTAAAACGTTGTTGGAAAACGGCCGGAAGGTCGCCGTGGTGAGCAACAAGTTCTATCAGGCCACGCAGGATCTCGTGCGTCATTTCTTTCCCGACATCAAGGTGGCTATCGGTGAGCGCCCTGACATCCACAAAAAGCCGGCACCGGATACCGTGAACGAAGCTCTCCGTCAGCTCGGCATGCCCCGTGAGACGGCTGTGTATATCGGCGACAGCGATGTGGATATCGATACGGCTCGCAACAGCGGCATGCCGTGCATCAGCGTGCTTTGGGGCTTCCGCGACCGGGAGTTTCTCTTGGAGCATGGCGCGACGACGCTTGTGAGCACCCCGGACGAGATACCGACGCTGTGAGCAACGGGGGTTGGTCTAACTTCCAACTCCTAACTCCTAACTCCTAACTCCTAACTTAATGGCATTGCCTTGATGCGTGCCAAGTGACGGCCGCCTTCAAAGTCGGTGGAGAAGAACTCGTCCATGATCTTGGCCGCCGTCTCGTTGTCGATGAACCGTCCGGGCATGACGAGAACGTTGGCGTCGTTGTGCTGGCGGATGAGGTGGGCAATCTCGGGTCTCCATACCAGTCCGGCGCGAATGGTCTGGTGCTTGTTGAGCGTCATGGCCATTCCCTCGCCGGATCCGCAGATCCCGATGCCGGGGTAGACCTCGCCGCTTTCTATGCCGCGCGCTAAGGCGTGACCGAAGTCGGCATAGTTGCAGCTCTCTTCGCTGTAGGTGCCGTAATCCTTGTAGGGAATGTGCCTGGCATCGAGATACTGCTTGACAAATTGTTTGAGCTTGAAGCCTGCGTGATCGGAAGCGAGGCCGACAGTCTTAATTTCCATTTTAACCGAGGTTATTAATTGATTGAAAGAAGTTCTTGGGAGTTCTTGGATGTTGGGGACTTCCGGACTTCTTCTATTGTATGATCTGAGTCATCGACATGGCGGAGATGAGGCCGTCCGGACTTATCTTCGCCTTGATCTTGAAGGTGCAGTGCTTGGGCTTGGTGGGATCCGTGCGCTGAATGTCCTGCGTGGCAGAGATGTTGACGGTGTATTCGTATTCGTCCTGTCCCACTTCCCGCTTGTCGATCTTCGCGTCGTTGCCAAGTTTCCAGGTCATCCCCGTGATATCATCCTTGTATATTTTCTGCAGGAAGACGGCAGCGTCGGCTTTCGTGGCATCCGCCTTGCCGAGGAAGTTGGACATCACGGGCGCGACACTGGCCTGCAGCGCCGCCTCGTCGTTGGCGTTGACAGCCTGGAAGAAGTGGCGGAGCGAAGCCGTTACCATCACTTTCTCCTCGGGCTGCACGGTCTTGACCTTGAGCTTCTGAATGGCGGAGTTGGCCTGGTCTACGTGCTCGCCGTTGGGGTGCTCGTCGAGGTAAGCCTGAAGCTCGTCCATGGTGTTGGCATTGGCCGCGAAGGCCCAGTCGATGGAGTCGATCTTATGCTGCGCCTCGGCCTTGTGCTCAGAGTCGGGGTGCTTGGTGAGATAGTCGAGCAGTGCCTGTTTCGATCCGCTCACCACGGCGTTGGTCCAGTCGGCGTCGATCTGCTTGAGCGCGTCGAGATGGGCCTGGATAGAGTCGATGTGTGCCTCGGGAGCGTCCTTATAGTTGTCGAGATAAGTCTGCAGCACGAGGGGGTCGTCGCTCTTCATGGCATACTCGTAGGCTTCCTCTTCCTTGGATGTCTTGGCATCGTTGTAGAAATAGAAGCAAACCCCGCAGAGTACGATGGCGAGAATGACAGCGGCGATGAGCGCGTTGTGGTTCTTCTTCTTGGGCTTTGGTGGAACGGGTGGGGGCGTGGCTCCCCCTCTGCCGCTGCCTGCGTCGGTCTGTGGTTGCTTAGTTGCGGGCTGCTGCGGGGCTAATGCCGGCTGCCGGGGGGTGAAGGTCTCCTGCGGGCGGGAGTTGTTGCCCACGGTGCCCGAGAGCTTGGTCAGATGATGACAGTTGGGGCACATCTCCTGATCCTTGAAATAGATTTCTCCACATTGCGGACAACGGATGACCTTCCCGGCGATCGCTACGCCACAGTTGGGGCAAAAAGGAGCCTTGTCACTTATCTGTCGCCCACATTCGGGGCATTTTATCATTGCCATAATTATGCTGTTTTAGTTTTCTCGTATGTAAAATGTTATCTGTGTCTGAATCTTATCTCCCTGAGCTTGTGCTTTCCCATGAACCGGCTTTTGTCGACGTAGCCGTTGATACCGTCGAGGCGGCCTTTGGCCGTGTATTGCCATAGGATATACTCTTTGCCATCTGTGAGCACGGGCTGCCGTGAGGAGTATTGGGCGATCATGAGCTTGTAGTCGTCGAGCAACCCTTGGAGGTTGGCGTTGTAGAAGTTGGTGCCCGTGTAGACGAGCGGGCGCTGCCGGTAGGCTTTCTCTACGAGCACGAGAAACTTCGAGAGGGAGTCGCGAAACTCTTCTTTCGTCAGTCCGCTGCGTGTCTCCACATCAATCATCGGCAGCAGATCTTGATCCCCGGGGCGGCACTGAGCCATGAAGTTGCGCAGCTGCTCTTCCTGGTCGATTTTGGGACGATAGAAGTGGTAGGAGCCCACTTTCAGCCCGTAGCTGTGAGCCAGGTCAATGTTCTGCTTATATTTGCTGTCTATTCTCGTTCCGCCCTCCGAAGCCTTGAGATAGACATAGGCCATCTTGGTTTTGCCCACGGTCTCCCAGAAGACGGTGCCCTGGTAATGGCTCAAGTCGATGCCATGGATATGGCGGCACGTATCCTCACACTCCACACGGCTGCCTTGCGCGAAGGACATCGTGAAGAGCATCAAGCAAAATGTCGTTAAGAAAAAACGTTTAATATTCGAAAACATAGTGCAAAGATACAAACTATTCAGTGAAAAGTGTATGAGTTTACCCCACTTTTCTCATTGACATATTTATTATGAGCCTCCTGAGTGATCTCTCCCGGGGTCGGCCATCCGTCTTGGCCGTGAAAGGCCGCGGTTATGCGTCGTCCTTGCGTGCGTTGATGCGGGCTATCCACTCCTGCCGGCGAATCTTGCGCCGCTTGTTGCGCCGGCGGATGTCCGTGATCATCTTGAAGCCTATCCACACGAGGATGACCATGAGCACGACAAAGACGGCTATGAGCATATAAAGATTTTCTTTCATATTTCTACGCTAATGCGTGCGATACCATTGATACAGTTTCTCTACACCCTCCTCGATCTCTACCTTGTGGGTCCATCCGAGGCTGTGGAGCTTGGAGACGTCGATGAGCTTTCGCGGCGTGCCGTTGGGCTTCGTCTTGTCCCATACGATCTCGCCCCCGAATCCGACAGTCTTCTTTACAAGCTCCGCCAGCGCCTTGATGGTCAGCTCTTTGCCTGTGCCCACATTGATGTGGCAGTTGCGAATCTCACCGAGCGCGGGAATGGCTCCGCCGCGTCCCTCCGAGTTGTTGCGGTTGACCTCACCGTCGGTCTTGGCACCGTAGAAGACGCTCGAGTATTTCTCGATGCCGATGATGTCCTTGAAGTCGACGTTGAGCAGAATGTAGACCGAGGCATCGGCCATGTCCTCCGACCAGAGGAACTCGCGCAGCGGAGAGCCGTCGCCCCAGAGCGTCACTTTGTTGTTCTCGATGCCGTAGAAGGCGAGGGCTTTCTCGATGCGCTCCTGAGGGTTCTTGCCGTCGACATTGCCTTCGCCGATGATGGCGCGCAGCTTGTCCGTGGGGTTGATGGGGCGCAGGTCCATATCGTGGCGGATGGCATCCCAGTCGTTCTCATGCAGCAGTTTGGCGAGGAAGATCTTGCGCATCATGGCGGGCATGACGTGAGAGTTCTCCAGGTGGAAGTTGTCGTTGGGTCCGTAGAGGTTGGTGGGCATGACGGCGATATAGTTGGTGCCGTACTGCAGGTTGTAGCTCTCGCACATCTTCAGTCCCGCGATCTTTGCGATGGCGTACTCCTCGTTGGTGTATTCGAGGGGGGAGGTGAGGAGCGCGTCCTCCTTCATCGGCTGCGGCGCGTTCTTGGGGTAGATGCAGGTCGATCCGAGGAAGAGGAGCTTCTTGACATGATGCTTGTAGGCTTGCTCGATGACATTGCACTGGATCTTCATGTTCTGCATGATGAAGTCGGCGCGGTAGAGCGAGTTGGCCATGATGCCGCCTACGAAGGCAGCGGCGAGAACCACCGCGTCGGGTTGCTCCTCGTCGAAGAAGTGCTTCACGGCAAGCTGGTCGGTGAGATCAAGCTCCTTATGGCTACGGCCCACGAGGTTGTGGTAGCCGCGTTTCTCTAAGTTGTTCCAAATAGCCGAGCCGACGAGCCCGTGGTGTCCGGCAACATAGATTTTACTTGATTTTTCTAACATCTTTATATGTTGATTTTTTTATTGATTGCAAAGTTACAAAGAAATAAGACGAATAAATAATGTATCGCGAAAGATTTTGCAGGATGTGGGGGATTTTGGCTTTGTCTGCAAGGTTACGGTTTCGGTTTAGCTTCTGTCTTCTCAGATTTCCAGGCATTGGGATCGCGGATGTTTGGGATGGTTTAAGCGCTTGTCCATGGGTTTACAGCTACAAAGTTACGAAAATAGATCAAGACCTCCAAGGGTTTGGGGGAAGAGCCCCCGGCTTTTTTGCAATTTTCGCATAGTTGACTGGTATATAGCCTGTTGCAGTTGTGTTCCTGGCCGGCTTCAAGCGAGGGAAAGAATCAGTACGCCCCCTGTGTGAAACATCACTGCCGGCGATTGACATGGGATCGGGGTGCGATTGCAGTTGAATCGCCCTGCGATTGCGGTTGAATCGCAAATCACTGTGAAACATTTTTCTCATTCAGCAAGGGGCGGGAAGAGATCCCACATGCGTAACAGCGTAACACCGTAACACCGTAACATAAGGTCGATTCTGACATGCGGCGGGAAAATGGCAGAGAATGAGACTATAGAGTAAAAATATATTATATTATTATATATTATTATATTATATAATATATTATATATTAATAAGTTATACTATATATAATCTTTATACTTTATATTTACATTTTACGTTTTTCCGACATCGGATAGCTATAAACGTTACGGTGTTACGGTGTTACGGTGTTACGGTGTGGCGTGTGAGTGGCGTATGAGAGGAAAAGATCCCACATGCGTCGCACTGTCGCACCGTCGCACCGTCGCATAAGGCCGGTTCTGACATGCGGCGCGGAAATGGCAGAAAATGAGACTATAGAGTAAAAATATATTATATTATTATATATTATAATATTAATAATATATTAATAATTAGTATTTTATATTATTTGTATAATCTTCTTCTTATTTTACAATATTGATTTTCACGACATCGGATAGCTATAAATGCGACGGTGCGACGGTGCGACGGTGCGACGGATGAGAGGAGAAAGAAAAAGGGTGGGGAGTTGGTGAGTTCGGAAAAAGGTTGTATATTTGCAAGTCGAAAATAAGAATGCTGATGAAAACAGAAATAGCGAAATATCCGGAAGAGAAGACGGAGGACGGACTTTTGGTTTACGGTCAGACGAGCATGGACAACTGCCTTGCCGTGCTGACTCACTATGCCCATAACGCTGAGGATGCCGACGAGGAGACCCGCCGTGACATTGTGCGTCTTGCCGAGGACTGGCTCGAAGCCAAGCAGAGCAAGGACAAGACACTTGAATATGATCACGAGGAAGTGGTCGACGCGGTTGCCGAGCCTTTGGAATCAGACCTCTTCGCCGATTTTTTTAAGGTTCCCTTTCCGTCACCTGAGCATCCCAAGTTCACGTTCATCGACTTGTTTGCCGGGATTGGCGGGTTCAGACTGGCCATGCAGAACCTTGGTGGAAAATGTATTTATTCGTCTGAGTTTGACTCGCAGGCTCAGAAGACCTATTTAGCCAATTATGGCGACATGCCATTCGGGGACATAACAAAAGAGTCGACCAAAAGTTTTATTCCAAAAGATTTTGATGTGCTTTGCGCAGGTTTCCCCTGCCAGGCATTCTCTTTGGCTGGCAAAAGATTAGGATTTAAGGATGAGACAAGAGGAACCCTTTTCTTTCAAGTGGAGGACATTCTCCGCCGTCACCAGCCCAAAGCCTTCTTCTTGGAGAATGTGAAAGGCTTGGCGATTCATGATCACGGAAGAACACTCAAAACCATTCTTGAGCATCTTGACGATGCCGGATATACTGTCGTTCCGCCTAAGATATTAAACGCAATGGACTATGGCGTGCCACAGCACAGAGAGCGTATCTATATCGTGGGCTTTAGGAAGGACTTGGGAATCAAAGCGGACGATTTCCATTATCCCGAACCTACGACACCAGGTGACAAACGGCCAAAGTTCAGGGATGTAATGGAAGATCATGAAGTATCAGTAAAGTATTATCTGTCTACGCAATATATTGAGACCCTTAAGCGTCACAAAGCCCGGCATGCCGCAAAAGGCAATGGTTTCGGATATGAGATTATTGACATTAATGGAGTTTCAAATGCCATCGTCGTAGGCGGCATGGGCAGAGAACGAAACTTGATCATCGACAAACGTCTGACAGACTTCACACCCATAACACATATTAAGGGGGTGGTTAATCATGAAGGCATTAGAAGAATGACACCCAGAGAGTGGGCCCGGCTGCAAGGTTTCCCTGACGCATTCAGAATTGTTGTTGCTGATGCCTCGGCATATAAGCAATTCGGCAACTCTGTAGCGGTGCCTGCAATACAGGCTACAGCAGAACAAGAACTGAAAACTTTAAAACTTATATGATATGGATATATGGAAATTTAATAAAGGTGAATGGGCTGAAGCATACGTCTTCCTGAAAGTTCTTGGGGACGGACGTATTTACGGAGCTGATGCACAACTCCATAAGGATCCGCTGACTTTCATGGATATTGTCAACATCATACGTGACGAACCTGACAGGTATCTTCGTTTCGAGCGTATGATGAAAAATGAGATGGATTACATTGAGGCATACGAACACGATGCCGTTTTCAAAGTCGTAACAGCCGTTGAATTGAGAGAGAAGGCTGCATGTCTGTATGATGAAATCATGTCATTAAAAGGGAAAGGTGCCGGAAGTATACCTGATGCCGAAGAATATCTAAAATCTCTTGGGCTATCCGGTCCGAAAGCAAGAATATCGCAGGCTGCAAGCGAGAGATACGGATCAAAGACGGATATTATCATCACCTCACTCAGTTCGACAGATCATATGAGAACCACGGAAGGCTTTTCCATCAAATCCCATCTTGGAGCCGCGGCAACCCTTTTCAACAGTTCCACGACATCCGGATTTTTATACAGAATCAAAGGTTGCGATGACTATGGAATGAATAAAATCAATGCCAACTCTACTTCCATTTCGAAAGCCCTCGGAATTATACGGGATGAATACGAGTTGGAATATATCGGTTGCCGAAACGATATTTTTGCGGACAATCTGAGTCTTGTAGATTCAAGGATGGATGAAATCATGCAATGCGGGGTACTTATTTTCCTCGGCTACTATGGTGATAAGAATGCAGCTCAATTGACTACAGTTTGTGACCGCCTTGCTCATATCAATCCTATCGGGCACCGTCGTCCCCAAGACTTTTATATATCAAAAATGAAGGAGTTCCTTTACGATACATTCGGAGGAATGACAGCCACAAGACCTTGGGACGGTCGTAAACTGCTTGCCGGAGGCTATTTGGATGTTTCCTCTGATGGCGGCATCCTATACTACCGGGCTGTTTCAGACGATATCTTTGAAAGCTACTTGCTAAAAAGTACCTGCTTTGATTCACCTGACAAGGGGTGCAACTCTTCACTTTCCATTGCAGTAGGTAAAGCTGTTCTTGAAAACAGAGCGCCTACATCTGAAGAGATTATTGCTGCTACCCGGACTAAAAGAGGCACACGAAAGAAGAAGAAAGGAGATTGGGGATATGTCTTTAAAAACGGAGAAGAATATCAGATAGCGCTAAACTTTCAAGTGCGTTTCAAGTAGCTATGGGGAAGACCGCCGAGCAAATACATCGTAATATGGCCGCGGTTAGGTCCAAGGACACACGCCCGGAAATGATTGTGCGGCACTGGCTGTGGTGGCATGGCTTCCGCTACCGCCTCAACGACCCGCGGCTGCCCGGGCATCCCGACCTGGTGCTGAGGAAATACCGCACGTGCGTGTTTGTCAACGGATGTTTTTGGCACGGCCACGACGAGTGCAAATACTTCAGACTGCCACAGACAAATGTGGAATTTTGGCGGAAAAAGATAAGCCGCAACAAAGAGCGTGACAAAGAGGAGCAGAAGAAATTGGCAAAAATGGGCTGGCATTGCATCACTGTATGGGAATGCCAACTCAAGGAACCTCAAAGGGAGCAGACGCTGGAAAGTCTTGCCTTCACTCTCAACCGCATATTTCTCGATGACCATTCGAAGCGATACGAGCCAGCAGAGGAGGAGCCTCAGATGGCAGCGGAGCCATTGGGCGGAGACGGTTGAAACGCTCCAGGTATTTCCTTACGTCGTCAATGCCTCACCCATGTTTAATCAGTCGTATTCTTTTCCTGAGCAAAATTAGCATTGTATTTGTAAAATCTCTATGTATCAATGAGTTATAAAGTAATGAAACATTGGTAATTTGCTTACTTGATAGCTATTTGATAGCAAGAAGTTCAGAAAAAGCCATTTTTGAGCCTTGCATGAAACATCGGATTCCCGAAATGGGAATGTGGTCACTACGATTACTTGGGTACATGCGGTAAGCAAAGGAAGCCTTGGAAGCGATACAGTAGCATGGCCACCGTCTCAGCTGATCATCCTCACCGACGTGCGACAACAAGGGGTTGCCCTGTTTTAGGGCTCCCTTGGTTGCATTCCGCCCAAAACTGTCAGCTTGGCTGTTTTGGAGATGCTCATACTCGAATACGTTCCATTATTGAGAGAAGACAAGACGGAGAACGATTCGTTCACCATTTTTTGTGCAAAAACCAAGACACCCCGATATGTCCGTCTTGTATGCCGCACGGTCTGACGCTGCTCCGTTCAGGCAGATCATCACAAAGAACTGGTAAAGGCCGTTTCCTGCTTCTCATGGTGTCATCATTTTAGTGACCCCTTTAATGATGTCGGCATTAAGCGTGTACTCTATCCCGAACCAGCACCCCGATTTAGGGTAATGGTTCTAATTTCGTACCACTGCCCCGAATTAAGTTGGCTGACTCGGATTCCACCGGAGTCCTAAAACGGAAACCCTTGCCGTTGTTAGATGGGGTGGTGACTCGCCACCCCATGAGTGGCAGATGTTCATCATCACGAATCGTTACCCCATCATCAGTAAATATGACTGTTAACTGGGTGGCAAGCGTTCGCCCTCTTGGAAGATAGGTGGTAATACGCCACCCGTCTTGAAGCCACAAAGGGGGTAACGATTCGTTCACCTCCTTGCCTGCATACTCTATCCAGTGGAAGAGGGAATTCTTGTTACATCAAAAGGTATCGGTATTTTACCGACTCCTTCGCAAAACTAATACAACTCTTGCTGTGACGCAAGGGCTGGGTCCGTTGTTTCGTGTACTGTATCGTCCATTTGCAGGGTGCGGCCCTCTCGCCACAGCGTCGCACCGTCGCACCGTCGCACCGTCGCATAAGGCCGGTTCTGACATAAGGAGAAAAAATGGCACAAAAAGTTGCTTATGTCAGAAAAAAGTTGTAGATTTGCAGTATAATTCTAAAACCATCATAACATGCTAACTCAACAAGACAAACAACAGATTGAGGGCCGCGGCATGACCGTTGCCCAGGTGGAACATCAGCTCGCAGAGATCGCCCAGGGCTTCCCGTTTCTGAAGCTCGAAGGCGCGGCAGCCGTGGGCAAGGGCATCACCGTGGAAGATGCCGAAGGTCAGGAGAAAGCCATCGCCAAGTGGCAGGCTTATAAGGATGCCGGCCATAAGATCGTGAAGTTTGTGCCCGCGTCGGGCGCGGCCAGCCGTATGTTCAAGAACATGTTCGCGTTCCTCAATGCCGACTACGAGGAGCCTGAAACAGATTTCGAGAAAGAATTCTTCAATCATATCGGAAAGTTCGCGTTCTATGATGCCCTCAACGCCAAGTGCAAGGAGAACAACGGCAAGGATATCCCCGCACTCGTGGCAGCGGGCGATTATAAAGCTGTCGTAGCTAACTTGCTCAACAAGGAAGGGCTCAACTATGGTCAGCTGCCGAAGGGTCTGCTGCTCTTCCACCACTATGCCGACGGCGTGCGCACGCCCATGGAGGAACATCTCGTGGAGGCAGCCCTCTATGCCAGTTCCAACGGTGAGGCCCATATCCACTATACCGTCTCGCACGATCATCTGAAGCTCTTCGAGGAGAAAGTGGCGGAGAAGAAGGCGCAGTATGAGCAGAAGTTCAACGTGAAATATGACATCTCCTTCTCCGAGCAGAAACCCTCGACGGATACCGTCGCTGCCAACCCCGACAACACACCGTTCCGCAACGAGGACGGCACGCTGCTCTTCCGTCCGGGCGGCCACGGCGCTCTGATAGAGAACCTGAACGATATCGATGCCGACGTGGTGTTTATCAAGAATATCGACAATGTGGTGCCTGACCGTCTGAAGGAGGACACCGTGCGCTGGAAGCAGGTCATCGGCGGGGTGCTGGTGGATGTGCAGGAGAAGATTTTCGAGTATCTCCGTCTGCTCGATTCCGGCCTTTACAACCATGAGAAGATAGAGGAGATCATCCGCTTCGTGCAGCATGTGCTCTCGACGCGCAAGGCAGACATCAAAGACCTTGAGGACGGCGACCTCGTGCCTTACCTCCGCCAGAAGCTCAACCGCCCGCTTCGCGTCTGCGGTGTGGTGCGCAACGTGGGGGAGCCCGGAGGCGGCCCGTTCCTCGCTTACAATCAGGACGGCACCGTGAGCCCGCAGATTCTCGAGAGCTCGCAGATCGACAAGAGCAATGAGGAATACGTGAAGATGTTCACCGGTGGCACCCATTTCAATCCCGTCGATCTGGTGTGCGCTACGAAGAACTATCGGGGCGAGAAGTTCGACCTGCCGAAGTATGTTGACCACAATACAGGCTTCATCAGCAGCAAGTCGAAGAACGGAAAGGCACTGAAGGCGCTGGAGCTCCCCGGACTGTGGAACGGAGCCATGAGCGACTGGAACACGGTGTTCGTGGAGGTGCCGCTGTCAACCTTCAATCCCGTCAAGACCGTCAACGATCTGCTCAGAGACGCGCACCAATAAGATTCTTCCCCATCTTTTCCTCTTTTTATAGAAGGAGAAGGGCCGCTCTTCATCCTTTTCACATGGAGAGTGGCCTATATATAATAAGGTGTAGAAAGAAAAATGCATTTTTTTTGAAAAAAAAGCGTCAGAAAGTTTGCAGGTCCGGAAAAAAGCAGTACCTTTGCACTCGCATTTAGGGAAATGCTTCTCATCAGAGAAAAATGCGGCAATAGCTCAGTTGGTAGAGCGCGACCTTGCCAAGGTCGAGGTCGCGGGTCCGAGTCCCGTTTGCCGCTCATCTTTTTGAACAATCCTTTGTTTGAAGGAAGTCTTTTAAGCCCAGGTGGCGGAATTGGTAGACGCGCACGTTTCAGGTGCGTGTGTTTCACGACGTGCAGGTTCGAGTCCTGTTCTGGGCACAAGATTTATATAACAGACATTTGGAGGGGTGGCGGAATTGGTAGACGCGCTACTTTGAGGGGGTAGTGACTATTATTGTCGTGGGAGTTCGAGTCTCCTCCTCTTCACTTGTTTTAGTTTAGTTATATTTATTGCGGCAATAGCTCAGTTGGTAGAGCGCGACCTTGCCAAGGTCGAGGTCGCGGGTCCGAGTCCCGTTTGCCGCTCTTTTTGTTTCCCTCAAAAAAAAGATGAAACCTATTTTTTCATGAATTTATATATCAGATATTTCGACAATGAGACTCTTGTACACAATGTAGAAGAGGCTTTGCAGTTTTTGCGCTCCTTAGGTGAAATAACGGTCACACGCAATATGGAAGCTGACATTCGCGAGTATGCGGCGAGCAATGTGATGTTTCCGAAGCGCTATAAGGTGCGTGCCCATGTCTATTTCATCATCATCAAGACGACCGCTGCCACCATGCGCGATTTCAAGGAAAAGAAGGCCATGCGGCCTTCAGCCAAGGGAGCCGCTGCCGATAATCCTATAGCCCGGCTCAGCATGCGTCGTGACGGCTGGTATGAGGGAGAGATCGACTTCAAGCGTGTCGTGCTGGTTCCTTCAACCGGGAAACACGAATATCGTGACACTACCTTTGTGGCCCGTTGCAAGGCTTTGTCCGGAATGGACTGCTACAACCGGATCGTAGATTATCTGCGCACACGGGTGGACAACCGCAGCCAGTTCCCCTCAGCCAAGGGAAAGAAGTTCCGTTTCTCCTATCTTGGCCGGTGGAAAGAGGCGGCTCAGCAGCAGGCTTAAGGAAACAGTTAAGAAGTTGGCGCTATGAATAAGGTGATGCTTATCGGTAACGTCGGGAAAGATCCCGATGTCCATTATTATGATGCAGACCAGGCGGTGGCCAAGGTCACGCTTGCCACTACGGAGCGCGGCTACACGGCCAAGGACGGAACGAGAGTGGCGGATCATACCGATTGGCATAATCTCTTGTTCTACCGTCAGCTTGCCAAGATTGTGGAGCAGTATGTTCACAAGGGCGACAAGCTCTATGTCGAGGGGAGGCTGCGCTACAATACGTATGATGACAAGCTTGGCAAGCGGCATTATGTTACCGAGATATTGGTTGACAACATGGAGTTGCTCTCCCCAAGACCCAATCAAGCAAAATAAGAGGATTAGTTGGAATTGGAGTTATCAGTTTTCAGTCATCTCAGTGATCTGGTCGTCTTTCAGCCAGTCACTCCCGGCGTGTTGACAGCTGTCGTGCTGACGGCTGTCCTTCTTGTATTGTCCGGCTTCGCGAGCGGCTCGGAGATAGCTTTCTTCAGTCTCTCGCCGCAGGATCTCGATGATCTCGACCCGGAGAAGAGTTCGCGCGACAAAGCCATCGGCATGCTGCGTGACGATTCGGAGCGGACGCTCGCTACCATTCTCATCACCAACAATCTGGTCAACGTGACGATCATCATGCTCTGCAACTATATCTTTGGCTCTGTGGTGGTGTTCAAAGTGAAGTGGCTGGAGTTTCTCGTCATTACGGTTCTGCTGACATTCCTTTTGCTTCTCTTCGGTGAGATCATGCCGAAGGTCTACAGTCGCTCAGCGCCGTTGAAGTTCTGCCGGCGGGCGGTGGGAGGCGTTCTTTTCCTGCGCAAGCTCTTCTGGCCGTTGGAGACATTGCTCATCAAGAGTGGGGTCATCGCTGAGAAAGCGGTGCCCAAGGAGAACCATCAGCTGAGCGTTGATGATCTGGAACAGGCCCTCGAACTGACGGACAAAGAGGATATTAAGGACGAGCAGAGCATGCTTCAGGGCATCATCCGCTTCGGTGACGAGACGGCAAAGGAGATCATGACCCCGCGTCAGGACATCGGTGACATTGACATCCGGTCCACCTACCCCGAGGTGCTCCGCTTCATCGTGGACAACAACTACAGCCGCATCCCGGTCTATCAGGACAATGAGGATAACATCCGCGGCGTGCTGTATATCAAGGACTTGCTTCCTTATCTCGGCAAGCCGGACAACTTCCGTTGGCAGAGCCTCATCCGTCCGCCCTATTTTGTTCCGGAGACGAAGAAGATTGATGATCTGCTGCGCGAGTTCCAGGAGAACAAAGTGCATATCGCTATCGTCGTGGATGAGTACGGTGGCACGAGTGGACTTGTCACGCTGGAGGATATCATGGAGGAGATCGTCGGTGAGATCAATGATGAGTATGACGAGGAAGAAAAAAGCTATACGCGTGTCAACAGCAATACTTATATCTTCGAGGGCAAGACGCTTCTGAGCGACTTCTGCAAGATTCTCGGTATCGATGATGATGAGTTTGATGATGTTGAGGGCGATGCCGACTCGCTGGCCGGACTGCTCTTGGAGCTGAAGGGCGACTTCCTCAATCTTCATGAGCGGATCTCGTATAAGCAGTACACTTTCGAGGTGATGGCGGTAGAGGAGCGGCGCATCAGTCGTGTGAAAGTCATCATCAATAAACCGAAGAAGAGCGATGCCGCTGATCAGAAAGCAGAAGCTTGAGCCTGACACGTGGCTCGCGCTGTGGCAGATGACGGAAGCCGTGGATCAGTTGCCCGCGCCGGCATCTGTCGACCTCAGTCCCTTCCATTCGCCCCGCCGTAAGAAGGAAACGCTCACCGAATATCTTTTGTTAAAGGCTTTGACGGGCGATGATTCGCTTGTTATCCGTCATAATGAGGACGGAGCTCCGTTGGTGGACGGTTACTTTGTCAGCCTCTCCCATACAGAGGGCTGGGCGGCGATGATGCTCTCCCGGTCTCATCGGGTAGGGGTGGACATCGAATATGTTTCTGAGCGTGTCAACCGGGTGGCCTCGCGTTTTATCCGGGATGACGAGCAACAGTCGACGCTCGCCGAGCGGTTGATTACTTGGTGCGCAAAGGAGGCTGTCTATAAATATTTCACGGAGCAGCATCTCGAGTTTCACGAGATGCGCTTGTTGCCTTATGCTCAAGAAGAAGCAGGCGAAGTGACGGTGGAGAACCTGCGTCAGCAAGTGCGGGTAAACATCAGTTACGAGGTCAGCAACAGTTATGTGCTGGCTTATTTGAAAGGTTAAAAACATAATATTTTACGTTCTTTTTTACACATTCTTAATAAAATGTGCATTGAATAACCGTTTTTAATACAATTCTTTGCATTTTTTTAGTCTATTATTTGGTACTGTCGATTATTTTCCTTACTTTTGCGGAATAAAAGGGTACATAGGTGCCTCTTAGATTATTATTTCGGAAACGATAAGCATCAAGAATCAATAAGTATCAAGAATATTGCTTAACAGATTATATTATATCCTGCTATTACTGTGTGTCTTCTGCGCTTCGTGTGATTTCAAGCTCAAGGCAAACGACGATGATGATGATCCATCTGCGATGAAGGTGGAGCGTTATGACCGTTTGGAGAGCCGTTATGTCATTACAGGAGATTTCTCAGCGCTGCAGCAGATGAATACGGAGTATCCGATAGAAACGCGCACGCTCGTGGAGAAGATGCTGCGTATCGGTGATGTCAGCGATCATGACATCAGCGAGCGCTTCCTGCGTTTCTATCAAGACTCTACGCTTCAGACGCTGGTGAGTGACGTGGAGCTTGAATACGCCAATATGGAGGATATCAATGACGGGCTTCGCAAGTCGTTCACGAAGCTGAGAAAATGGATTCCTAAGATTCCGCTGCCCCGGATCTATACGCAGATTGGCGCCTTGGATCAGAGTATCGTTGTGGGAGACCAGATGATCGGTATCTCGCTCGATAAATACATGGGAGCCAGATACCCGATCTATAAAAAGTTCAACTACAGCAGAGAGCAGCTGGAAACCATGAACCGCTCCTATATCGTTCCCGATTGTGTCAGCTTTTACCTTCTCAGCATTTATCCTTTGAAGAATCATGATTCACGGACGCAATTGGAGAAGGATCTTCACATGGGTAAGATTATGTGGGTGGCCAACAAAGCGTTGGGATCGGAAGTCTTTGATACTGATTATGTGCGCATTATCTCCCGATATATGAAAAAGCATCCGGATATCTCTGTTCAGCAATTGCTCGAGAGTGATGATTATCGGGATATCCAATAATTTTCTTAAAGGATAACTATACCAACGCGTATTCGATGATCGCTGCCAGCTCAATAAGCAGCACGTAGAAGCAGAGGATGATTTTCAGATGCTTTCCTCCTTGAAGAATGTGAATCACGGCTTCTTTATAATTGTGCAATGTTCCGGAAAACAATCCAAAAGTCACTGAGGCGGAAAGCAACATAAAGGCTATGACGGGAACGACACTCGCTGAAGCGCTGCTTGGACAGATCGCTCCGGTGACACTCAGCAGGATGGCGTGACGCGGCAGAATGAGCAATGCCATGACCACGAGCTCGGTCAACGTCAATTCTAAAGCAGACCACAATCCTCTCCTCTGAAGGCTGTCAAGTGCGGCTCCTTTTCGAAAGAGTTTCCCGAGGGCGCGCCCTAATCCGCTCCTCACGCAGGCTCCTATTGCTATGTCGAGCAGGATGATCCAGATGAGCAAGGGCCGGGCGAGATTGGCCACAAAGGTGCCGAAGAACCAGCGGATGCCGGTATCGCTCAACAGCGGACGCACGGAGGAAGAGGGCATGGCCGCGGACCACAGCCATGTACCTAATACGACAACGACATAAGCGATAAGGATAACGATGATCGTCGTGCTAAGCCAATTTCTTCTGAGCATACTTTATTCTTCGTCGGGGTGAAGGTTGTCGAGATCAAGGATTCGCAGCTGTAAGGCTCTCACTACGAGACGGGTGGCATTGATTCCTACGCCTGCGTTATCCTCGGGGAAGAGCTTTTTCACGAGCTCGTTCTGGCGCTTCTCAAGGCTCTTTACTCCGAAGGGCATACCACGCAGCTGCGTGATCTGTTCCTTGGTATAGCCCAGAGCGAGGTGGCGGAGGAAGCGCTCGTCGTATTCGTCGATGTCGTAAGAGATAAGCGCCTCCTGACGCATGATCTCGTTGTTGACACTCTTCTTGAATCGCTCCACGATCTTTTCGAGGATGGGCTCGTTGAAGACAAGTTTCTTTCCGCTCATCACAGCTTCCACATCGTTGCGGGTGAGCAGCTCCCCCGTCTTGAGGATGATGCCGTCGCAGCCTGCGTCGAGCACGTCGACCCATAGCTTCTCGTTCAGAATCTCACCCGTGAAGATGAGCACCTTCACGGTAGGATAACTCTGCTTCGTGTGGCGGCAGATCTCCACACCTACGGTCGTTGAGCCGCCCAGTCCTAAGTCGAGCAGCACGAGATCGGGCTGTTGCTGTCGCATGAGTTTCCAATAAGTGGTCTCATCGGAGGCCGTGCCAAGGACATGCGCCTCGGGTATGTCGTTAGCGATGATTCCTTCCGTGCCTTTCAGTTCGAGGGGCACATCCTCAACAATGATGATATTGAAGTCTTTCATATTATCTTTTTCTTATTCGTTGTATTATCTTTTTTTATTCGTTGTAGAATATTTTTGGAATCAGTATTTTCACAATTACATTTCCGTTTTTATCTTTTCCTGCCTCAATGCCACAAGCCCGCAGGTTCGTGGCTTCTCCCATCTCTCTCACGATCTGGCGGCAGAGCAGCAGATTGAGATCGATGGTGTAGGGCGTGAAAAGGTTGGCTGTCTGCTCATCCGTCAGGCTGCCGAGGGCTGACATCGTTACATGAAGGCTGACATATTTCTTAGGAATCAGTCGGTCCCCAGTGCCGATTGGCAACTCGCTAATCTCAATGGGCTTGTTTCCGTTGCATTTCTTCAGAATGTCGAGCAGATAACCTGTCGAGGCCTGGCTCATCCTCTGAGGGACCACTTGGCGCAAGGCTTGCTCAGCAAGGATCGCATAGAGATCGTGGTAATAGTTGATGACCTCGCTGAGTTCTTCTATATTGGTCTTGTCGGAGTCCACCATCTGCTTGATACGTGAAGGATAGAACATGGTCTCGTGCTTGAGCGTGGACAGACAGTTGTCAAGCACATTGTTGGAGACATGCAGCCTGCCGGATTCCATGTCAATGCGCTGCAGCTCGTCGTTGGCGAGCTCTGCCTCGGTATCCATCTCCTTACTGTGCGCGATATTCTGCAGCAGTGCCGACTCAATCTTCTCCACCACGTTATGTAGTTTGCGCTTCTGATCTGTAGTGAGATTGAACCGATTGAAGTCTTCCAATTCACGGATATTCAAGAGCTTCTCCTCGTCGGAGACATTGGAGAGCAGAATGTCATTCATCTTATTGATACGCTCCACGCAGAACTTATAGTTCAGTTTATGTCGATAATAAAGGAAGTACCACGCAGGAAAGATCACTAAAAGCAGAATGATAAGCAGCACGACAGATACCATCTTGTTGGTCTTGCTCCGTTGCATATACTGGATATAAGATGGCAGTGAGTTGTCAGCGCTTGCCTGTCGAAAGAGCTTGGTATAGACATCGTTGTTCTGCTGATAAAGGTCCCATTGATGCAGCGCAAGGGCAGCGATGGCTGCTTCATTGCTTACATCGAGCAACACGGTTGTGTCTCCTGGTTGGATATATTTACGACAGCTGTCCGCATAGCGGAGCGTTTTTGTGTAGTTGCCCAAGATGTTCGAGAGATAAGCGGAATCAGCAAACATCGCGGCTTTGCTCTCTTTCTCCGCGGGTGTCACTATTCGTTTTTTCGCGGGTGTCGCTCTCCGATCCTTAGCAGGCGCTGCTATCCGGTCATTTGCTGGCTTTGTGCCTCCTGACACAGCGCAGGATACAGATATCATGAAGGCGGCGACAATCATTCTGATCTTTCCTACTGGCAGACGGAAGAAGATGCGCGTGCCTTTCCCTACAGTGCTTTCCGCGTCGATGAGACACTGACTGAAGAGCGAACTGATCTTCTTGTATTTCTCGATAATTCCCCTGCAGTTTTTCAGTCCGAAGCCATGCCCTCCCGTGTAAGTGCGGTCAAAGATATGGCTCAATGTCTCCTTATCCATCCCCTTCCCGTTGTCCGTGATGGAAATCTCTATGTAAGGAATTCGTTCTCCTTCTTTCTGCGGTAAGCCTTTGGCTTCAATGGTTACTGTTCCTCCTTTAGGCGTGAACTTGCGCGCGTTGTCCGCGATGGTGTTGACCATGAAGAGCGTCAGGGTGCTGTCGGCTTTTACAACAGCGTCCGTCGGCTTGACAATGAGCCGGATACCATTGAGCGAAAAGCTCATGGCACTGTGACTGACTATATCAAAGACTTTTTGTAGCTGGAAGTTCTCTATTTTCAGACTCAGTTCACCTTGCCGCATCTGAATCCATTTAGTAAGAATATTATTATACTGATTGATGCTGTCGGTAAGTTCCTCCACATATTTTAATCGCTCATTGTTGATGCGCTCAATCTGTAAGCGCTCATTGCCGGTTTGTTCATCACTTCCTGCTTCCTTCGATTGCTTCAATCGTTTCACCTCGTTCACCATGCGGTCAATGAGCGGCAGAATGCTGCAAACGAGTTGAACCTTCGCACGCTGCTCAAGGTTCCGTTGCTTGTTTTGCTGGAGGTGAAGACGAGCCACATCCGTAGCTTCCTCAATCTCCTCAAAATGCTCACGTTTATGTTCTATAGCCTCTTCGTTGTGCTTCTGCCATTCGCTCAGCGGAGCTAACAGACGCGAGATGGAGAAGGCATCATCACTCTTACGGCGCATCTGCGCAAAGACGATGAGCAGCACCGTGACGAGGATGATCATCAATATGACAATCGCGATGAGAAGATTAAGTCCATGGATAGAGAACTTTAGCTCAGCCGCGCGCGCTTCGAGTTGGCGGTCTTGTCGTGTCTGCTCTTGCAGATCGAGATAGATGTTGCGGTTATAATCGCTCTTCTGCTTGTCGTTGACCGCTGAATAGACAAGGCACAAATCCTCTCGGATAGAGGCGATGAGGTCGGGTGCCTGTTCCACTTTCTTGTTGTCTTCGAGTGCGTGGTTCAGACAGATGAGAGCCGATCGGTTGTCGCCGATGTGCCAGAAACATTCGCCGAGTGTTCGCCAGCCTCCTGCTGTCTGATATACGTCGCCGTAGGCCTTAAAGAGATTGAGCGCTCGTTGGGCAAGATTCCCCGCGATCAGTGAGTCGGGCATCATGTCCGTGTTTACGGCTACGATCGTGGGGAAATTGTCATAGATGATTTCCTTTCGCATGGCACCGTCCTGAAGGTGTTCGGAGATGGCCTGAAGACTCTGTGCCTCCCAGTAAGGATAATGATATTTAGCAGAGAGGATGTAGCATTGGGCAAGGTACCCCATCTCTGTTTGTGCGAGTTTGCGTTTGTCTTTCCCCATGATGATGCCACCTGCACCGATGTTGTACCAATAGTTGAGCAGCTGTGCCGTGTCGCGCTGGATCGTGCCGTAAGGGTCGATGCTCGTCATTTGGTCACTGGATTGCTGCTGAAGGCCGGTGTAATAGTAATAGATAGAGGAGACGATGTGAAACTCCGACAAGGCATAGGCATACCGTCGTTGCTCATGCTCATTGAGCGAAGAGGCTTCTCCTTTGATCCGCACGAGGCGGCGCTTGGCTTGTGCGCTGTAGACATAAAAGTCTTTGTTGTGCGACTGTTTCTGACAGAGCTTCATTTGCTGCACGTCAGAGATAAGCAGCTCTATCTGGTTGTTGGTGATGCCCTGAATGGAATCGAGAAACTGTTTCGCTTTGCCATAGTTCATGGCTGCGGTCTCCACGAAGGCAAGGTTGTTGAGTGCCTCTGCCCGTCCTGCTGAATAATCGTTGGAGAGGCTGAGCGCGCTGTCGGCATAGATCCGTGTGGAGTCGAGGCTGCGGTAATGGAAATCGTACGACTTCTCATTGAGACGATCCACAACAGTCTCGTCGCTCTTCGAACAAGAAGTGAGGAGCAAGAGGAAAAAGCATATTATGGTAGTGCAGCGTCTCATATTATTATAGTCCTTAATGATAAAACATTTGACTATCCTTCTGATCTTCTGTCTTCTGAACTTCTTCTTTACCACTTCAGGTATCCGTGCTTGTCCTTGTACCACAATTGCACGGCGTTGATGATATTCTGCCACACGACGTAAGCGCATGGTGCGATGACACATACGGGGTTGAGGAAGTGGAGCATCAGCCAGATACCCACGACATTATTTTTCTGACCGAGCGCCTGGCCCCCGTCGATGCGAGCCTCGTAGCCCCAGATGCCGCCCACTGCCTTGCCGATGGAGAAAAGGATGATGCACACCACGAGCGGGAGCAGAAGCATGAGAGCGAGCACGGTGCCCGAGAGGGGAGAGTGGAGCATCGTCTGCATAGAAAGACCCATGATGATGCTCAGGTTGAAAGACCAGAGATAGAACGGGGCATTGGGCATTCGTTTGATGAGTGCTGTGACTTTCGGCAGAAAGCGTTGGGTCAACAGACCAAGAATAAGCGGGAGAATAAGAACTCTCACAACACGGTCGAGCACTAAGAGAAAAGCGGTCATGAACGAGACGTTCGCCGCACGCTCTACCATGGGGAAGAAGAGCGGGATGATGACGACCGTGAAGCAGTTGGCGATGATCATATAGACCGTCATCGTCGCGATACTTCCTCCAAGCTTCTCCGTGACCACAGCCGCCGCCGCTGCCGTCGGACAGATGACGATGATGAAGACACCTTCCCACACAATCTTCGCATCGGGCGAGGTGAGGTGCATGATGACGAGCACGACAAGCGCAGAGAGCGTGGTGCGCACGATCTGCAGGGCGAAGTGCCAGGTGCGTGGCTTGAAGTTGTGCATATCGATCTTGCAAAACGTCATGTAGAGCATAATGAAGATTATCACCGGCAACAGCTCCACAAGCTTGGGACCGGCAAAAGTGCCAATGGGTTTGAGAAGAGGTATCTCAGAAAAGAGCAGATAGACGATGCTTCCCACGGCAAGCGCCACGAGCAGTGTCCACTGTTTTACGAATGCAAGTAATTTCATTATTCAGAAATCCAATGTTCAGAAATATTTCTATTTTGCAAAGTTAATAAAAAACTGTGGTTTCTCAATAACATTTCCTACCTTTGCATTTAATTAATAAAGATGTGTATTTCGTGATTATTCGAAAAACAAATTGACAATGGACAAACAAGAATACATCGAGATAAAAGGAGCGCGGGTCAATAACCTCAAGAACATCAACTTGAAGTTGCCTCGTGACAAGTTTATTGTGATGACGGGTGTGTCGGGCTCAGGTAAGTCGAGCTTAGCCTTCGACACGCTTTATGCAGAAGGCCAGCGCCGCTATGTGGAGAGCCTCTCGTCTTATGCCCGTCAGTTTCTCGGCCGTATGAAGAAACCCGAGTGCGACTATATCAAGGGTCTTCCACTGGCTATCGCCATTGAGCAGAAAGTGGCGGCGCGCAATCCTCGCTCCACACTCGGCACGTCCACGGAGATCTATGAATATCTGCGACTGCTCTTTGCGCGCATAGGCCGCACTTATTCGCCGGTCAGCGGTCAGGAAGTGACGAAAGACACGCCGCAGGATGTCGTTGACAAGGTCCTCTCTTTTGCTGAAGGTACGAAGGTGATGATCGTCGCTCCCGTGTCGCCTACTGAAGGTCGCACGCTTCAGCAACAGCTCGAAACCTATCTGCGGGAAGGTTACACGCGTATCCTTGTGAACAACGAGGTTGTGCGCCTCGAAAACTTGTTGGAAGACGATGCTGCCAAGGATTCGGAAGATACCGTCTATCTCATCATCGACCGCCTGAGCGTCTCCAAGGAGAAGGATGTGGTCTCGCGTATTACCGATTCGGTGGAGACGGCGATGTATGAAGGGCATGGAGCCTGCCGCGTCGTGATGGTACCTTCCAATGTTAGTTTCGATTTCTCTTCCCGCTTCGAGGCTGATGGCATCACGTTCGAGGAGCCCAACGACAACATGTTCTCATTCAACTCTCCGGCCGGTGCCTGTCCTACGTGTGAAGGCTTTGGAAGTGTCATCGGTATTGATGAGCGCCTCGTCATCCCCAACAGTTCTTTGTCGGTCTACGACGGTTGTGTACAGTGCTGGCATGGGGAGAAGATGAAAGAATGGCAGGAGGCTTTCTGCCGCAGAGCCAAGGAGTTCGACTTCCCCATCTTCACACCTTATTATGACCTCACACCAAAGCAGAAAGATCAGTTGTGGCACGGGTTCCCGGGAGACAGAGATTCGAAGGGAGCGCTGAAGCACACGGCTGTTTGCATCGATGCTTTCTTTGAAATGGTGAAGGAGAACCAATACAAGATCCAGTATCGTGTCATGATGAGCCGTTATCGTGGCAAGACGATATGCCCCGAATGCCACGGAACGCGACTCAGAAAAGAAGCTACGTGGGTGAAGATCAACGATCGTGCCATCACCGACCTCGTGGAGATGCCGGTCGACAAGCTCAAGCAGTGGTTCGACGACCTCAAGCTCACGGAGCACGAGGAGCAGATCGCCCGCCGTTTGCTCACGGAGATACGCTCCCGTCTGGGATTCTTGGTTGAGGTAGGGCTTGGTTACCTCACGCTCGGCCGCCGTGCAAGTACGCTCTCGGGTGGTGAGAGTCAGCGCGCGCGTCTGACGACATCCTTAGGCTCCCCGCTGGTGGGATCTCTCTATATCCTCGATGAGCCGAGTATCGGACTGCACAGTCGTGATACCGACAGGCTCATCCATGTGCTGCGTGAGCTTCAGCAGGAAGGCAACACGGTGGTTGTCGTGGAGCACGACGAGGAGGTGATGCGCTCTGCCGACTGGCTCGTGGATATCGGTCCCGATGCAGGTCGCAACGGAGGTGAGATCGTGTGCAGCATGACCCCGCATCCCGATCCCGATTCAAAGGAATCTGCCAAGCAGTTTTGGACCGATGCCGTAAAAGAGTTCCCGCGGAGCTATACCGTGAAGTATCTTTCTGGCGAAGAGCAGATCCCCGTGCCGCAGTCGCGCCGTCAGTGGAACCTCAGCATCCTGCTCAAGGGCTGCCGAATGAACAACCTCAAGGGTGTCGATGCCCGTTTCCCGCTCAATGTCCTCACGGCGGTGACCGGTGTCTCGGGTTCGGGCAAGTCGAGCCTTGTCAAGGGTATCCTCTATCCGGCGCTCAAGCGCCGACTCAATGAGGTCGCCGACCAGCCGGGAGAATACTCATCGATGGAGGGCGACTGGACAAAGGTGCGACACGTGGAGTTTGTTGACCAGAATCCCATCGGCAAGAGCACGCGGTCCAATCCCGCTACGTATCTGAAGGCTTATGATGCCATCCGTCAGGTATTTGCCGATCAGCCCCTCGCCAAGCAGATGGGCTTCACCCCTCAGTATTTCTCGTTCAATGCCGATGGTGGCCGATGCGAGGAATGTAAAGGCGCGGGAGTCATCACGGTGGAGATGCAGTTCATGGCTGACCTCACGCTGACGTGCGAGGCTTGTCACGGCAAACGATTCAAGAAAGAGATTCTCGACGTACAGTATCATGGAAAGAATATTGACGACGTTCTTAACATGACGGTCGACGAGGCCATCGACTTCTTCTCACAGTATGGGGAGAAGACAGTGGTGAGCCGTCTGCTGCCGTTGCAGAGCGTCGGCTTAGGCTATATTCAGCTCGGTCAGAACTCGTCGTCGCTCTCCGGTGGTGAGAATCAGCGCGTGAAGCTTGCTTATTTCATCGGTCAGGAAAAGCAGGATCCGACCTTGTTCATCTTCGACGAGCCTACGACAGGTCTGCATTTCCATGACATTGCCAAGCTCCTCGATGCCTTCAACCAGCTGATCGAGCGTGGCCACACCGTTCTTGTCATCGAGCATAACCTTGAGATCGTTAAGAATGCCGACTGGGTTATAGACTTAGGCCCCGATGGTGGTAACGCCGGTGGCCGTATAGTAGCGGAGGGAACGCCTGAGGACATTGCGCAGAACAAAGACAGTATAACGGGAAAGTATCTGAGGGGGAAGCTATAACGCCATTCTCTCATTATCCGCCCCGTTCCATTGATATATGTCAACGATTTTCGTTGACATGTATCAATGGTATTGATGATAGTCAATAAAACCTACGGTTTCCTTGTAATAGTCAATAAATTGTTTGCGCACACAACATGAACTTCGTAACTTTGCAGTGTCAATAAGAAAAAAGTCCTCAGACAGGTTAAAGATAAAGTATTCAGATAACATTTAAGATTGGTATTCAGATAGAATTTAAGATTGGTATTCAGATAGAATTTAAGATTGGTTTTCAGATAACACCGCAGTCATCGAAGATAGGTATTGAAGTCCTTTAGGTAAGATTTTTCAGGATAACAGGAAATATCAGGATAACAACCGGCAGAGCGATTGCCGGATATAATTAAAAGTAAAAATTAAAGTTTTGAGAGTATGATTAGTTTGACAACTTTCACAGTTACAGCCGCCTTGATGTTTGTAGGTATCTCAATGGTGGCACTCATGATGGATCGTATGCCGCGCTAAGGCACCTTTCCATCTCTTTTACAGAGAAACATAGTTAACATTTATTAGTGAGGCTGGAATCCGTGAGGGTTCCAGCCTTTTTTGTGTGTCTGTTTTGTGTTAGATGCCTACAATCCTTTACGCTGCTTTACAAGTTTCTTCAGCTTGTCGTCCATCTTCACCGAAGCACCGCTCGTGCGGTAGTAGGAGCGGGCGATGCCCTCGGGAAGATAGTCGTCACGGAAGGAGACGATGCCGTTCTCGTAAGGATGGATACGGATTCGCAGCAGGTCGCTGCCTTCGTTGTTGCGCTCGATGACATAGCTGATAACCGTCGATGTGACATCGAGCCCTTCGACATTGCGGTCGTCGCGGAACGCGCTGTCAATCACTCCCTTGACGTAGCGACGGTAGCTGTCCATAGTTTGGTTGCCTATAAAACGGTGCATGAAGAGGTAGTCGATGTCATTCTTCAGACCACACGCCATGCCGTAATCGTTGACCCCTAAGAGTATCTCACCGCCGGAGACGGTATTGAGGAAACCGCATACGGCTTTGAGTATGCCCCATTTCTGCATGGCCAGGTCGGCTTGCATATTGTTGTTGGGCGGGAAGACGATCGATGTCTTAAACTCCAGCGTGTCGCTTTCCTCTCCGTAGTCGGTGTAGTCGCGCGTGATGTTTCGATAGACATCCGCTACACCGAGATAATCGGCGATGCTCCGCTTGATGCGGTTGAGCTCCGTGGGTTCAAGCTTACCCTTCAGAATGTTTGAAGCACTGATCATCTCTGCCAAATAGTCGGTGTTGACTTCGTGTCCGGGCACTAACTGCAGGCGCTCGACGTTCATGTCCTGATATTTGGCGAGTTGTTCAACGATTGCTTTCTCGTTGTGTATCAGTGGGAGGTCAGAGAGCTGCTCTTCGTCGCGCATGGCAAGCGTTGAGGCCGTCTCGTCGCCTAAAGCAAAATGAACGAGGCATTCCTGAAACCGCATCTGCTGGCGAAGGAAGGCGTTGCTTGCTGCGTCCTGTGAGAGGATAGCGAGGAACCGGGCAGCAAGGAGCCAGAGATATTTCATGCGTGTGTCGCCTGTAATGATGGAGGAACGATAAAACAAATTGATCAGGAACGGCACTGCAGAGGGCATCACTGTGCCAGTTTGTTGACCGCTCTGTTCATTGTCAGGAGCCTCATAATAATAGTCGAGAAAAGAACTGAGGAACTCGTCTCGTGCCTGGTTGACAAACGCTTCGTAGGTGTCTGAAAAAGAGGATGGATCATCGTAAACATATTTGCCGTTGACGACCCAGTTGCCGCTCTTGTCCTGTTTTGTCTCAATGATGCGTATACGGACCGGCTGGCCTTGGTCAACACAAGTCTGTATGTCGTCGCCGAGTCTCCCGAGCACATTGACCTGTACGCCGCCATCTGTGAGCCATCGGTTTCCGTTCCCGCCCGCATAAGTCTGAAGGTGGACAGCATCGCAGACGTGCGGTTCCATATCTTCAATATAGCAGTCGTTGAATTTGCGGAAGATCTGTGAGTCGATGATGAAAGGGTAGTGGTCAACCGATTGTTTGCGGACATACAACACGTCGTTGAGGCGCAAGGCACGCACAAGGTCTGTCTTACCGATGGCGTATATATCGTTGAAATAGTTGTAAAGATTGTATGGTATGAAGAGCCCTCCGCGGATCTTCTTATAGTCTGGATCAATGGTCTCGCACTCTATGAACCCTTTTTCATAATCGATGGCTTTCACCCGGACCTTCAGGAAATCGCCGTTTTCATATTGTTGCAAGTCATGTTTAATGCTTGGAGCAATGCTGTCTAATCCACGGAGCAAATCAGTGCAGGTTTCTATAAGTTCAGGAAACTCTGTTTTGTTGGTCTTGTCAGCCCGGCGCACCATAATATTCACGTCCATTGGGAATTTGAACTGTGGCAGCAGGTCGGCTTTATCGTAATCTGTCAGGTTCATAGGAGCCAGGTTTATAGTGTCTTTATTCATAGACATCAAGCCTTTGCCTTCGTAAACGTTGACCCTATCCTCAGCTGATGGTTTGAAGTTTGTCTTCCCCGCCTTTTGGCAGAACAAGGAAAGAGAAAACTGAGGAATTCGTTCCACGTCGTCCCATCCAAATCCGTACACTAACACCTCTCTGTTGGCCCCGCAGCAAGCAGCTATTTTCTTAAAGTCAGAGAGCAATGCTGCGTCGGGCTTTTTCTCGACATCCAACAGAATCGTACATAAAGATAATAAGGTGTGGTTATCGGTGATGCCTTTCTTCATTGCCGAGAGCAGATAGGAAGCCATGAGCCCTACATTTCTTTTCAACATTGCTTCATCCCAGTGCAAAGGTGTTTGTTTGAATACGTTGTCTTCGTCCATTGAATGGCAGATGTCGTCTACAACTTCTTTCAAACATCTGAACGTCTTATTATAATCGCTGTCAGGAGCTTCATATTGAGTTTCATAACGATAATTCCGAAGATAAGGAAGTAGCTTTTCATAATTGTCTATTATGTATTCTTTGCGTACTTCGAGCCAGAATGTGGGTTGTTGCCGGATCATAATAAAATTGATTTTAGTAAGTATATAATTAGTAATACAAAGTTACTAAAACCTATTCTATTCTACAGAAAATCTGTAATATTTAACAAAAAGAAAAGCCACGATAACTATTCAGCAGGCAAGTAGGAGGCACGGCATCTCGCCGTGCAAGAATGTGCGTCGGGACGCCGCACCTCCTACTGCAAAGCCAGTACTAACGATTTAGTTATATAGCAGCGAATTCTTTTCAACGACTAAAACCAACAAAACACTTTTTGCCACCGCTTACCACTTGTCTTCTTGATCCATCCCGACTTTTCCAGCGAGAAATTATCATCAGTGAAAGCGTGCGGGCCGACATGTTTGATTACCTTGAAAATATTCTGCATCGTTTTTAGTGTTTGTGGTTAAGCAATGCGTCATTGCATGGCTTGTCTTTCGACAGTTGCAAGTGTCCACGGCTCACGGTCGGTCTGCCGCGGAGCGCGTTTAGCTCCGGGCTGCGGAGGTATTGGAGGAACGTGTCGTAAGAAAACGCTTTCCCGAAAGGTATCGGCATATTTATGCTCATCAAAACTAACAACTAACAACTAACAACTAACAATAAGGTCGGAACACATGTTCTGCCACCCAAATGCCACCCTCAATCCTAACAACTAACAACTAACAACTAACAATAAGGTCGGAACACATGTTCTGCCACCCAAATGCCACCCTCAATCCTAACAACTAACAACTAACAACTAACAATAAGGTAGGAACACATGTTCTGACACCCAAATGCCACCCTCAATCCTAACAACTAACAACTAACAACTAACAATAAGGTCAGTCAATAGGTTCCCAAAAAAAATTTGAACCTCGCGAACATTATTATATATATAATAATAATGTATATGATATTAATAATCTATATAATATTAATAATCTATATAATATATATAATGTATATAATATATATAATATATAATCTATATAATATATAATCTATATAATCTATATAATATATAATCTATATAATATATATAATGTATATAATATATAATCTATATAATATATATAATGTATATAATATATAATCTATATAATATATATAATGTATATAATATTAATAATATATATAATATATATAATATTAATAATATATAATATATATAATATATAATGTATATAATCTATCTATATCTCTTGTCCAACGTTCAAAAAATTCTTCCTCAACGGAGCAGACGCATGTATGTTACGACCTTATTGTTAGTTGTTAGTTGTTAGTTGTTAGGATTGCGTCCGCACAGGGTTGCCTCGTCGGGGGGCGAACAGACATGTGTTCCGACCTTATTGTTAGTTGTTAGTTGTTAGTTGTTAGGATTGCGCCCGCACAGGGTTGCCTCGTCGGGGCGCACAGACATGTGTTCCGACCTTATTGTTAGTTGTTAGTTGTTAGTTGTTAGGATTGTGCCCGCGCAGGGCAAAATGTTCGCCCTTGTTGAAGGAGAAAATGTTTCACGGCGGTTTGCGATTCAACCGCAATCGCAGGCCGTTTACACTGCAATCGACCCGCGATTCCATATCAATCCTCGATTTCGATGTTTCACGCTGCGTGACGGCTGATTCTGGTCATGCAGTTTTGCCAGCCTCGGAGAGGCTGAATGCTTCATAACCCCAGTCTAAACGAGCGAAGCGAGTGCAGACTGGGGCTGGTGATGGCAGCGAGACTCACTGACGCCGTGCCTCGGAGAGGCACAATGCGCGGAGCGCGTAATGATGAGGTTCACGCTTGTAACACCTTATATATGTATTAGGACACGTTCTCTCTGTACTGTCTTATTACGCATCAAAGATGCATTCACCCTCTCCGAGGCTGGCTATCAGCGCATTGCGCTCCAGCGCCACCCCCCCAGTCTGCGTTCGCTTCGCTCACTTAGACTGGGGTTATGAAAGATTCAGCCTCCGAGGCTGGCAGCATCAAGTCTCCGAGGCTGGCAGCATCAAGTCATCAGTGGGACACCCAAAAATGCAAACTCTTGGTTGATTACATCCTGATTTATAGGAAATTACCTATTTGGTAGTAAAAAAATGACGAAAACAGGAAAAGAAAAGCCCCAGCAGTCTCTCTTTAGTGAGGCTTGGCGGGACTTCTTTTTTCTCTCTTGCTTTATTTTCTATAGAGGATATTCCTCGAAGGCGTAGAGTACCGTTGAGAGGTAGCGTTCGCCTGTGTCGGGGAGAAGAGCGACGATGTTCTTGTCCTCGTTGCCCGGACGCTTGGCTATCTCTGTGGCAGCATAGGCAGCGGCTCCGGAAGAGATGCCTACGAGGATGCCGTCCTGTTGGGCGATCTGGCGTCCGGCGAGGATGGCAGCGTCATTCTCAACTGGGAACACCTCGTCGATGACTGAAGCGTTGTAGGTCTTCGGAATAAAGCCGGCACCGATACCCTGAATTTTATGGGGGCCAGACTTGCCACCCTCCAAGACAGGAGAAGAAGCCGGCTCGACAGCGATGATCTTCACGTTCGGGTTCAGCTCTTTGAGGCGCTTGCCAATACCAGAGATCGTGCCTCCTGTGCCTACGCCGGCTACGACGATGTCAACTTTTCCGTCGGTGGCATCCCAAATCTCTTTACCTGTTGTCTCATAGTGCTTTTGCGGGTTGGCCGGATTCTCGAATTGCTCGAGGATCACGGAACCTGGAATGGAGTCGCGCAGGCGCTCAGCCTCTGCGATAGCACCCTTCATGCCGGCAGCACCTGGAGTCAGCTTGACTTGAGCACCGTAAGCCTTGACGAGGTTACGACGCTCGACGCTCATGGTCTCCGGCATCGTGAGGATGAGTTTATACCCCTTTACGGCAGAGACAAGGGCGAGGCCGACACCAGTGTTACCGCTCGTCGGCTCGATGATCGTTGCGCCAGGCTGGAGTTTGCCGTCTTTCTCTGCGGCCTCAATCATAGCATAGGCGATTCGGTCCTTGACGCTTCCGCCGGGGTTGAAGAACTCTACCTTGGCAATGACGGGCTTCTTCACGCCACGCAATGCCGAATATTTCTGAAGCTCCACAAGGGGAGTGTTACCGATAAGATCGGTAATTTGATGATATATTTTCATACGAATAATTATTAGACCGTAAAGTCTTCTTTATTTTTTCACTGCCTTAAATGCCTGATCCAGGTCATCAATAAGGTCGAGATAGTTCTCTGTTCCGATAGACAGACGGATGGTGCCGTCGAAGATGCCCTGCTCAGAAGCTTCCTCGTCGGAGAGCTCAGAGTGAGTGGTGCTCTTTGGATGTACGACGAGCGACTTGACATCGGCTACGTTTGCGAGATCGGAGAAGATCTTCAGATGGTCAATGAAGTCCCAGGCTGTCTGCTGACCGCCGTCGATCTCGAACGTGAAGATGGAGCCGGCTCCGTTAGGGAAGTAGCGCTCGTAGAGGTCGTGGTTCGGATGATCGGGCAGAGACGGGTGGTTAATCTTCTTCACTAACGGCTGTGTCTTGAGGTAGTCGATGATCTTCAAGGTGTTGAAGACATGACGCTCAACACGCAGCGAAAGTGTCTCGAGACCTTGCAGAAGAATCCATGCGTTGAACGGAGAGATGCAGGCACCCTCGTCGCGAAGCAACAGGGCACGGACACGCGTCACAAACGGAGCGGGGAGCTTTCCGAAAACAAGGCCGTGGTAAGACGGATCGGGCTTAGTGAAGCCGGGGAACTTATCGTTCTGGAAGTAATCGAATTTGCCGCCGTCAACGATGACGCCACCGAGGCTTGATCCATGACCGCCGATGAACTTTGTAGCGCTGTGAACGACGATGTCGGCTCCGTGCTCTATGGGACGGATGAGGTATGGGGTACCGAAAGTGTTGTCAATAACCAATGGAATACCGTGACGGTGTGCAATCTCAGCGGAACGCTCGATATCAGAGATGTTTGAGTTAGGGTTGCCGAGCGTCTCGATATACACAAGTTTCGTATTCGGCTTGATGGCAGCCTCTAACGCATCGTAGTCGTCTGGGTTAACGAATGTTGTGTCAATACCATACTTTGACAATGTGTGTTTCAACAAGTTGTAGGTACCGCCGTAGATCGTGTCGGTAGCTACCACGTGGTCGCCGGCATAAGCGAGATTCGTGATGGCGTATGTCACGGCAGCCGCACCGGAAGCAACAGCGAGACCGCCCACGCCGCCTTCGAGGGCAGCTACTCGATCTTCGAAAACGCCCTGTGTGGTATTGGTCAGACGGCCGTAGATGTTGCCGGCATCTTTGAGATGGAAACGGTCGGAGGCATGCTGTGCGTTATGGAAGACGTAAGAGGTGGTCTGGTAGATTGGTACCGCACGGGCATCGGTTGCGGGATCTGCCTGTTCCTGGCCTACGTGAAGTTGAAGGGTCTCAAAATGAAGTTTTTTCTCGTTGCTCATAATCTCTTTCCTTTCTGATTAAGTTTATATATCTATTTGTTGTTTTCTATTTTACAGTTGCAAAGTTACGCTGATTTTTCCACATTGGAAATCCCACATTATAGGCATTCGCATACCATAAATGTGGTATTTAGTGATATTTTTGGACGTAAAGTCGCCTTTTATGCAACTGATTTTGTCCTTGCGTGAGAACTTGATGCTAAATCCCCTTACCTCGTCAGGGAGAACTTGATGCTCAGGCCGAAGTCTTGCGTCGTTGTGGGGTAGCTGCTCGAGGCGAGGAGCGGTGTGTTCGTCTGACGGTCGAGATAGAAACTCATGGACATGAGTTTCGAGAGCGTGTACTCAGCCGAGAAAGAGAGTTTGAACGCAGTGTTTCCACTCGATGCCGTGGAGGTCACGGTGGCGATGTCGCGTGTGATAGCAGCCTGCTTGCGGTAACTCAGGTCAAGGCGCAGGTTGAGTGCGTGGTTGGCTGTGGAGCTGGTCGTCTGGCGCTGGTTGCTGTTGTCTTGCTTGCGGCTGGTCGATCCCGACGTCCGGCTTCTTGAGGACCGGTGCTTTGCCGTGCCCAGTCCGAAGAGGTTGAAGTTGTTGATGCGCCAACCCCAGCCGAAGACCCAGTCTTTGCTGATCGCCTCGTTGATCTGAACGGAGGTCATGGAGAGCGAGGTGGCGCGTGTCTGTTGATATTCGAGCTTTGCTGTCATGTTGTTGAGGAACGTGACGCTGAGGCCGAGCAGCGGCGCAAACGACTCGTTGATGCTCACAGTAGAGACGTTGTACATCGAGTTGGGGATGGGGTTACCTGTCGTGGCATCGGTGATGAAGCCCAGCACATCGTTGCCCGCCAGGGAGGCGAACGTGGAGTAGCTCTGATACGAACCCACGGCGAAGATGCTCTTGTAGGCGTGGTTGATGTTCACCGAACGGAAATGGTCCCGGAACCACGGCAGGTTGCTCAACCCTCCGTAGCTGATGGTCCAGTTGGGCATCAGGTGCATGATTGATGGGAAGATGTCGAGGCTCTTGCCGCTGCCCGAGGTGTAAGCAGCGAGGAAGGCAGGCACGAGGACGTCGGCTGAGTAGCCGTTCACCCCACCGTTGGCAGTGTCGAAAGTCTTGCCCGCCAGGGCTGTGCCCTGGGGATAGACGGTGCCGGCATAGCGGGCTTCCACGCGCTGACGGAACGACTCTATGGAGGCGCAGAACTTGTTGAAGGTCTTCGACTTGTATCCGTTGTTCGCTGAGCCGATGCCTTCGAAAGCCGACTTCAGGGAGATCGTTGTCATCGTGAAGGACCCCGTCTGTGTCGTCGGGTTTCCCTCATACATATATTGTACGCTGCGTGCTTTCGTCATGCTCCGTGCTGCGTTGAGGTCTATCTTGAACCCTTTGATGGGCTCGAGTGTGGCGCGGATATTGAGGTTCTCCGTCGCGTTCGTGGTAGCGGGCGTGGCGACACTGTCGGCCTCCAAGAGCCAGTTGTTGCTTTTGGCTTTCTCGATGTAACTGTCTCCTACGAGTCCGAAGGCGAAGTCGAGCCCCGGTGAGAGCACGTGGTTGCCGCGAGTCTGACCGAAGGCCTTGCCGATAGATGGCATGAAGCCTGGGAGCGACATGGCGTACTGATTGCTGTAGCTGATGCTCGCCGACCGCACCATCATCGCCAGGCGTGCGAGGGTCTGGGCAGTCTTGTACCAGCCTTTCTCCTCCAGCGGAGGCAGCGTGACAACGGAGAGCTTCAGCTTCAGGGCCGAGTCGACCTTGTTCTTGATACGTATCTTGTTGTCGCCTTCCTTGCGGAACTTCAGGTGATAGAGCTTGCCGTCCATCGTACGGGCAGACACCACGATGCGCTTGGTCTTCTTATTGTGAGCCACGGTGATGGTGGAGTCGGGGAGCAGGGTTATCTCTTTCTCGAAAGCGTTGCGGTTCTTCGGCAGCGCTTTCTTCTTGGCAGCTTCCTCTTTCTGTTTCTTCTGCCACTCAGCTACCGCCTTGTCGGCATCCTTGCCGTCCTTCACCGCCTGCTCGCGTATCTTCTTGATCTCGTCGGCCTGCTTCTTTTTCTCAGCCTCTTTCTTTTTCTTCTCCTGCTCGCGCTGGGCGTCGGTCTTTCGGTAGGTCGTCTTGTCGAAGCGCTCGTTGGCTTTCTTGAGGAACGGCACGAGGTTATAGAGTTTTGTGAAGTCGAAGTTGCCGTTGACCTGCAGTTGCCGGTTGTTGGCGATGGTGTTGCCGAGGTTTGTGCCGTCCTCGAGCTCCGTCCCCCGCTGCCAGGTATAGGTCGCGTTGTAGGTGGCATCGGTGCGCATCCAGGAGAAGATGGGGAGGAGGTTCAGCGGCAGTTGATAGCTGGCGCTGAACGTCTGCTGGTAGTCGAGGGGCGTACCGAAGTGACGGATGCTTGTCCACACCGAGTCTTTCCAGGCCTGGAACTGGTCGGGATAGAGGTCTTTGTTCACGGGGGTGTAGGGCTCCTCGATCTCCGCATTTGTGGCACTTTGGAAGTTCATGTGCAGGTTCTTTGTCAGATCCCAGCGCATGGAGAACTCGCGGTTCCACAGGAACTGCTCGGAGAATGTCAGGGGAAGCTCAGCGTTTTCTGTCGACTCCATGTCGCGCTCCTGCAGTTCGTAGTAGGACCGTGTCATCTGCGAGTTGAAGCCCACGCTCTGCGGCAGATAGTTGAATCCGAGGCTTCGTGCCAGATCGAGCCATTTGCTGCGGTTCTTGATCTTCTTGAAAGGTTCCCACGTCTTGTAAACGGGAGACCATGCATAGTTGAGCGACCCTTCCCAGTTGTCCTCATTCTCATAGACCGTTGTCTCGCCTTGCGTGTGCTGGTGTGAGTGTGAATAGGTGAAGGAGAAGTTGGCAGGGTCGTAGGGCATCGGGTGCCGTTTCGTCTGAATGCCCACGCGGGCGTTGGAGATGGAGAAGTTGGTGTTGACCTGCTTCGTCACGGCAATGTTCTCTATGGAGTCGCGCTCCTGTTTCGAGGCGGCGGCATCGAGCGCATCCTTCAGTTCCATATCCGTGTCGAGCGGGTTGTATTTGGGACTGGTCTTCTGCTTGGAGACACTGTAGTAGACGGGAATGGAGACTTTCGCCTTGTCGGGGAAGAACTTTCCGAGCTCCAGGCTCGTCGTGACCTGAAGGTTCGACTGGCTGTCCTGGGTGCGGGCGCTGACGCCATCCTCCAGCCCGCCGAAGCCTTCCGAGACGTACTTGCCCTGCACGTTGACCGATCCCATGTCGGACAACTGCACATTGAGGTTGCCGTCAGCTGCCCAGCCGCCGGTACTGTTGTATTCCTTCAGTCGCAGTTCATCGACCCACACCTCCCCGCTTTTCTGTTCTCCAGAGAGGTTGCGAATGCCGATGATCATCGTTTTGATCTCGCCCAGCGTAGGATTACCCATCACCGTCACTTTATTGTTCGGATGGTCGGCATCGTACGCCTCGTACGCCCTTGTGAAGGACGCCGTGCCAAGGGCGCGTGCCCGGTTACGCTCCCGCTTCACATTGGTGAAGAGGGAGAGCGGGATGTCGAGCATGTTGTCTTCCGGCCATACCTTCTTGATATCGGTGATATTGTACCGGCTGTATTTGTTGCTTGGTGCCGTGAGCTTAAGCGGGATCTGATATTCATAGTAGTTGCTCTTGTAGTCGGAGCCGAGACGGATGAAGATGGCGAGCTCATTGTCCTGCAGGTTCGTGGTGTTCGTCTCCTCGGCGTTGGCATGGACGAACATCTGGATGCGCTTGTACTTGCGTACGTCGAGCGTCGTGTTCTTATACACACACTTTGCCTCACTCGGTGAGAGGTTGTCGACATTGAGCTGCAGCGACTGCTCGTTGCTCTCTACGAGTTGTGGCTGCGTGGGGTCCTGCTCCCGCTGGATGCCCGGTGGCAGCACATAGTTGACCGGCAGCTTGTCGTTGTTCTCTTCGATGCTGACGGAGGCTGTGGTGAGGGTGCCGGTCTGTGCGGCGGCATTGTCGAGGTTCTGCGTATAGACCCGCCACGTGCCGCGCACGAGGTCGAGGGAGGCAAAGCGCAGCACCACGGGCTTGGAGAAACCCGTGAGGAACATACGCATGAAACGGATACTGGAGAAGTCGCTGATGCCGCCCACCCGTTTCTCATACTCGTCTACGGGAATACGGAAGAGGTACCACGTGAAGGTCTTCACGCCCTGACGCGTGCTCGATGCCGCGTCGCGCTTGTCCACGATGAAGTTCTTGCCGACCTGGAGATCCTCGGGCCGGATGGAGAGATGATACTGGTAGTATTTCTCGTATTCGTTGAGGGTGTAGTCCTGGTTGATATCCTCCACATCCGGTCCGCTCTTGTACGAGGTGTCGTAGGTCTCCGTGCGGTTGTCGGAGTCGGGGGAGTTGCCTGACGGGTTGTTGATGTATTTGTATCGGCGCAGGATGTCGAAGCGTGCGTTGTCGTAATCGGAGCCGCGGAAATAGTGATAGTCGTCGTGGGCAGGGTCGGCCCAGATAGAATCGAAGACAGCCTGCGACACTTTGCCCTGGATCTGCTTGAGGAAGTCCTGGTAGCTGTCGAAGGTCTGTTCCTCGCTATCGGTCAGTCCATTATAACCTACATCTTGCAGTGCGCGTGCTCCTTTCGATGTGGCGAAGGCATAGGTCTGTGTGGTCTGCGTCGGTATCTTACCCCACTGGGTATAGGTGAAAGCCGAAGAGCCGTCGACGGGCAGACCGCTCTCATAAAACTTCTTGCCGTCCTTGAGCACATCCTCCGACACCTCGCCGAGATTGATATAGAAGTCGCCGCCGGTGGCGGTCTCGCCTTTCTGTTCCTCGTGGATGAACGGGTCGAGCATCCAAAACTCGACATACTCGATGTTGGCTTGCTGGAAGTCGTTGGTGTCGAGACGCCGCATCATGCCGCCCCAGTGCTGCGTGGGGTTGTTGAGCGTACCGTCGTAGTTGAGGTCCGGGTTGAAGTTGTACGGTCCCCGTTCGTTGGGGTAGTAGGCGATGTTCATCACCGAGAGCGTGGAGGTAGCCCCGTTGTAACTGCTCTGGTCGCGGTTCGGATAGAGCTCGCGCACATAGACCTCACGCATGTACGGGTCGGAGAGCATCGTCAGGTCGCTCTTGATATACGATGGTGTCAGCGAGGAGGAGCGCCGCGTGAAGAGCGGGTCGATGGTGTACCACGCCATCTGTGAGCGGTTGAAGCCCGAGCGCAGCGTCGTCTTGTCGGTGCTCTCGGCGAACATCGAAGGGACAGAGGAGAGGATCCAGGCCGTAGGATCCAAGACCGAGATCTTATCCGTGGAAGCTTCGAAGTCGTCGATATACGAGGCGTTGTCCTGCACACCGCTCGCCTGGCCGGCGAAGAGCTTGGCAAACTCACCCGTGAAAGATATCTGGGAAGGTTGTGTGAGGTGAAGGAACGGGATCTTGTCGAGGGCGTTGGTGAGCCACTGGCTCTCGTGTTTCCAATTGATATTGAACCCTACGATGGTGTTGTTCACGGGCTCTGCCCCCATGGCGACCTTTGTCGTGAGGGCTTGCTCACCGAGGTGCTGGACGGTACCTGAGAGCTGAAAGTTTTTTGAAAAATCATACTCCCAGTTCATGCCGAACATAGTCTTTCGCATCTGCGAATAGTCGCTCTGGCTCTCCAAAGACACGTTGACCGTTGTTCCGGCATCGATGATGCTCTGGTTGAGGATCGTCACCTCACCGGCAGAATAGTCGACGGAGTAGTCGGTGCCCTCGGTGAGCGTCACACCGCCAGCGGTCACGACGACGGAGCCCTGCGGCACATTGTATGCTCCGAGAGAGATGACGTTGGCCTGGGTGCCACGATACTGGCCTTGGAAGATGTATTTGTCTTTCTCTGCGATCTGTTTGGCGATGGTCTTTGTCGAGTCGTAGAGCTCGGTGAAAGCATATTTTTTCGCCACCTCCGCAGCCACACCATGTTGTACGAGGTAGTTGTACATGTAACTGCCGAAAGGCTCTGCCACGGGGAAGAACACGCGGCCGTTGCTCACGGTGTAGCCTTCGACATAGTCGAAATAGCCGTTGCTGTGGGCTTTGTTGTTGTTGTCCAGGCGGTCTGCCCCGAGGACCTTGATGAGTGTGGTGCCTTTGACCTGCTGTTCGGGGATATAACTGAGATAGACGCCGGTGGTGTCGCTCTGATATTTGACGTCGAGCCGGAACTTCTCCTTCTCTAAGGTGGACGCGAGATAGTAGACGTTCTTCATCATCAACGGCCAGTTGCCTTGCGAAGGGTTGTTGCTCGTGTTTTTCAGCGACTTCACGAACAGCGCCTGCTTGGTGTCGGTGATGTCGCTGGCAAACTCACCCACCTGATAGGTCCGTCCGCCGTAGGTGTATTCGTACGCCACTGCGAGCACCTGGTCGGTCTGCAACGAGGTCTTCAGTGAGACGTAGCCCAGGGCGTTGTTCACCGTGTACTCCGATGAGGAGAGCAGACGCGCGCTCTGCAGTTTCTCGTAGTCGGTGCCGCCTTTCAGTCCTGCCCCGTCGAGCACCGTTGATGTCTGGTCGATGTCTCGTGCCCCACTCAAGGAGCCCGTCATCGTCTCATACTCCGTGTTGGCGGCATTGGACGGGACCGTGGAGTCTGTCGTGGCCCACCGGCTGTTGCTCACCTTACTGTTCTCGCCGAGGTCGGTGAGGGCGATGATGTTTCGGGTGTTTGTCGTCGTTCCGCTCTTGTTCGTCACCCAGATCTCCACCCGGTTGATGGTCACGCCCGTGGTGAGGTTAGGCAGCGTCCGCATGCCGGCGTCGTAATGGTCGTGGAAATACTGTGAGAGGAAGAAATGACGGTTCTCCTCATAGTCGGCAGCGTCCATCTCGAAAGACGTCAACTGTTTGCCGCCTTGCGAGGACACGCTCTTCGACGTGCTCTTCTTCTGAGAGGCGACGAGCTGCAACTTCAGTTTGCCAAACTGCAGGTCGGTACGCAGGCCGAAGAGCGAGGAGGCTCCCTGGATCAATGAGGAGTTGGAGGGGAACGAGACATTGCCGCCCTCGACGAGCTTCACGATCTCATCCTCCTTGCCGTCGTATTTCAACTTCATGTTCTGTGCATCGAAGTCGAAGGTCGCATCGGTGTTGTAGTTGAGGTTCATGTTGACCTTGTCACCGACACGCCCGTTCATGTTGAAGTTGATCTTCTCGTCGAAGTCGAGCGAGGTCTTTTTCCGGGACCTTACGGGGAGCGACGGGTTGTCGATGTTCTTATAGGTACCACCGAACTTCAGTTCTGCCGTACCCTGCGTCCGGATGCGCACGCCGCCGGGCCCGAAGATCTTCTCTGCGGGTCCGAGGTCGAAATGCATGTCGGTAAAGTCGAACTTCTCCTTGCCTTTCTGCTTGAATATCTCACTGTTCTTGCCCCGAAAGAAAGTGTCGCGCCAGTGCTTGCCGCTCCATTCCATATACTCCTCGGGCGTCATCATGATCGGTGCGGCGAGATAAGTGTCTCCGAGGCGGGTGCCGATGATATAGCGGTTGATGGTGTCGTTGTAGACGACATCATATTTGATGCCGTCGGGCCGTTGCAGGTCCATGGCGCTCTGGTCGAGATCGTCATAGGTGACAGGAGTCGTCCGTTGTATCTTCCACCGCGTATGCAGGCTGTCGGAAGGCATGGCAGCCCAGCTCGCCACGGATGTGACGAGCAACCATAGAAAGAGTATGAAAGCCTTCCTGCGCATGAATTATTTTATCTTTTTCAGCGCCTCTTTCACGACCATCTCCACTTGCATGTCGGGGTGCTCGGTGAGAATCTCGACAACGACCTTGGCAGAAGGAGCGGGTGAGAAGCCGAGCATCGTGAGGGCTGATACCGCCTCATCTTTCACGGCGGTGTTCACCTGCGGTCCGGCGCTGTGCGACTCCGATACATGGAGCTCGTCGGCGATGCCTGTCGACACGATCTTGTCCTTCAGGTCGAGAATGACGCGCTGTGCCGTCTTCAGTCCGATGCCTTTGACCCCTTTGATGAGCTTGTCGTCTCCGTTGGCGATGGCATTGCAGAGCTCTGTGGGGGTGAGACTGGAGAGCATCATGCGTGCCGTGTTGGCCCCGATGCCCGAGACGGAGATGAGCAAGCGGTAGAGCGCACGCTCCTGCTTCGAGGCAAAGCCGTAGAGCGTGAAACTGTCGTCGCGGCCGCCAGCGGTCAGCTGTTCATGGACATAGAGCTTTACATCTTTCTGTCCTTGTATCTTGGTGTAGGTTGAGAGCGAGATGTTGAGGGCATAGCCCACACCGGCAGCCTCCACCACGGCGAGGGCCGGCGTGAGGTCTGTCAACGCTCCTTTGATGTATTCAATCATGATGTTACATTATTATCCTTAATAGAAACGCTATTCTATTCATTATATTGTGTTTGTCTGAGATTAATGTTGTGGCATGCCTTATACAAGAGTCAACCAGTTTCGAGCTGTCCGCATCTTTTCATGACGGTGAGGCGATCTCTCCCAAATGCGAGCCAGTGATGGGTCAGAAGTTAAAGAGGTTATCATTCATGAAAGGACATGTTGAATGAATATTTCTTCACGATGTGTCAAGTGATGTCGTATATGTCAAGATTTATTTTTTTCAACCCCCTCTGAGAATCGATTTTTTTCGAGCAATCAGTTCGTTGGACGAAAATAAGCGATTCTTGAGACGAGTTGGTAAAATGTTGTAAAACAAGTAGTTATGTATATTATGCTTTCGAAGGACATTTTTGATCTTACTAAATCACTGACCTTACTATGGTTAGGTAGGGTACCTTACTGCGTTAGGTCACTGCCATTTAACGGTTATGAAGGTCCCTTTACTGTTAAATGGCAGTGACCTAACTGTAGTAAGGTCGATTTCCTATTCCACATTTTCACCTTAAACCCTCATTTTTTGTCTTTCAAACCTCGCTTTCGCGTTCTCTTTCGTGAATTTCCAATGACAAGACTTTTTACTTTTTGTAAAGAAAAGTGGTGAGAATTTTATACCGATGCCATTGCTTGATTTTCATTTTTCTCGTACGTAAAAACACGAAGATATGACTTATGTAATGGAAGATGTGTCTTAGGGAATAGGATTCGAATAGATACGTTCTCACTATTCTGTGTTAAAAAACATTTAAACTGTATGATTGAATGCCTTATTTTCTTATCTTTGCAGAAAATTAAAGTAATGTAAAGAATAAAAAGAAATGAGACATTTTAAGTTCATTCTTATGTCAGTGGTTGCCACATTGTTGTTCGCCGCATGTGGCACAACCTCGACAGTTCCAATCACAGGGCGCAAGCACACTTTGCTTGTCACTGATGAACAAGTGCTCAGTCTGAGCAATCAACAGTATTCCGAGTTTATGAAGACTGCCAAGCTCTCTACCAATGCCGCCAACACGGCTATGGTAAAGCGCGTGGGAACAAGGCTTGCCAATGCCGTGGAGACCTATCTGAAGAACAACGGTCTGTCTTCGGAGGTAAAGAACTTCTCTTGGGAGTTCAACCTCGTACAGAACAGTGAGGCCAACGCTTTCTGTATGCCCGGCGGCAAGATAGTCGTCTATGAGGGTCTGCTGCCTATCACGCAGAACGAGGCTTCCCTGGCCATCGTCCTCGGGCATGAGATAGCTCACGCTGTAGCCAAGCACTCGGCTGAGCAGATGTCAAAGAAGATTCGTCAGCAGTACGGCACGCAGATCGGCGGTGCCATCCTTGGTCAGGTCATTGGCAGCGATGCCGCTAATGTGGCAGCTTCCATTGCTCAAACAGGCTTTAACTTAGCCAACCTCAAATACAGTCGCGATGACGAAAGCGAAGCCGATCACATGGGACTGATTTTCGCTGCTATGGCCGGTTACAACCCCGAGACGGCTATCTCTTTCTGGCAGCGCATGGCAGCAAGCAGCAACAGTGGCAATCAGAGCGATTTCCTCTCTGACCACCCGTCAGATGCCAAGCGTATCGCTGCCATCCAAAAGGAGCTGCCAGAGGCTATGAAATATTATCAGGCTTCCGGCTACGCAAAGACGACTACGACAAAGAAGACTGCGACGAAGAAGACCACGACCAAGAAAACTACGACAAAGCGTAGAAGATAAGGTCGTTGAAATAAAATCCATTTACGAATAATCCCTAACAACTCCTATGATAGACTATCTCACCTCAAACCTTTGGCTGGTGTGGACGCTTATCTGCATCCTTGCTCTCATTTTAGAAGTGACATCCGGCACATTCTATTTGATGTGCTTTGCCGTAGGCGCTGCATGCGCTGTCATCACGTCCCTGTTCCCAACCCCACTGTGGGTGCAGGTCGTGGTGTTCGCTGTTGCCTCACTGGTCTGTGTGTTCTGCGTGCGCCCGTTTGTCGTCAAATATGTCCATCCGGGACACGACAACCGCGTGAGCAATGCAGACGCACTCATCGGGAGCACAGGTATTGTCATCGAACCTATAGCTCCCGAGAAACCAGGCTACGTGAAAGTGGACGGCGACGAATGGCGGGCCGTAACAGAGCATGGAGGGACGATCGCCAAAGGAGAGGAAGTCGTCATCAAGAAGCGGGACAGCATCATTGTCACCGTTACCAGAAAGTAAACTCATTATTAACCCTAACTTATAAACCCATGATTGGAATCTATGTTCTCATCGGACTCGTCGTCCTCGCACTCATCTTTGTCAAGATGGCTGTCGTCATCATCCCACAGAGTGAGACCCGTATCATTGAGCGTCTCGGCAAATACTATGCAACGCTTCAACCAGGCATCAACATCATCATCCCGTTCATCGACCGGGCAAAAGTCATCGTGACCTATCAGCGTGGACGCTACACTTACAGCAACCATATCGACCTCAGAGAGCAAGTGTATGACTTTGACAAACAGAACGTTATCACCAAGGATAATATCCAGATGCAGATCAATGCCCTGCTCTACTTCCAGATAGTCGATCCCTTCAAGGCTGTCTACGAGATCAACAACCTCCCCAATGCCATTGAGAAACTCACACAGACGACGCTGCGTAACATCATTGGTGAGATGGAGCTCGACCAGACGCTGACCTCACGCGATGTCATCAACACCAAGCTCCGTGGCGTGCTCGATGATGCCACCAACAAATGGGGCATCAAGGTCAACCGCGTAGAGCTGCAGGATATCACGCCGCCGCAGAGCGTGCTCCAGGCCATGGAGAAGCAGATGCAGGCTGAGCGTGACAAGCGTGCCACGATCCTCACCTCTGAAGGACAGAAGCAAGCTCAGATCCTTCAGTCGGAGGGTGAGAAGGCCGCGACCATCAACCGCGCCGAAGCCGACAAGCAACAGGCCATCCTCCGCGCCGAGGGTGAAGCTACAGCGCGTATCCGGAAAGCTGAGGCCGAGGCTGCAGCCATCGAGAAGATCACGCAGGCCGTGGGACAGTCGACCAACCCCGCTAACTACCTGCTTGCCAAAAACTATATCCAGATGCTTCAGCAAGTGGCTTCGGGCGACAAGTCGAAGACCGTCTTCCTGCCTTATGAAGCCAGCAACCTCATGGGAAGCTTAGGAGGGATAAAAGAGCTGTTCAAATAGAACAGGCTTCAAATAATAAACAAGAGAAATGAACTTATGCATTGTATGCGGTGCGCGCCCTAACTTCATTAAGGTGGCACCGCTCATCAGAGACATTCAGAAAAGCAAGACAGATCCGTCGGCTCCCTGCGCGGTAGACATGCAACTGGTCTACACGGGCGCGGAGGACGATCCGACCCTTGACAAGTCGCTTTATGCCGACTTGGAGATACCCCGCCCCGACACGTTTCTCGGGGTGACGGCCACGAACCTCAGTGATATCACGGGCCAGGTGATGCAAAAATTCGAGATCTACCTCCAGCAACATCCCACAGACACCGTGGTTGTCGTTGATGATCTTGCTTCAACGATGGCTGTAGCTATCGTGACGAAGAAGCATGGCATCCGCCTCGCACATATCGCTGCCGGCACGCGCTCCTTCGATATCAACATGCCGAAGGAAGTGAACCGGCTCGTCATCGACGGCCTGTCGGATATTCTCTTCACTGCAGGGGCCAGCAACAACTCCATTGCCAACCGCGAGGGAGCGGAGCTCTCTAAGGTCTACATGGTAGGAAATATCCTGATGGACAACCTGCGGTTCATCCATGACAAACTGCAGAAACCTGCTGCTATTGCTGAGTTTGGACTTAAAGGAAAGGATTACTTTGTGTTTACGCTGAACCGCAAAGCCCTTATAGCTAATGCCAATAAAGCGAATCTGAAGCTCATGGTGAGGGCCATCATCGACAATGCCCATGGCGTTCCTGTCATTGCTCCGCTGCGTAGTTTAGCAGCTGAGGCTGTAGCGTCATTGCTCAGTGAAGACGACAAGAAGGCTTTCCATATCGTCGCCCCGTTGCCTTATCTCGCCTTTGCCTGGCTCACGGAGCATGCCAAGGCGATCATCACCGACTCGGGAAACGTAGCCGAAGAAGCCACGTTCAACCATGTGCCGTGCATCACCCTCAACTCTTATACCGAAAATATTGAGACCGTTAAGATCGGAACCAATGTTCTCGTAGGTGAAGACGCACAGATCCTTGGTAAGACAGTGGCTGAGGCCGCTGCCAGAAAATGGAAGGAAGGCGCGCTGCCTGACAGATGGGACGGGCGCAGTGCCGACCGCATGCTGAGAATATTGGAAGGGGAAAAAGCGTAAGTGCGGAAGTTTATCAGAAGTCCGGAAGTCCAGAAGTTTATCAGAAGTCCGGACTTCTAAACTTAAAAACTTCTAAACTTAAAAACTTCTAAACTCACAAACTTCTAAACTCACAAGCTCAAAACTCACGATATCTCCCCGGCAATCGACTGGTTCATCAGCCCGCGAATGATGTTGGCATCCGAATACATTCCTTGCAGGAACATGAGTTTGGTAATAGCAGCCTCCACGGTTCCGTCATGCCCCGATACGACACCGATGTCCATGAGCTGATAACCCGTATCGTAGCGGTTCATCACCACATTGCCTGCCACGCACTGACTGATGTTCACAATGGTAACACCCCGTTGCGCTGCTTCCCTGAGCAAGGGCATGAGCCAATGGATATGGGGTGCATTTCCGCTTCCGAAGGTTCGCATAACGATACCCCGCAACGTTGTGGAATCGAGAATATTTCTGAATATCCGCTCTTGGATGCCGGGAAAGATACTGAACACCAATACATTCTCATCCATCGCGTAATGTGGTATCATGCGTTTGGAGAAGTCGGGCTTGAGAATATGATGTTCAGCAAACGTGAAGTTGACACCGGCCTCACACAGATGCGGATAATTGAAACTGTCGAAAGCATAAAAGCCTTCTGCGTTGATCTTCGTCGAGCGGTTGCCGCGCAGAAGCCGCCCACTGAAATAGATACAGACCTCGGGCACCCGCGCATGTCCTTCCTCGTCCTTCATGGCCGCAAGCTCAATGCTCGTGATAAGGTTCTCCTTTCCGTCTGTACGGAGCTGACCAATAGGGAGTTGTGAGCCTGTCAGAATAACGGGCTTAGTGAGATTCTCCAACATAAACGACAGGGCGGAGGCAGTGTAAGCCATCGTGTCCGTGCCATGGAGAATCACGAAACCATCGTATTGCGTATAATTCCTTGCGATAATCCTTACGAGCTGAGCCCAGTTTTTCGGCATCATGTCGCTGGAATCTATAGGCGGCGTGAACTGATAGACATTTACATCTACATTTTTACGGATGAGATTAAACTCAGGCATAGAGTTCTCAAGATGATTGAAATCGAGTGGTTCCAACGCACCCGTCCTTGGATTCTGGCCCATCCCTATGGTTCCGCCTGTGTATATCAACAATACTTTGTTCATAACCAAATACTTATCCTTTATTGTCGACATCCGCTTGATGGAGATACTGATGCTGATTGACTCGTCTGAACTGCTCAGCTACCTTCAAGAGCTCTTCCAATTTCTTCATCCGACTCTCACTGAGAAGCCCTTTGTTCCTCACCTTGCGATTATATTTAAGCCAGTTAACCAGCTTTCTGTCTTCCGGATGATATTTCGATGGCCTGTGCTTATTCTTTTTCATATAAGCCATATATGCTTCCCATGTCTTCAGCCAATGTTCGTCTTTCATCATGTATTTCTCCAAATTTAGTTTTATCTAAAATAGTAACTGTCTGTATTCCTATTTGCAAAATTACATATTTTTCTTTATCAACTATTATTTTTCCACTTTTTCTTTATTCTCTGCCACAATTACTACAATAAATTTTGCGTATTCCTTTATACTTTGAAAAATAAGTCTTAACTTTGCACAAGCAAAGCATTCGATAAAATCATAAGATGAAGAAAATCCTTTTTTCAGTAGTAGCGGTTGCCATTCTCTTCTTTATGGAGGGCTGCCAGAGCATGCGTAATTTCACTTATTTCCAAAACATCGATTCTCTGAATTTAGCTCCTTCCAAAGGCCTTCCAGAGACGAAGATCATGCCTAATGATGAGCTGACGATCATCGTAAAGACCTCCAATCCGGAAGCCTCGGAGCCTTTCAATCTCTTTACGAGCGGACAGACGTTCAACACCAATGGCAACAACATCACAGGCTATCTCGTAGACAACGACGGAACGATCAACTTCCCTGTGATCGGCCGAATCCATGTGGCTGGAATGACGAGACCGCAGGTGGAGGACACCATTGCCGTGATGCTGAAGCCTTATCTCTCAGCCAAAGAAAGACCAGTGGTCATGTGCCGGCTGAAAAGTTTCCATGTCACGATGATCGGTGAGTTAGGCTCAAAGGTGCTCGATGTGCCCAATGAGAAGCTCAACATCGTGGAGGCCATCGCGCAGTCGGGAGACCTCTCGATGTATGGCAAGCGCACGAACATTCTGCTTGTCCGCGAAGATTCTACCGGACAGAAGCATATCCATCGCTACGACATGACAAAGGGACAGATTTTCAACGATCCTTACTATTACCTCAAGCAAAATGATATTGTCTATGTTCAGCCGACCAAGCAGAAGACCGTGCAGTCGTCTACCGGCCAGTGGACAACTTTGTGGATTACTGTCTTAGGATGGGCTACAACAGTAGCATCTTTGGTATTGACGATTCTCAAATAAGATTTCCTGACGGGATCAAATAATAAAAAGAGGGATTAAAACACAATGGAACACAATATCCATGAAGACTGCGGCGTTGCTCTGATACGCCTTTTGAAGCCACTGAGCTATTACCAAAAAAAATATGGCAGCTGGAAGTGGGGCTTGGGCAAGCTCTATCTGATGATGGAAAAGCAGCACAACCGCGGTCAGGAAGGTGCCGGAATAGCCTCTGTCAAGCTCAACACCAACCCCGGACACGAATACATGTTCAGGGAGCGGGCCGAGGGAGCCAATGCCATCACCGAGATCTTCGGCGCGGCGAACCGTCAGATCAGGCAGGTGATGAAAGAAGAGGAAGTGGACACCGAGGCTTACGATGAGCTGCCGTTTGCCGGGGAGCTTTATATGGGTCATCTGCGCTACTCCACAACCGGCAAGAGCGGTGTGAAGTATGTGCACCCGTTCCTTCGCCGTAACAACTGGAAAGCAAAGAACCTCTGCATCTGCGGCAACTTCAACATGACCAATGTCGAGGAAGTCTTCAAGGACCTCACCAAGCAGGGACAGTGTCCGCGCATCTACAGTGACACCTACATCACCCTGGAGCTCATGGGCCACCGCCTCGACCGAGAGGTGGAGCGCAACTTCATCAATGCCAAGCAGCGCGGACTGACAGACACGGACATTACGCGTTTCATCGATCAGCACGTGCGTATGGAGAATGTTCTGAAGACCACGATGAACCATTTTGACGGAGGTTACGTCATGTGTGGCATCACCGGTAGTGGCGAGATGTTTGCTATGAGAGATCCTCATGGCATTCGTCCCGCTTTTTGGTATAAGAACGACGAGGTGGTAGTGCTTGCCTCGGAGCGCCCTGTGCTCCAGACCACGTTCGACCTCGAATATGACGATATCCACGAGCTCACGCCCGGTGCCGCCCTCCTCGTAAGAGCCAACGGCGAGTCACTCGAAAAACAAATCCTTCCTGAGGAGGAGGACTATAAATGCTCCTTTGAGCATATCTATTTCTCACGCGGCTCCGACAAGGATATCTACCGCGAGCGCAAGCAGCTCGGCGAGCAGCTCACCCCGCAGGTGCTCGATGCTGTCGGAGGAGACACGGCGCACACCGTCATCTCCTTCATCCCCAACACCGCAGAGGTGGCTTACTACGGCTTGATAGAAGGATTCAAGAGCTATCAGCGCGAACAGGATATCAATGCGATTCTGACACTCGGTCATCAGCCGAACTATGACGAGCTGAAGACCATCCTCAGCCGTGACGTACGCTCCGAGAAAGTGGCATGGAAAGATATTAAGCTCCGCACATTCATCACTGAGGGTACTGCACGCGACGACCTCGCGGCACACGTCTATGATGTCACCTACGGATCGATAGAACCTTATAAAGACAACCTCGTCATTATCGACGACAGCATCGTGCGTGGAACGACCCTGAGAAAGAGTATCCTCCATATTCTTGACCGGCTCCATCCGAAGAAGATCGTCATCGTCAGTTCGGCGCCCCAGATCCGTTATCCCGACTATTATGGCATCGACATGCCGAGCCTGGAAGAGTTCTGCGTTTTCCGCGCTACGATAGCGCTCATCCACGACCGTGGCATGGAGCAACTCATCCACGACACCTACAAAGCATGCAAGGACGAGCTCAAGAAGCCGCTCAAAGAGATGCACAACCGCGTGCGCGACATCTACAAGCCGTTCACGGTGGAGGAGATCAACCGTAAGATCGTAGAGATGCTCAAGCCGGACGACATGAAGACGCCCGTAGACATCGTCTATCAGTCGCTCGACGGTCTCCACCGTGCTATCCCCGAGAACCGTGGCGACTGGTACTTTTCCGGTCACTACCCCACGCCCGGAGGAAAAAGAATGTGTATTCAGGCGTTCATCAACTATTACGTGAGCGTCTACGGGAAAACAAACCTTGGCATCTAATCAACAAGAATGTCATTCAATAAAGCCTTCTAAAACAACATCAGATGAAGAATGTTACCTTGATATTATCCGACGGCACAAAGTTTCATGGCCAATCCTTTGGTTATGATGCTCCGGTAGCCGGCGAGGTTGTTTTCAACACGGCCATGATGGGCTACCCGGAATCGCTGACCGACCCTTCCTATGCCGGGCAAATCCTCACGTTCACCTATCCGCTTATCGGCAACTACGGTGTGCCTCCTTTCACGTTTGAGAAGAATGGGCTGCCTACGTTCATGGAGAGTGACAAGATTTATGTAGCCGCCATGATCTGTGCCGACTACAGCGAGCAGTTCAGCCACTGGAACGGTGTGGAGACACTGGCTTCCTGGCTCAAGCGCGAGCATATCCCAGGTATCACGGGCATCGACACGCGCCAGCTGACAAAGGTGCTGCGTGAGCATGGTGTCATGATGGGATCCATCGTGTTTGACGATGAGCCTGAGAACATCCCCCATGCTGACTACTCCGGTGTCAACTTTGTAGACAAGGTGTCGTGCAAGGACATCATCCGCTATAATGAGGGTGCAGGGAAGAAAGTGGTGCTCGTCGACTGCGGTGTCAAGGCAAACATCATCCGCTGTCTCATCAACCGCGGTGTGGAGGTCATCCGAGTGCCTTGGAACTACGACTATACGGACATGGACTTTGACGGTCTGTTCCTCGCCAACGGTCCCGGTGATCCGGACACTTGCCAGGCTGCCGTGGATATTCTCAAGAAACAGCTGAGCGCCAGCCGCAAGCCTGTCTGTGGCATCTGCATGGGTAACCAATTGCTCGGTAAAGCGGCAGGAGCAACCATCTACAAGCTCAAATATGGTCACCGCTCACACAACCAGCCCGTGCGCTTAGTGGGAACCAATCACTGCTATATCACTTCCCAGAACCACGGCTATGCCGTAGACGCTTCGACGCTCGGCTCCGAATGGGAAGAGCTCTTCGTCAATATGAACGATGGCTCCAACGAGGGTATCCGTCATAAGACCAATCCCTGGTTCTCCTCACAGTTCCATCCAGAGGCTTGCTCCGGTCCTGTGGACACTGAATTTATGTTCGACAAGTTTATTGAAACATTGAAGTAATGAAAAACAACGATATAAAGAAGGTTCTTCTTCTCGGCTCCGGTGCCTTGAAGATTGGTGAGGCAGGTGAGTTCGATTACTCTGGTTCTCAAGCACTGAAGGCACTGCGCGAGGAAGGCATTGAAACCGTACTTATCAATCCCAACATTGCTACGGTGCAGACTTCCGAGGGCGTGGCTGACCAGATCTATTTCCTCCCGGTGCAGCCTTACTTCGTGGAGCGTGTCATCGCCAAGGAACACCCCGACGGCATCCTCCTTTCTTTCGGTGGCCAGACAGCACTCAACTGCGGTGTGAAGCTTGAAGAGAGCGGTGTCTTAGAGAAATACAACGTCAAGGTACTCGGCACGCCGGTCCGCGCCATCATGGACACCGAAGACCGCGAGCGCTTCGTGGAGAAGCTCGATGAGATTGATGTCAAGACCATCAAGAGTGAGGCCTGTGAGAATATGGATCAGGCGCTCAAAGCTGCCCACGACCTGGGCTACCCCGTCATCATCCGCGCTGCTTATGCGCTCGGAGGACTGGGATCGGGCTTCGCCGACAACGACAACGAGCTTCGTAAGATCTGTGAGAAAGCCTTCTCCTTCTCTCCACAGGTGCTCGTGGAGAAGAGTTTGAAAGGATGGAAAGAGATTGAGTATGAGGTCGTCCGCGATGGCTACGACAACTGCATCACGGTCTGTAACATGGAGAACTTCGACCCCCTCGGCATCCATACGGGTGAGAGTATCGTCATCGCTCCTTCGCAGACACTCACCAACTCGGAATACCATAAGCTGCGCGCGCTGTCTATCAAGATTGTGCGACACATCGGGATCGTGGGCGAATGCAACGTGCAGTATGCTTTCGACCCTAACTCGGAGGACTACCGCGTCATCGAGGTCAACGCCCGTCTGTCACGCTCCTCTGCTCTCGCTTCGAAAGCTACAGGATACCCCCTCGCCTTCGTGGCTGCCAAGCTCGGACTGGGCTACGGCCTCTTCGAACTGAAGAACTCGGTCACGAAGACTACCTCGGCGTTCTTCGAGCCGGCGCTCGACTATGTCGTCTGTAAGATTCCGCGCTGGGACCTCAGCAAGTTCCGGGGCGTGGACAAGGAGCTCGGCTCCAGCATGAAGTCGGTCGGTGAGGTGATGGCTATCGGACGCAACTTCGAGGAAGCTATCCAGAAGGGGCTCCGTATGATCGGCCAGGGCATGCACGGGTTTGTAGAAAACAAGGAACTCGAGATCCCTGACATCGACAAGTCGCTCACGGAGCCTACCGACAAGCGTGTCTTCGTCATCTCTAAAGCCATGCACAAAGGCTATACTGTGGATGAGATTCACAATCTGACGAAGATCGACCGATGGTTCCTCTATAAGCTCAAGCATATCATTGATATCGATGAGCGGCTGAAGAAATGCAACATCAACACGCTCGACAAGGAGCTGCTCCGCGAAGCAAAAGTCTATGGCTTCACCGACTTCCAGATTGCCCGCGCCGTGGGGCTGGAGAAAGAGATCGGCAACATGCACAAGGCGCTGCTCGTCGTGCGCAGCCTCCGCAAAAACTATGGCATCCTGCCTGTCGTGAAGCAGATCGACACTTTAGCTGCTGAGTATCCCGCGCAGACCAACTACCTCTACATGACCTATGCCGGCGTGAAGAGCGACATCGACTTCTCCAACGATCACCGGTCTGTCATCGTGCTCGGCTCGGGCGCATACCGCATCGGCTCCTCCGTAGAGTTCGACTGGTGCGGCGTGCAGGCACTGCATACCATCCGCAAGCAGGGGTACCGCTCCATCATGATCAACTATAACCCCGAGACGGTCTCCACCGACTATGATATGTGCGACCGCCTCTACTTCGATGAGCTCACTTTCGAGCGTGTCATGGATATCATCGACCTCGAGCAGCCTTACGGAGTCATCGTCTCTACAGGCGGACAGATTCCGAACAATCTCGCCATGTACTTCGATGAGCAGAACGTCACTATCTTGGGCACACAGGCTAAGGATATCGACCGCGCCGAGGACCGTGCCAAGTTCTCCTCGATGCTCAACGAGCTCGGCATCAACCAGCCGGAATGGAGCGCCCTGAAGAGTATGGACGATATCGACAAGTTTGTTAAGCGTGTCGGCTTCCCCGTGCTCGTCCGTCCGTCTTACGTCCTCTCGGGTGCAGCCATGAACGTTTGTTCCAACGATGATGAGCTTCACCGCTTCCTCCAGCTCGCTGCCAACGTAAGCGAGGATCATCCTGTCGTCGTGTCAAAGTTTATTGAGCACGCCAAGGAGATCGACTTCGATGCCGTGGCCCGCAATGGTGAGGTTATGGCATACGCTATCTCCGAGCATATAGAGTTTGCCGGTGTTCACTCCGGTGACGCTACCCTTCAGCTGCCGCCGCAGAAACTGTATGTGGAGACGGTGCGCCGTATCAAGCGCGTGAGCCGTAAGATCGCTGCTGCCCTGCATATCAACGGTCCGTTCAATATTCAGTATATGGCACGTGAGAACGACATCCTCGTCATCGAGTGTAACCTCCGCAGTTCACGTTCGTTCCCGTTCGTAAGCAAGGTGCTGAAGCTCAACTTCATCGAGCTCGCTACAAAGATCATGCTCGGCGTGCCGGTGGAGAGACCAGCCAAGAGCCTCTTCGACCTCGACTATGTCGGCATCAAAGCCTCGCAGTTCTCCTTCAACCGCTTACAGAAAGCTGACCCGGTGCTCGGTGTGGACATGAGCTCTACGGGTGAGGTCGGCTGTCTCGGCGACGACACCAACCAGGCACTGTTGAAGGCTGAGCTCGCTGTCGGACAGCGCATTCCGAAGCACACGGTACTGCTCTCTACCGGTGGAGCGAAGCAGAAAGCAGACATGCTCGATGCTGCCAAACGCCTCGTGGAGCACGGCTATGAGCTCTTCGCTACACCTGGTACCTCCCGGTATCTCACCGACAACGGTGTGGAGAACACGCTGGTCTACTGGCCCTCGGAGCAAGACAAGAAGCCACAGGCGCTCGAACTGCTTCACGAGAAGAAGATTGACATGGTGGTGAACATTCCGAAGGATCTCACGGCAGGGGAACTGACCAACGGTTATAAGATCCGCCGTGCTGCCATCGACCTGAACGTACCACTTATCACGAACAGTCGGTTGGCTTCCGCCTTCATCAATGCCTTTACCACGCTCAAACTCGACGACATCGATATCAAGGCCTGGGGTGAATACTAATTTTCATATAAGCCCTCTTCTCCCCTTATCTTAGGAGCCTGCGAATTCCTTTCGACATGCATCCACGTGAGTCCTCTCAGGACATCAGCGGTTTTAACGATTTACCCCGGATCGCTTACTTTTGTGAGGTTTCTTCCTCTCAAAAGTTCGACGATTCGGGGTTATTCATAGTGTGTCCTCTTCGGGGACATGAAACACTTAATGCCAATGCGCCTCATACGTGACACGATTGCGCCTCATATATGACACGATCGCGCCTCGTATGTGTTACGAAGTCGCTTCGTTTTTTATTCGTATCTGATAGCCTCGATAGGATCCAGCATTGCGGCTTTCTTGGCCGGGTACCAGCCAAAGAACACGCCGGTGAAGGTACAGACAGCGAAGGACATGAGGATGGTCCAAGGCTCGATATAGATAGGCCAGCCGGCAATGAGCTTGACGGCATAGCTGGCACCTACGCCGAGGATGATTCCGATAACGCCTCCGGTGACCGACATCATGATGGCTTCGATGAGAAACTGGTTGAGGATATCTACCCCACGGGCACCGACACTCATACGCAGACCGATCTCCCGGGTGCGCTCCGTGACACTGACATACATGATGTTCATGATACCGATACCACCGACGACGAGTGAGATCCCTGCCACACAGCCTAACAGAATTGTGAGCATGCTGGTGGTGGAGTTCATCATCGTGGAGAGCTCTTCCTGAGAACGGATATTGAAGTCGTCCTCATCCGCTTCCTGTGTGTCGGTAGCGTCTTTCAGTTTATGAGTACGACGGAGGATCGATGTCATCTCGTCTACGGCCTGGTCCGTCACTCCCTCCGTGATGGCCGAGGCCTGGATCTCCGACAGATAAGTCTGCGAGAGGATACGTTTCATGACGGAGGTGTAAGGAGCCAGAACAAGATCGTCCTGATCCATACCCATGGAGTTGTAACCTTTCTTCTTCAGCACGCCCACGACACGGAAAGGGGTGGAGTTGAATCGCACCACCTTGCCGACGGGATCGCCGCCGTTGGGGAAGAGGTAGTCGGCGACGGTCTGTCCGAGGATACAGACCTTGGCATTGGATTTGATATCCTCGTCGGTAAAGCAGTCGCCGTCGGCTACCGTGAGCTGGCGTATCGTGAGGTAGTCACGATTGACACCGTAGAGCGTCGACTGTGTGTTGTTGTTCCCGTAGATGAATTGTCCGGAGCTGCTCACAACGGGTGAGATAGCTTTTATATAGTCGCATTCATTCTTCAGCGTCTCATAGTCGGTGAGCTTGAGGGTCTCCATCGAAGAAGCGTCCTGGCGAACCCCACCTTTCATGTCCTGCCCCGGATGGATCATGATCATGTTGGATCCCATCTCTGCGATGTTCGCCTGGATACTCCGTTTGGAGCCCTGTCCGATGGCAAGCATCGTGATGACGGAGGCCACACCGATGATGATACCCAAGGCTGTGAGAAACGACCGCATCTTGTTGGCTCCGATGGCCCGGAGTGCTATCTTGAATAAGTTCGTGTAATTCATGGCTTATTTTGTTCTTCTTCCTACTCATCCGTGTTAGCGGGTAGCTCGGCGAGGGCTTTTGCCGCATCCTTGATGTTGTTGTTATATTCATCACTGATGACCTTTCCGTCCCGAATCTCGATGTTGTGCGAGGAATAGTTGGCGATGTCGGGGTTATGGGTGACGAAGATGATCGTGTGGCCCTCGGCATACAGTTTCTGGAAGAGCACGAGGATCTGAAAACTCGTGCGCGTGTCGAGATTACCCGTGGCCTCGTCGGCGAGGATGACGGCGGGATCGTTGACCAGGGCGCGGGCGATGGCCACGCGCTGCATCTGACCACCCGACATCTGGTTCGATTTGTGATAGAGGCGGTCGCCAAGTCCCACGGCTTGGAGCGCATCAATGGCCCGCTGGTGACGCTCCTTGGCCGACACATCGGGGTTGTACATCAACGGTAGCTCCACATTCTCTACGGCGGTCGTCTTCGGAAGGAGGTTGTAGTTCTGGAAGATGAATCCGATCTTGCGGTTGCGCAGTATGGCACGTTGAGAACGGGACATCTCCCGCACGGGTACCCCGTCGAGAATATACTCACCGCTCGTGGGCGTATCGAGGCATCCGAGCTGGTTGAGGAGCGTCGACTTACCCGATCCAGACTTTCCCATGATGGTCACGAACTCTCCTTCGTAGATCTTGAAGGAGACGCCGCGTAAGGCATGCACCGTCTCGTCGCCCACCAGGAAGTCGCGCTTGATATCCTGTAGTTCGATGACGACTTTCTTGTCCTTATCCATAGTTGTAGTCTCCTTTGTGTTACTTCTTTTTGTTTCCCATCGGACCGGGAGCGAACGGGCTCCGCGAGTTGTCGGAAGAGTTGGTGTCATCCGTGTCGTCCGTGGTCTGTGTCGCGGCATATCCCGTGATCACCTTCTGTCCTTTCTTTATGCCGCTGAGGATCTGTGTATGCGTGCCGTCGGTAGCGCCCACCGTCACTCTGTGAGCCACGAGGGTGTTGCCTTCCAAGGTCCATACTTTGTTCTTGGCGTTGGCGATGTCTTTAATCTTTCTTCCTCCGACAGCGTCTTTCTCCGGAGTGAACCGCAGAGCCTTGGAGGGGACGCTCAGCACACCTTTCGTCTCCTGGGTGTAGATCGTGACGTTGGCGGTGAGACCCGGCTTGAGTTTCAGATCCTGGTTGGGAGCGCTGATGACAACCTCGTAGGTCACGACATTGTTGGTTGTGGTCGCCTCCTGGCGCACCTGTGTGACAGCGCCCTCAAAGGTGTCATCGGGATAAGCATCCACGGTGAAGGTCACACGCTGTCCCACTTTCACACCGCCGATATCCGCCTCGTCGACATCGGCAATGACGCGCATGTCCTTCAGGTCTTTGGCAATGGTGAAGAGGGTAGGGGTAGAATAGCTTGCCGCCACGGTCTGACCCTCCTCCACACTCTTGGAGATGACCACACCGTCGATCGGTGAGGTGATGACCGCATAACTGAGGTTGGTCTGAGCGCGGTTGACCTCTTCTCTGGCCGAGGCCACGGCGTCACGGCGCTCTGCTACGGTGGCGGCTGCTGTCTGCCAGCTCAGGCGGGCCTGCTCATAGTCGTTGGCAGCGATGAGTCCTTTGTTATAGAGCGTGCGATAGCGCTGGTAGTTGGCTTTCTGATAAGCGAGGTCGCTCATGGCACTTGTCAGGTTAGCCTGAGCCTGCGAGAGGGCAGCCTTCGACGAGTTGAGCTGGCTCAGCAGATTCTGCTTGTCGAGCTCTGCGATGACCTGCCCTTTCTTCACGACACTGTTGTAGTCGACATACAACTTGTCAATGATACCTGATACCTGGGTACCGACGGTGACGGTCTTCACAGCCTCGATGCTGCCCGTAGCCGTGACACTGTTCTCAATGTTTGCCGGTGCCACAGCTTCTGTGGTAAAGTTCACGGTGTCGTCTTTCTTTCCGCGTGAAAGCAACCAGGCAATAACAGCGATTGCGACAACCACTCCGACGATGGCCCAGACGCCGCTGATCTTTTTCTTCTTCATATTGTTTCGTTGTTTTTATATTCTCTGTATTATATAGGAGGTACGGCATCGTCGCCGCACAATTGTTGCACGGCGAGACACCGTGCCTCCTATGTCATTTTTTCAGTGTGCCGTCCTTGTAGAAGTTGAGCAGGTCGATGTTGAGGATGGCGAGATATTTGGCTTGCAGCTCACTCTGCTTGGCTTTGAGCAGCTGATCCTTGCCGTTAAGAAGTTCTATGACGTTCTTGAGGTTTTGTTTGAACTGCTCCTGCAGAAGGTCATAGCTTTCCTGGGCACTTTCTGTCGAGACCTTGGCACTCTTGTATTGCGCCTGATTGTTATACGCTTGAAGCCAATAGTTCTCTATGGTGCTGTAGAGCTGCGTCTGCTTGTCTCTCAGATCGAGCTGATAATTCTGTTTGGAAAGGATGGCTTTGTTGATTGCCGTCTTTGTCTGACGGTTATCGAAGATAGGAACGCTCACGGTGAATCCTACCCCGCCGATGAGGTTGTTCTTCAGCTGCAGCGCCCAGGCATTGCTGTTCATCGACGTGGTGTTGGTGGTGATGCTTGCATTCAGACCGATGGTTGGCATGCGCTGTCCCTTGGCTATCTTGAGCAGCACGTCACTGCTCTGGATACCCAACATCGCGTTCTTTATCTCTGGGCGGTACTGCAGGGCCGAGTCGTAAACGGTAGTCACAGAAGGGATCGTAGCTGTAGCCATGGCGTCTGTCGGCTCCTCGGCTGTCACGTCAAACTCCTCCTGGTCCGTGATTTGGAGGAGTTGTTTCAACTGTCGTTTATATTCTGCCAGCGAACTTTGTGCTGACACGACACTGTATTCGTCCTGCGCCCGCTGTGCAGTGAGCTGGGCGAGCTCGGCCTTGCTCATGGAGCCGACTTTGACAAATTCTTTCCCGCGCTCTTCCGTCTTCTTCGAGGTAGCGAGCGTCTCTTCGTTGACCTTCACGGCTTCTTTTGAATAGAGGATCTGCACGAAGAGTTGTGCTATCTGTTCCTGGAGCGTGTTGGCAGTCTGAGCAGAATCAAGGGCAGCCTGCTCTACGGTGAGCTTGTTCAGGGCTATCTTGTTGCGGTTCTGGTTACCGTTCCACACCGTCCAGTTGGCGTTGATGCCGTAGGACCCGTTGTAGTAGGTCTTGTCCACTTGGGTCTGAACCCTGGAGCCTTGCACGGTGTAGGATCCTTGCTCGGGCCAGGGGTTGTAAGCCACGCTTTGGGAGGTGGAGGCTGAGAGGGTGGGGAGCAGAGCCGCCTGACTTAGCTTGACATCTTCAACAGCAGAGAGTTTCGTAATACGGTTCTTCTGAATCGTGATGTTGTTGGCCAGCGCATAATCGATACATTCCTGCAAGGTCCACTGCCGGGCGGAAACCTGTAAGGAGAACAGCGCGAAGCCCGCCACAAGGAGTGTGGCAGATGCTTTGTTCATCATAAACACTAAATAATTTGTCTTCTCTTATATTCGTATAGTGTTTGGATGAATCAGTAACCAAAAGGTTTATTGGAACGTTTGATTATTAACAATAGTTGGCAGCTTGTTAGTGATTCGTAACTTTTGAGCAGGTTGTTTCGACCGCATCCGAACGCGAAATAAATGTTTTGCGGGTGCGGACGACAACATGGACCGCACCCTGCAATAGAACAATATATTGGAGACCTGACAATTTACTCGAAGAGGATCCTTGTTTATTTCTCAAACCACTCAGCAATTTCGTCTTCCGACAATCCCTGCTGTCGCAACTTCTCTCGTATACGATCCAATTGCTGATCTTTCTGCGAGAGTTGCTGATCTTTCTGCGAGAGTTGCTGATCTTTCTGCGAGAGTTGCTGGTCTTTCTGCGAGAGTTGCTGATCTTTCTGCGAGAGTTGCTGGTCTTTCTGCGAGAGTTGCTGATTCTGCTGTGATATTTGCTGATCTTTCTCCTTGATCATCTTGTCGCGGCTCATGATGGCCGTATCGCGGTCCTCTATCGCCTGAAAATACTCATCCTCCACATTCATGTCCTGGCGGAGCTGGGCATCTCCTGAGGCCATAATCAGTCTATGAAGGATGTATTGCATGTCGGCATCGTCCTGATAGTTGGCCTCGTCCAGTTCTACAAGCTGCCGGTTGTCCTTCTCTTTGTTGGTCTGGTCAAACACGCTGAGCACTTTGTACAGTCTGTTGTTGATCTGTCCGTGCAGGAGTGGTATCTGTACGATGATGCTGTCATGGACGAGACTGTCGACAAAGGGGTCGGGAAGCCCTTGGGTTACCTCGTGACCGTCGTAATCATAAGACTTATGGTTGACATAAAGCACGGGCACGTTTATATTTCCGACCCTGTGCCCGAGGATGTATACAGCCACCATCGGAATGCCGTAGGGCGGGCGCATCTCCTCGTGAACCATGTTCTCGGGGTTGGCGTACTGCGCGCCGAGATACTGTCGGAAGCGTAGGGTCTCTGTCTCCAGCCATGTCTTTTGCAGTTCGATGAGAATCAGGCGAAGCGACCCGTCGGCCTCGCGGATACGCGCCCCGAAGTCGATGCGGAACATGGAGATGTTGTCCCGAAAGCCATTGGTGTACTCGTTACGGCGTATCTGCACTTCCACGACCTCTTTCTTCAGCAATGCGGAGAGAATGGTGCGGGCGATGCGCTCGTCTTCCATCAGATATTTGAAGACGGAGTCATAGATGGGGTTTGCTACATGAATGATCATAATACGGCACGGTTTATGTTCAACGATTATTCTTCATTGTACAAGATAGTAAAACAGTTCTCGGTCAATACTATCAAGGTATATAGCAGGCCGGGGCGGGTTACTCCTCGAAATGTCTTAGGCGGGCAATGTATTTCCCAAGAATGTCAAACTCGATGTTGACCTTCGAGCCGATCGTGATGTCGTGGAAATTGGTATGTTCCCGTGTATAGGGAATGATGGCAACCGTGAAAGTGTCGTCGGTAGGAGCGATAACGGTGAGCGACACGCCATTGACCGTCACCGAGCCTTTGTCGACACAGAAATAGCCACGTCGCGCCATCTCTTGGTCAGCACGGTAGCGGAACGTGAAATAGGTACTTCCATCAGCATCTTTCATTTCCACGCACTCGGCTGTCTCATCGACGTGTCCCTGTACGATATGTCCGTCGAGGCGTCCGTTCATCAGCATGGAGCGCTCCACGTTGACCTTGTCTCCCACCTTGAGCAAACCGAGGTTGGAGCGGTCGAGCGTCTCTTTCATGGCTGTGACCGTATAGCGGTCGCCGTCGATGTTGACCACCGTGAGGCACACACCGTTGTGGCTGATGCTCTGGTCGATCTTCAGTTCATTGGTAAACGGACAAGTAAGCGTAAAGTCCACATTCTCACCATATCTCTTGATGGCAACGATGGTTGCCATGCTTTCTACGATTCCACTAAACATAAGTCAGTCTTGAAAAAAATAATAGAAAAAGAAGGGGTTGCCCTGAGGATGTGATGAAAACTCCAGCTTAAAAAGTTGTGGGCTCTCTCCGTCTTTGTAATCCACCGGCCTTACGGCTTAGCCTACACTTGTAGACTGTTGTGGCCCGCCATTGGCAAGAGAAGCGACCCGGTTTTCAACATAATTTGATGAGTATCCCGATCGAATCAGGACAACCCCCATTGTTTTCTCCTTTCGTCTTTATTACGTTTGCAAAAATACGATGTTTCGTTGATACTACAAAATATTTTCACATATTTTTGTCGGAACATTTTTTGTCAGAACAATTTTTTGTCGGAACAACTTTTATATGAACAAGCTGCCTATCTGGAACACGGCTGCCGACACGAGCCAAGCCAGGCAGGTGGTGTAGCCTGCTGCGAAGAGTGCCCATTTCCACGATCCTGTCTCACCCTTGATCGCTGCGATAGTGGCGATGCAGGGGAAGTAGAGCAGTACGAAGAGCAGGTAGCAGTAGGCGGTGAGATCCGCCGTGTGCTCAATCTCACTCACGGGCTTGTTGTGCAGTTCGGCAATGTCTTTACACATATCTTTATGGATGCGCTCATATTTGCCGCCCTCGTCGTTGTAGCCGGTGTCGTCGCCGAAACTGTCGTCACCCGAATAGAGAATACCCATGGTGGAGGCGACGATCTCCTTGGCTCCTACGCCGGCGATCAGTCCCACATTGAGTTTCCACGTGAATCCCTGCGGACGGAAGACGGGTTCCACCGTCTTACCCACGGTAGCGAGGTAGCTCTGCTGCTGTTGCTCCTGCTGGTCCATGCCCTGCGGATGGGGGAAGTAGCTCAGCGCCCAAACGATGATGGAAGCCACGAGGATAATGCCGCCCATCTTCTTCAGATACATCTTGCCTTTCTCCCAGGTGTGGCGGCCGAGCGCCTTAGCCGTGGGGAAGCGGTAAGGCGGAAGCTCCATCACGAAGGGGGTGTCCTCTCCTTTGAACAGCGTCTTGGAGAAGAGACGGCTGATGATGACGGCAAGGAACATACCGATGAAATAGAGCGACATCATGATGAACGGCGCCGCGCTGCGGGAGAAGAACGTCGCGATTATCATAATATAGATAGGTATGCGCGCCTCACAACTCATGAGCGGGATGATGAGCATCGTCACGATACGCGAGCGTTTGCTCTCTATGGTCCGGGTCGACATCACGGCCGGTACGTTGCAGCCGAAGCCCATGATCAGAGGGATGAACGACTTTCCGTGCAATCCCATCATGTGCATGATCTTATCCATGATAAACGCCGCGCGCGCCATGTAGCCGGAATCTTCCATGAAAGAGATGAAGAGATAGAGGATGAGGATCTGCGGAAGGAACGACGCCACACTGCCTACACCTCCGATGACACCGTCGATGAGCATCGCTTTCACCGGTCCGTCGGGGAGCGTCTTGCCGATAAGGTCGCCGAGCCATCCGAAGAACATGTCGAGCCAGTCCTGGGGATAAGCGCCCAGCCAGAAGGTAGCCATGAACATGACGGCAAGAACCAGGATAAAGATCGGGAAGCCGACGAAACGGTTGGTAAGGATCCTGTCGAGCACATGTGTTATCTGATAAGTATCCTCCTTGTCGCCTTCCTTGTATTCAGCTTCTTTCAAGGCACCGTGGATGAATCCGTATTTGGCATCCATGATGGCGGTCTCGGAGTCGACTTTCGTCTCTTCCATCACGCGCCTGGCAGCCTCGTCGCGATGTTTGAAGATCTCATCGGCATCGGGCAATTGGCTGATATATTTCTCCACTTCCTTGTCCCGTTCCAGGAGTTTGATGGCAAGGTAACGGGTGGAGAAGCGCTCGCGAAGATCGGGTTCTTTCTTCAAGTGTTCCTGAATCTCCTTGATGCCATGCTCCAGTTCGTGTCCGTGATTGATATGGATATGCCGGTAGTGTGTGTCGGCATCTTCGGTGCCTTCATAGATCTCTATGACCTTATCGTAAAGATCGTTCACACCCTTGCCCGTCTTGAAGACGGTGGGCACCATCGGCAGACCGAAGAGTTCCGAGAGCTTGTCAGTATCCACGTTGTCGCCGCGCTTCACCGTTTCGTCGAACATGTTGAGCGCTACGACTACACGGAGGTGCATGTCGATGAGCTGCGTGGTGAGGTAGAGGTTGCGTTCGAGGTTGCTCGTGTCGATGACATTGATCACCACATCCGGTGTCTTCTCTACGAGCTGCTTGCGCACGTAGAGCTCTTCGGGGGAATAGGCGGAGAGCGAGTAGGTGCCCGGGAGATCAACGAGGTTGAAGGTGTAGCCTTTGTACTGTGCGTGTCCTTCCTTGGCATCCACGGTCACGCCCGAATAGTTG
>Ga0256404_1000596_pt1 | contig 93777 bp, 77 predicted proteins | sample RumenRJG_01DNA_FD_185990 | JGI IMG/M metagenome (GOLD analysis project Ga0256404, IMG submission 185990) | Bovine rumen microbial communities from Lethbridge, Alberta, Canada - RJG_01 | ecosystem: Host-associated > Mammals > Digestive system > Stomach > Rumen | place: Canada: Alberta | collected... | reverse complement strand
TGGAATCTCAACCTGTTGCATTGAAAGGGTTACAGATTCCGAGAGGCTATTGATTTGAGTGGATTGGTTAGGTTGCAGATGTCGATTATTATGGCAGTGTATTCCCTGAGCCGGATATAGATTTGACAGAAAGGGTTTCTATTCATGGAAGAGAATAAAACGAACAAAACTGTAGAGATAATACTGTCCGCCGTGGCTGTGCTGCTGGGAGCGGCGATAGTGTTCTTCATCGTGAAGGGTAACATAGCGGCTGCAGGAGCGGCGGCCGGACTGGTGATCATTGATTCCTGCGCGCTGCTGGTCAAAACCCGCGGTGGCAGCGATATGGTTACGCTGTTCAAGAAGCGTGACCGCGAGGACTGGGAGCAGATCTGCAAAGCCCTTCAGGAGGCAGATATCAAGGGCGTCAGATCGGGCCATTATCTCCAGGAAACCGTTATGGGCGGCGGGTGCGGCGCTAAGCTCGATCCAAGAGACTTCGGGCCACAGGGTCGAATCGACCGCGAGATATACTGGGTCGAGGTCCCGGGCCGCATCGAGGCCGAAGCCAGAGAAGCTTTGAGACGCAGCGGACTGGTTCCTGAGGTCGAAGAGAATGTGCTGCTCGACGCCGCGCTGCGCAAGAAACAGATGGATACAACCCAATTCTGACAGCAGGGACAGGCAGTTTGCTAATTACAAAATAAGAAGCATTTGTTATAAAAAGTAGTGCAATTACGATTTATCAGTACTTGTGCTATTTTTTATTTGGGTATACAATCAATCTGTTTGTTTTTGCTTAAACAGACAAATGAAATTATAAGTTATTGTTAGGAGGTTTAAAAAATGCTTAGTTTTATCATTTGCTTTGTGATCCTGATTCTGGGATACCTCTTCTACGGTAAATTCGTAGACGGTATTTTTAATCCGGATGACAGGGAGACTCCTGCCGTAGCCATTAACGACGGTGTCGACTATGTCGTTATGCCGCAGTGGAAGCTGTTCCTCGTCCAGCTCCTTAACATCGCCGGACTCGGCCCTATCTTCGGTGCTCTGTCCGGAGCTATGTGGGGACCGGTTGTATTCCTCTGGATCACATTCGGAACAGTCTTTGCAGGAGCAGTTCACGACTACTTCGCAGGAATGCTTTCCGAGAGGAACAACGGTGCTTCTATCTCTGAGGTAACCGGTATCTATCTCGGACACACAATGAAGAATGTCATGAGAGTGTTCTCAGTAATTCTTCTGATCATGGTTGGTACAGTATTTGCTGTAGGACCTGCGGGACTTCTGGTCACACTCTTCAAGAACAGTGGAGTTGAGTCGGGCGTTGTTGTTCAGGCTACATTCTGGCTGGCAATCATCCTGATCTACTACTTCATCGCTACATTCATTTCTGTTGATAAGGTTATCGGTCGTGTTTATCCGATCTTCGGTATCTGCCTTATCGTAATGGCTATTGGCGTATGCGTCGGAACCATGACAAGCGGCACTCCTATTCCAGAGATCTGGAATAACCTCGGTAACGTTCATCCTAACGGAACCCGCATCTGGGCTTACATGTTCATCACAGTTGCTTGTGGCGCTATTTCCGGATTCCACGCTACACAGTCGCCTCTGATGGCTCGTTGCCTCAAGAGCGAGCGCCAGGGCCGTTTCGTATTCTACGGAGCTATGGTAGCTGAAGGTATGATCGCTCTGATCTGGGCTGCTGCAGGATGCACACTCCTCGGCGGAGCGCAGCTTGCTGAGCTCGGCGGCGGAAACGCAACCACAGTTTACACCATCTGCACAATGACAATGGGCAAGGTCGGTATCATCCTGGCTATGCTCGGCGTTATTGCTTGCCCGATCACTTCCGGAGACACAGCTTTCAGAAGTGCCAGACTTACCATTGCTGACTGGTTCAAGCTCGACATGGGTAACTGGAAGACAAGACTCTTCCTCTGCATCCCTGTACTCGGCATTGGCGCTGTCCTCGGATTCGGAAACACTCTCGGATTCATCGACTATCAGATCATCTGGCGTTACTTCAGCTGGTCCAACCAGACACTCGCTATGATCGTACTCTGGGCTGCTGCTATGTACCTTGCTCAGAATAAGAAGAACTACTGGATCGCAGCAGTTCCTGCTACATTCATGAGCGCTGTATCGGCTACATACTTCGTAATGGCACCGGAGTGCCTGGGACTCATCCCGGGACTGACAGACAATGCTGCTGTAGGTTATCCTGTAGGCATCGTTGTCGCTATCGCATTCCTTGCGCTCTTCCTTTCGAAGGTTAAGAAGGCTGCGTAATCGGATCAGATGATCCGCATAAGTTTAAGCGACTTATCCACAAGCTTTAAAGGGCAGGCCTTGACCTGCCCTTTGCTGCATGAGGAAATAATAGCCGGTCACAGGGCCGGCATCATGACAAAAGGCCGGCAAGATGTGCCGGTGATCGATGTACGGGGGTACTGATAATGCTCACAATTACCGTCCCGCTCGGAGATAATACACTTTCGGGCGAGGTTTTAAGCAAAGATAAGAAAAACTGTCTCAGGTCCGGACCGTGCGGGCTCGGCGATGAGGCTTTATATATAGGACGCAGGTTTATAAGCCGCCTGTACTATATCCGCTGGGATGAGGTCCGGCGCGTATATAAACGCATAGCGATGAGCCCGGGTGGATTCTCGGGGAGTGGGGCCTTTGGCACCATGGCGTATCTTGTCGTACAATGCGCGAACGGCAAGGAAAAGACCTGCTATTTTAAAATTGAAAAAGAACTGGATTCTCTTCTCAGCGAGATCGAGAGGCAGCATCCGGACATTCCGACCCACAGCGCGCAGGCCGAGCAGAGACTTGCTGCGGCGGCTAGAGAAGAGGTCGCGAAATATAAAAGCAAGCTCAGCAAGACGGCAGAGGAGACATGGGAAAGACTGAATGGCGCTGTCGAGCATCTGGAACTAAGGCCTGACATATACAGAAATCTTACAGCGGCAGCCAAGCAGAAGCGCATCGTAGACAATCTTTCACCATCCGTCCTCGTTGGCGGAACAGCAGTGTTTCTGGCGGGGCTGTGCGCGGTGGCTTACGGTCTGTACGGGCTGTCTGCGCATACTCCGAACGCGGTATACTTCCTGCTCGGAGGCGGCGCGGCGGCATTTGCCGTATTCTCTGCCAACCTCGTGCCCGGCAGATGGAGCAGCAAGGCTAATGCTCAGAAAGACTGGGAGAGCGCAGTGCGCGAAAGTGCGGAATACGTTTCCGGATTCAGATATTTCCCGGTCCCGGCGCAGTATGCGCATCCTGTCGTCCTGAAATGGATGATCAGAGCCGTGCGTGAGAGCAGGGCAGAGACTGCGCAAGAGGCTCTCGAGACAGTTAAAACAGATCTCAGAAACATGAATTCAAGCGTCAGTGTCACGCAGGAAATACACGATGATGTAGTAGATATCAAACCCCTGTTCCTGGTGTGTGACTACGCAGACTGATAAGACAGAGATAATATCCAAGGAGAATATCAATGCAAGAACTATTCGATTTCCTCAGGGAAGAGGGCGTCGAGCCTCGCCTGCTTGATGGCGTAAAGGCTTTCAGGGAAGCGCATCCGGTTGCGCAGGAGTACACGGATCGCATCCCGGTGCCGGAATACTATTATTACGGCAACAACACCTGGGAACTGGCGCTTGCCGCTCTGCTCGCTGGGAAGAACCTCCTTCTCGCGGGACCTAAGGCGACGGGCAAGAACGTCCTGGCAGAGAACTTAGCGGCCCTTTTCGGCTGCCCTACATGGGACGTTTCGTTCCATGTGAACGCTGACGCGGCCAGCCTGATTGGGACGGACACCTATAACGGCAGCGAGGTCGTATTCCGCCCGGGCCCGGTGTGGATGTGCGCCAGGGTAGGAGGATTTGGCATACTCGACGAGATCAACATGGCCAAAAATGAAGCGCTGGCGGTCCTCCACGCGGCTCTCGACTTCCGCCGCAGCATAGACGTTCCGGGTTATGACCGGATCGAGCTGCAGGACGGGACACGTTTCATCGCGACCATGAATTACGGATACGCAGGCACGAGAGAGCTCAACGAAGCGCTCACCTCGAGATTTGCCGTGCTCAACATGCCGCTGATCAAAGACGATGACCTGGTCAAGCTTATAGCGCGCAGGTATCCGGATATCGACATGAAGATCTGCGGACAGCTCGCTAAGCTGTACAAGGAGCTGGAGAAGAAGGCCGAAAGCGCTGAGATATCTGACTCTGCGCTCGACCTCAGAGGCCTGCTCGATGCCATCGCGCTTATGGATCAGGGCATACTGTCCGGAGCGGCGCTCGAGATGTGCATAGTCAACAAGACTTTTGACGATTATGAGAGAAAACTCATCCGCGACGTGATCGCCGCGAGGATCCCTGATGATCTGACAAGAGTCGCTGTGTTCGGGAAATGATCAAGAAACAATTCACTTCCAACGCCAGAAGGGCGCGTAATATAATCTGGAACGCGGCGGGAGACTATGACTTCGAGCCTCCATTCATGGCCTTTTTCCCTAACGGAGCACCCGATCATTATTTCAATATGATAATCGGGCTCGTCAGGAAATGGCTGGATATCGACAGGATCGGGAAGTTTTTTGACAGCTACGCGGCTGACAGGCGGTCTGATGAATTCGATGAGTATCTGTGGCTCGGTCTGGAGAATTGCGTCTACGAGAAGGAGTCGGCAGAGAGGCCTGTCATGGAGAGGCTGAGAAAGCAGAGAGCCGAACAGTTCTATGTGGAGCAGGCCGGTATGTCGCGGCAGCAGATGGAATACCAGAGCATGCCTGTATACACTCAGCAGCAGGCCAGGTGGGCTTCCGTCAGCGGCAGGAATCTCCCGGTGATGACTTCGAGGGAGAAGCGCATGCAGGAAGCGCTGTGCCTCTCGGGAGACCTGGACACGGATCAGCTGCTGCGGGAGATGGCAGACTTCCTGAAGACTTTCTTCAGGTATGAGGCCCCGCATGGCGCTGCTTTGCGTGTCAGGCGGAGAGGATCGCGGGGACCGAAAGGGAGCGGCAGGCGCAGGAAGGATCACTTCCTCGTCAGGACCGGGACCGGAGAGGGCGACCATCCTAAGGCTGTGACACTCACGCATGACGGACTGGGCAGATTCGTCCCGCCTACGCAGGAGGATGAGGACTACATCCGAGCGGTATTCGGAAAGAGCGTGCTTCCGGAGTCCGAAACAGAGATACTTAACAATGACATTTGCACCGGTGCGGACGCGAATTGCCGTGTGTGGGTCACGCAAGGTGAGGAGAGCGACGCGGACTATAAGGACGCGGCCGACATCATCGCAAGGCGCAGACGCCAGCGAGAGCTCAACGAGAACTTTTACGCGGACAACCGCGCGGCCGTCAGAAGCGCTGTAAAGACTCTTTCGGCGGGCATGGAGACTGTGTTCGAATCCTATCTGAAGCATCTTCCGGAAGCGTCAAGAGCAGGAAGACTCGCGCCGGAGAAAGTATACAGGCTGCCTGTACTCGGTGACAGCAAGGTGTTCACAAGGGATGGCGAAGAGACAGAGAAGGAAGTCTTCGTAGACATTCTTCTGGATGCATCGCAGTCGAGGATGAATTCGCAGGAGATCATATCCGCCGAGGCGCTGATAGCAGCCAAAAGTTTTGCCGTGCTAAATGTGCCTGTCAGGGTGTCGGCGTTCAGGAGCCTCAGGGGCCACACTGTCCTCGAGATCCTCAAGGACGCCGGAGACAATGACTGCAGCGGCATATGCGGATACTATGCCGGAGGCTGGAACAGGGACTCGCTGGCTGTCAGGCTCATCGAGCATCTCGACGATGACCCGCACATGACCGGCAAGCAGAGGATCGTACTGATCATGACGGATGCCAATCCTAATGACTCAGTGCCTGTCGCCGAGGCCGGCCATCTCCTGACCAGGGAGTATGATGGAGCGGTCGCGGTCAGCGCAACAGAGGACGCTGTCAGGATCCTGCGCAGCAAGGGCATCATGGTGGGAGCGGTGTTCCACGGTAACAGTTCGCATATAGGCGATCTGCATCAGATATACGGGCATTCCTGCGTGCGCATCAGGAAACCTTCGCAGCTGGCACAGGGCCTGTGCGACCTGATGCTGATGCTCATGAGCAGACGATGAGGCAATCAAGAGTGCCGAGACAAAGACGTTAGATAATTAAAACAGCAAGATTGATATAATCAATTTCGTATGTGGAAATCCGGCAAAACATTTGAGGAAACGCTTTGACGAAGAGCTTATCGGATTGCTGCTAAAATTCAAGTGGTGGGATAAAAGTGTTGTAGAAATCAACAGTATGATCCCGATACTTACCTGCAGCGATTTGTCAAAGGTTAAAGCAGAATTAGAGAAACGACTGAATGCAGACTCAGATGACTATGAGGACATACATGATCCGTGCCTGCGTTTCCAGAGGTAAAAAATGGAAAATGCAAAAGTTGTTAAGCTAAAGTAAACTCAGTTAAAGTACATTCTACTTTCGATATCCTGCGAGGCATATTAACCTCGCAGGTGTTTTTTATTCGAGTTGATAGAACATTTATCTGCTGAATAATGAATAACGTGATGGGGTTCAGTGATATGGAATAATGATAATGAATATCGGTTCAGGATGTGATCCTGGCTATTATCATGCCCGAAACCAGGAGTTTCGCTACCCGATGGGTAGGCGGGGATCGAAGTTGCGAGGAGATGCCGAAAAATCAGCATCTGATGGAAAATGCAGGTTTTCGTAAATCCTCCGAAAACCCATACAGACCCATTTAGGCCTTATACAGACTTACATTATTGTCGTCAGCGCTTTCAAGGCCTTTTGAGGCGTTTTTTCCTCAAAAATCGCACATTTGCATTGAATCGGAAACGCTGTATTTGCAAGGGTTATACGAGTTTTCGCAGGTGCAGCCGGCCGATTTTACGAGCAAAAATGTGCGACAAAAACTGTCGTCAAACTGTCGTCAAAATTGTCGTCAAATGAAAAACTGAAACCCTGTAACGCAGTGATTGCAAAGGTTTCAGCGATTTGTTTTGCTGGTGCGCCCGGCGAGGATCGAACTCGCGGCCTTCTCATTCGGAGTGAGACACTCTATCCACTGAGCTACGAGCGCATGTATTTTTCAATAACAGAGTGCCTGATCGCGGCCGCGTCAGACACTCTTATTAATTTACACGCGAGTTATGGTTTAGTCAACAATGGTATAGGGCCTGCTAAACTATTCTTGCCGCCTGCCGGTCGCTCTGTTCAACCCGTATATGATATCACTTAAGAGCTTGTTTGAAAATCTGAGTGTATGAGCTTTGTATGTGATATTATTTGACTGCACCTGATCTTAAACAGATAATGATCCGGCAGAAGGAGAATCCATATTATGGCAGACGGCAAATGGGTAATGACAGAAGAGGACGCAAAGAGGGTGGACCTGAGTTTCAAAGGCTCTGCGGTGCAGAACATGAGAGAGCTTCCAAACTTTGGAAAGCGCGCTGCCGTTGACGACAGGAGCGGGAACGCCGAAAGGAAGTGCGCGATGTGCGGCTCGGATGATCTTCAGTCCGGATTCGGCGGCTGTGGCGAAGGCTTCGGATACAGGTCCTTCAAGTGCAGGGCCTGCGGCGGTGAAACGGACTTAGTATACAAGGACGATGTGAAGAAATTCTTTGCTGACTGAAACAGCAGACCGGTATAAATGCATCAAAAATCCCGGAGCTCAGGCTCCGGGATCATTTATTTTGCTTCCTGTCCTGCCTGCTGTACGGCTTCCGGTCAGTACTGGTTCATCTCGTACAGGTTAGGCGAGGTCATCAGTATTTCGAGAGCATCCTCAACGGTAATGTTTCCGTGAATGACATCGTAGATGGCTTCGGATATAGGCATGCGCACATTGTAGCGGTCGGCGAGTTCATGGATCGCCTCTGCCGTAAACATTCCCTCGACTACCATGCCGATCGACTTGCGGGCTTCTTCTGGATCCATGCCCTGGCCTATGAGCTTGCCGCAGCGGTAGTTTCTCGAATTGATGCTGGTGCAGGTAACTATCATATCGCCTATGCCGGCAAGTCCTGCGAATGTCTCAGGCTTCGCACCCATAGCCACCCCGAGCCTCTGCATCTCGGCGATGCCTCTTGTGAGCATAGCTGCCAGCGTATTGTCGCCGTAGCCCATACCCTTGATTATTCCCGAGCCTACAGCCATGACGTTCTTGACCGCGCCGGATATCTCCATGCCTGTCATGTCTTCATTGAAGTAGGCCTTGAACTTGTTTGTGGTAAACAGTTCTATCACGGCAAAGGCCGCATCCTTGTTTCTGGACGACACTGCGACTGCTGTCGGAACGCCGATACCGACTTCCTCTGCGTGAGAAGGACCGCTGATGCATACATATCGCTGCATGTCGAAGTATTCCTCGACGATCTCGGACATCCTCTTGAGAGTCTTCAGCTCGATGCCCTTTGAGATGTTCATCACGATGGTCTCATCGCCTATATACGGAACGCCCGCGCTCAGGGCTGCCCTGAGATGCTGAGCAGGGAGGGCGAAGATCGCAAACTGTGCGTCTTTCAGAGCCTCTTCGTTGGTCTTGCAGAAGTGATAGTCACCGCTGAGCTTTACGCCCGGCAGATAATCCTTGTTTTCCATGTCGGCTTCCATGCGCGCAAGATGTTCCTGGTCGATGTCAAACACGTTGATCCGGTAACCCTTGCCCGCGAGCACTGTAGATAATGCCGTACCGAAGCTGCCTGCGCCTATAAATGCAACTGTCTTTCCCATAGCGAACCGTTCCTCCCCTTTTGTTATTCTTTCTTTCCTGACCTTTTAAGATCTTAAGCAAATTATACTGTTTTTGAAGGCAAATTAAAACTATGACAGTCTGTATGTGCTATACTGTTAACCATAAAAGGGCGGCTCTGGCCGCCGGAAAAAGGAGACAGAGATGGCATCCAACAAGAACAAAAGAGTTATAAGGTTTACTTTGAACGATGAGGACTACAGAGCTTTCGGACGCTACCGCATAATGTACACCGAAGGCGGGCGCAAGCTCGTTAACAGGCAGAGGATAACATATTTCATTTCCGGCCTTGCCATAGCAGCGCTGTTTACTGTATTCCATGTTGAGCACAGCTTTACGATACTTGCGTATATCGTGGCTGCTGCTGTGGGCATAGGAGGACCTCTCATGGCCGAGAGGATACTCCTCAGGCAGCAGGACAATACGATACAGGCATCCAAGGACAGCATCGAAAGGATACACCCTGACGAAAACATAGTTACGCTGTCGGATGACGAGCTTATCACAGAGGCCGGGGAAGACCGCCAGGTATTTGACTATAAAGACATCAAGCTGGTGGATCTGACTGATGACGCGATATACGTATGGATGAGCGATACCATGATAATGCCTTTCCCTAAGCACGCATTCAAGGGAATGCCTGAGATGAAGGCGGCTTATGACTGGCTGCAGGCCAAGATAAAGGCAAAGGGCGGCGATGCTGCCGGTGACGGGAAATAGACCGGTTTTTAACTCCGCGGCGTATTTTGTGAGAAACAACAAAATTTTTACTAAGATTTAGTTGACTTTACATAGCGGGATTGCTATAGTTCAACTTGAACTTATTCTATGAAAGGAGCACATTCACATGGCAAGAAACATGATGATGGAAATGGGAATGATGGGCATGTGCATGTGCAGCGCCGATTAAAAGCATAGGATAAGGTCATAACGAAGCCAAACTGTGTATTGTTTACATGTATGTGATACAAAGGGGCAGGTCGTTAAGACCTGCCCCTCTCTTGTTTGTCAGGAAGGAGAAAAATGGCAGAACACATAATAAGCCTGCAGGGTGTGACCAAGGAATTTGATACCAAAGGCGGCAAGGTCGTAGCCCTTAAGGATATCAACCTTGATATCGAAGAGGGCGATTCCTACGGCATCATCGGCCTCTCCGGCGCCGGTAAATCGACGCTGGTCAGAACGATAAACCTGCTGGAGCAGCCTACTGAGGGAAAGGTCCTCTTCAACGGGAACGCACTTACAGGCCTTAAGGGAAAGGATCTTAATATCCACAGACGCAAGATCTCAATGATCTTTCAGCAGTTCAACCTGCTGATGCAGAGGGACGCGATCGGAAATATAATGTTTCCTCTGGAGATCGCGGGAGTTCCTAAGCCGGACGCTCTCAAGAAAGCGAAGGAACTTCTAAAGGTAGTAGACCTCGAAGAAAGGGCACATTCATATCCGTCGCAGCTCTCGGGCGGTCAGAAGCAGAGAGTCGCTATAGCAAGGGCGCTTGCGTCAGATCCGGAAGTCATCCTCTGTGACGAGGCGACTTCAGCACTCGATCCAAAGACGACGCGCTCTATCCTGAGCCTGCTCAAGCGGATAAACGAGGAGCGCGGCATCACGCTGGTGGTGATCACTCACGAGATGGAGGTAATAAAGCAGCTCTGCAATAAGGTCGCGGTCATCGAGAACGGCGAGATAGTTGAGAGAGGCGAGGTGCAGCAGATCTTCAAGAAGCCTAAGACCAAGGCGGCGCGCAGACTCTTCTTCCCTGACGGAGACAGCCGTGAGAAGCCGCTGACCAAGACGTCGACACGCAACCGGGTAAGGCTGGTGTTTGATGAAGCGACTGCGGGAGAGCCGATAATCTCCAACATGATAATGGAACTCGGAGCTCCGGTAAACTTCCTGTATGCCAATCTGGATGTTCTCGGCGGAGCACAGAAGGGGCAGATGGTGATCTGTCTGGCGGCAGATAAGGGGACCGCCGACAAGCAGAAAGAATATCTCGCCGCAAAGGGCGTTGAGTTCGAAGAGATAGAATCAGATGACAGTTTCGGAGAGGAGGTAAGCGATTAATGGAAACACAAGCATTGATAAGCCTCCTTGGCGAAGGAACGGTCCAGACTCTCATAATGACTCTGGTAGGAACGCTGGTATCGTATCTGATAGGCCTCCCGGTAGGTGTTTCGCTGATAGTTACCGGCCCTAACGGGATCAAACCGGCAGCGGTATACAACAAGATAATGGGCTTCATCGTAAATGTAATAAGGTCGATGCCTTTCCTGATACTGATGATCGCTTTCATGCCTTACATCCGCAAGATCATCGGAACTGGAATCGGCACATGGGCCACAACGGCAGCTCTTATACTCGCAGCCTGGCCGTTCGTAGCCAGAATGGTCGAGCAGTCGCTTATGGAAGTCGATCCGGGCGTTGTCGAAGCGGCGCAGGCCATGGGAGCGAGCAACATGCAGATAATAAGAAAGGTGCTGCTTCTCGAGGCCAGACCTTCACTACTCAACGGTGCTGCGGTAGCTACCATAACCATCCTTGGTTACTCGGCTATGGCCGGCACTCTGGGCGGCGGCGGACTCGGAGACATAGCGATACGATTCGGACATTACAGATTCCAGCCGGATGTCATGTGGATAACGATAATCGTGCTGGTAATACTGGTCCAGATAATGCAGGAGATAGGCGTAAGGCTGGCTGCAAAACTGGACAACCGTATAAATTAAGCCCAAAACTAAAGGTAATAAATCAAAGGTATTAAATGGGAACTGAAAAGAAGGGAGAAAAGAAATGAAAAACATTAAGAAATTAAGCATTCTGGCACTGGCACTGGTGCTTGCACTCGGAACACTTACCGCATGCGGCGGCGGAGAGGGCGGCGGAGAAGAGTCCGCTGACAAGACCATTACGGTCGCTGCTTCCCCTACACCACACGCAGAGATCCTCAACTCTGTAAAGGATGCTCTGGCAGAAGAGGGCTGGGAACTCGTAGTTAAGGAATTCGACGACTATGTACAGCCAAATGTAGCCACTACAGACGGTGATGTTGACGCAAACTACTTCCAGCATGTTCCGTATCTCGAGGAGTACAATGAACAGAACGGCACAAATCTCGTATCAGTTGCGGGCATCCACTATGAGCCGATGGGCATCTACAAAGGCACAAAGCAGAGTCTCGATGAGCTCGAAGACGGCGACAAGATCGGTATTCCGAACGACGCCACAAACGGAGCAAGAGCTCTGCTGCTTCTCCAGGACAACGGAGTCATCACTCTGAAGGACGGCGCAGGAGTAACGGCAACTGAGCAGGACATCGCAGAGAATCCGAAGAACATCACGATCGTACCTCTCGAGGCAGCTACTATCCCGGCATCTCTCGAAGACCTCGCGCTGGGCGTTATCAATGCCAACTATGCGATCGGATCGGGCCTCAAGATCGAGGACGCTCTCGCAACAGAGGCTGCAGATTCGCTGGCTGCTGACACATACGTAAACGTTATCGTTGTCAATGAGGAGAACAAGGACAGCGAAAAGACAAAGGCTCTTGTAGCTGCTCTCCAGACAGATGCTGTCAAGGAATTCATCCAGAGCACATTCAACGGAGCTGTTCAGCCTAAATTCTAGAACCGAAACGGCCGGCCGGACCCTGAGGGGTCCGGCTTTTTCTTTGTTGTGAAGCTGCAGCGCGGAGTGTAAAATATGGAAAGGTCTGTCATTGGAACAATGGGTGTTAGCAAATGAGAGAAAACATAAAAAGAGAAAACATAAAAACAGCAGTAATAGCCGGGACTCCTGTGGATACAAGAATGGGTGTCGACTACATTGAGCATAAGGCGCTGAGTGACGGCGCCGCAGTGGAGCCTGTCTACCTGCCTGTCGCGGAGGACTGCGATGCGCAGATCAGATTCCAGTATTCTGATCACGACGGCAAACTCGCTGTCATTGACGCTATATTTGACCGGGCCATAAAGGCCGGCGTGCACGATTTCTTCATTTACTGCAACTCGCTTTCGGGCGCCTTCGATTTTGATACTTACGCGGTGAGGAAAACGCTTGACTCGGGCGAAGACATACATATCCATACTCCGCTCCAGGTGTACAGGGAGCTCGGCAGGGAATACGGACGTCTGGGCGTGATGGCTGCTCATAACCTCTCGGCACATGCCATAGAGGAGGCCCTGATGTCTGCCAATCCAGAGATGTATGTAATAGGAACGGGGAACATGTCGATAGTAAGGGCGATCGAAGACGGCTTCACAGCTGCGGAGATAGTTGAAAAGTGCGGACTCAGAGATCTGATGAAGTATATGGAAGCATGCGGTGCCGAAGCGGTCGTGCTGGGATGCACGCATTTTCCGTATCTGAAGGAAGAACTAGAAAAACTCACAGATCTGCCGCTCATAGACCCGGCAGACAGGATGTTTGAAGCGCTTACCGCAAAAGCCGTCTGACATTCCCGGACGGTCAATGAAAAAACAGAGTATCCGCCTTTCCGGACGCAATTTCGGAGGGCGGATTTCTTTATTTTGAGCCGTATATGCAGTATAATCTACTATGTATGTTTATGTTCTTATGACAGCCCCGCTAAGGCGCAGCATCAGACGCTGAGCGCGGGGAAATCGCGATCGACAAACTATAGAAAAGGACAGAAAAAATGGCTGGCAACTTTATTAAAGTAGGCAAGTGGGGCGAATGCCTCTGGGAAATAGATGAGAACGGCAATCTGCTTATCGACAGAGGGCGGGCCGTCAGTCTCGGAAGCCAGGGCGCGCCATGGGCTGGTTTTGAAGATACAATAACAGCGGTCGTAGCGACCAGAGAAGTAAGCTTCACTGACGGAGCATCGCTGTCGGGGCTCTTTAAGGGATGCAGAAAGATGCAGAAGGCAGACCTCAGCGGATTCATTACGGGAAATGTTGCCCGCATGGATTCGATGTTTGAGGGATGCGCAAACCTCAGCGAGATTGATCTCTCATCTTTTGACACCAATAACTGCTCAGACATGAGCAGCATGTTTGCGCAGTGCGCAAAGCTCGACGATATACTGCTGGGCGACGGCTTCAGCACAAAGGGCGACGGAAGCACGGACTGCGGAAGACTTGCCGTGAAGGATTACGGCAAGTACAAAAAGGCGAAGCCTATCTCAGTAGAGGGCTTCAAAGTGACATATCATAGCAATTCCGGCGATGAGGATATCATCGAGGAAAGACATACCGTTCCGGGCTTCACATATGTTGTTGAAGACATCATGTTCGACAGACCGGATGAAAGGGCATCCTTCATGGCGTGGAATACAAAAGCCGACGCCGAAGGAAGATCCATCGATCCGGGAATCGGTATTGATGCGATCGACAGGGACCTCGACCTCTACGCTGTCTGGGGCCGTGTGCCTGAGATCGGGACTCTGAGCGAGCCTGCTCCGTTCACATACGGCGAGATCATCCCGTTTGAACTGCCTGATATCATCTCCGAGAATGACCCTGCGGTAACGGGCTATCTTGAGATAAGCGAGACGGGCGAAGAGGGAAGCTGGCAGGCCATAAGGCATGATGCGCTGCTTCCGGCAGAGTACAGCGGATATTATCTGAGACTGCATGCATCAAACAGCATCGGAGAGGCAGTATCCAATCCTGTAAGACTCACAATAAAGAAGGCAAATATAGACACATCGGGCGTGCGCTGGGCCGAAGAGGACGACATGACGTACGACGGGAGCGTAAAGCGCGTATGGCTCGAAGGTCTGCCTGAGGGCATCGAGCCTGAATACGAGGGCAACGAAGCCACAGATGCCGGCACTTATACTGCATCCATCAGATTCAATTTTGACAGGGAAAACTTCAACGAGCCGCTTATCGTCCGCGAGCACGAGTGGACCATCCGCAAGGCATCGTATGACATGTCTGAAGCAAAGTGGGACTACGAAGGTGCTTTCACATATGACGGTAAAAGGCATCACGTTGAACTTACAGGACTGCCGGAAGGCGTCAAGCCGCACTATGAGGGCAACATGGGCCTCAATGCCGGTGTCTATACCGCAAAGGCTCAGTTCGGATATGACAAGGTCAACTTCGAAAAGCCGCAGGACATCAGGCCTTGCGTATGGGAGATAAAGAAGGTCTCGGTAGATGCGTCTGCACTCGAGTGGACAGACCACGCCGCCTTTGTGTATGACGGTGAGTCTAAGCAGGTGGTCATAGGCAATCTGCCTGAGGGCGCAGAGGCTGAATACGACGGAGCGACAGAGACTCCTGCGGGCAAGTATCTTGCAAGAGCGGCTCTGTCGGGCAACTACTGCTTCAGCGGTCCTGCAGAACACGAGTGGGAGATCGCCAAGGCATCCTATGATATGAGCGGTATTCACTGGAGCGATGCTTCGGACTTCGTTTATGACGGTGAGATGCACAGCGTGCATCTTGAAGGAGTGCCTGAGGAACTCGGAGTCAGATACAGCGGGAATGAAGCAAAGGGCGCGGGCAGCTATACTGCCAGGGCTTCTTTCGTGAACCCGGATACACATAACTTCAGAACACCTGATGACATGTTCTTCACATGGAAAATAGACAGGAAGAGCCTGGACATGTCGGACGTCAGGTGGAACTACGAGGGCGCATTCACGTACGACGGTGAGGTAAAGAAGATAGAACTCGAAGGTCTGCCTGAAGGCGTCTACGCTGAATACGAGCGCGCTGCCGCATATGATGCGGGCGTGTACAATGCTCACGCGATCCTCAGATATGATTCGGACAATCTTGAGGCTATCCCGCCGTCAGACTGCCAGTGGAGGATCGCAAAGCGCAGGATAGATATCTCCGATGTTACCTGGGGATACGAAGAACCATTTGAGTACGACGGAAATGAGCACAGCGTATATCTTGTGAATCTCCCGGAGGGTGTTGAGGCTGAATACACGGGAAACACTCACGTGGAGGCAGGCAAGTACGCTGCGGGCGCCGCACTCGTACCTACCGATTCGAACAACTACGAGGTACCGGAGATCAACGGCTGCACCTGGTCGATAGACAAGGCACAGCTCAAAGTCGCAGACCTTGCGTGGACGGACTCCTCAGATTTTGTATATGACGGAACAAGCAAGACTGTGGAGATACTGAACGACCTCGGCGATACGCTTTCGGCAGAGTACAGCGGCAACACCGCGAAGGCTGCCGGACGCTACTACGCCAAGGCTGTATTCTCCGCTGTCGATTCAAATAACTACAGGGCACCTGAACCTGTAGGCTGCTCCTGGACGATCAGAAAAGCGGCTGCCGACATGAGCAGAGCACACTGGGACTACAGCGCACCGTTCGTTTATGACGGAAGCACTAAGAGCGTTGAAGTCGTCGGACTTCCTGACGGCGTCTCGGCAGAGTACATCAACGCTTCTGCGACTGATGCGGGGAATTACACCGCTGTCGCGAAGTTCACGGTCAGCGATCCTGACAACTACGAGGACAATATCCCTGATATGACTCTTGACTGGAGCATAAACAAGGCTGTCTTCGACATGAGTGCTGTCAGCTGGCAGCAGGACAGAGAGTTCGGCTATGACGGAAGCGTCTGGTCGGTAGCTCTCACAGGACTTCCGGAGGGACTGACGGCAGAATACAGCGAAAACGAAGCATCGGGCGCAGGCGAATACATGGCAAGAGCCGGCTTCATCTTCGACGAGAAGAACTACGAAAGACCGGAAGTCGCGCAGTGCCACTGGACCATCGACAGGACTCCTGTCGACGTTTCGGATGTCAGCTGGGATTACGATGAAGCTTTCGTGTACGACGGTACCGAAAAGACAGTAGCAGCCGTCAATGTTCCTGAGGGAACGACGGTCGTCTACAGCAATGCTTCCGCAAACCAGGCAGGCACATATGTAGCAGCTGCGGATATCATCCCTGATGATACCGAGAACCTCCTGAAGACCAGGCTCGAGAACCTCACATGGAGGATCGACAAGGGCGACTATGATATGAGCCACGTGCGCTGGGACTATGACAAGCCGTTCATCTATGACGGAAACGAGCGCAGAGTCATACTCAAGGGACTGCCTGAGGGCGTTCTGCCTTCATACAGGGGCAATACTGCCGTTGATGCAGGAAGCTACACGGCAAGCGTAAGCTTTACTGCGACTGACAGCCGCAACTTCAACACTCCGGAACCTATGGAACTCGAGTGGTCCATCGATAAGGCTGACTACGACATGTCGGGCGTGTTTTGGAACTATGAAGGAGATTTCAGATACAACGGGCGCATGCATGAGGTATCGCTCGTAGGTCTGCCTGAAGGCCTGAGAGCCATCTATTCAGGCAACGCAGCTGCAGATACGGGATCATACGTGGCATCCGCAGAGCTTATCCCTTATGACACGGGCAACTATAACCAGCCGGCTGTCGAAAACTGCGAGTGGAAGATAGCGAAGGCTGACTACGATATGTCTGCCGTAAAGTGGGACTACAGCGGCAGCAAGACATACAACGGAAGAGCGCAGAGCGTCATGCTCGAACAGCTCCCTAACGGAGTGAGTGCTTCGTATTCCGGAAATGAAGCATCCGAGGCCGGCTCGTACACCGCAAAGGCCGTACTTGCGGTATCGGATCCTGAAAACTACAACACACCTTCCGTAAGCGAATGCGACTGGGAGATCGTGAAGGCTGATTACGACATGTCGGATATCAGCTGGGACTATGATCCGGAAAGCTGTGTATATGACGGAGAAAGAAAGACCGTAAAGATCGGAAAACTGCCTGAGAACGTCAGCGCATCATATACCGGAAACAGCGGAGTAAGAGCAGGTGCTTATACGGCTCTTGCAAGCTTTGAGACATCTGACAGCAACTTCAACGCTCCGGATCCTGAGAGATTCGACTGGGAGATCGCAAAAGCCGACCACGATATGAGCGGAGTTTACTGGGATTACAACGGAAGCTTCACTTATGACGGAACTCCTAAGAGAGTCGAGCTCAAGGGCATCCCTGAGGGCGTAAGCGTAAGCTACGAGAACAACACCGCGACTGACGCCGGTACATACACAGCTCACGCAGTATTCGATACGGACGCTGCAGACTTCAATGCTCCTGCCGGAATGAGCTGCGAGTGGGTCATCGACAAGGCTGACCCGGATGTACGCAGGATGAGATGGGATTATTCACAGCCGTTTGTCTATGACGGAAGCGTCAGGACGGTAAGGCTTGAGGGCATCCCTGAAACACTGAGCGTAACATACAGCGGAGACACAGCTTCGGCAGCGGGAAGCTATACAGCTCACGCAGAATTTGAGCCGAAGGATCCGTCAAATTACAACGGAGCTGCGATCAGGGACTGCAAGTGGCGCATCAGCAAGGCTGACTATGATATGTCGGGCGCAAGATGGGAAGGCGACTTCGAGTCCGTATACGATGGAAGTGAGAAGTCCGTTTACATAGCGGGTCTGCCTGAGGGCGTTACTCCGGTCTACAGCGGCAACACCGCGACAGCTGCCGGAAAGTACAGCGCCTCCGTGGAATTCAGATTTGATGCCGACAACTACCGCGAGCCTAAGATGAAAGGATGCAAGTGGCAGATCAGCAAGGCCGTATATGACCTGTCCGGAGCAGAATGGCAGGGCATCGAAGGCAATACATATGACGGAAAAGAGAAGGCTGTTATCCTGACCGGCCTGCCTGAAGGAGTTACTCCGGTCTACAGCGGAAACACTGCTGTAGACGCCGGCGAATACGAAGCATCAGCAGAGCTCAGATACGATGAGAACAATTACGATAAGCCTTCGATCGGAGGCTGCAGCTGGAGCATAGGACGCGCCGCTGCAAAGATCGATAACGATGCTGTCGTATGGAACTACGACGGACCGTTCGTATATGACGGAACCCCTAAGGGCATCGAACTCGCGACACGCACTGAGGAACTCGGACTCTTTGACAGACTGCGCGGAGTCCAGCCGAGAGTAAGTCTCGCCGGAATACCTGACGGCTTTGATGTCGAGTACAGCGGCAACGAAGCGACAGAAGCCGGAGTGTACTACGCTGCAGTCCGCCTGATAAGCAGGGACAACGGCAACTACAGGGATATAGAGCTTCCGAGATTCAAGTGGGAGATCCTGAAGGCGCCTATAGATATGTCCGGCGTAAGCTGGGATTATGAGGCACCGTTCACCTTTGACGGCGAAGAAAAGCACGTAGAACTCACCGGACTGCCTGATACAGTCACGGTAAGCTACAGTGACAACAGGGCCATGAACGCAGGTGAGTATGAAGCTATGGCAACAGTCGCGGCAAAGGACCCTGCAAACTATGAGACACCTGCTCCGGTAAGCGGCTGCTGGTGGCACATAGAGAAGGCTTCGTATGACATGTCTCAGGTCCGCTGGGACTACGACGAAGAGTTCGTTTACAACGGCAAGGAAAAGAGCGTCAGACTCATGGGTCTGCCTGAAGGCGTAAGGGTAGAGTCCTACGCGGGCAGCAGAGGCACTGAAGCCGGAGGCTATACAGCTGAGGCAAAGCTCAGATACAGACATAAGGAAAACTTCGAGGAGCCTGTAGTGCCTGAACTCAGATGGAGGATAGCGAAGAAGCAGATAGATCTCTCGGATGTTCACTGGGACTACGAGGGCGCGTTCGTCTATGACGACAAGCCGAAGGAAGTCAGGCTCGAAGGAGTCCCTGAGGGCATAGAGGTCGCATATGTCGACAACAGCAGGATCAATGCCGGCACATATACCGCAAGAGCGAGACTCATTTATGACAACCGCAACTGCGAGGCACCGGAGATACCTGACCTCAAGTGGAGGATAGCGAAGGCATCCTATGATACAGGAGAGGTACGCTGGAATTACGAAAAGCCGTTTGAATACGACGGAAGCGAGAAATCCATCAGCCTCGTTGGCCTGCCTGATGAGATCTCCGTAAGGTACAGGGACAACAAGGCGGTCGCCGCCGGTACATACACCGCAAAAGCATATCTGACATACGACAGTGACAACTACGAGGCGCCGGATGTGCAGACGACGATCGACTGGGAGATAAAGGGAAAAGATCAATAAATGAACGGATACTTAATAGCAATAATTATTCTGACGCTGTGTTCGACTTTTTTCTCGGCGACTGAGACAGCGTTCTCTTCGGCAAACAAGATAAAGCTGAAGAACATGGCGGCAGATGACAACAAGAGGGCGGCGCTGGCGCTCAGGCTGGCCGAGGACTTTGACAGACTCATAACCGCGGTCCTTGTCGGAAACACCATAGCCAACATAGTTATGACCTCCGTAGCTACGGTCTACGGCATCATGACATGGGGCTCAAGGATAGGACCGACGATCGCGACGGTGATCGTCACCGTGCTGATCCTGGTGCTGGGAGAGATATCCCCTAAGATAATCGCCCGCGAGTACTCTGAGGAGGTAGCGCTTTTCCTCGCACCTATGGTGAGGGCGCTCATCCTGGTCCTGACTCCTCTTACATTCATCTTCAACGGACTGAAGATATTTCTCAAAAAGGCTTTCGGAAGGAATGACGAGCCTGAGTTTTCCGAGGATGAGCTTCTGACTATCGTCGAAGAGGCTGAGGCTGGCGGAGCCATAGGCGAAGAGCAGAGTGAGCTTATCGCCAACGCGATCGAATTCAACGACATCGAGGCTATCGACATATTGACGCCGAGAGTCGACATCGTGGCGGTCGAAAGAGGGACGCCTGTCGCGGAAATCAAGAAGGTCTTCAGGGAGTCCGGCCTTTCAAGGCTCCCGGTCTATGAGGACGACCTGGACAATATCATCGGAGTCATCAATCAGAAGGATCTTTACAACAACAACGTTAAGACCATCAAGGAGACCGAAAAGATAATCAAGCCGGTCGCATATGTTGCGGAGACTCTGAAAGCCGCAGTCCTTCTCAGGAAGATGCAGGCAAAGAGGACTCACATAGCGATCGTTGTCGATGAGTACGGTGGGACCACGGGTCTTGTCACGCTCGAAGACATAATAGAGGAGATCGTAGGCGACATCTATGACGAGCATGATGCCGTCGAGTCGAGAGACGTGAAGCCTGCAGGCAAAGATACCTACCTTGTGTCGGGCGGAGCAAACCTTGAGGACTTCTTCGACATGTTCGACGAGGAGATAGAAGCCGACGCCACTACGGTCAACGGATGGGTCATGATAGAGCTCGACCGTCTGCCTAAGACGGGAGACAGCTTCGACTATGAGTCAAGACACAAGATATTCCATGTAAGGGTCACAAAGGCTGACGCAAGGCGCGCCCTGATGACGCGCATCTTCGTCGAAGACAGACCGGAGGATGAAGATTAAATAAATACGAAGGGAAGTAAACGCTTATGGGTTTAATGGAAAAGATCTTCGGAGATCTTAATGCCAAAGAAGTAAAGAAAATCGAAAAGATCGTAGACGTTATCGAGTCCTACGATGAGGCCATGCAGGCACTTTCGGATGACGAACTGAGAGCGAAGACAGACGAGTTCAGGGGCAGACTTGCTGAGGGCGAGACTCTCGACGATATCCTGCCGGAAGCCTTCGCGGTATGCCGTGAGGCTGCGCAGAGGTCTCTCGGAATGAAGCACTTCAGAGTGCAGCTCATCGGCGGTGTAGTTCTGCATCAGGGCAGGATCGCCGAGATGAAGACAGGTGAAGGTAAGACACTCGTTGCTACTCTTCCTGCATACCTCAATGCGCTCGACGGACACGGTGTCCATGTCGTCACTGTAAACGACTACCTGGCGAAGCGAGACGCTGAGTGGATGGGCAAGCTTTACACATTCCTCGGACTCAAGGTCGGCTGCGTTATCCACGCTGTCGAAGGCCCGGCAAGGCACGAACAGTACATGGCCGACATCACATACGGCACAAACAACGAGTTCGGTTTCGACTACCTGCGTGACAACATGGTCACATACAAGGAAGAGCTTACGCAGAGGGAGCTCAACTACGCGATCGTGGACGAGGTCGACTCCATCCTCATCGATGAGGCGAGGACCCCGCTCATCATATCGGGCAGGGGCGTCGACTCGAGCTCGATGTACAGGAACGCGAATACATTCGTAAAGACACTGACTGCCGACACCGACTACAAGGTCGAAGAGAAGGACAATCAGGTATCGCTGACCGACGAAGGTGTAAAGCTCTGCGAGGACTACTTCAAGATCGACAACTTCTCCGATCCTGACAACATGGAGCTCAACCACTACGTACAGCAGGCTCTGCGCGCAAACTATCTGATGAAGAGGGACGTCGACTATATCGTCAAGGACGGCGAGATCCTCATCGTAGATGAGTTTACGGGACGTCTCATGTACGGAAGGCGCTTCAGCAACGGTCTGCACCAGGCTATCGAGGCAAAGGAAGGCGTGAAGGTAAGATCGGAGTCCAAGACTCTCGCGACCATCACGCTGCAGAACTACTTCAGAATGTACGGCAAGCTCGCCGGAATGACCGGTACTGCCAAGACAGAGGAAGACGAGTTCCGCGATATCTACAACATGGACGTAGTCGTGATACCGACAAACAAGCCTGTTATCAGAGAGGATAAGGAAGACTCGGTATACGCTCATCAGAAAGCCAAGTACAAGGCGATCGTAAACAAGGTCGTCGAGGCGCATCAGACGGGTCAGCCGGTGCTGGTCGGTACCATCTCGATCGAGATATCCGAGCTCATAAGCGGCATGCTCAAAAAGCGCGGCGTAAAGCACAACGTACTGAACGCCAAGCATCATGAGCAGGAAGCCGAGATCGTAGCTGAGGCCGGAAGACTCGGAGCTGTGACCATTGCCACCAACATGGCGGGCCGTGGTACCGACATCATCCTGGGCGGCAACCCTGAATTCGAGGCCAGAAAGCAGATGAGAAAGGATGGCTACACGCCTGAGCAGATCTCGTTCGCGACAGGCTTTGAAAAGTCCGATGATCCTGAGCTTCTGGAAGCACGCGAGAAGTTCCATACACTGCATGAGCAGATAAAGGCCGAGAGAGCTCCTGAACAGGAGAAGGTAAGAGAACTCGGCGGACTTTGCATCATAGGTACTGAGCGCCATGAATCAAGGCGTATCGACAACCAGCTGAGAGGACGTTCCGGACGTCAGGGAGACCCGGGAACGACCCAGTTCTTCATCGCTCTTGAAGACGATCTGATGAGGCTCTTCGGCGGAGACAGGATGCAGAACGTGCTGGCCAGAGTCGGAATGGACGAGGATGAGCCTCTCGAGGCGGGCATGCTCTCGAGATCCATCGAAGGCGCCCAGAAGAAGGTAGAGGGAAAGAACTTCTCCATCCGTAAATACGTGCTGCAGTACGACAACGTAATGAATAAGCAGCGTGAGATCATCTACGACCAGAGACGCATGGTCCTGGACGGCGAGGATGTATCCGGATATATAAAGAACATGACCTACGAGCTGATCGACGGGATCATCGATCCGGTCGTAATGGAATCCAAATATCCTGAGGAATGGGATCTCAAGAGGATCACGGACGGACTCGAGCAGATCGCTCCGAAATTCAAGGGCAGATTCAATGCGGATGAGGATTATCTCAGAGGTCTTGATGAGAACAAACTCAGGGAGGATATCAAGCAGATCTTCGACGATATGTACGCGGAGAAGGAGGCTGAGATAGGCTCCGAGCAGATGAGAGAGGTGGAGCGCATGATCCTCCTCAGAGTCGTCGACAACCGCTGGATGGATCATATCGACGCCATGGATCAGCTGAAGGACGGAATCGGACTCAGAGGAATCGGACAGCAGGACCCTGCAGTCGCATACGCGCAGGAAGGCTTCGCAATGTTTGACGAGATGATAGCCGATATCAGGGAAGAGACCGTGAAGTTCTGCTACAACGTGACGGTGACTACGAGGACCGAGAGACGCAATGTAGTAAGCGGAAGGACTTCAGCTGCAAAGGAAGATTATAAGGATGATACGGCTGCTCAGGGGGGCGGCGGAAACATGCCTGCAGCGGCACCTAAGGCCGACAAGACAGGCAAACAGGAGACTATAAGACGCGACATGCCTAAGGTAGGCAGAAACGATCCGTGCCCTTGCGGCTCCGGCAAGAAGTATAAAAACTGCTGCGGACGCAACGCATAGGGACAAGCGAAAGGAGGAACTTTCAAAATGCTGACTTTTCTGGTTGTTGTTTTACTGCTGGTGGCCACATATGTACTGGTCACATACAATTCACTGACCAAGGATAAGAACCGTATCGAGCTTGCCGAGGTAGAACTCCGCAAGTATGAAGAATCGGGCACTCCTGAAGACATCAATAACGCAAGGAAGTACTACAATGCGGTACTGCGTGACTACAACACAAAGATCGAGAGATTCCCGACTAGCATTGTGGCAAACCTGTTCAATTTCCCTAAGATGCATACCGAAGAGTTCGACGAAGGCCTCTAGAGTGAGAAAACAGACGGTTCTGTTTGTCATGTTTTGGCTGCTTCTGCAGATTTAAGGAGAGCACAATGAAAAAGCACAGAAAAGGATCTGCCGGGATCATAAAAAGGGCAGCGGCGGTACTGGCCATCGTTGCGGTCGCGGTGCTCATGACACCGATAGGTATCCCAGGTACGGACAGCCACGCGGCTGACAACACGATGTACACGGTCAACTACGATGTCGAGGTAGAAGTCGCGGAGAACAACTCCTACGACTATCACGAGCATCTTGACATGTACTACGTGACACCACATCACGGTATATACAGGTACCTGCCGGTGCAGGGCCAGAGGATATCCGATGTGAGGGTGCCGGGCTACGATTATGAAACATACATGCAGTCAGGCTATCATGTCCTGAAGATAGGAAGCGGCAGCTACACTCTTGTAGAGGACAATCCTTATGACATCTTCTACAAGATCTCGATGTATGAGGATGAGAACGACGAGAAAGACATGCTGCTCCTCAACCTGGTCCCTACTGACTGGGAGACAGATATAGGATCGAGCACATGCACGATCACTCTGCCGAAGGAGGCAGACCTCAGCAAGGCGAAAGTCTTCTCCGGAACCTACGGGACCGAATCGAATGAAGACAATGCCGTGCTCGAGACCGGCGCGGACGGAAAGACCATCACGATCACCGCAAAGGATATTCCTGCTCACCACGGCGTAACGCTTCAGCTGGAGCTTCCGCAGGGATACTGGCAGGGGGCGCCTGAGTTCGGAAAGCTCAGCATTCTGAATATGATGATGCTCCTGCTCGGACCGGTCGGAGCCGCGTTACTGTGGTTCCTCTACGGCCGCGACAAGCACATGGTAAAGACCCTTGAGTTCTATCCTCCTGATGACCTGACTCCGGGCGAGATAGGATATCTGGTCGACGGAAAGGCAGACAAAGAGGACATCATCGCCAATATCGTATACCTCGCTGACAAGGGCTATATCGAGATTGAAGAACTCGGCAAAAAGAATTTCAGATTCACTGCCATCAGGGAGCCGGGAGCGGAGGTGCCTCACTACATCAGACTCATCTTCGACGGACTTTTCCCGGGCGAAAAATACGTCAGAACGACCAAGGAGATCGCTTCCTCCACGGCCTTCGGCAAAAAATACGAGAAGTCACAGGAAGCGCTTGCCGGCATGTTCAGAGGCAGCAGGGCAGTCGTCAGACCGGATTCGAAGATGGCGAGGTCATTCTGCTCTATCGCGGCAGTGATGCCTTCTGCAGCATATGTTTCATGGTCTACGGCAAACGGAGACGATCTCGGCATGTTCGGGCTCATCTGGGCCGGCATACATATACTTGTATCGACCGGACTTCTGTGCTCGGCATATGACAACATACGCGGCACTTCAAAGGTGAAAACGGTCCTCAAGTGTGTCGGCGCTATCTGGTTCTTTACGATCGGCATAGGCATACTGCCTGTGGCATCGGATTCGATGACCATAATAAATGAGCGCAAGGCGCTTCTGCTTGCGGCGTATCTCATACTGGGAACACTTGTAAGCATGTTCTTCGCCGTCATCGCAATAGCGCGCACGGACACCTATACCGATCTGCTCGGCAGGGTGCTCGGATTCAGGGATTTCATAAAGACCGCAGAACTCGACAAGCTGAACGAGCTCGTCGAAGAAGATCCGCAGTACTTCTACCACATAATGCCTTACGCGTATGTATTCGGACTGAACAACAAGTGGATCAAAAACTTCGAGGATCTGCCTGTGGTCGCGCCTGAATGGTACAGAAGCACAAGAGGCTTCGATAACTTCGATTACTACATGATGGGCAGAATGATGAGCGACTGCAACGCCAGCGTCAGAGAAAGCATCGTGATACCTGCACCTTCCGGCGGAGGCGGCTTCGGCGGAGGAAGCGGCGGAGGCTTCTCGGGAGGCGGCGGCTGGAGCGGCGGAGGCGGCTTCAGCGGAGGCGGTTTCTCAGGCGGCGGTGCCGGCGGCGGCGGAGGCGGCGGCTGGTAGATCGTTCACGATATAAGGTGTTTAAATGTATGAAAAAACCGTATATTATTTTCGATTTTGACGGAACGATAGCAAATACTAATGACGTTATCCTCGCATCCTGGCAGGCGACTTATGAGCATTATCTGGGCCACAGCCTGCCGGTGCGGGAGATCGAGGCGACTTTCGGCGAGACTCTTCGCCATACGATAGGCGAAAAGGTCCCCGGTGCGCCGTATGAAGAGGTAAGGGACTACTACAGGGCTTATCAGGAAGCGCACTGCGACGGCATGGTCTATGTATTTGACGGGGTGAAGGAACTCTTTGACGAGCTAAGGGACCGCGGATACAGGATCGGCGTGGCGACTTCAAGAACGGCCTACAGCTTCAGCAATTATGTGAAAGATCTCGGCATAGACCATTGCTTCGACGTCGTTGTAACGATGGAAGACGTAAAGGAACACAAGCCTCATCCTGAATCGGTAAATCTGGTGCTCGAAAAATTCGGCGCCTCGCCGGAGGAGGCCATAATGCTCGGTGACACAAAGTATGACATAGGCTGTGCCAACAATGCCGGCGTTGACAGCGTCCTGGTAGGCTGGAGCCATTATGTCGATGAAGAGTCGATGGCAGCGGACGGTTTTGTGCCGACATACAGGATAGAAAAGCCCGAAGAACTGCTGGATCTGATTTAACGGTACACGGATGGATCTTACGATTTTTCTACATGTAATAATTGAATCGGCCTTTGCGCTTTTCTGCATAATGGCAGCCATATACATCAGGCTGTACGATGCGGTCTCAAAAAAGATCACGGCGGTGCTGACCGCCGGTCTTCTTATAAGCTCGGTCGTCAACATTGCAGATGCTGCGGCATATCTTTACCGCGGCGAAAGCACGGAGCTGTCATTCTACGCGGTCCGGATAAGCAACTTCATTGTCTTTGCCGGAATGTTTGCGCTGCTTGCATTCGGCAGCTTTATGCTCGATGCCGTGCTCGAAAAGTGCGGCGGCGGAGCGGACAAAAGGCTTCATAAGGCGGTCCTGGGAATATGCGCTGCCGGAGCTGCGGCTATCATCCTGTCATCTTTCACCGGATTCCTGTACAGCTTTGACAGCAACAACTTCTATCACAGGGGCAAGGGCTATGTACTGCTCCCGCTCCTTGCGGTAGCGGCACTTTGCATACTCCTGAAACGTCTGCACGACGAGCGCGGACTGCTGCCGACGAGTGAATACAACGCCTTTCTCGTCCTGTACACCATGCCTGTGTTCGGCGCGGTGCTTCAGACAATTCTCTATGGGATATCTCTTTCAAATCTGGCCAATTCAGCAGCCATTCTTATTCTTCTGACGATATTCCTGCGAGACGCATTTTCAGAGATAAACATCAGAAAAAACTTCATCCTTACGGGTGAGAGCATAGAGGCGATATCCGAAGATATCGAGACTTTCCTGCAGCGCACGGGCGCCGAGAGGCAGAACCGCATCAGGATCCGCTTTACGGTGGAGGATGCTCTTGTAAAGATATGGGAGCGCTTCGGAGATCCTGTAATGGTCAAGGTCACAGCCGGCATCAACTTCGGCAGACCGACGATCAGGATAATGCATGAAGGCGATGCATTTAACCCGTTCAGCAAAACAAAGGGCTCATACGATGACTGGATGGGACGTCTCCTGCCTGCTGCGGGACTCAGCCCGGACTACAGTTATTCGCATGGATTCAACAATATCAGGATCGCTCTTGCCGGAAGAAAGATAAATCCGGTCGTTACGATACTGATAACCATAATCTTCGGTCTGGTTATAGGAAATGTAGCTCTCTTTACACTCGGTGGCGCTGACAGGATCTTTGTGACCGAAAGTGTTCTGGTTCCGGTCTACGACCTCTGGAACAACATAATGTACAGCGTTTCCGCTCCGGCGATGTTCGTCATCGTTATGTCCACTATGCTGGACACACGCGAAATAGATGAGCAGGGCGGAGATGCACGCCGCATAACGGGACGCTATTTTGCCTCGATGCTGCTTATGGGTGTGATCACTATTGCAGCTGCAGGCCTCATGACCGGAGGAAGAGCTTTTACTTCGGCACCTATGACACGCGAGAAAGCGGCAGAACTTATCAGAGCGCTGTTCAGCGTGGTGCCAGAGAACCTGATGGAGCCGTTCAAGGACTTCAATACGGCCCAGCTGATACTGATGGGTATAATCTTTGCCTACGCTACCATGGCGGTGGGCAGACAGGCGGACGGTATCGCTTCACTGATCAGGCAGCTGAACCTTGTGAGTGCGCAGATCGCCCAGTGGATCGCGCAGCTGATGCCGGTGTTCACGGTCTTCCTCATAGCAAGGCTCGTCCTGGAAGACAACGCCGGACTTCTGACCGGGATACTCCTGATAATACCGATCGCGGTCCTGATCTCGCTGGCAGTCATGATGCTCTATCTGTTTTATGTCAGCTCCAGGACGGGAACCGGGATCGCAGTGCTCGTAAAGAAACTCTGGCCGTCCTTTGTGCTTACGCTGAAGACGGGGCAGGTCACAGAAACATATGCGCTTGCTGAAAGATGCTGCCATACCGATCTTGGTATACAGAAGATCTTTACAAAACGGGGCATGCCTCTCGGACTGGTGCTGTATATGCCTGCCAGCATGGCCGGAATGATGGCATTCGTCTTATACTCGGCTCTCAGAAGCGGCATATTCATCACTCCGCTGTGGATGCTCAGGGCTATAGTCTTTGCACTGATCCTTCTGGTCGCGGCGCCGCCTATACCGGGAGTGAACCTGCTGTCCTACATAGTCATCATGGGGCAGCTCGGAATAGGCAGCAACTACATCATCGCTGCGATGATATTTGATATAATATTCAACATGTTTGCGTCGGCTGCCAATCAGACGATGCTGCAGCTCGACCTTGTGCTCCAGGCTGACCGGGTCGGCCTCCTCGATAAGGACATACTGAGGGCGGATACAGTCAGTGCTGCAAAACAATAAATAACACTCAACGAAGGAGAAAACATGCTTCAGCTTGATGAAATAAGAAGTCAGCTTCCGGCTCTGAAGGAACGCATACAGGAAGTCGGAGGTTATCTCGATCCGGAAGGAATGAGAAAACGCATCAAAAGTCTTGAAGATGAAAGCCTTAAAGCCGGATTCTGGGATGACCAGAGGAAGGCACAGAGGGTGCTGAAAGAGAAGAAGTCGCTCGAGACAAGACTGGCCGCCTTTGAGAAGATCTCATCTGAGGCGGAAGAACTTCCCGAGCTTATTGATATAGCCGAAGAACTCGATGACGCCGAAGAGGCAAAGAATGTCATCGCGGGATTCGGCAAGCTTTCGGATGAAGTCGAAGACCTTAAGACAAACATGCTGCTCAGCGGCAAGTATGACGACAGGGACTGCATACTCAGCATCCATTCAGGCACCGGCGGAGTCGATGCCAACGACTGGGCTGAGATGCTCGAGCGCATGTATCTCAGATACTGCGAAAAGAAGGGCTTCAAAACGAAGATACTCGACAGGCAGGACGACGTCGACTATGGCATCAAGAGCTCTACCATAGAGGTGAGCGGCGACAACGCCTACGGCCTTCTCAAGAGCGAGACCGGTGTTCACAGGCTCGTCCGCATCTCGCCATTCAACGCGATGGGCAAAAGGCAGACTTCATTCGCAGCTGTTGAAGTGGTCCCGGACATAGGTGACGACATCGAGGTAAACATCGACCCGGGCGATCTCAAGATAGATACGTACAGATCCGGCGGAGCGGGAGGCCAGCACGTCAACACGACGGATTCGGCTGTAAGGATCACGCACCTGCCTACCGGAATAGTCGTAACATGCCAGAATGAGCGCTCGCAGATCATGAACCGCGAGGTCGCCATGAAGATCTTGGTCTCGAAGCTTACAAAGATAGCTGAAGAGGCGCATAAGGAGAACCTTAATGAGATAAAGGGCGACCAGTCGATGGCGACATGGGGCTCGCAGATAAGGAACTATGTATTCCAGCCGTACACGCTGGTAAAGGACACACGCACGGGTGCTGAAGTCGGAAACGTGGATGCGGTAATGGACGGAGATCTGGATGTGTTTGTCCGCGCAAAACTGTCGCAGGACGCACAGGAGTCAGCGGCCGTAAAATAGAGAGATAATGCTTAGACTATTCGCGGGAAGAGAGAATATCGACAAGGAACGTTTCATCTACGGCTCCGTAAAGGAGCACGGCGGTGAGACGTTTGTTCTGGTGCCCGATCAGTACACGCTGGTGGCAGAAGAGCAGGCCCTTAAGTATCTCGGAAGCGAGTGTCTTTTTGATGTTGAGATCATATCGATGAACCGCCTCGGACTCAGGGTGCTCACAGAGCAGGGGAAAGAGTCCGTCAGGATGCTCGATAAATACGGCAGGTTCATGCTCCTTTCGATGCTCATACGCGAGCATGCAGAAGACTTTGAGATCTTCAGACGCTCCGCCGGCCGTATAACGTTCACGGCCATGCTTAACGACTTCATCTCCGAATTCAAGCAGCAGGACTGCACTCTGGAGAAACTGCAGGAGATGCTGGCCGACGCGGACGGGGATCCGCTTCTCGAAGCCAAGATAAAGGAGCTCAGCGGAGTCATCAGCGCGTATGAAGAGGCTATAGCCGGAAGGTACACGGATTCCGAAGACTATATATCGATGTACGTATCTGCGTTCAGAGACTCTCAGCTTATCAAAGGCAAGAAGTTCTGGATATACGGCTATGACAGCATAACGCCTAAGTTTGCCGATGCAGTCATGGAGCTTGCCGATGCAGCTGAGTCTGTCAGCTTCATAGTCAACAGGAGCGATTTCGGACTGGACGAAAAGCTGACGGCGTCGCTCGAAAGCTTGGCGGCAGAGCGCGGCATGGAATGCAGCCTTGAAGAGATAGGCGGAGAGTACCGGGTAAAAAAGGCGGAGACTGTTTCGCGCATAGAAAGATCTCTCTGGAAAGATGTGCTCAGCCGCGAGGAGAGAGAGGAAAACAGGGATTTCATACCGGAAGACCTCACTCTTGTCTGTGCGGCGAATCCGTACTACGAGGCGGAATCCGCTGCGGCGTATATATGGCATCTGGTCCGTGACCTCGGTTACCGCATGCGTGACATCCAGGTCATAGCAAATGACGAAGGCGCCATGCAGCCGGTGATAAGGCGCGTTTTCGCAGAATACGGACTTCCGGTGTTTGCCGACACATCCCGTGATATAACAGACAGCGCGGCGGTAAGCTTTATAATCAATCTTCTTGATTATGCAGTAAGCAAAAAGCTGTCCACGTATCTGTTCGCCATGCTGAAGACAGGGCTTTCGGGCATGTCTGACGGAGATATAGAAGATCTTGAGAACTACGCGAGAGATTACCGCATCAAAGGCTCGATGTGGGACAAGCCTTTCAGGTACGGCCGTGAGGACATCGGAGATGAGGCCTTTGAGCGTCTCGAAGCGATGAGGGCACGCATATCTGAGTCCGCGGCGAAGCTTACGGCGATCGCAAAGAAGGGCAGCGTTGGCGGGTTCGTGAAGGATCTGAGGTCATACCTCGACAGCGAATGGGACCTTGCCGCACGGGTGGAGGCAGCCGCTGCTGCGCAGGATGAAGCAGGGCTCCACGACGAAGCCCAGCGCATGACACAGAGCTATGACAAGGCGCTTGAGCTCCTTGATCAGATAGATGAGATAATGGGAGATTCCGAACTGGATCTTAAAGAGTTCACGGAGATCTATAAAGCGGGACTATCAGATGTCGAGGTCGGTGTCATACCTCCGACTGTCGACGGGCTCTCAATGGGTACCATGATAAGGACGCGTCCGAGACAGATGCGGGCCGCTGTGATACTGGGCGCCTGCGAAGGAGTGATGCCGCTGTCACCTGCAACGGAAGGACTCTTTTCTGTTGATGAAAAGAAGTATTTCAAGAGCAAGGGCTTTGCCCTCGGCAGCCTCGATGAGATAAAGATGGACGAAGAGAATGCCGCCATGTACCGCATGATGGCAAGACCTTCGGAGAAGATATACATAAGCTGGGCCATGACCGATACAGCCGGGAACGACATGAGCCCGTCGCCGGTCATCGATTCGCTCAGGCGCCTCTTCCCTGCGATAGACAGGGAACGCCTGATAAAGCAGGATGTGATAAGCAGCGCAGCGCACGACTCGCTGGGCCGCGGAGAAGTAAACGTCCTCAACAGGGCTGAGGACGGAATGCGCCATCTTGTGAACCGCATCAAGGAAGAAGACGCCGGATCGGGCAGTGCGCTTACCGAGGCCATGCTCAGGTGGTATGCAGATAACCGCCGGGACGATCTTGACTTGATGCTCAGGGCAGCGTCGTACGATAACGTGCAGAAGCCGATCGGAAAAGACACAGCGAAGAAGCTCTTCGGACGTGAGGACGGTTCCCTTGTTATGAGCGCATCGTCCATCGGCAGCTATATCGACTGCCCGTTCAGGTACTTTGTGGAAAGGGGCCTGAGACCGAGGGAGGAGAGATCTTTCGAAAGCGATTCGCGTTCTGTCGGAGACATTTATCACGAATGCCTCATGGCGGTGGCGAGACAGATAATGAACGCAGAAGAGATACCTGAAGGCGACGGTCTTGAAGAACTCGTCACGGCGGCGCTTGATGAGCTCGCTGAGAAATACAGGGGAGGACTCTTCGTTTCCACGGGCGGAGAAGAATACCGCATGAGCCGTATACGCGAGATATGCGCGGCGGCAGCAAGGGCGATGGCTTCACAGCTCGCGGCAGAGAGCGTTAGCTCTGCGGTGTTTGAGGAGAAGTTCGGAAAGCACGGAGTCTTTGAACCTATCACTCTTACGGTGGACGGACAGGAGGTCCGCGTGGAAGGCAAGATCGACCGCGCCGACATGCTGAACGTTGGCGGGGAAGAACGCGTAAGGATAATAGACTACAAGACCGGTGCGGATAAGCTAGACATCTGGAAGATGCGTCAGGGCTACAAGATGCAGCTGATGATATACATGATCTCAGCCACCTCCGGAGGGGTGACGCCGGCGGGAATGTTCTACTTCAATATCAAGGATCCGATCGAGTCTGCTAACGATTTGAGCGCGGCAAAATACGAAGCGATCGCCGGCAAGGCGGCTGAGGATGAGTTCAACCTCAAGGGGGCATATCTCAATGAAGAGGGCGTTCTCAGCGCTATGCCTGAGAAGGTGCTGGCATCCGTAAAGGGATCCATAAGCCGCGAAGACTATGAGGAAGCGCGCAGCGATGTCATAAAGCGAATCGAGGAGACGGCGTCGGGAATACTCAGCGGAAGCATCGACATAAGGCCGCTCAAAAACAGCAATAAACTTGCCTGCGGATACTGCAATTACAGATCGGTATGCAGGAGAGACCGCGGCTACTACAAGAACCAGCCACGCGTCATAAAGCCAAAACCAAAGGAAAACAAAGAAAAAGATAATGCCAATTGATATAACTTCAGTCGGAAGCAGCAGCTCCGGCAACTCATACCTAATATTCGCAGAGGGGCACACGCTTTTGCTCGATGTAGGCCTTACGGCAAAGAAGATACTCGGAGCTCTTGAGCACTTCGGGATCGGACCCGAAGAAGTCGAAGCAGTCATGGTGACTCATGAACACGTCGACCATGTGAGAAGCATCAGGGCGGTCGCCAGAAAATGCTGCAATGCGGCAGTTTACGCGAGCCGCGGCACCGCAGAACATACGGCGAACTTCGTGCATGTGCCCGAAGAAAGATTCGTGCCGGTCTCTGCAGGAGACTGCATAGATCTGGGAAACGTGAAGATCGGAGTTTTCCCGCTCAGCCACGACGCGGCAGAACCGGTCGGCTTCACTGTCAGTGCAGGAGGCGAAAAGCTGGCGGTAGTCACAGATACGGGAATAATAACCGACGAGATACGCGAAGCAGTACGTGACGCCGACATGCTCGTCTTTGAGGCAAATCACGATGAAGAAATGCTGATGTTCGGAGAATACCCTTATCCGGTAAAGGTAAGGATCAAAAGCGATCACGGACATCTTTCAAACGACTATGCCGGTCATGAGCTTGCTGACATGCTGCAGGCAAGGCGTGACGAAGGCTGTACCGGTCCCCTCCGCATAATGCTTGCGCATCTGAGCTTCCATAACAACGCCCCTCTCTTTGCGAGACAGACCGTAGAAGATATACTGTCCGCAAATGGCTTCAGAAAGGGCAGAGACTACACGCTTGAAGTAGCCGCCCGCGAGGGACTTACTTTCATAGATCCGCTCAAGATACCTGACGGAAGACTGGTACCGGCGGAAGAGAAGGACGTATGACATGCTGAACATAAGGATAATATGCGTAGGCAAATTCAAGGAAAAGTACTGGGAGGCAGCTTCGGCCGAATACAGCAAGAGGCTCGGAGCCTACTGCAGTCTTTCTGTCATCGAGGTGAAGGAAGAGAAACTTCCCGCACATGCCTCGCGCGCGGATGAGGAAAACGTAATAAGCAAGGAAGGAAAGGCTATACTCGGAAAGATAAATGCCGGAGACTACGTAGTGGCCCTTGACATAGGAGGACGCGAACTCTCATCGGAAGGACTGGCTGCGAAGATAGAAAGCGCAGCGTTCACAAGCTCAGTCATCGATTTCATCATAGGCGGAAGCCTCGGACTCAGCACGGAAGTGAAGTCCAGGGCCGATCTCAGGATGAGCTTCGGACCGATCACCCTGCCTCATCAGCTTGCGAGGATAGTTCTTCTGGAGCAGATCTACAGGGCATTCAAAATAAACGCAGGGGAAACATACCATAAATAAAGGAGATAAAATGGCAAACAAATACAGTAAAAGCAACAATTCATCAAAGGCCGCAGAAAGCAAAACGATGCAGGAATATGAGGACAGGCGCAGAAGACTGAATACGGGCGCAAGGGTGATGGCGCTTGTGCTGGTCGCGGCTATGGTCGTGTTTTATGTGATCTCGGCGGGTATGTCTTTCTGGAACTGATACCTGTAATCGGGGCAAAGCCCCCTTTTTTATGCCTTGTACTCGTCTGTATTTATGCAATTCGTGTACTAAGCAGTTAACGAATTGTGTTAAAATATAATCAACTATAATTAGTTTTCGGTTTTAAAAGGGTTATTGACTTAAAACAGGAGGTGCCTATGGAACTACAGATTCAAGACCTGGTCTCCTCTATCCGCAAAGAAGGAATAGAGGCGGCGAATGCCGAAGCAGAATCAATTATTGCAGAAGCTAAGAAAAAAGCTGACTCCATCGTTGCGGGAGCAAAGGCTGAGGCGCAGCAGTATAAGGACGCGGCAGAAAAAGAGATCGCGATCTTAAGAGAAAGCGCATCGGTCAGCGCAGAGCAGGCGAAGAGAGACGCAGTACTCGCTTTCAAGACGGAGATCCAGGGAGAGTTTGAAAAGATCCTCGCTGCAGATATCAGCAAGGAACTTACAGGCGAAGGTCTCGGCAAGTTGATTCGTGCGGCAGTTGCCGGAGAGAATGTTGCAGATTATGCGGCAGAGGTATCCGAGGTCAGTGATGCACTCAAATCAGCACTTGCCAAGGAAATCAAGGATGGACTTGAAATCAGACCGGCTAAAGACGTACAGCAGGGATTCCGCCTTGCAGCAAAAGACGGATCCGGCTATTTTGACTGTTCAGATGAAGGAATCATGGAGATGCTGATGCCATACTTCAGAAATCTGGACTTCCAGTAAAGGAGGCGCAGTATGGCTTCGTATTATTATCTGATAGCAAGCCTGCCTGAACTCAGCGCGGACGGAGATATGCCAATCACCTACAGCGAATTTCTGTCGTGCTGCCAGTCAAATGTGAGCGATTCAGATTACGAGCTGCTTAAGGACCTGACTCTTTCTTCGACAGAGGGACCGCTTGTAAAAGAGTGGTCGGAATTCTACGGGATGCTGAGCAAGGAACTCAATTATCAGAGAAGCATGAATCTCGGAAAGAGCTATTCATCCGCTTACGATAAGGACGGCTTTATAGCCCAGGTAGTAGGCTCGGCACTCGCAGCAAAGAACCCTCTTGAAGCGGAGAGGATCCTGCTGGAGTACGAATTTGAGAATCTCGATTCGCTCGTTGGACTGCATATGTTTGACGATTACGTACTGTTCGGATACGCTATCAAGCTTAAGCTTCTTGAGCGTCTGAACAGCTTTGAGCAGACGAAGGGCAAGGCTGAATTCCGTTCATTGTTTGACGGGATACAGCAGCGCGTTTACAGCTTGTAACAGGAGATTTATATGAAAACAGAAACAGGATATGTAGCCGGAGTCAACGGAAACCTGATAAAAGTCGATTTCGATGGCTCCGTTCGCAAGAATGAAGTAGGCTACATCCTCGTTGATGATAAACGGCTTAAAGGTGAGGTCATTCGTATCAACAACGGGGAAGTAAGCATGCAGATCTACGAGATGACCAACGGCATCAAAGTAGGCGACCCGGTAGAGTTTACCGGCGAGCTGATGAGCGTAGATCTGGGTCCGGGACTGCTGACACAGGTATTCGACGGTCTGCAGAACCCGCTGCCTAAACTCGCTGAGCAGTGCGGTTTCTTCCTGGACAGAGGAGTATACCTTGACGCGATCCCTGACCGCGACTGGGAGTTCACTCCGGTAGCAAAGATCGGCGACCGTGTAAAGGCGGGCAGCACCATCGGTACAGTACCTGAAGGACTGTTCACGCATCACATCATGGTTCCATTCACACTCAAGGGCAGCGACTGGACCGTACAGTCCATAAAGGAGCCGGGCACATACAACGTCCACTCCACAGTCTGCACGATCAAGAATAGCAGGGGTGATACAAGAGACCTCACAATGGTATTCACCCAGCCTGTAAAGCAGGCAGTAAAATGCTATGAAGAGAGACTTCGTCCGGACGAACCGCTCGTAACAAAGATCCGTTGTATCGACTCTTTCCTCCCGGTAGCCAAGGGCGGCACATTCTGCACCCCGGGACCGTTCGGAGCAGGAAAGACGGTACTTCAGCACATGCAGGCCAAGAACTCTGAGGCAGATATCGTTATCGTAGCTGCCTGCGGAGAGCGTGCCGGCGAGGTAGTAGAAGTTCTTAAGGAATTCCCTGAACTTACCGACCCGAAGACAGGCCGCTCGCTGATGGAAAGAACCATCATCATCTGCAATACATCATCCATGCCGGTAGCCGCCAGAGAAGCATCCTGCTACACAGCGGTAACACTGGCTGAGTACTACAGACAGATGGGACTCGACGTACTGCTTCTCGCTGACTCGACAAGCCGCTGGGCTCAGGCGATGCGTGAGATGTCAGGAAGACTCGAGGAGATCCCAGGCGAAGAAGCGTTCCCGGCTTACCTGGAGTCCACCATCGCAGCGTTCTACGAGAGAGCCGGAAAGGTCCGCCTCGAGGACGGCAGCATCGCTTCCATCACCATCGGCGGTACAGTATCACCGGCCGGCGGTAACTTTGAGGAGCCTGTAACACAGGCTACCCTGAAGGTAGTCGGAGCATTCCACGGTCTTGCCAGAGAGCGTTCTGACGCTCGTAAGTACCCGGCTATCCACCCGGTGGATTCATGGTCGAAGTACAAGGGCGTAGTTGATATGGACCTCATCGAGCATGCAAGAAGCATCCTCATCAGGAGCACGGAAGTAAACCAGATGATGAAGGTAGTCGGAGAAGAAGGTACTTCGAGCGAAGACTACATCACATACCAGAAGGGCGAACTTCTTGATGCTGTATATCTGCAGCAGAACTCCTTCGATCCTATCGACGAGGCATGCGTGCCTGAAAGACAGCGCAGAGAATTCGCTAGACTTTACGACGCTATGACGAAGACCTACGATCTCACAGACAAGAGAGAGATCCGTGCGTTCTTCAACCAGCTCAGACAGGAATTCCTTGACTGGCACGGAACTCTGTTCGAGACACCTGAGTTTGAGGCTCAGGAGAAAAAGATCACTGATCTGTACATGTCGAAGGTCGTAGAGTAGGAGGTCGGTGAACATGCAAAAAGTATATACAAAGATAGAATCGATAGTCGGTAACGTCGTTACCGTACGCGCATCGGGCGTCAAGAACGGCGACCTTGCGCTGGTAGGCGACAGTTACGCGAACGTAATCAAACTGGACAAGGACATTGTTTCCCTCCAGGTATTCGCGGGAGCGCAGGGTGTCAGCACGACTGACCCGGTCCGCTTCCTCGGCAGGCCTATGATGGTTTCGTTCTCAGAGCACCTGCTTGGCCGTATCTTTGACGGCGCGGGCGTTCCGAGAGACAACGGACCGGCTCTTACGGAGAACATGATCCCTATCGGCGGACCGTCGTTCAACCCGGCAAAGCGTATCCTCCCTACAAAGATGATCCGTACCGGTATCCCGATGATCGACGTATTCAACACTCTGGTAGAGAGCCAGAAGCTGCCTATCTTCTCGATCTCGGGCGAGCCGTACAACCAGCTCCTCTCGAGGATCGCGATGCAGGCTGAGGTTGACGTCATCATCCTGGGCGGCATGGGACTCAAGTACGACGACTACATGGAGTTCCGTGACACACTCGAAAAGGGCGGCGCTATGAGCCATACCGTAATGTTCATCCATACGGCATCTGACCCTATCGTAGAGTGCACACTGGTTCCTGACATGTCGCTGGCCGTCGCAGAGCAGTTCGCTCTCGAGGGCAAGAGAGTACTCGTTCTTCTGACAGACATGACAAACTTTGCCGATGCTCAGAAGGAAATGGCGATCACGATGGAGCAGGTACCGTCCAACCGTGGATATCCGGGCGACCTCTACAGCTGCCTCGCTTCGCGTTATGAAAAGGCAGTAGATATCGAAGGCGCCGGATCGATCACGATCCTCGGTGTAACCACGATGCCTGGTGACGACGTAACCCACCCGGTACCTGACAACACCGGATATATCACAGAGGGCCAGTACTACCTTAAGAGCGGTCACATCGAGCCGTTTGGTTCGCTTTCAAGACTGAAACAGAACGTAAACGGCAAGACACGTGATGACCACCGTGCTCTTATGGACGGTATGATCCGTCTGTATGCTCAGTACAAGGAGTCTCTTGAGAAGAAGTCCATGGGATTCCAGATGTCTGAGTGGGACGACAAGCTCCTTAAATATGGTGAGATGTTTGAGTCCAAGATGATGGATCTTTCCGTAAACATCCCGCTGGAAGACGCGCTTGACCTTGGCTGGGATATCCTTGCTGAGTGCTTCGACCCTGTTGAGACAGGAATGAAGACAAGCCTCATCGAGGAAAGATGGCCGAAGAAGGATGCGTTGAATTAGCAAAGGAGCGGGTCCATGGCTATCAAACTGACAAAGAATGAGCTGAAGAAGCAGAAGGACAACCTGAAGCAGTTCCAGCGCTATCTTCCGACCCTGCAGCTCAAGAAGCAGCAGCTGCAGTCAGTCATCATGAAGATCCGCCAGGAGCTCGAGCAGAAGGAAGCCGAGCGCATTCAGATGATTGGTGACCTGGACGACTGGGTAGCGGTATTCGCTGAGAATGAGATCTTCGATGAAGACAAAAAGCTTGATAATCTCGTTCAGCCTGACAAGGTAATAGTAAAGAACGAGAACATCGCCGGTGTAACTATCCCGGCTTTCGAAGAGCTTACGTTCAAGGACATCAATTACGACGTGGATGACTATCCTCTGTGGGTAGACACTGCGATCTTCAAGCTCCGTGAGATCGCCAGACTGGACGCCATTGTCTCGACTCTCCGGAAGCAGACAGAGCTTCTGGAGTCGGAACTCCGTACGACATCACAGAGGGTCAACCTTTTTGAAAAGGTAAAGATCCCTGAAGCCAAGGAGAACATCCGGGTCATCCAGGTTTACCTGGGAGACCAGCAGACAGCGGCAGTTGTCCGCGGCAAGATCTCCAAGAAGAAACTGGTGGAGGTGTAGAGCGATGATAGAAAAAATGAAAATGGTCCACATCGTTACTTCTGCCTCCCGTAAAGAGGAGATGCTTAAAGCCCTCAGAGACGCGGGCGTCATGCATCTCGCAGAGAAGCAAAGCGCAGACCGTGAGGTGACCGAGCGCTTCCAGACGCTTTCAAGAACGGCAATGGCTCTCAGAGACTATGCCGAGCCTAAGCAGAAGGGAAGCGAAGAGATCCTTTCGGATGACGATTTCAAGAAAATGTATTCGGGCGTTCTGGATGCGATCGACAGAAAAGCCGCTCTCGGACAGGAGATAAGCGCATCGAATACAGAACTCGACAGAATATCTGCATGGGGAGACTTCTCACCTGCAGAACTTAAAAAACTCAGAGAAGACGGATTCGATTTCCACTTCTACCGCATGGGAGAAAAGGAATACCAGGCACTGGCTGAGAGCGATGTCAAATACATCAGACTCGCTCCGATCGACAAGATGAAGACAGTTGCCGTAATGGGAACTCTTCCGGCAGAGATACCGGGAACGGAATTCGTTCCTCCTGAGAAGAGCATAAGCGAACTTAACGCAGGCATCGAGGCAGCACATGCAGAGATAGCGGAATGCGACAAGGTGCTGAAGGACGCGTCCATATATGATGCGAGCTTCAAGGCGCAGATGCTCAAGACACAGAATGAAGAGCTGTTCTCTTCGGCCGGAGCGACAGCGCAGAGCGACGGCGATTTCGTCTGGCTCAGCGGATATGTGCCTGAGGTCGATATGGACAAGTTCAAAGCGATGGCAGAGTCCTGCGGCTGCGCATGGGCCGCGGAGGATGTCGCCGAAGACGATGAGCATATACCTACGAAGCTCCGCTTCAACAAGGTATCGCAGCTCATCCAGCCGGTATTCGATATCCTCGGCATATTGCCGGGCTACAGAGAGCAGGATATATCGATGTGGTTCTTCCTGTTCTTCACGCTGTTCTTCGCGATGATCATCGGCGACGGAGCCTATGGTGTGCTTATCCTGATACTTGCAATAGTACTCAGGGTAAAGCAGGGGAAAGGCACTACAGTTACTTTCCTGCTATTCGTACTGTCGATAGCTACCATTGTCTGGGGAGCCGTGACCGGAACCTGGTTCGGAATGGAGAGTGCAATGAACGTACCGTTCCTCAAAGCTCTCGTAATACCGAGCCTGGCCACATATCCTGAGTACTTCGGGCTTACGGCCACCGTCACGCAGAACGCGATAATGAAATTCTCGTTCTCGATCGGCGCCATCCAGATGGCACTTGGTTCGATACTGTCGATCAAGAAGAAAATACCTGAGAAGGATCTCTCGTGGGTCGCAGACCTCGGCTGGACGATCGCAATCATCGCGATGTACCTGCTGGCTCTGAACCTTGTAATCCATGAGAACATCAGTCTTGTACCGGTATTCGCAATGATCGGCGTGGCATTCGTGCTTGTCCTGCTCTTCGGAGGCATGTCGCCTGACAAGACATTCGGACAGGGCCTCAAGGCCGGACTCGCGAACGCGTTCACGGACTTCCTTGACACCATAAGCTGCTTTGGTAACGTCATGAGCTATATCAGACTGTTCGCGGTAGGTATGGCAGGCGTGGCGATCTCCCAGAGCTTCAACGGTATTGCGGCCGGCATGCACGGTCCGCTGATAATACTGGGCGTCGTGGTCGTTCTTATCGGACACGCACTCAACATAGTAATGTGTTTCCTGTCGGTAGTCGTTCACGGCGTACGTCTGAACGTCCTCGAGTTCTCGGGCCAGGTTGGTCTTGAGTGGACAGGCATTCCGTATGAACCATTTAAGAAGTTAAATAAATAAGAAAAGGAGAACAATTATGAATCTTGCATTTCTTGGTATGGCTGCGGCCCTTGGTTTATCTGCTGCCGGTTCGGCATTCGGCGCCGGATTCGCCGGTATGGCTTCTGTAGGTGCTTGGAAAAAGTGCTACGCTGCGGGCAAGCCTGCACCGTTCATCATGATCGCTTTCACCGGAGCTCCTCTTACACAGACTATTTACGGATTCCTTCTGATGAACTTCATCAGAGGCGCAGAAGGCATCGACCCGGGCATGGCCCTTGGTATCGGCCTCTTCTGCGGAACAGCTATCGGTCTTTCCGCTCTCTTCCAGGGTAAGTGCGCTGCAGCTTCCGCTGACGCTCTTGGCGCTACAGGAAAGGGTACCGCAAACTACTTCATCGTAATCGGTATCGCTGAGACAGTAGCTCTGTTCACACTCGTATTCAGCCTGCTGCTCCTCAACAGCTAAAAACATCTGAGCATATTTAGATCAAAAAGACAGAGACGATCAAGTCTCTGTCTTTTTATGTATGAAAGGTGTGCAGGTGTGATAGAATAACTTTGCTGGCTCAGACCGGCGGTGCAAAAAATAATGGGAGATAAATAATGATCGATTTCAGGAAACTGCAGAACGGCAGTGATATAAGGGGTGTGGCTATAGAGACAGAAGGCGGACCTGAGGTAAACCTTACCAAGGAAGTTGCCGGGCAGATAGCGGGAGCATTCTGCTACTGGCTTTCAAAAAAGGTAAACAAGAACCCGGTGATGCTGAATATATGCGTAGGTCAGGATCCGAGGCTTTCGGGAGATACTCTCAAGGAAGGCGTTATGGAGGCGATAAGCCTCTGGGGCGCTACGGGCCATGACGCCGGGCTGACCACGACTCCTGCCATGTTTATGGCTACTGTGATGCCGCAGTTTGAATTCGACGGATCCATCATGATAACCGCGAGCCACCTGCCGTACGACCGCAACGGTTTCAAATTCTTTACAGCTGAAGGCGGTCCCGACAAAGAGGACATCGCGGAGATACTGAGGCTGGCGAGCCGCTATACTTTCATCGGCGGTGCACCTGAAGAAAACAAGACTAATGTGCAGATGATGTACGCGTCTTATCTGCGTCAGATGATATCCATGGGTCTCAGGGACGTTCCGGGATATCTGAAAGGGATGCACATAGTCGTGGATGCAGGCAACGGCTCAGCGGGATTCTTCGCTACGGAAGTTCTGGCTAAGATGGGGGCCGATATAAGCGGAAGCCAGTTCCTTGAGCCTGACGGGACTTTCCCGAACCATCCGGCAAATCCCGAGAACAGGGAAGCGCTGGATTCGATATGCAAGGCCGTCAGAGAAAGCGGCGCGGATCTCGGGATCATCTTCGATACCGACGGAGACCGCGTATCGGCGGTCGGCCCGGGAGGCAAACCTATCGCGCGCAATGAGATAGCTGCGCTGGCTGCTGCTCTCGCTGTGGAAGATCATCCGGGCGGGACTGTCGTTACTGACAGCGTCACCTCGAACCAGCTGCACGACTTCCTTGAGGGAAATCTCGGATTCAGGCATCTCAGGTACCAGAGGGGATATAAAAATGTAATAAACAAGGCAAAAGAACTGAGTGCCGCGGGCGAGGATGCATTCCTCGCGATCGAGACCTCCGGGCATGCTGCATATTCGGATAACTATTATATGGATGACGGAGCGTTCCTCGCGATCCAGATAATAATCAATGCCGCGAGACTCAAGGCTGAGGGCAAGGACATAACTGCGCTTCTTGACGGACTCGGATCTCCGGCTGAGTCGAGAGAGGTCCGCTTTGACATAACAGCGGAAGATTATGCTAAATACGGAGCCGGAGTCCTTGAAGACTTCGGGAAGTGGGCTGAGTATTCGAGGAATCTTGAAGTCGTCGAGCCTAATTATGAAGGTGTAAGAGTAAATTACGATATCGACGGGTGCAAAGGCTGGTTCCTTCTGCGCATGTCTCTGCATGATCCTGTGATGCCGCTAAACATCGAATCAGATATGGCGGGCGGAACGGAGACGGCTCTTGACGCGGTGCGCGGATTCATGAAGGGTTATAAGGGTATAAGTGAGCCGGGAGCATAAAATGGCTGAGAAAAAGGGAAGAAAAAAAGTAAGTAAGGTAAGGCGGACGGCAGAGAATATTATTATGGTCTGCCTTGCTCTCATAATGGTGGTCTCAGGCTACAGAGTATACACAATATACCGTGACTACAAGGCGAATCAGTCCGCCTATGATAACGTGTCACAGAAGGCTCAGCCGGACGGGTTCACAGGTGACATCGATTTCGATGCGCTCAGAGAGATAAATCCCGAGGTGATCGGCTGGATCTACAATGAAGATCTGAAGATAGATTATCCTATCGTTCAGGGCACGGACAACAAGACCTACCTTAGCAAACTATTTGACGGGACATGGGGAGGCTGCGGAACGCTCTTTGCCGACTGCATCACCGAAGCTCCGTTCAAACAGTTCAATACTATCGTCTACGGCCATCACATGAAGGACGGTACGATGTTCGCGCAGCTGAAAAGGTACAAGGACCCCGAATACATAAAGGGCAACCCGAGGCTCGAACTCATAACGCCTGAAGGCAAATTCCATCTTCAGATCTGGGCATTCCTTAATCAGCCGGCAGACAGCAATATATATACAACAAATATCACTGATGCGGGCAGCCAGCAGAATTACCTGGATCTGGCCGCAGGGATGGCGGATTACATAACGAATGTCGAAGTTGCCCCGGGAGACCGGCTGGTCGTGCTCTCAACCTGTGCCTATGAGTATCAGGATGCACGATACATAGTTGTCTGCAAAATGGTTCCGTGGTAAAATCCCTTTGTTAGTCACCGGCGGCGGGATGCCGCGGGGGAATCGTGACAATTGAAAGGAAGAAAAATGGACTACAAGATGACGATCGCAGGCCTTGAAAGGCACCTGCCGCTTTGCAAAGTAACAGATGATCTTTACATTGCAGGCTTCATTATGTTCAATGATGTCGAGGTAACGGTAGCGGCTGCAGAAGAGCTTCTGAAGCAGGCTCCGGAATTCGATGTTCTCATCACGGCTGAGAGCAAGGGGATCCCTCTTTGCTACGAGATGGCCCGCCAGGCCGGCAAGCCTTACATCGTAGCCCGCAAGGGAGCCAAGCTCTATATGCAGGACGTCGTCAAGGTCCAGGTGAATTCCATCACCACAGATCATATGCAGACACTATGCCTTGGCAGAGACGAGAGAGAGCAGCTTTACGGAAAGCGCGTTCTCATTGTTGACGATGTTATCAGCACAGGCGAATCCCTGGCAGCTCTCGAGCAGCTCGTTGAGACAGTCGGCGGAGACATTGTCGGAAAGTTCACCGTGCTTGCAGAAGGCGAAGCAGCAGACCGTACGGATATCACATTCCTCGAATACCTGCCGCTCTTCAATTCTGACGGCACACCGCAATAATGTGACAGCGGGGAAGATCCTCCCTGTCAGATCCAGACACTCAAAGGGTCCGCATCGCGGACCCTTTTTTGACGAATTAAGCGAAAAAAGTGTCATGATTATCATTGTTTTGTAAATAGTGCACAAAAACGGATTTAGTTTTTGATTTTTCTCACAAAAAGTGTTGACACAAAATCTTCACAATGCTATTATCCGACTGTACACAAAATCCGTACAAAAATAGAGGAGATCAAATGTACTTTACTTCAGGTATTATCGTCATTATCAGCATTATCGGCGTCCTTCTGGTCGGAAGACTCGTAGAGGGCGATGTTGTGCTGTAGGGCGATAGAGTACAGAAGGTCAATCCAAAACCTTGAAGCTTGAGAGCCCGCAGCGATGCGGGCTTATTTAATGCTCAGGGATCAACAGGTTAATTCATCAACTATCACTCAGTCAGAATCAGTTATTGTAACAAGAAAGGGAGAAAAGAAAATGAAGAAGACATGGACTAAAGCTTTAGCTGTAGCTCTCTCCTGCATGATGGCATTCGCGCTTGCTGCATGCGGCGGCGGAAGCAGTGCAGGAGACGGAAAGCTCCACATCGGAGTTATCGGTCCTTTCACAGGCGGAGCAGCACTTTACGGAAACGCTGTAAAGAACGGTGCTGAACTTGCTGTAAACGAGATCAACGCTGCAAACGCAGACGGACTGCAGATCGTAATGGAGTCACAGGACGACGAGCACGATGCTGAGAAGTCGGTAAATGCTTACAACAAACTTCTCGACGACGGAATGCAGGTTCTGGTAGGACCTACAACATCGACACCGGCTGCAGCAGTAGCTACAGAGTGCGAAAAGAACCAGACATTCATGCTCACACCATCGGGATCTTCCCCGGACGTAACAGCTGAGCACGGAAACGTATTCCAGCTTTGCTTCTCTGACCCTAACCAGGGAATCGCAAGTGCGGACTACATGGCAGAAAACTTTGCAGACGCTAAGGTTGGCGTAATCTACAAGAACGACGACAACTATTCGACAGGTATCTTCAACAAGTTCAAAGCAGAGTGGGAAGCTAAGGGCAAGAAGGTCGAAGCAGAAGAGACATTCACAGACGGAGTTACAGACTTCAGCGCCCAGCTCAACAGCCTCAAGAATGCCGGTGTAGATCTGGTGTTCCTGCCAATCTACTATGATGCAGCTTCGAACATCCTTACACAGGCAGACAAGATGGGATATGCACCTAAGTTCTTCGGATGTGACGGCATGGACGGAATCCTCTCGATGGAAGGATTCGATACATCCCTCGCAGAGGGACTGATGCTCCTGACACCGTTCACACCATACTCAGAAGATGCCAAGTCAAAGGCATTCACAGAAGCATATCAGGAAGCGTACGGCGAGCTGCCTATCCAGTTCGCAGCCGATGCTTATGACTGTGTATACGCTATCTATGATGCGTTCAACAAGGCAGGCCTTGATCCGAACGCTGACATGGCAGAAATCTGCGAGGCTCTGGTAGGCCAGTTCGCAGGAGACTTCACAGCAAGCGGAATCACAGCTGAAGAGATGAAGTGGAACGAAAAGGGCGAAGTTGAAAAGACCCCTAAGGTTTGCGAAATCCAGGACGGCAAGTACATTGAGAAGTAATACACTGACTGACTTAAGTGTATAGTTGTTTGGCAAAGGGGTGTTGCATGTGACATGTGGCACCCCATAGCCGCGTAAAAAGCAACTTTATCTTTATCAGTAGAAAGAAGAGACCATGAATTTTTTGACTAATCTTATCTCGGGCCTCAGCCTGGGAAGCGTATATGCGATCATAGCGCTTGGATATACCATGGTTTACGGAATATCCAAGATGCTGAACTTCGCTCATGGTGACATCATTATGATAGGCGGATATATGTCGTTCATCATGTCTATGTACGTTGGGATGAACGGCTGGCTGGCTCTTCTGGTTGCGATAGTGATCTGCACTATCCTCGGAATAACGATCGAGAGACTCGCGTACAGACCTCTCAGAGGTACAGGCTCACTGGCCGTACTGATCACCGCTATCGGTGTTTCATATTTCCTCCAGAACATAGCCCTGCTCATCTGGGGCGCAAACCCGAAGATGTTCACAAGCCTCTTCAAGGGAATGAGCCCTATACATGCGGCAGGCGGAAAGCTGACTATAACTCCGGAATCGATTTTCACGATCCTGGCAAACATAGTTATCATGCTTTGCCTGACACTCTTTGTCAGCAAGACAAAAGCCGGAAAAGCAATGAGAGCTGTATCTGAAGACAACGGCGCTGCTCAGCTGATGGGCATCAATGTCAATCAGTCCATATCGCTTACATTCGCTATCGGCTCGGGACTTGCTGCGGTCGCCGGAGTGCTTATGTGCTCTGCATACCCTGTACTGATCCCGACCACAGGAGCGATGCCTGGTATCAAGGCGTTCACTGCAGCGGTATTCGGTGGAATCGGTTCAATTCCGGGAGCCATGATCGGAGGTCTTATCCTCGGCATCATCGAGATCTTCTCCAGGGCCTATATATCCACAGAACTCGCTGACGCTATCGTATTCGGTTGTCTGATCCTTGTACTTCTTGTCAGACCTACAGGTCTTTTAGGCAAGAAAATACATGAGAAAGTGTAGGTGCGCCATGGCAGAAAGAATACTGAAATCAGTAAGCGTCAGGGCGCTTAAAGGCGCCAAGAGAGGCGGCCAGTACAGAAAAGAAGCGATGATAGCTTACGGCATCCTTATCGCGGGATACATCCTGCTGCAGCTTGGAGCCGCAACGGGCATCATCGGAAGAAATCTTCAGGGACAGTTTGTGCCGATCTGTGTTTATATGGCACTCGCTATCTCGCTCAATCTGGTAGTAGGAATCTCGGGAGAACTTTCGCTCGGACATGCCGGCTTTATGGCGGCAGGCGCGTTCACCGGAGTAGTTGTTACGAGAGTGCTCGAAAAAAGTCTGAGCTTTGCTCCTGCAAGGCTTATCATAGCGCTTATCGCAGCAGCTCTGGTAGCAGCTCTGGCAGGCTTTATTATCGGCATCCCTATCCTCGGACTCAGGGGCGACTATCTGGCTATCGTAACGCTGGCTTTCGGAGAGATCATCCGAAACTTCATGAACGTTATCTACTTCGGGCTCGATGAGAAAGGACATCTGATATTCTCATTCAACCATGCCATTGACGGCATTGAAGACGCCAACAGAGTCATTACGGGTCCTATCGGTGCTACCGGAACAACGCAGATAGCTACATTTACCGGGGCAATGCTGCTCACTGCATTCACACTGTTTGTGGTTCTCAACATTAAGAACTCCAAGCAGGGAAGAGCCATCATGGCTATCAGGGACAACCGCATCGCGGGTGAATCGATCGGCCTTGATGTCAAGAAGTATAAACTGATGGCATTCGTTGTCAGTGCCGCGCTCGCCGGTATGGCAGGCTGCATGTTCGGACAGAACTACAGTACGCTTGCACCGGTAAAGTTCAACTTCAACACATCGGTTCTGATCCTGGTATTCGTTGTACTTGGCGGAATCGGAAATATCTGGGGAAGTATGATAGCTGCGGCTCTTCTGACTATCCTGCCGGAAGCTCTGAGGCAGTTCTCGGACTACAGAATGCTGACCTACGCAGTAGTGCTTATCGTTGTAATGATCTGCACATATAACCCGGCCATCAAGGCAAGGATCGGAGCGGTATGGTCAAAGATCAATCCGTTCAGGAAACGAAGTAAGGACAATTCCGGATCTTCCGGTAAGAAGGGAAAGGAGGCAGCGTAAATGGCAGATAACAAAGAGAAAGAAAATGCCGTATACGAATACTCCGATTCCGGACACGGCTATGAAAACAGACAGGAAATCTACTACAACGACAACGTAGGAGGACGTGCTGTATTCGTAGACTCGAAAGAGCAGTACGAGGCTGATGAACCTTACAATGATGAGGTTTATCTGCCTGAAAAGGACAGAGACAAGGCGCCTATCCTGCAGGTCAACGGCCTGGGCATCGACTTCGGCGGACTTACAGCGGTAGACAACTTCAACCTGACTCTCGGAAGAACTGAGATAGGCGGACTGATCGGCCCTAACGGCGCCGGAAAGACCACCATCTTCAACATGCTTACAAAGGTATATGAGCCGACAAGAGGCGATATCATCTTTGACGGAAAGAGCACTAAGGGCATGAGTACCGTCGACATCAACAAGGCGGGAATGGCAAGGACTTTCCAGAACATCAGACTGTTTGACAAACTGACAGTTGAAGAGAACATCAAGGTAGCTCTTCACCATACAACAAACTACGGACTTATCGACGGCATGCTGCACACACCGAAGTACAGACATGAGGAATTCCGTATCCGCAAGGAGGCGATGAAGTACCTCAAGATCTTCGGAATGACCAAGACAGCCGACTACAGAGCCGGATCGCTGCCGTACGGTGCGCAGAGAAGACTCGAGATCATGAGAGCTCTTGCGACAAAGCCGAAACTGCTGCTCCTCGACGAGCCGGCAGCCGGCATGAACCCGTCCGAGACGGCAGAACTGATGGATACCATCAAGGAGATCCGCGATAGGTTCCAGATAGCCGTATTCCTGATCGAGCATGACATGAGCCTGGTAATGGGTATCTGCGAAGGTATCGTAGTACTCAACTACGGCCGTACCATCGCAAAGGGCAGTGCCTCTGAGATCCAGAGCAACCCTAAGGTCATCGAGGCTTACCTCGGCAAGAGCCGCGGCAAAATGGAAGAAGAAGAGAAGCATGAGGGCCTCGAAGAGGCGCTCAGCAAGGGCAGACTCGCGTCCGCTCCTTCCGGAAAGCCTGATGCAGGGAAGGAGGCAGAGTAATGGGTACAGTACTTACTGTTAATAACATCAATGTTTACTACGGAGCTATCCATGCCATCAAGGGTATTTCTCTTGATGTAAACAGGGGCGAGATCGTAACTCTGATCGGAGCGAACGGTGCCGGCAAGTCGACGACTCTGCACACTATCTCGGGACTTCTCAGAAGCAGGACCGGAGACATCGAATTCCTCGAAAGCTCTATCTCTCACGTGCCTGCGCACAAGATAGTCTCTATGGGCATCTCGCACGTTCCTGAAGGAAGACGTATCTTCCAGGGAATGACTGTAGAAGAGAACCTTCAGATGGGCGCTTTCGTTGCGAAGAAGGACAGGATCGCCCACAACCTCGAGTATGTCTATGAGCAGTTCCCTAGACTTAAGGAGAGGACGAACCAGATAGCGGGAACTCTCTCCGGCGGTGAGCAGCAGATGCTCGCCATGGGAAGAGCGCTCATGTCCGATCCGGAACTTCTGATGCTGGACGAGCCTTCGATGGGTCTCGCACCTATCCTGGTAGACCAGATATTCGAGATCATCAAGAACCTCAACAAGGCGGGTACTACCATCCTTCTGGTAGAGCAGAACGCGCAGATGGCACTGTCGGTAGCTGACAGGGCTTACGTCATTGAGACGGGCCGTATAACGCTCTCCGGAACAGGCGAAGAACTTGCCAGGTCCGAAGCGGTCAAGAAAGCATATCTTGGCGGCTAAGACAGCGGATGTATATTTTCCGACAATAAATATTCATAAAAACTTCACTCAGGGAAGCGGCTGTGCCGCTTCTTTGATTTTAATGGCTGTGTTATTATTACAAGGTAACAATTCAAACCTAGGGGGGTTGGAACGTGAAAAACAGCATAAGAAAATCTTCAATATTTACGGCACTTCTGGTCATTGTCATGATGCTGCTCCTTGCGGCATGCGGCAAAGCCGACGAAGCTGCGGAAGAACAGGACACCCCGGAAGAACCGGCTCCGGAAGAAGAGGTCGTTCAGGTGGTAAAGTCTTTTGAGGAGATCGATGTGGAGGGCATGAAGGATGAGCCTCTTCAGATCGAGTCCATACAGCTTCTGGAGGACGGTACCGTAAGAATAGTTCCGACCGGAGACCTGCTTAAGAATGCTGAGACAAATGACGAGCTGACCGACGGCGCGATGTTCCCGTTCGCAGACAGCGGCAAGGTAAAGGATATATATCTTGTCAGGTTCGGGAACGGAGGCTACAGGACCATTATCTGCCTTATGGAAGACGGATCACTGTCGGCTCTCAGTGCCAAGGAACTTATAGAAGACCACATCACAGTCGTCTGGGATAATCTGACCGGCCGTGACACATACACATCGGTAGAGCAGAAAGAAGATGGCGACAGCTTCAGTGTGGTTGGAATCACAAAGGATGACGAAGAAATAGAGCTTGACTTTAGTTTGGATTTCTAACGAAAACACGCATCAGCTTATGATATAATTCATTAGTAAGACAAACATATTTTTTCTGTGCGAAAAAACATGGAAGGGACAGACTATGGCAGCAGATGTATTAAGCGTACGCGAAGCGGTCACGGAATGGTTCGAAACTGATTTCAAAGAGGCTGCGAAAGCTACAACAAAAACATCGAGACTTGAGGACGGAAGACTGAGCTACAGGTTCTCTGCAGTCAACAATTCCGGTTTTGACTTCGGAAAGTTCTCGTTCAAGATCAAAGTCATCAACAGAACAAACAATACTGAGATAGGTACTGCGTCCATCAACGCGGGACAGTGGGCAAACGGCGAGAAGAAGAACTTCAAATCCCGCCTCACCGTTCCGGCTGATGCCAGGAGCCTGTCATTTGTTATGTATTCAAATTCCCTCGACTATGAGGCAGAACCGGCGGACACCGTTTCGGATACGATGAGGGAGGTCGGCGACGCCATTAAGGAAGTCGGCGATGCCATTACCGGCGCTGACGGAAGCGGCGGAGTCTTCGGTGAACTCTTCGGCACGGGCGGAATGCCTGAGACCGGCAGGACTACAGTGACAAAGACTACTACCACAAAGACTGCAAACGGTACGACTACTACCAAAACAACGACCACAACTACTACCCGTCCGGGCAATTCCGGCACGGTGAATGCAAGACCTGCACGCACGCAGTCGCGTCCTGCGCAGACATCGCGTCCGCAGACTCAGAGCGGCTCATTCGCACAGCGCAGAAACGAGAAAAAGCTCAACAAGATAAGACTCGGCAAATCCGGCTGGACGGTCGCATCTCTTGCGACAGGAATCCTCTTCCTCATGTCGGCTGCCGGATCCACGGATGATCCTGAATTCAGGATCGGTGTCGGCGTCGTAGGAGTTCTGCTCCTTGCTGCAGCGGGTATCACAAAGCTCGTCCTCAGCGCAAAAGCCAAGAGGATCAGGATGTATGAGTCCAAGATCAACAAGAAGGGCAACACCTCTATCGACGATCTTGCAGCATACGTCGGCAGACCTTTCGAAAAGGTAGCCGATGATCTGCAGTCCATGATCGCCGACGGATTCTTCCCTGAAGCCTATGTAGATATAAACAACAGACTTCTGGTAATGACAAAGAACGGCGAACCTCTTCAGTCAGTCGAAAGATCGGCTGCCGAGAACAAGAGGGCAAGGCGCAAGGCAGCGAGAGACGGCGGACTTGTACCGGAGTCGCTTGATGACCTCATCACCATGACCGATGATACCGAGATAAAGAGCAAGCTCCAGGCGCTCAGAACGATCACAAGAAAGATCGATGCGAGAGTCGAAGAAGTGCCAGATCTCGAGAAGCAGGTCAAGGACTTCAGAGAGAAATACTATCCTGAGGTCGTCCGCCTTACGGACGGATACAACGAGAAGATCGCAAACATGGGCCAGATCAGCGAGCAGCCTAAGGAAGAAGTCACAACGGACGCTTCCGGTGCACCTGTTCTCAACACCAATCCGAACTATCTGCAGGAGCAGGCAGATGCTATCAAGACACAGCTTATCAGCCTGATAGACTCGGTAACAGAGGCTTCCGAAAACCTGCTTGAAAGACTCCATGAGGACGACATCATGGATATTACGACGGATATCACAAAGCTGCAGACCACGCTCGCGAGCAAGGGCCTGCTGGACTCGGATTTCGATATATAATGGAAATGTTATAAAAAGGAGGACAAGATGGCAGAATTTGAACTTACACCTGAAGCTGTAGTAGATGCAGCAGAAAACCAGGCAGCTGAGATGCATGCAGAGGTTCAGGAAGTTGCGGCTCAGGCAGCAGCTATCGAAGAAGCACCGATGATCGACTTCGGCGCAGAACCTGCAGTCGAGGAGAAGAAAGAAAACACTCTTGCACAGTTCACACCTGATGAGCAGAGACAGATCCGCACTGTAGCAGACAAGATCGACATCACAGACAGCAACGCTGTTCTCAGCTACGGCGCGACCGCTCAGCGCAAGGTATCCGACTTTGCTGACGGCGCTCTCGAAAGCGTAAGGGCGAAGGACATGGGAGAGACAGGACAGGTCCTGACATCACTCCTCGTTGAGCTCAAGACAAACGGCGAAGAGAAGAAGAGCTTCCTCGGAAAGATCTTCGGCAGCGCTGAGAAGAACTTCGAGAGACTGAAAGCCCAGTACAGCACAACAGAGGCCAATATCGACAAGCTCGTACAGCTTCTTGAAGGGCATGAAGAGCAGCTTCTCAAGGACATCGCACAGCTGGACAAGCTCTATGACAAGAACAAGCTCTACTTCAAGGAAGTATCGATGTACATCGAGGCCGGAAAGCTGGCTCTTGAAAAGGCAAAGACAGTCACACTGCCTGAGCTCGAGGCAAAGGCAAAAGAGACAGGCGCTGTAGAGGATACTCAGGCTGCTCAGGATTACGCAGACATGATCACAAGGTTCGAGAAGAAGATCTACGACCTCGAGCTTTCAAGAACTGTTTGCCTGCAGTCGGCTCCGGAGATCAGAATGGTACAGAACTCCGATACTATCATGTCGGAGAAGATCCGCTCCACCATCGTAAACGTTATCCCTATGTGGAAGACTCAGATGGTACTGGCTCTCAACAACTACCACACACAGAAGGCCATCGAGGCTCAGCAGGCAGTTACAGAGGCTACAAACGAGATGCTCAGAAAGAATGCCGAGGCGCTGCATCAGAGCTCGGTAGAGACTGCCAAGGCAAGCGAGAGAGGCATCGTGGACATCGAGACTCTGCAGCACACCAATGAGCAGCTCATCAGCGCTCTTGATGAGATCCAGCAGATCCAGGCAGACGGCAGAGTTGCCAGAGCCGAGGCTGAGAAGGAACTCACAAGGATCGAGCAGGAACTCAAGGACAAGATGCTCGGCATCGCTGCGAACGCAAGATGGACAGGCGAGGACATCGCTGCAGCAAGAAGCAAAGAAGAGCAGTAGGCCTGCAAGGCAACCGGTGACCGGACGCGAAGGGCCGGCGGCCGGCAGCCGCTATGACGGTGCGGCGGGTGTAGATTGAGAGGAAAATCTCACGAAAATACACCCAAATCCAGTAAATGCGGTGTAATAAACGCAAAAATAGCCAAATGGGTGTAGCATGACCCCGGAATCCCGGTGAATCTACACCCATTTTTAGGAATTGGGTGTAGATTTCCGGATTTTTGTGATGAATATACACCCGATGAAGGTTTCAGACCGTTTTTCATTAAATAAAAAGCGAATCGGGTGTATTTGCGAATAAAAAATGAAGCGATGCTACACCCGCGCTGATAAAAACCAAATGAAGGATAGCAATAAAGTAAAGGAAAAAGGAAACAACAAGCGAAACAGAGCGGGACTTGCCCTGCTGCTGGTGCTTTTGCTTGCAGCTTTCTTCTTTATTTCATCTGATGCGCCGTTCATTAAGGGCGCCCGTGACTCGCTGATGCAGAGACTCGGCTATGAGGCTATCGAAGATACTGAAGGCGGCAGAGACGGCAGTTCATCTGGCCAAAACGGCGGTACGCAAACTGGGGATGGTGCAGATGTTGCCTCGCTTGATGCGTCTGCGCTTCCTGAATATAACGGAGAGCATTATGTTAAGGTCAACGACGGCAGACCGGAATTCCCTGATGAAGTCTATGAGCGCGCAGGACTTGTAAAGGACGGCGATACGTGGAAGACAAATGGCAATCTGCTCGGTACGGTCGACAGCAATAAACTCACTCCGTACGAATACTACGGAAGTCTTGACAATCTGGACAGATGCACCTATGCTTACGGCTGTCTGGGAAGAGAGACCATGCCTGAAGAAGGACAGGAGCGCGGAGATATATCTTCCGTGCATCCTTCAGGCTGGGCAAAGGCACAGAACTGGGAGCGCTGCCATCTGATCGCGTGGGCTCTTTCGGATGAGAATGCGAACCCGCAGAATCTTATAACCGGCACACATTATCTCAACTATGACGGTATGCGGCCGCTCGAAGAAGAGGTGGAACATTATATCTGGAACACGGGAAACCATGTGCTTTACATGGCCAGGCCGTGGTTCGCCGGAGATGAGCTTGTTGCCAGAGGGGTTCAGATGACCGCGTGGTCGGTAGAGGACAAAGGCGAGGGAATATCCTTCAATGTCTATTGCTTCAATGTGACACCGAATGCTGATATCGACTACAGGACCGGCGTGGTGACTACGGAGGAACAGGCTGCGCAGGATGCCAGACTGTACGTCATAAACACAAGATCGGGTGTGTTCCATTACCCGACATGCGACGGCGTAAAGGAAATGTCGGACCGCAATAAGAAAGAGGTCACCGCGACAAGGCTCGAACTGACATCGCAGGGATATACGCCTTGCGGATACTGCGAGCCGTAAAAACAGAAAAACTAAAGGACGGAACTGTTAATTGATCGATGAGTATTTAAAGGCGAAAAAGATCGCCGAAAAAGAATATAAGACAAAAGTTGCGGCAGGAGAGTACCCTTTCCTGCCTGCTTTGGATGACATACTTCCTGACAGCGATACGCTGCCGCAGAAGCCACTGGGCATCATGGACATTCCTACAGGGCTTATCGCAGGCACAAAAACAAGAGCGAGACAAAACTCTTTCTCGCCGGGATTTATGCCGCTGCTCGAGCCGGACTCGGAATTTGCCTCCAAGTGGAGCAGCCTGTATATGGCTCAGATAAGTCAGGGCATAAACGATCCCGTGAAGGTATATGAATACCTTCATAGATTTTATGTGATCGAAGGCAATAAGAGAGTGTCCGTATGCAAATATAACGAAATGCCGGTCATAAGCGCGGATGTGATAAGGGTGATGCCTTCTGCGGAAGTGCTTGAAAAGAATCCTGCTTATGCGGAGTTCCTTAAGTTTTACGATGCAACGGGCATCTATGACATAGTCTGCAGCCGTGCGGAATCATATGAAGAGATAGCAGAACTTCTGGGTGAGGATCTCGGGCATAAGTGGGAAGAAGATACCGTAAAGTCCCTTAAAAGCGCGCACTGGACTTTCCTGACTGAATATCTGGCAGAACACGACAGCCCGGATAGTTTCAAATCGGGTGATGCGTTTGTCCTTTACCTGAAGGTATACGTCAGAGATGCGCTCAACAATCAGACGGCAAAGACGGTCTCCGGCCGTATCCATAAGATAGAAAAAGAACTCGCGACAGAGCAGAGCGGAAGGGATGTAGAACTGGTTGAAGAAGCCGAGGACGCCCTCAATGCCGGCTCGCTGATCACAAAGGCGGGCAGCACCATAAGCAAGGTGATCCCTTCGCTTACATACACGCCGAAGCATCCGCTCAAGGCGGCTTTCATATATGACAAGGGCATCGATGAATCAAGCTGGGTGGCCGACCACGACAAGGGCAGGCTCAGGCTCGAGAAAGCATACGGCGGGACTGTGGTCACCAGAAGATATGAGGGCTGCGCGGATTCTGCTATGTTTGAAGCTGCTGTGAAGGATGCCGCAAAATGGGGCGCAGATGCTGTGTTCACGACATCGCCTAGGCAGATCGATGATGTTCTGAGAGCAGCCATTGAGTACGAGGACATCAAATTCCTCAACTGCTCGGTCAATCTTAACCGCCAGTCAGTGCGCACATATTATGCAAAGATATATGAGGCAAAGTTCCTTGCGGGCGTCATAGCCGGCATCTATTCTGCTGCAGACGGAACACACCGTATAGGCTATTGTTCTGACTATCCGGTCTACGGAACCGTTGCCGGCATAAACGCATTTGCCATCGGAGCTGCGATGACGGATCCGTCCGTGAAGATCACGCTGGATTGGACATCACAGGCTGACAACAACTGGTGGTGGAAGACTCTGGACAGAGGCATCCATGTAATGTCATATGTCGATTCCATGCATAACAGCGACGGCAGCGATGCCTACGGGCTTTGCTATGTCGAAAGGTGTGAGCCGGGTCAGGGCAACGACCTGTCAGGGACATGCAGGATAACAAATCTCGCGACACCTATATGGAAGTGGGGCAAGCTCTACGAGATAATCGTCAAGACGATGATAGAGGGCAATTACCATTCTAGATCTGTCGATAAGAAAGACCGTGCCACAAATTACTGGTGGGGCATGATATCCGGCGTTGTGGACATAAAGCTGTCTGACAACCTGAATCGGTATACCCGCGGTCTGACAGAAGCTTTGAAGGAATCCATTGTCAGCGGCATATTCAATCCGTTTGACGGTGAGCTCCGCAGCCAGGAAGGCATTATCAAAGAGGCCGGAGGAAAGGAGCTCAGCAGCCTTGACATAATAAAGATGGACTGGCTGTGCGAGAACATAGAAGGCGAGATCCCTGCACTGGACAGCCTTACAGATGAAGCAAAACAGACAGTCAAAGTAAGCGGTGTACAGGGGGTCAAAAGATAATGAAGATCCTTCTTGTTGCCGACCGCGAGGAGCGTGCTCTTTGGGGCGCATGGTCTGAGGACATGAGGCAAAGGCTTTCAGACGTAAGCCTGATACTTTCGGCAGGAGATCTGGACCCTGCGTATCTCGAGTTTCTGGTTACCATGCTGAATGTCCCGCTTGTGTATGTGAGGGGGAATCATGACGGCTGCTACGATGAAAAGCCGCCTGAAGGCTGCATCAGCGCCGACGGGCGCATCATAGAAGCAGCAGGCCTTCGCATAATGGGCCTCGGAGGCTCGATGAGGTACAGACCGGGTGACCCCGATATGTATACAGAGGCTGAAATGCGGAGGCGGACAAGACCGCTGCAGCTGAGGATGGCGGCGGACAGCCTGGCGGGCCGTGGCGGGATCGACATACTCCTGACTCACGCGCCATGCAGAGGATACGGCGACATGGAGGACATCCCGCACAGGGGATTCAAATGTTTCAACTACCTGCTCAAAACGTACAGGCCAAAGTTCCATTGCTTCGGTCATGTGCACCGGGAGTACGGTCATTTTAAGAGGACGACAGATCATCCGTCAGGCACTGTACTTGTGAATGCCTGTGGATATTACATATATGAGATATGATCGATCGGGAAAGGACATCGAAAATGGAACTTGCTGTTTCGCAGCTTATTGAATACGCGGTAAGAAAAGAATGGATCGCAGAAGGCGACAGGATATGGGCATCAAACAGAGTGCTTGAGGCGCTGCAGGCCGACGGCTTCGGAGGCCTGGTGCCGGTGGACGGGGAACTTCCTCCGCTTCAGCAGATACTTGATACGCTTTGCAGATATGCGTTCGAACATGGAGTCGTAGACGGGGACTCAGCAACATATTTTGATCTGTTCGATACCAAACTGATGGGTCTTCTGGTGCCGCGGCCTTCCGAGGTCACCGGCAGGTTCATGAGACTTTATGAAGAATCTCCTTCAGAGGCAACAGACTGGTACTATGAGTTCTCGGGAGATACGAATTACATAAGGCGCGACAGGATCGCGAAGGACAAAAAGTGGACGGTAGATACTGAATACGGCACGATCGACATCACGATCAATCTGTCCAAGCCTGAGAAGGACCCGAAGGCGATCGCCGCAGCCGGTAAAGCCAAGGCATCCGGATATCCGATGTGCCTTCTTTGCGCAGAGAACGAGGGCTACGCAGGCAGGCTTGATCATCCGGCACGCCAGAATCACCGCGTGATACCTTTGTCTCTTTGCGGTCAGGACTTCTTTATGCAGTACAGCCCGTATGTCTATTACAATGAGCACTGCATAGTGTTCAACAAAGAGCATACACCTATGCACATAGACAGGCAGACCTTTGCCAATCTGCTCGATTTTGTCACTGTATTCCCGCACTATTTTATAGGGTCAAACGCAGATCTCCCTATAGTCGGAGGCAGCGTTCTGAGCCATGACCATTATCAGGGCGGCAATTATGAATTTGCCATGGCCCGCGCAAAGGTGGAGACGCCTTTTAAAGTCACAGGCTTTGAAGATATAGAAGCCGGCATCGTCTGCTGGCCTATGTCCGTTATAAGACTCAGCGGCACAGATAAAGAAAGGCTGCTCGATCTGGCAGAACATATACTTTGCGCATGGCGCGAATATGACGATCCGGACGCCTTTATTTATCACGAAACAGATGGAGAGCAGCATTCGACCATAACGCCGATAGCCCGCAGAAGGGGTGAGGCATATGAGCTCGATCTCGTGCTTCGCAATAATATAACTACAGAAGAACATCCTCTGGGCGTTTTCCATCCTCATGCTGATAAGCATCACATAAAGAAGGAAAACATAGGCCTTATAGAGGTAATGGGACTCGCTGTTCTGCCGGCAAGGCTCAAGGGTGAACTTGAAGCCGGACATTACACGGAAGATGAGATCGGCAGAGTGTTTGCGGCAGTGCTCGAGGACGCGGGAGTTTTCAAACGCACCGAAGCAGGCAGAGAAGCATTCCAGAGATTCATCGGGACACTTTAGGTAACAATACAAATCGTGAAGAGCCGCTTTCGCGGCCAGAAAGGGAATACGATATGGCAACAGGAAGAATGGAGTTTCATGCGGACACTATCATGCAGCACACCAATTTCAGTTTTGTGCTGCCGAACGATGTGGAGATGGAGGAGGTCTTCGATCATAAGTATTACGAGCGGGACCCGATGAATATAATCCTCCTTCACGGACTTACGGGCACTGACACCGACTGGGTCTATGGAGGCGTTGCCCAGCTTATGGCCATCCAGTACAACCTGAATATATTCATGCCTACCACGGGAAATTCCTTCTATCTGGATCAGGGCTACAGAGGCCGCAACCACGCGAGTTTCATAGCGGAGGAACTCCCGGAATACATCGGAAAGACCTTCGGCATAAAGATGGAGCGCGGAAACACCATGATCGGCGGGCTCTCGATGGGAGGCTACGGCGCCCTGCATACCTCGCTCATGTATCCGGACAGATTCGATGCCTGCATCGCTCTCTCGTCCGCCCTGGTGGTGAGGGACGTGGCGCAGACTCCTGACTCGGAGGTCGGCGGCGTGCTGCCTGAGGGATTTAGGAGGGAGCTCTTCGGAGACCCTTCAAAACTTATCGACTCGGATAAGAATCCGGAGGTGCTGTATAAAAAACTGAAGGCGGAGGGCAAGGCCGCGCCGTACATCTACATGGCCATAGGCACGGAGGACAACCTGCTTCCGAGTAACCGCAGATTCCGTGATTTCCTGAAGGCCGGGGGCGCTGACTTCTTCTACGAGGACGGCCCGGGAAAGCACAACTGGCAGTTCTGGAACGAGTACCTCGACAGGGGTCTTAAGAAGGTTTTAAACAGATAATTATTAAGGCATTCAGAAACAATTTAAGGCGTGTCACAACGCCTTATTTCATTGACCGCATATGGTATTGCTGATAAAATCTAACAGTGCTCTGCAAGCGCAGAGACACAATCACTTACAATAATGTATTGATTGTCAGAGAACAAAATGGAGGTATGTTTTGAAAGCAACATTAAAACGTGTTGTTGCTCTGATGACAGTGCTGGCGATGTCCGTACTGCTTCTGGCAGGCTGCGGCGGGTCCTCCGGCGGTGAAGAAGCCCCTTCGGGAAGCACCAATGGAATCACGATCTTCAACTCAAAGATGGAGATCCAGGATCAGCTGCTCCAGATGGCAGAAAAGTATGAGGCAGAGACAGGTGTCCACGTAGAGGTTTATTACTCAAGTGACACGGTCTCGGCTCATATGGCAACAAGGTACGCATCGAACAACCCGTACACACTGTCGATGGTAGACGCCAAGGATATCTATTCCCTGGCTGAAGAGCACGCTATTCCTCTCGATGATGAGGAATGGGTAAAAGACACGGGTTATGCGATCAGTATTGGCGGTCATGTATACGGATTCCCTGTTTGCGTAGAAGCAAGGGGCATTATTTACAACGCCGACGCGATCAAGAAAGTTACAGGTAAGGACTTTGATCCGGAGCAGTACAAGACACTGACAGCGTGGAAGGGACTGATCGAAGAACTCAAGAAGGGCGGAATGGAATCGCCTACGGGAGTTATGAAAGAGGACTGGTCGCTCGGAGCCCACTATCTTGCTCAGGTCTACGAAGAACAGGACGATCCTGACGCATTCCTTATGGATCTCAGCGCAGGAAAAGTCAAACTCATGGAGAATGAGAAGTTCAATTCCCTCATGGACACATTCGATGTTCTGATGGAAAACAACTACGCCAAGGCAAGCGCCATCTCTGCAGAGCGTGAGATCTCTGAGAAGAAACTGGCAGAAGGCGAGATCGCGTTCATGTTCGGCGGTAACTGGGACTGGTCGCAGATCAACCAGTTTGACTACACAGAGAACATGGGCATGATGCCTGTTCCTCAGGATCTTGATGACGGAATGAACGAGATGCTGGTTGGCGGAGGATCGAAGTACTTCTTCATCGACAATTCCTCCAACACATCGGAAGAACAGAGACAGCAGGCTAAGGATTTCCTCAACTGGCTTGTCTACAACGAGAATGGACAGTCATTCCTCGTTAACGACTGCGCTCTTGTTCCTGCGTTTTCGAACATCGAACTGCCAATCAGCGATCCGCTTGGCGCTTCGGTAAGCAAGTACACCAACGACGGCAAGTTGATCCCTAACTACAACTACATGCCTGACGATCACTACGCTATCCTCGGAGCCATGTTCCAGAAGTATCTGGCCGGCATCAGTGATCGAGAAGGATTCGCCAAAGACGTTGAGACGTACTGGCACACAAAGACTCTGACAAGCCACTCAGAATAGGAAAGGAGGACTGAATAATGGAAAGAAACACAATGGCTTATAAGTCAAAACAATTCCTGATGTTTGCAGGTCCTGCGCTCATCCTGTTCTGCATGGTCATCATCATTCCGTTCCTTTACGGACTGTTCCTGACGTTCACAAGCTGGGACGGAGTAAGTGCAGAAAAGCCTTTCGTAGGCTTCGCAAACTATGCGTCCGCATTCAAGGATGCGTATTTCTGGTCCGCTATCGGCAGAACCCTTATCTACTCTGCCTTTGCGGTAGTATTCGTAAACGTGGTAGCATTCCTGCTCGCTTACATGGTAACAAGCGGAGTAAAGGGACAGAACTTCTTCCGTGCGGGATTCTTCATCCCTAACCTGATCGGCGGCATCGTCCTCGGTTATGTTTGGAAGTTCGTCTTCAACCGCGCATTTGTTGCTATAGGCGAGGCCATCTCGGGCGGCACTGTACCATCGCTGCTGTCGACGACGGGAGGCGCCATGTTCTGCCTGATACTGGTGTCAGTCTGGCAATACGCGGGCTACATGATGCTGATCTATGTAGCCGGATTCATGAGCGTATCTGACAGCCTCAAGGAGGCAGCCATGATCGACGGCTGCACACCGAGCCAGGCAATGAGAAACGTAACCATTCCTCTGATGAGGACATCATTTACGACATGCATCTTCCTGAGCATTACGAGATGCTTCGTAGTGTACGACGTCAACCTGTCATTGACAAAGGGCGAGCCGTTCTTCAGCTCGGTAATGGCAGCCATGCACGTATACAACAAGGCATTTACGTATAAGGATTACGGCACAGGTCAGGCTGAGGCTCTCATCCTCTTCATCATCTGCGCTATCATCGGAATCACTCAGGTATACGTAAGCAAGAAAGGGGAGGTGGAAGCATAATGACTCAGAACGAAAAGGCTGCTGCAGCCAAAAAGAGAAAACACGCCATTATGATCGTCCTCCTGGTCGTCGTATTCATCCTGTTCATCGCACCGTTCATTCTGGTGCTGATCAACGTATTCAAGGATCAGGCTGACATCACCGCGAACCCGCTTTCGCTCATAGGCGAGCACGGATTTACAACGAAGAACTTCCCTGACGCAATGGCCAAGATGGACTTCTTCAATGTATTCAAGAACTCCCTGCTCATTACAACATGCGCAACGATACTGACTATCATCGTATCTGCAATGGCATCGTTCGTCATCGTCCGTAACGGAAAGTGGAAGGCATGCTCAATGCTCTTCGCTCTGATGATCGCTTCGATGGTAATACCGTTCCAGGTACTGATGGTTCCTCTGGTATCCGTATACGGCGGTGTATTCGGCATACTCAACAGCCGTCTCACCCTCATACTGATGCACACCGGATTCTCGGTATCCATGGCAACATTCATGTTCCATGGCGCGATCCATTCCAATATACCATTGGAACTCGAAGAAGCGGCTCTCATTGACGGATGCTCCAGATGGCAGACATTCTGGAAGATCGTCTTCCCGCTTCTCAAACCGACAGTTGCAACAGTTGCCATCATTGACGCCATGGCGTTCTGGAACGACTACCTCCTGCCAAGTCTGGTACTTACCGACAAGGAGATATACACGATCCCGATCGCAACACAGGCATTCTATGGAACTTACTCCACAGACATCGGCCTGGTAATGGCGGCACTGCTGCTGGCCATGCTGCCGATACTCATCCTGTATCTCTTCCTGCAGAAGTACATCGTTGCGGGAGTTACTGCAGGAGCAGTCAAGGGCTAAGATTTTTTCGGCAAGGTGAGAACTGATAACTGATGGATAAATTCTTTGACTCGGGAAATCCCGTAATGAAGTTTCTCGCGAGGCTTGTGGACCTGGCCGTACTGAACATAGTGACGGTCGTGTACTCGCTCCCCCTCGTTACCGCGGGCGGCGCGATGGCAGCGATGAATTACGTGCTGCTGCATCTTGTGAGAGGCGACGAGACATACGTGATAAGGATGTTCAGAAAGTCCTTCAAGGAGAACTTTCGTCAGGGCATCCCTGAGGGGCTTCTGGTAATACTGATCGCGGTCATAACAGCGACAGACCTCTGGGCCTTTCACGGATCCGGGTCCAAGGCGGTGACCATGACGATGATAGTCATCAGCATAGCCGCGCTGCTCCTCTTTGTAAGCGCCGTGTACATGTTTGCTCTTCAGGCAAGATATGACAACAGCGTAAAGGGGACCATCACGAACGCATTCAGGCTCTCGCTTGGCAATCTGCCGAGAACAGCCGGCATGGCCGTGGCATGGACCATTTGGGCCCTGGTGCTTGTATATCTGCACCGCGCGGCGCCGCTGGTATTCATGCTGTACGGCTTCACTCTTCCGGGTTACCTCTGCGCGATGCTGTATGACGGCATCTTCAGAAAACTCGAAGAAGAATAGTTATCAGTCAGAACCGATCGTTTATCAATGTATATTGGAACAAAGGAGTAAATAAAAATGGCAAGTTTATCATTGAAACACATCGAGAAGATCTACGAGAACGGCTATCACGCTGTTCACGACTTCAATCTCGAAGTAGAAGATAAGGAATTCATTATCTTCGTAGGACCTTCCGGCTGCGGAAAGTCCACAACTCTTCGCATGATCGCCGGCCTTGAGGACATCTCCGAAGGAGAGTTCCTCATCGACGGAGTAAAGATGAATGACGTTGAGCCTAAGGACAGAGACATCGCCATGGTATTCCAGAGCTATGCTCTCTATCCGCACATGACAGTAAGGGACAACATGGGATTCGCTCTCAAGCTGAGAAAAGTTCCTGAGGCTGAGATCAACGCAAAGGTAGAGGAAGTCGCTAAGATCCTCGACCTCGAGAAGCTGCTCGACAGAAAGCCTAAGGCTCTCTCCGGCGGACAGAGACAGCGTGTCGCCATGGGACGTGCCATCGTAAGAAGCCCTAAGGTCTTCCTCATGGACGAGCCTCTCTCCAACCTGGACGCCAAGCTGAGAGTCCAGATGAGAACAGAGATCGCCAAGCTGCATGAGAGACTGGGAACGACCATCATCTACGTTACTCACGACCAGACTGAGGCTATGACTCTCGGAACAAGGATCGTTGTAATGAAGGACGGTATCGTTCAGCAGATCAACACACCTGAGCATCTGTACAACAAGCCTTGCAACCTCTTCGTTGCAGGATTCATCGGATCGCCTCAGATGAACTTCCTCGACGCAGTAGTCGAGAAGAAGGGCAGCGACACATTCCTGAAGGTCGCTGACTTCGAACTCAAGCTCCCTAAGGACAAGGCTGAAGCTGTCAAGGATTATGACGGCAAGACTGTCGTAATGGGCATCAGACCTGAGCACCTCCTCGACGGAAGAGGCAAGGAAAAGGATGGCTGCACAGTAAAGGCTCCTGTAGAAGTACGTGAGCTTCTGGGTGCAGAGGCTTATCTGTACTTCACTCTCGCAGGCAAGCAGTGCACGGCAAGAGTCGCTTCCGACGTTGACCTCACTGTAGGCATGGAGGGCACATTCGCCTTCGATATGAACAAGCTCCAGCTCTTCGACAAGGAGACTGAAAAGAGCCTGCTCTGGGCAGAGTAAAAATGCATTAAAATCAATAGATGCGGACTGCCGCTATTATGTGGCAGTCCGCTTCTTTTTTTGATATTATCTGACTGGACTGCAAATTAACGCGGAGGGTATAAATGAGCATAAGATATATAAAAGAGACAAAGCAGCTCATACTTGAGACGAAGAACACCGGCTATCACATGAAGATAGATCAGCTCGGCTACCTTCAGCATATGTATTACGGGCCTAAGCCGGGCCAGGATGACATGTCGTATGCCTTCCGTTATTATGACCGCGGATTCTCGGGAAACCCGTACGACAAGAGGTATGACAGGACCTATTCTCTCGACTCAATGCCGCAGGAGTACACATCCTTTGGTGTCGGGGACTTCAGGATAAACAGCATCGCCGCTTCATGTTCTGACGGCAGCAGATGCGCCGAATTCCGCTACGTAAGTCATGAGATAAAGGAAGGCAAGTACAGCATACCGGGTCTTCCTTCTGTATATGAAAACTGCGGCAAGGCCCAGACACTTATTGTGACTCTGAAAGACACGGCCGCGAATATCGGTATCAGACTGTATTACGGAGTCTTTGAAGACCTTGACGTCATAACCAGATCAGCTGAGATCTTCAATGCAGGTGAAGAAATGGTATGGCTCAGAAAGGCATCATCGATGTGTCTTGAGCTTCCTTACGGCAGCTGGGATATGATGCATTTTCACGGCAGGCACTGCATGGAGCGCCAGGCAGAGCGCGTAAAGCTCTTCCACGGAGTACATACTCTTGTCTCGGGACGCGGCATGTCGAGCCATCAGCACAATCCGTTCATCATCATATGTGACCACGATACCACGGAAGACAGCGGACCTTGCTACGGCATGATGCTGATGTACTCCGGAAATCACAAGACAGAGGTAGAACTGGATCAGTTTGAAAGCGTACGCGTGGTCATGGGGCTCAACGACGACCGCTTCCGCTGGGAGCTTGCGCCGGGAACATCCCTGAACACTCCTGAGGTGATCCTCAGCTATGCGGAAGGTCTGACTCAGCTTTCGCATAATTATCACCGTTGCATCCGCAATAACGTCGTAAAAGGCAAATTCAAATACAGCCACAGGCCTGTACTGGTAAACAACTGGGAGGCTACATACTTCGATTTCAATGAAGAGAAGCTGCTTCAGATAGCAGAGAAAGCCGCTGATCTCGGAATGGAACTCTTTGTTCTCGATGACGGCTGGTTCACAAACAGAGAAGACGATAACGCCGGTCTCGGAGACTGGGTCGTCGATACAAATAAACTGCCGGGCGGACTCGAAAGCCTTATAAGCAAAGTAAAGGCAATGGGACTCAGGTTCGGTCTCTGGATAGAGCCGGAGATGATAAGCGAGGATTCTGATCTTTATCGCGCGCATCCTGACTGGGCTCTGACGGCTCCGGGAAGGGCGCCTATGATGGCCCGCAACCAGCTTGTGCTTGATCTGTCGAACCCGGATGTTCACGAATACCTGTATAAGACTATATCGGGTCTGCTCAGGGACTACGATATCGACTATATAAAGTGGGACTTCAACCGTCCAATTTCGGATGTGTATTCGCATGCGACGCCATCGGCCTTGCAGGGCGAAGTGCCTCACCGCTACTATCTGAGCCTTTACAAACTGTATGACAGGCTGACATCTGAGTTCCCTGATGTACTGTTTGAGGGCTGCGCGGGCGGCGGCGGGCGTTTCGATGCCGGCATGCTTCAGTATTCACCTCAGATATGGACTTCGGATAATACGGATCCTGTATCGCGCCTTGCGATCCAGTACGGCACATCGTTCGGCTATCCTTGCTCTGCCATGGGAGCTCATGTGAGCGCATCTCCGAACCATCAGACCGGCCGTAAGACACCGCTCTCAACAAGGGGTATAACGGCGATGGCGGGCTCTTTCGGATATGAGCTCGATCTCACCAAACTCACTGAAGAGGAATGCGCTGAGATCAAAGAACAGATAAAGAGATATAAGGATGTCGAGCCTGTGGTCCACAGCGGACTTCATTACAGGCTGAGTGATCCTTCGGAAAATAAAGGTTATTACTGCTGGGAGCATGTGAGCGAAGACAAGAGCCGCTGCCTGCTCAGCATAGTGGTAACAGATCCTCAGGCCAACTACACACTGGCCCATGTAAGACTTAAGGGACTTGATCCTAACGCAGTCTATTCTGTCGGCGGCGAATTCGAATGCCGCGGCAGCACACTCATGAGAAACGGCTACACCTTCCCGCAGCTTACGGGCGATTACCCGGCAAGGCAGCTGGATATAATCAGGATCTGAGAAGGAGATAGAATTGGTAAGCAAAGAACTGAAAGCTGTAAGAGAATTTGAGAAAGAAGAATCGGCTCGCATCCCGGCAGAGGAGCGCCCCGTATATCACTTTTCTCCGCTAACCGGTTGGCTCAACGATCCTAACGGATTCTCGTTCCACCGCGGACAGTATCATCTTTTCTATCAGAACCATCCGCACAGCACATTCTGGGGACCTATGCACTGGGGTCATGCCGTAAGCTCCGACATGATCAACTGGGAGTATCTGCCGTGCGCAATGGCTCCTGACACGGAATATGACGGATCCGGATGCTTCTCGGGGACTGCCATAACTCTGGAAGACGGAAGACATCTTCTTATGTACACAGGCTGCGGAAGCAACGCCGATGACCCGCTCGGCAAGGGCAGATGGCTGCAGATGCAGTGCATCGCGGTTTCGGAGCAGAATGAGGACGGCAGCACAGAGTATGTAAAATACGAAGGAAACCCTGTCATCGACATGAATGATCTTCCTGAGGACTGCGATGCCTATGAATTCAGGGACCCGTATATCTGGCGTGCCAAGGATGGCGGCTACAGGGCTCTCGTGGCAGCAGGCAGGACCGGGGAGATCGGCGAGGACGGAAACTATCATCCGGAAAACGGAACACAGCTGCTGCTCTTCAGAAGCAGGGACGGCTTTGAGTGGGAGTTCGGCAAAGTTCTCTTTGAGGACCACAGAAGGATAGGCATCATGTGGGAATGCCCTAACTTCTTTGAACTTGACGGAAAGCAGCTTCTTATAGCAAGCCCTATGGATATGGAAGCTGAGGCGGACGAGGCCATAGGTTCCGTAAGATTCCCGCAGGGCAGCAATGTATGCTGCATACCGGGATCATACGATGAAGAAACGGAAACCTTCAGACCTGACGGCGGCTATGAGCCCGTTGATATAGGTCTGGACTTCTATGCTCCGCAGATTATGAAGACTCCGGACGGAAGAACAGTCATGATAGGCTGGATGCAGGATCCGAAGAACGGTAACTTCGTAGATAAAAAAGAAGATCTCACAAGACCGGGACTGCAGTATGCTGTACCGGTCGACGATCCTGACGGATACATCCACGGCCCGGAGGGCACGCATATCTTTGGCCAGATGACTGTCCCGAGAGAACTCAGATTCAGGGACGGAAAGCTTTATCAGTGGCCGGTCAGAGAGATAAGGGAATACAGAAAAGACAAGATCGAATACAGCGGACTGATCCTTCGTGACGAAGAGAGAGTCTTTGACGGTGTAGAGGGCAGGTCACTCGAACTTGATCTTGAGATCGCGCCATGCTCGGAGGGAGCGGCTCTTTACAGGGAATTTGCGGTCAATTTCGCTAAGGATGAGGACCACTTCATAGTTCTCAGCTACATGCCGGGACGCTCGCTTCTTACCGTTGACAGAAGCCGCAGCGGCCAGAGCGGAGAGCTGACGGCCAGACGCAGCACCAGAGTCTCTTACAATGACGGAAAGATAAGTCTGAGGATACTTCTGGACAGATGGAGTGCTGAAGTATTCATAAACGGCGGTGAACAGGTGATGTCGCTCACGTACTATACGCCTCTTGACGCAGACAGCATAAGCTTCTCCGCGGATGGAAATGCCGCGCTGGATATGACTGCGTATACATTAGGAAAATAACATAAATTGTGCTAAAATTTACACGTTTGAAATCGCACAAAGCAGGCAGAGGATCATAAAAATGACAGACATAACAACTCTCGGAGAATTACTTATAGACCTTACGCAGAGCGGGACCGATGAGAACGGGAACGGTAAATTCACGGCTTTTCCGGGCGGCGCACCGGCGAACGTTGCTGTTGCTGCGGCAAGACTCGGCGCAAATACAGGATTTATTGGAAAGGTCGGGAACGACGCTTTCGGCCGCAGCCTTGCTGAGACTCTTTCGAAAGAAGGCGTAAATACCGACGGACTCTTCGTATCCGACGAGGTCCCGACAACTATGGCAATAGTATCGGTCGACGCGACCGGAGAAAGGGAGTTTTCTTTCTACAGAAATCCGGGAGCCGATACTCAGCTTACCGCGGCTGAGGCCGTACAGGCTCTTGCGGGCGAAAGGCCTAAGATCCTGCATGTGGGGTCGCTGTCGATGACGACCTCGCCTGCAAAGGAAGCCTGCCAGGTCACAGTGAGCCAGGCGCGCAACAAGGGCGTTCTGATAAGCTATGACCCAAACTACCGTGCGGCTCTCTGGGACAGCGAGGAGCACGCGATAGAGATGATGAAGGTGCTTCTGCCGCTGGCAGATATCCTTAAGGTATCCGATGAGGAGATGCCTATGCTTACTGGCACAGAAGATCTTGATGAGGGAAGCCGCATACTCGCGGAGTACGGCCCTGGGCTTGTAATGGTCACGCTCGGAGCGGACGGAGTCTTTGTAAGATACGGAGACTTTACCGAGAAGGTAGCGGGCTTCAAGGTCAAGGTAGCTGATACCAACGGAGCCGGAGATACCTTCGCCGGAGCCATGCTGGCTCAGATCTCGCGCAGAGATGGTCTTCTTGATAACCTCAGCGCAGACGAACTGCGCACCTTCGTGACCTATGCAAACAAGGCCGCATCACTTACATGCTCACGCCATGGAGCGATCCCGGCGATGCCGCACAAGGAAGAACTTGATTAAGACTATCAGCATACAGATAAACAAAAATGAAGAGGACTGAAGAGAAGAAAACCAAAAAAACAAAGTCCGGAAAGAAGCCGGAGAAAAAGCAAGAAAAGAGGGTAAGCAGGTTCGATGCCAGACTCGCGCAGTATTATGACGAGCTGAAGTGGCTCTATATGGAGCTCTATGACAACGAATCCTCGTTTGAGTACTTCGTGGAAATGCTCAGACGCGCTTACAAGGACAGAAAGCAGACGCTGAGAGCCGTAGATGAAAGGCGCGCAGGCAATCCGCATATGCATCATTCAAACAAGATGATGGGTATGATGCTTTATACTGAAAACTTCGGAGGCGACTTGAATGGCGTAAGGGAAAGACTCGACTACTTCAAGGAATGCGGCGTCAAGTATGTTCACCTGATGCCTCTTCTCGATTCTCCTGAGGACAGCGCCAGAAGTGACGGAGGATATGCCGTATCCGACTTCAGAAAAGTAAGACCTGATCTCGGCACGATGGAAGACCTCGAAAAACTTACGGGATCCTGCCACAGAAGGGGCATACGCGTATGCCTGGACTTCGTGATGAACCACACAAGCGAAGACCACATGTGGGCAAAGGCGGCCAGAGCCGGAGATCCTATGGCGCAGTCGAGATACTGCTTCTACGACAACTGGGACATTCCTCGCAAATATGAGGAAACAATGCCTCAGGTCTTCCCTGAGACGGCTCCGGGAAACTTCACATACTTCGAAGATATCGGAAAGATAGTCATGACGACTTTCTATCCGTTCCAGTGGGACCTCAATTACGCGAACCCGCTGGTCTTCAATGACATGACAGAAAACCTGCTCTTCCTGGCAAACAGGGGAGTGGATATCATAAGGCTCGATGCCGTTCCGTATATCTGGAAAGAACTCGGAACGACCTGCCGCAACCTTCCGCAGGTACATTCCCTCGTGCGCATGATGAACATCGCCTGCAGGGTGGTCTGCCCGAGCGTACTGCTCCTGGGCGAGGTCGTTATGGAGCCGAGCAAGGTGCTGCCGTACTTCGGCACAGAGGAGAAGCCTGAGTGCGACATGCTCTACAACGTGACCACCATGGCGACTATATGGCACACGATGGCAACCCGCGATGTAAGGCTTCTGGCTCATCAGCTGAGGCAGATAGAATATGTTCCGTCAAACTGCATTTTCCAGAATTACCTGAGATGCCATGATGATATCGGCTGGGGACTGGATTACAAATTCCTTGGTCAGTTCGGATCAGCAGAGGCGCCTCACAAAAAATACCTGAATGACTGGTTCACCGGCAAATGGTACGGCAGCCCGGCAAGGGGCGAACTTTACAATGATTCGGAATGGATGCAGGACGCAAGGCTTTGCGGAACGACAGCTTCGCTCTGCGGCATTGAATCTGCGCTTTATGAGCAGAACGAGGACGCCCTTGCGCGCGGCATCGCGGCAGACGTCATGCTGCACGCGCTGATGCTTACGCTCCGAGGGATCCCGGTGTTCTACAGCGGAGATGAGATCGGCATGCTGAACGACTACGATTATCATAACGATCCGGGCAGACAGGCTGACAGCCGCAACATCCACAGGGGACGCATGGACTGGGAGCTCGCAGAAGAAAGGCACGATCCTGAAACACCTACGGGAAGGATCTTCGGCGAGATCAGCAAGCTTATCATGATCCGCAAAAATAACGACATCTTCCACTCTGATGCTCATGTATACCCGGTGGATACCGGAGACAACAGGGTTCTGGGCATTGAAAGGGAGTATGACGGAAAGCGCATGCTGGGACTGTTCAACTTCTCGGCCGACAGCGTAATGACTGAGATAGAGACGGCCGACAGGATAGACCTTGCGGATCCGGAACGTGAATACCTTCACTCCGACGGACCGGTCAGCGAGTACTGGATCGAGCCTTACGGCTTCCGCTGGCTGCTCGAGAATTAAGGCCTATGACGGTACTGCCGGCTGCGGCAATGACAAGAGAATACAGCACAAGACCCGCGGGGATACCCGCGGTTTTTTGTACGCTGCTTACAAGAGGCTGCGGAGAAAGATGGTAAGGATTCAGATAAAACATTGCAGCGTGATCGTGAGGCAGCCCGGCTCCGCTTTGTACGGCTGCATGCATCAGCGGTTCTGCTGCCATATTGATAAGCACAGCTGCAGCGCAGAGAACGGCAAACAGTCCGGCAGCTTTCAGGATGCCGCGTTTACTTGCGTCCGCAGCGCCTGAGAGTATGATGAGCAGGCTTATAAACAGAAGAATGCCGTGCCACAGAAAACCGTGCACGGTAAGCGATATATAAGATCTCAGATAATCTTCAGGATAGATGAGAGCGGCAGCCGCACCTATGAATGTGTAGCCGCTCATGAAGGTGATGAAAGTGCTCCGGAGATCTTTTCCCGCAAGCGGAAGAAGTATGCACAGGTACATGGGAACGGAACAGAGCTGGAAAGGGAAGAACCACCAGTCATAGGCTTCACCGTTCACTACATAGTAAAGAAACAGCTGCTTGTATACTTCGAGAACGGCAAGGATGCAGCCGCAGGCGACCAATATCCTCACGAGAGAGATTCTGCCAGCTGCCTTGGATCTTATGCGGTGTGCGAAAACAGCGGCGGCGCATACAGCTGCTGCGGCTGTGACGACGAGCGCACAAAGATGGAAGCCGCCGAAGAGCTGCGGCGTCTCCATTCGCCATGCGGTCATATCAAGAAAAGATATCAGTGATTCCTTCATCAGAAAAAGCATACTTCACGCTGACATCAAAATCAATTTGATATGGACTTCTGCTATAATGAACGAAGAAAGGAAACGGAAACATGGCAGGGATGAATGAGACGCCTTCGGGCGAAAGAGTACATATAGGATTTTTCGGGCGCAGGAACGCCGGCAAGTCGAGCCTGGTCAACGCAGTGACAGGGCAGGATCTTGCAGTCGTATCCGATGTAAAGGGCACTACAACGGATCCGGTCACCAAGTCCATGGAACTTCTGCCTCTGGGGCCGGTAGTTATCATAGACACACCGGGCTATGACGACGAAGGCAGCCTGGGAGAACTTCGCGTGCAGCGCACAAGAAAGATCCTTGAAAAGACTGACATAGCGGTGCTCGTTATCGACACGACAGACGGGTTCAAAAGCGAGGACGCCGAACTCGCAGATCTTTTTGCGGAGAGAAATGTTCCGTGCATCATCGCCCTCAACAAGAGCGATATTTCCGAGGACTCCGAAGACCATAATATAGACGAGGAGTCCATGGGCATCTTCCAGGCGATAGCGAAGAAGAGCCAGGGAATGGTGCATGTCAGCACGGTGTCGGGGCAGGGCATAGATGAACTCAAGATAAGGCTCGCTGCTTTGAAGCCGGAAGAAGATAAGGAAAAACTGATCGCAGATAAGATCGATCGCGGAGACATCATAGTGCTTGTTGTCCCTATCGATAAGGCGGCGCCGAAGGGAAGACTCATACTCCCTCAGCAGCAGACGATACGGGACATCCTTGATGCCGGAGCATCCGCTCTGGTGGTTCAGGATTCAGAACTTGCCGAAACGCTGGATAAGCTCGGCACCAAACCGGCGCTTGTCGTTACTGACAGCCAGGTATTCGGGAAGGTAGATAAGACAGTTCCTTCCGATGTCCCGCTGACATCGTTCTCGATCCTGATGGCAAGATACAAAGGCCTTCTGGATGATGCAGTGAGAGGTGTTGCCGCCATAAGCAGACTCAGGGACGGAGACAGGGTGCTCATAGCTGAAGGATGTACGCATCACAGGCAGTGCGGCGATATCGGAACTGAAAAGATACCGCGCTGGCTTAAGGAATTTACGGGCTGCGACCTTGTATTTGAAACGGCAAGCGGGACCGGCTATCCGGATGACCTCACTCCGTACGCGCTTGTGGTTCACTGCGGAGGCTGCATGCTGAACGAGAGGGAAGTGAAGCACCGTGCTGATAAGACTGTTTCACAGGGTGTGCCGATCACTAACTATGGAACCTTGATAGCTTATGTTCATGGGATCCTTAAACGGAGTCTTGAGATATTCCCGGAGTACTCAGACCTTATATAATGACGTAAGAGGCGCGGTGAGAAACCGCGCCTTTGCTTCGGGTTTCATTTTTGCATATCTATAGAGAATCGCCAATGTATTTGTTACAATATATAGGTGCGAGAGTATGTTGTTAACCCAATCCGGGCATACTGTCCGGGGGCAGCATAGCAAGCGCAATCACATCCGTAAAGGGATACAGAGAGGGAAAAAATGAGAAAATATAAGTGTGAGTATGACATCGAATTCCAGAATCTCAAGGAGATAATGGACTTTGTTGCCGAAAAGTACGGGGACAATACCGGATTCATTTTCAAGAATGCGGACCGTACAAAGAAAACGGAGATCACATACCGCAAGTTCAGAGAAGACCTCGACGCACTCGGAGCATATCTTATCAGCAAGGGCCTCAAGGGCAAGAGAATCGTTGTAACCGGACCTAACTCCTACCAGTGGCTGGTCGCGTACTACGCGGTAGTCATCAATGTCGGAGTCGTGGTTCCTCTTGACAGGGGTCTGCCGGAAGAGGCGATCGTAAACTCGCTCGTCAAGTGCAAGGCTGACGCGATCATCTATGATGACAGCATGAATTTCGATTATGCTGAGATCATAAAGAAGGACGGCATCCAGGTCGAGACTCTTATACCGATGAGCGACTTCTCCCAGGAGAATATGCCAAAACTCGCGGAAATGATCGATCAGTATAAATCTGAGTTCAAAGTAATCGACAACGACGCAACAGACATCATCCTGTTCACATCGGGAACTTCTGCAGATGCCAAGGCAGCTCAGCTGTCGCAGCGCAACATCGCTTCGACGATCGCAGCAATGAGAAAGGTAGAGCCTATCTATGAGGACGACGTTGAGATGATATTGCTCCCACTGCACCATGCGTTCGGAAACCAGGGCGTTCTGATGTTTATCAGCAACGGAGCCACGAATGTGTTCTGCAGCGGACTCAAGTACATCCAGAAAGAACTCAAGGAGTACGGCGTAACATCGTTCTTCTGCGTGCCTCTTATCATCGAATCCATGATCGGCAAGGTCCTGAAGACCGCGGAGAAGGAAGGCAAGCTGGCAAAGCTCGAGAAGGGACGCAAGATCGCAAAGGCCCTGATGAAGGTCGGTATCGACGTAAGACGCAAGCTCTTCAAGGACGTAATCGACGGACTCGGCGGCAAGCTGAGATTCCTCATAAGCGGAGCCGCTGCGCTCGACCTCAAGATACTCGACTATGCGACAGACTTCGGCATCCTCACGGTGCAGGGCTACGGTCTTACTGAGACAGCTCCTACTATCGCATCCGAGAGCTACTTCTACCGCAAGGCAGGTTCAGTCGGACACGCTATGCCGGGAGTCGAGGTCAAGATCAACGATCCTGATGAGAACGGCATCGGAGAGCTCTTCGCGAAGGGCCCTAACATCATGAAGGGATATCTTGATGATGAAGAGGCAAACAAGGCCGCATTCGTTGACGGATGGTTCAATACAGGCGACCTCGCGCGCATCGACGATGAGGGATACATCTTCCTGACAGGCCGTAAGAAGAACGTTATCGTTCTTAAGAACGGAAAGAACATCTATCCGGAAGAGATCGAGCCTATGATCGACGCTCTGCCATATGTTGTCGAGAACGTCGTGATGGGTGAAGAAGAAGGTGACGACTACAGACTGGTCACACACGTGGTCTATGACCCTGAGGCCGAAGAGGTCAAGGGAAAGAGCCTCGAAGAGATCCAGGCTATGGCTGACACCGACATCGAGAAGATCAACGGCGAGATGCCGACATTCAAGAGGATCAAGCAGGTCTACCTGAGAACAGAGCCTTTTGAAAAGACAACGACACAGAAAATCAAGAGACGTACAGTAACTGCCGCGAAATAACAGATTGCTAAGAGAATGGTCCTGTACCCGTTAGTATAAAACTGATGGGTACAGGCTTTTTTTACAGGAAAAGCCGCATTGCGGTTGACACGGTGTCAAGTAAGTGCTAATATACAGTTGTTGACACGGTGTCAACTGAACGAAGGGGGAAAATATCATGTTCAAGGGAACACCTGAAACCGTTGCGCAGAGAAGAGAAGAGATCGTGGCTGCATGCGAGCAGCTGTATCAGACGATGAGTTTCAAAGAAATAACTCTTAAGGAAGTCAGTAATGTCACATCCTTCTCGCGTCCAACCATATATAACTATTTTCAGACTAAAGAAGAGATATTCCTCGCTCTGTATGAGCGTGAATATGACAGATGGAACGCTGATCTCGAAGAGATCCTGAACAGTGATGAGAAGTATTCGGAGCAGCAGCTGGCTGAACTGATCGCGAAGTCCCTCGAGAGAAGGGCCCAGCTTCTCAGACTCCTGTCAATGAACAACTACGACATGGAGGAGAACAGCCGGGAGGAGCTTCTCGCATCATTCAAAAGAGCATACGGCGAGTCCCTGCATAACTTCAGAATGATACTTGAGAAACATTGCTCATGGCTTTCCGCTGCGGATATTCAGCAGATCATGTACGTTTTCTTTCCGTTCATGTTTGGTATCTATCCGTATGCTGAAGTGACAGCCAAGCAGAAAGAGGCCATGACAGAAGCGGAAGTCGAATATAAATATCAGTCGATTTACGAGATCACATATAACTGCCTTACAAGGCTATTATCAAAATAAAAGGAGATGAAATAAGTGAGCATTACGGTGAATCTGTATTACATGGGAGAGAACGGCAATGCCCGTAAGTTTGCTGAGGAAATGGAGCAGTCAGGAGTAGCTGACAGGATCCGCAATGAAGACGGCAATCTGAGGTATGAGTATTTCGTCCCGCTGAAGCAGCCTGAGACTGTGCTGCTCATCGACAGCTGGGCAGATCAGGATGCAATAGACAGGCATCATGCGTCGCCGATGATGACAGAGATCGTCGCATTGCGTGATAAATACGATCTTCATATGAAGGTGGAGCGCTTCGTTTCGGATGAAGGCGGCGTGCCCGATCACGACAAGAGCTTCATAAGGGAATAGGAGGATAACGAAATGAGTGAAAAAATCGTACAGACAGCAGGAAAAAATCAGCTCGGTGAATTTGCGCCTATGTTCGCGCATCTAAACGATGACGTGCTCTTCGGAGAAGTATGGAATGAGGAAGCGATCGACGTTAAGACAAAGTGCATCATCACGGTCGTTTCGCTGATGGCATCCGGTATAACGGACTCCTCCCTGACTTATCACCTTCAGAATGCGAAGGCTCATGGGGTCACTAAAGACGAGATCGCAGCTATCATCACACACGCGACCATGTATGTTGGCTGGCCTAAGGGCTGGGCAGTATTCCGTCTTGCAAAGGAAGTCTGGAACGAGGACATGCCGGAACTTACAGAGAAAGATAAGTATCAGAACAGCATTTGCTTCCCAATCGGAGAAGAAAACCCATATGGAGAGTTCTTCGTAGGCCAGAGCTATCTTGCACCGGTCTCTACAGAACAGGTCCCGGTTTTCAATGTTACATTCGAGCCGGGATGCCGCAACAACTGGCATATACATCATGCCAAGAACGGCGGCGGACAGATGCTTATCTGCATCGGCGGCAGAGGATATTATCAGGAATGGGGCAAGGAAGCTGTTGAAATGACACCGGGTACTGTAATCAATATCCCTGCTGAAGTGAAGCACTGGCACGGAGCTGCACCGGGTTCATGGTTCTCACATCTTGCGATCGAGGTCGAAGGCGAAGAGACGAGCAATGAGTGGCTCGAAGCAGTATCAGACGAAGACTATAACAAACTGAAATAGACAAAAGGGGAGACTATGAGAAAGATACTTTCAATATTGCTGGCACTTTGTCTGACTATCGGGCTGACAGCATGCTCGGGCGGTGATTCTTCTGATGAGGCCACTGAGACAGAAAACGGATCGGAAGATGAACTGAAGACCTGGATCGAAGGACTGGAGTAATTACGGGGGAATTATGCAGAAAAAGCATAATAACAATATGATCAGAAGGATCATAGATATAAGTATGACTGTGTGCTTGCTTTTTCTGATGGCGTATCAGGTCACCGGAGAAACGCTGCATGAATGGATCGGTATTGGGATGACTGTTCTGGTCATCGTTCATCAGATACTGAACCGCAAGTGGTACAGCGCAGTTTTCAAAGGTAAATACAATCCGTACAGGATAATAACAACAGCAGTAAACATACTGCTGCTGTTGTCGTTCGCGCTGACAGCTCTGTCCGGAATGTCGATGAGCGCTCATGCTGTTCCGTTCCTGTACGGAATGGCGCCTGTGTCATTCGCCAGAAAGATGCATCTGGCTATGTCGCACTGGTCATTCGTGCTGATGGGCATGCACCTCGGCCTGCACATACCGGTGATGACGGCGAAGATGAAGATCGAAGGCAAAATGAGAACAGCTATTACCTCGATCTTCTGCTGTATTGCAGGCCTGGGACTGTCCCTCTTTCTGCGAAATGGATGGTTTGACTACATGTTCTTCCGCGCGGCGTTCGCGTTCCTCGATTATGAGAAAGCAGGTGCGCTCGTATTCCTCGAGAACCTGCTGATGCTGGTATTCTGGGCATTTATTGGCGATCGTGTATCAAGGTTTCTTTGCAAAATCCTATGAACGTCCTGACCAGAAGCGTTGTTTCCGATGAAGGAAGGGAAGCAATACCTATAGTTCTGAACTGACGGGGTTTCAGAGGGATCTGCACCAGATCAAAACTGGCGGTGCGGACCATCATATCGGGCTTCATAGGGCTGCTGATATCATATATTCCTGTTCTGAATCAAGGCTGCTAAAGAACTCATGACCGCCTTCAGGGGCGGTCTTTTGATGTATAGACGCAAACTATAGCAACTGTAAATAGTGATAAATTAATTCAATTTTCAGACCCTTTTTGCGGATAGTAAAATTTATATGTAAGCGGTCTTTGCGGCACTGCCGCAAGGGCTCACAGATGTTGCATTTATTGTAAAAAAGGGAGAATCAATTATGGCTGACAATCAGAAAATGTGGGCAGAGCTCGGTATGAACCTCGAGATGCACGACATGCTGTGCGAAGTACTTCCGGGAGCTATCGGTGACGTATTCATGTCCCAGGAGAACAGACCTGAGGCAATGGACTACTTCGACATGGTCCTCGCAGACGTACACGGACTGAGACCTTCCGAACTCGTTGAGTTCAGAAAGAACGGCGGAAAGGTATTCGGCACATTCTGCGCTTATGTACCTGACGAAGTTATCTTTGCTGCAGGCGGAATCGCTACAGGACTCTGCGCAGGTTCGCAGTTCTGGGTACCTGGCGGCGAGAGATATCTGCCGGCTAACACTTGCCCTCTCATCAAGGCTATGCTGGGCGCAAGATTCGATAAGACATGCCCGTTCTACAGACTGGCAGACATCTATATCGGAGAGAACACCTGCGATGGCAAGAAGAAAGCTTATGAGATCCTCGGAACAGACGTGCCTATGCACATCATGGACCTGCCTCAGATGAAGAGAGAAAAGGACTACCTCAAGTGGGCTGACGAGATCAAAGACCTCATCAAGGTAGTTGAGGAAGTAACAGGCAACAAGGTAACTCCTGAGGCTCTGGCTGAGAACATCAAGAAGATCAACAACAAGAGAAAGGCTCTCGAGAGACTGTACAAGCTCAGAAGAAACGAGAACGTTCCTATCTCCGGAACAGACACACTGCTCATCTCGCAGATCGCTTACTACGACGATCCTGAGAGATTCGCAGCAATGGTCAACAAGCTGTGCGACGAGCTCGAGAAGAGAGTTGCAGACGGTGTTAACCTTGCAGAAGGAAAGAAGAGGATCCTCATCACAGGTACTCCGATGGCTATTCCTAACTGGAAGATGCATAACCTCGTCGAGACAAGCGGCGGCGTAGTAGTCTGCGAAGAGACATGCACAGGAACAAGATACTTCGAGAACCAGGTAGACGAGAGCGGAGCAACTCTGGACGAGATGGTTCAGAACATCGCAAACAGATACATGGGCATCAACTGCGCATGCTTCACTCCTAACACAGGCAGATTCGACGACGTCGTAAGACTGGCCAAGGAGAGCAAGGCTGACGGAGTTATCGATGTTAACCTCATGTTCTGCCAGACATATGACATCGAGGGCAGAAGCCTCGAAGAGAGATGCAAGGCAGAGGGAATCCCGTTCCTCGGCATCGAGACAGACTACACTGACAACGATGCACAGCAGCTCAAGACAAGGATCGGCGCATTCATCGAAATGCTCGGCTAATTGACAACCGGGACGGTTGCGATCGACAACTTTCCAGCAGGAGCGATTCCGGCTGACAAGTTTGGGGAAACCCGAAAAAGATACGATGGGGCGGAGTTATTCCGTCCCATCGTTTATCAATCCGCGGATTGTGTATAATCAGCCTCAGATTTTCAAAATCTACACATTTTGCATATATACAGGTGCAGATGGTGGCAAAAAACGGGCAAATAGTGTAATAATATAAGCGAAATCGCTGAAAATACACAGGCTCAGCAAAATGTTGTGTATAATTTAGATTTTTTCTGTGAAAAATACACATGGACAGGATAATCGATGGAAGAATATTTACACTACTACATATTATTTCAAAATCACACGGATGCGACGGCAATGTACCGCTCGCTGAAGGGAAAGGGCATGTACGCCCAGATAAGTCCGACGCCAAGGGAACTTTCTGTGTGCTGCGGTGTGTCGCTGCTGGTGCACGGAGAGGATGTTGACAGGATAAAAGAGATAGCTGAAGATGAGAATCTGGCATATCTTCAGATAAGCGGACTCAACAATACATTCGATAATACGCGTCATAAATACGGATAAAACTTTAAGCCGGGTGACGCTGATCATAGAAAAGGAAACAAATACATGGGAAAGAAATACATCGGAATAGACATCGGATCTACGGCATCTAAGGTATGCGTTCTTGAAGAGGGCATGGAACCTGTATTTGAGGTCCTGCCTACCGGCTGGAACAGCAAGATCACCGCGGGCATCATAAAGGAGGACCTCCTCAAAAGATACGGTGATATCGACGACTCCAGCGTGATCGCGACAGGCTACGGCCGCATAAGCGTCGACTATGCCGACAAAGTCATAACCGAGATCACATGTCACGGCAGAGGCGGCTATGAAATGATAGGCCGCGACTGCACCATCATCGACATAGGCGGTCAGGATACAAAGTACATCAATGTGAAGAACGGCAAGCCGATCGACTTTCTGATGAATGACAAGTGCGCTGCAGGCACCGGAAAATTCATCGAGGTAATGGCCAACAGGCTCGGACTTACCATAGAAGAACTCTTCGAGCTTGCCGAGATAGGTGATCCTATTTCGATCAGCTCGCTCTGCACTGTGTTCGCGGAGTCAGAAGTGATAAACTATATGGGAGAAGGCAGGAGCCGTGAGGACCTCGCAGCCGGAGTCATAGATTCCGTAGCGCTCAAGGTAGCTACTCTTGTACAGCGCAAAGAACTGCAGGACACTATAATCATCACCGGAGGATTCAGCAATAACGAATTCTTCGCATCGCTGCTCAGCAAAAAACTGGGCAAAAAGGCTCTGGCCATGCCGGACGGAAGGTATGCCGGCGCATACGGTGCGGCTCTGCTGGCAAAGGAAAAAGACGCAAGGGCATAATGACCCCTGCGGGAGTCTGCTGTATACAGACCTGAGGTGAGTCATGAAAAAGAATCTGAAAATCTGCATTTTCATTATTATTCTCATCTGCTCGGTCGTAGGTGCTGCATATGTGATCATCAATAAGCATGCGCAGAATAAAGCGGCTGAAGAAGCCCGGCGCGCGGCAGAGATCGCGGCGCAGCAGGAGGCCGCTAGACAGGCGGCAGAGGAAGCCGCGGCTAAGGCGCGTGAGGAGCAGATCGCTGCAGAAAAGGACGAGTGGTACCTCATACTGGTCAATTCAGATAACGCGATGCCCGACGACTTCGATATAGAGACTGCAGATGTCGAGGATGGCTACGTGATAGACTCCAGAGTGCAGGAACCGCTCAAAGAGATGCTTGCGGACTGCAGGGACGCGGGATATTCCCCGAGAATAATCTCCACATTCAGGACGCGAGAGACACAGCAGTATCTGTATGATCACACGGCCAACAAGGCGGATACCGCTATACCGGGACACAGCGAGCATGAGTGCGGTCTGGCCGCAGACATCATTGATGCCGCTTCACTGGGGTGGGCCGATCCGCTGATAGCCGACCAGGAAGACATGCCGGCTCAGAAGTGGCTCATGCAGCACTGCCATGAATACGGCTTCATCCTCAGGTATCCTAAGGATAAGGAAGATGTCACGAAGATAATCTACGAGCCTTGGCACTACAGATATGTAGGAAAAAAACATGCCGCTGCAATAATGCAAAGCGGCATCTGTCTCGAAGAATATCTCAGCAATATGGAGACATATTATGATCCGGAATGATCCGGATCATTTTTTTCTGATAAGAATGAACGGTGTGCACTGATCGTCCTGGCCGGCCGGGTTGTCGCGGATGATCTCGCAGAGCTGGTCGTCGCTCAGCTTTACGGTGTCACCCTTGCCGAGGATGTCACGGGTGAAGTCGTTGGCATCGATGATGATGGTCTCAACACCGGTCTTTTTGTAGATCTCGTTGCAGACTCCTACAGGGTCTTTCGGCAGAGGAATGCCGAACTCACCGTAGATAGGGAAGACATCCGGATAGAAGCCGTCAAGTCCGCGGACCTCATCTCCAACCATGTCGTAGAAGATGCCCTTCTTGCCGACGAGCTTACCGAATCCGGCGCATACCGCAGCCCAGAAGACCTTTGCTCCTCCGTTGATATCGATAGCGTACTGCATCTTATATACGTCGCCTACGCCGATGCCCGCGGAATTGTGCTGGGTGGCAAAGCGGCTCAGGAACTTTGCGAGCTTGCTGACTTTTACATCCTTCTTAGGGATGACGTTCTTCTGGCACAGAGAGACGATCTTCTCTGCGACTGCGAGCAGGTCACCTTCCTGCCAGAGAGGCTTCACGTAACGCTCGACCAGTTCGTTATAGTCCTCACCGATCTCGATGAAATGCGTATGTATGGCGCAGCGGTCGTAAGTTCCCGTTGACGTTTCTATGCTTACATTCTTGTCTTTGTTTGCTGTAAATTCCATCTTGTCCTGAATTCCTTTCTTTTTTACGGATTATATTCTAACACGCTTTGCCACAGATTTGCGTCATATTTCGAAATATATCATATTATTAATGTGGGGCCCGCTGCTGGCAACTTGGCACAATATATAGTAGAATAACGTGGAACCAAAACAGAAGGAAGGTGAAGAAATGCTTAGCCCAAGCTATATGATAAGAGTATTAAAAGGCATGAGCCTTGATAAATATAAGGAGGTCCTCGACAGGACAGCAAAGTTTTCCGGAATGAGCAAGGCTGCCATAACCGTCGACATGATAAGAAGCGCGGTCAAATTCGGAGCAGGCTACTATGACTACGTTACTTTCGGATTCTGGGATCTGACTGACGAGCAGCGTGACACGTTCCTCACAAGGCTACGCAACAAGAAGCTGATAAGCCACTTCAACGATGATACTTATGAAGATCTCTTTGACAACAAGGAGCAGTTCAACAATCTCTTCAAAAAGTACATCAAGCGCGACTTCATCAACTTCCAGACTGCATCCAAGGGTGATGTAAGAGCATTTGTAGAAAAGCACAGAAGGATCTTCTGCAAGCCGGTCGACGGGTCATGCGGACACGGCTGCTCGATAAAGAACCTCGATGACTACAAAGACTTTGATGAAATGTACAGAGACCTCTTCCTCGAGGAGTCGTGGCTTCTCGAAGAAGTGCTTGAGCAGCATCCTGACAACAAGAAGGTATATCCGAACGCAATGAACTGCCTCAGGATCATCACCGTGGTAGACAAGCAGAGAGTTCCGCATGTCATCTTTGCGACTCAGAAATTCGGACTTAACGGCCGCGTGGTCGATAATTACGGATTCGGTACAAGAGTTGATCTCGAGACCGGAAAGATCTGCTCACCGGGAGTAAGCGGTGACGGATCGATGGCTATCACATATGATGAGCATCCGATGACGCATTATAAGCTGATGGGACATCAGGTCCCGATGTTTAAGGAAGCGTGTGAACTCGCCAAGGAAGCTGCACTCGTTGTTCCGCAGGTAAGATACGTCGGATGGGATATCGGCATCACTCCTGACGGACCTGCCATCGTAGAGGGCAACAACTATTGTGCTCACGACTTTTGGCAGCTGCCTGCACAGACACCTGAGAAGACAGGTATCCTTCCTGTGTTTGAAGCTATCGAGCCTGATCTTCATGTAAGATAGAAAGCCGGAAAAATAAGGAAACAAAAAGCTGCGCCGTAATGACGCAGCTTTTGATTTCACTTTATTAAAAGCTTAGCCGTTGATGCGTGCGTAGCCGTAGATCACCGGAGAATCCAGTGAGTATCTCTTCTGACGGCAGCGGTCACTTGAGTTGCCTTCGACTGTGAAAACATTTCCATCGATGACTGCCGTAACGATTCCGACGTGGTCGCGTGATTCGTCCTGCTCCCAGTCAAAAAAGATGAGGTCGCCGGCCTGAGGGGTCTCGGTAGGTTCGAGCCACTGATCGCGCTTCATGAACCAGTTTGATCCGTCGCTTACAAGGGCAAAGCTCGGTGCAGTCTTTGCCAAGATGTATCCGCACTGGTCTTCGCACCAGGATACAAAGATGGCGCACCAGTCAACACGCGAACTGAAGCCGTACCATTTCCAGAACGGCTCGCCGCCCACGTTGCCTATCTGCGGCATTGCGGCATTTACGATCGGAACGTCTTCGGCAACTGTCTTAACGGCCGCGAGCTCGGCATCATATTTCTTGTTGCCCGCTGCGCTGCCGGTAATAAATGCTGCAACTATCGTCACAACGGCTGCCAGCCCGAATGCGATGAAGCGTTTGAGCCGTCTCTGCCGTCTCTTCTTTTTTCTTAATAACTGTCTGATTTCCTGATCTGTCATAAAAGGATTATACAGCATTAGACAAGCCCCGACAAATGCTATATTATTAATCGAGACGGAGATAAAAGACATGAAAAGAAAGAAAAGAGACCTGCTGTTGCTGCTGATCGCACTGCTTATACTCGCGATCGCATTTACAGCTATATATTTCAGCAACAAGAATTCGGTATATAAAGAAAGGCTGGCAGAAGAAGAACTTACGACGCTGGATTTCTATTCGATGCAGGAATATTCCGCCGGCAATGCGGCGGCTGTCATGGATGCGCTCAAGACGGGAAACACAAAGAAACTTGAGAAGCTCATGATAGATCCGGCGGGAGTCGACGCTCTCATGAATTTTGCGGACTGGAAAAACGCCGACTTTGAAAACGCCACTTCCATGGGGGCGGGAAGTCTTACACCTGCACCTGATGAAAACGGCAAAATGGACATAAGCGAAAGATTCATCGTGGATGTAGGCGACGTAAAGTATGTGCTCTTCATTGAGACTCTCACTTCGAGGTGGGGAATGAACAATGACGGAGTCAGTGCTGCCGCCGCGACTACTTTCGGACATTTTGACGGCACGGATTACGCGTGGAACGGAGAAGGTGATGATCAGAGCGTACTTGCCGGGTCGCTCTGGTGGAACAGGGGAAACTGATATCCCAAAGGAGATTTAATGTTCAAGAGATTTAAGGACAGTCCTTATACCAAAGCCTCGCTGACGATCCTGACCTGCGGAGCGCTGCTGATAATCTTCAACAACTGGATCAGCAAAAACAGGATCTCAATAGGTTTTGAGAACATAAATAAAACGCTGGCGCCTGTATACATAGGCGTGGTTTTCGCGTTCATTCTCTGCCCTGTATACAACGCGTGCGTAAGATGGTGCTATCCCCGTATGCTTGCGGGGGCGACGAGCAGAGGCTTCTCCATCGGAGCGATGATAGTCCATGAGGACGGCGAGCTTCCTGCAGATAAAAGTGAGAAGCGCAGGATACTCGGCGCCGCGAGGATAGTTGCTTCGCTGGTATGCATAATACTGGTATTCGGCCTGATCGGACTCTTCATATACTTCGTTGTGCCGCAGGTGGTGGCAAGTGCATTCAATCTCGTCAACACCCTTCCTCAGAGGCTCGATGCACTTTCAGGCTGGTGTGAGGTGCACCTGAAGCACTTCCCAATGGTTGCGGTCTGGGTAAATAACCTGGCGAACGCGGAGAACCAGGAAATAATCGACTGGATACAGGAACACATACTGAGCGGCAATGCGGCAAGCATCGCAACAATGGTATCCAAGGGAGTTGTGACGGCTTTGAAGTATGTCGCGAATGTGGTCATCGGCATGCTGATAATGGTATATCTGCTCAACTATAAGGAGCGGCTCTTCGCTATAACGCGTAAGCTCATAAACGCCACATGCAGCCAGAACCGCAAGGCAAGGCTTTATGAATTCGCGAGTGTGGTCAACGAGACCTTCATCGGCTTCATAGTCGGCAGGATCATAGACTCGTTCATAATCGGCGTTCTGACCTACTTAGTGCTTAAGATATGCGATATCCCGTTCGCACTGATGATAAGTGTTATCGTCGGTGTGACAAACGTGATACCTTTCTTCGGACCATTCATCGGAGCCATACCGTCGGTATTCATACTGCTGCTGGAGGATCCGAAGTCAGCGCTGTACTTCATAATCATAATCGTCGTTATTCAGCAGCTTGACGGAAACGTCATCGGTCCTAAGATCGTAGGCAACGCGATAGGCATGAGCAGCTTCTGGGTGCTCATCTCGGTACTTGTCGGCGGTGGACTTTTCGGATTCGCGGGCATGGCACTCGGTGTGCCGGTCTTTGCCCTGATATACAGATATGTAGACAAACTGACCATAAAGAGCCTGGAGAGAAAAGAAAAGAATACGAATACATCGTATTACTTCAGCCTTGAACCATATGGGCTTGAGGATGATGAAGTCGCTCTTGAACCGGAGAAAAACGAGGATCAGCCGTCGCTGTTCTCAAAGATCAGGAAAAAGGATAAAAAGGACAAGATTTACAACAAGTTCGCATATGACCGTAATGATCGTGACAGCAGATTAGACAGGGATAAGCATTTGCATGAAATGCAAAAAGAAAAAAAGCAGGAGAAGAGTGAATGATGACTGATATCATCACAGAAACCATAGACAGGATAAAAATGACTGTGCCTGAAGACCGTGTGCTCATAAAAGAGCCTATGGGCAGGCACACGTCTTTTCGTATAGGAGGACCGGCAGAAGCATTCGTACTGGTCAATAATGAAGAGGAACTCTCTGCAGCTCTTGCTGCGGTAAGCGGATCCGGAGCAGAGCACATGCTCATAGGCAACGGGTCAAATCTTCTGGTGTCAGACGAGGGTTATCCGGGCATCATGATAAAGCTGTCGGGAGACTTCGAAAGCATAACGCAGTGTGCAGATGATCCGCACAGGATAAGAGCGGGAGCTGCAGCCCTTATGTCGAGGGTTTCGGCATTCCTGACCGAAAGAGGACTCAGCGGCTTTGAGTTTGCGAGCGGCATACCGGGAAGCATCGGCGGCGCGGTGTTTATGAACGCGGGCGCTTACGGCGGTGAGATAAAGGACGTGGTAAGATCGGTCCGCGTGATGGATGCGGACGGCTCGAATGCCCGCGACGTCAGCGGAGAGGACATGGGATTCGCGTACAGGCACAGCAAAGCCCAGGACGGAGGTATGATCATACTCTCAGCAGAGATGGAGCTTACGCCTGACGATCAGTCCGAGATAGCGGCAAGAGTATCAGAGCTTTCGGCAAAGAGAAATGCCAAGCAGCCGGTGAACTATCCGAGCGCGGGCAGCACTTTCAAGAGGCCGGTCGGCGGATTCGCAGCGGCTCTTATAGAGCAGTCGGGGCTCAAAGGATACAGAGTCGGCGGCGCTGAGGTCTCCGAAAAGCATTCGGGCTTTGTGATCAATACCGGCGGCGCTACATGCGAGGACGTGCTTGCTGTAATGAGACATGTAAGAGAGAAAGTCCTGGAAGATTCGGGCATAGAACTTGAACCTGAGGTAAGGCTGATAAACTGCAGCCTATGAGGACCGGAACATGGATATAGAAAGACTGAAAAACGAATACAGACTCAGGTATGACCATCATACGCATACCATCTATTCAAGGGTCGGTCCCTATTTGCACGGCAAGGGACGCATCATAGACAATGCACGCGCTGCCGCAAAGAGAGGGCTTGATTCACTTGCGATCACGGACCACGGTCCTTCGGATTTCTACGGCCTGGCCCTCAAGAGGATCCCTGATATGCGCAGGGATATCGCCAAGGCGAAGCTGACCTTCCCGAAGCTGAAGGTTTACCTGGGAGTAGAGGCGGACATCGTTGATACACCGAACGGCCTTGATGTTTCGCCGGCTGACTTCGATAAATTCGATTTTGTGAATGCCGGCTATCACTATGTGCCAAGGTGCCATATGATACATAACTGGCTTTCATTTCACATGCCTTGGCCGGATTTTCTCTGCCGCAGGCTCAGAAAACAGAACACGGCCCGCATCGTGAAGGCTCTTAAAAGCAACGACATCAATATCCTGACGCATCCGGGCGACAAGGCTTTCATAGATGAATACGCAGTTGCCAAGGCGTGCGAGGAGACAGGCACGCTGGTGGAGATCAACGCGAGGCATAAGCATCCGAATGCTGATGATCTCAGGATCTACAAACAGTATGATGTCAGATTTGTCATAAGCAGCGATGCCCACAGACCTAAGCATGTGGGACGCTATGCGGAGAGTCTGGCGCTCGCGATCGAGGCCGGGATAGATACGGACAGGATAGTGAACATAGAAAAGAGATAGACGGGTAAGGGAAGAAAACAGAAGGCAATGGCAGCAGAAGACAAGGGAAAAATGGAAGTAATAATTATTACGGGAATGTCCGGCGCAGGGCGCAGCAGGGCAGCTGACTGGTTTGAGGACCAGGGATATTACTGTGTCGATAATATGCCGCCGGCCCTCATAAACAACTTCCTGGAGATGGCTTCGGGATCCGACAACAGGATCGAGAAGGCCGTCTTTGTAGCCGACCTCAGGGGCGGCCGCTTCTTTGACGAGCTGGTCGGTGTGATAGACGACCTGAGGGCACGCGGCGACATAGAGCTCACGGTGCTGTACATGGAGGCTGCGGTCTCGGAGATCGTCAGGCGCTATAACGAGGTCAGGCGCAATCATCCGCTTACCGGCGGGCAGGCGAGCGCAAGCGTTATTGAAGAAGAGGCCGAGAAACTGTCGGAGATACGTCTCAAGTCCGACCTCATCCTGGATACGAGCAACCTGAAGCTGCCTGAGATGAACGCCGAACTCGACCGCATGATATCGAGCGGCAAGGGGTCGTCCAACTTCGCGGTAAGTATAAGCTCTTTCGGCTTCAAATACGGGATCCCGACGGAGGCTGACGTAATGTTCGACGTGAGGTTCCTGCCGAATCCGTACTACGTGCCGAGTCTTAAGAAACTCAGCGGAAATAACCGCAAGATAAAGAACTACGTCTTCAGGAGCGAGCTTGCAGGGCAGTTTGTGGAGTCCGTGCATGCTCTTATCGGGTCCATGATCGAGGGCTACAAGAGAGAGGGCAAGTACCACCTCAATATAGCCTTTGGCTGCACGGGAGGACATCACCGCTCCGTTGCCATAGCGAACGCGGTGGCCGATGAATTCAGAAAAGACGGACTGAGAGTAAGGATCAGTCACAGGGATCTTGCTCTTCAGAATAAAAAGGGATAGAAAGCAGGCCGGGATTTGTCATTCTCTTCGGAAGTAAAAAGTGAACTGGCAAGGGTGACTCCTGCCAAAAAATGCTGCATGCTGGCTGAGGTGGCCGGATTCCTGAGAGCATCGGGATCGGTCAGGCTCGCGGGCGGCAGTTTTGCTATTGTGGCATCCACCGAGAGTGCGGCTGTCGCAAGGCATTTTAAAGTGCTAATAGAATCGTACTTCCACAACAAGGTAGAGCTCGGGATCGGAGGCTCTCTGAGACCGGGAAGCCAGGGGAAGAGAGGCCGGAATACCTACTACATAAATATAAGCCCGGACGAAAAATCGATGCAGATACTGCGCGAGACCGGAATGATCCTTATACGTGAGGGCGACGACTACTTCAGCGACGGCATATACCAGCCGGTCGTAAAATCCAAGTGCTGCAAGCGCTCGTACCTCCGCGGCATGTTTCTGAGCTGCGGCACCATGTCCGATCCACGTAAGGGATATCACCTTGAATTCGTGATGGACAAAGAGCAGAGCGCCATGGACCTGAAAAAGCTGATCGGATCTTTTGATGACCTTTCCGCTTCGGTCGCAAGGCGCGGGAGCAACTACGTGGTGTATATGAAGAAGGCCGCGTATATAAGCGATACGCTCGGCATAATTGGCGCTGACAGCGCTATGCTTGAGTTTGAGAGCATAAGAGTAAACAAGGGCATGCACGGCGAGGTAATGCGCATAATAAACTGCGATAATGCCAATGTGGACAGGACGCTGACGGCAGCTGAGGAGCAGCGCTCCTGGCTTGAGGCCATAGCGTCTGCAGAGACAGGGCGCGAGCCTGAGGCCGGAGAGCTTACCGATCCGATGTCGGATTTCTGGACTGAGGGCCTGAGGCATCTGCCTCCGCAGCTCAAAGAGGCAGCCTACCTGAGACTGTACAAGCCTGAGGCGAGCCTCACCGAGATCGGTGAGTCGCTGACGCCGCCGGTCGGTAAGGCGGCGATCAGCAAGCGCTTCGCGAAGCTGCGCGCGCTCGCCGAGAACGCAAACGGGGAGAAATCATAAATGGAAAAAGGACAGATAATCGAACTGATAATAGAAGATATGCTCGATGACGGCAGGGCTTTCGGCAGATCCGGAGGCTGTGCCGTTTTTGTGAGCGGCGGCGGTGTGCCCGGAGACACCGTGCGCGTAAAAGTGCGCAAGGTAAAGAAGACCACGGCCGAAGCCTCGTTTGTGGAACTCACATCACCGTCTCCTGACAGAGTCGCCGCGGAGTGCCCGTATTTTGGCGAATGCGGGGGATGCACGCTCCAGGAGATGTCATATGACGCCCAGAAGAAACTGAAGGCAGACCAGGTAAAGGCCAAGCTGAAAAGGCTCGGAGGGATCGAAGAACCGAAGGTGAATGAGACCATCGGATCTGACGACCTCAAGTATTACAGGAACAAGGCGGTGTTTGCCGTCGGCCCTCACGGAGAGGTCGGTTTTATGAAGGGCAAGAGCCACTTTGTGATGGATATAGATGACTGCATGCTGCAGACCGATCCTGCCATGGCCTGCGCGGAGGCATTAAGGAACTTCCTGCACAAGACAGGAGTAAGAGGCATAAGCCAGATGACGGTAAAGACCGCCTTCGGGACCGGCGAGGTAATGGCTGTGCTTGAGACTGAAAAAACGCAGATACCTCAGGCGGAGAAGCTGGCAGAGATGCTTGATGATGCCGTTTACGGCGCGGGCAATGAAGAGGGCGGCTGGAGCCTAGAGTCCATTGCGAGTGTACATAAAGGGAAATGCCGCATCATAGCAGGCAAGCCGACCATAACAGAGGAATTCATAAGAGATGACGGAAGTGCCGTCAGTTTTGAGATAAGCCCTCAGTCGTTCTTCCAGGTAAATCCGGGACAGATGCCGAAACTCTATGACAAGGCCGCAGAATATGCAGATCTTAAAGGCGGCGAGACAGTGCTCGATCTTTACTGCGGCGCGGGCACGATCGGCATATGGCTGCTGGACGGCCTCAGAAGAAAGGATCCGGAGGCGTTTGAGAAGACAAAAGTAATAGGCATCGAGTCGGTGAAGCCGGCTGTGATCGATGCCAACCGCAATTCGGTGATAAACGGCCTTATCAATACCCGCTACTTCTGCGGAAAGGCAGAGGAGGAACTGCCGGGAATGATGGGACTCGCGAAGCTGTACAAGTGGAACGAAGTGAATGAGCGTGTGGAACGCGAACCGGAGATCAGGATAGAGCATGCCGACGTAGCGGTACTCGATCCCCCGCGTGCCGGCTGCGGAGAAGCACTGCTCGAAGCGGTGGTGAAGGCTGCGCCGGACCGCATCGTTTACGTGTCCTGCGACCCGGGAACGCTTGCAAGAGATATAAAATATCTTACGGCAAACGGCTATAAATTCATCGAAGCCACGCCGATCGATAACTTCCCGATGACTTCACACATCGAGGTAGTCGCGAATATACAACGTAGATAACGCTCAAAAGCCTTGAAAATCAAGGCTTTCACGATTTGGCGATTTTTGCAGATTTTAGCAAAAATCGCCATTTTTTAGTGTCCGGACCGAAATTAAAAAGGGCATCTGGTCAATGGAAATACATCAACAGGTGTAGTTCCGAAAAAATGACGTTTTTCTGAAACCCTTGCAATTACTGCGTTATACACCAATATTCATTCTATATCCATGTATTTTCGGGCGTGGTAGTTCATACCATGGAAAAAATACACGCCGATGGGTATAATCTTTATTCATTTTATGCATTTTTATGCATAACTGCTGTCAAACCCTTGGAATTAAGCGGTTTGCCGGATCGGACAGCTTCGCACAATTGCGGCTGCAGCATAAAGAGAACCGTCAGCTGATTCATTCATCAGCTGACGGTATCCAGTCACTTGTTATTTTTCACTGTCCTCTTGACGGGTAGCACACCACGGATCTCCGGGGGTTTTCTCTGCACGATATTCTGTTCCCTGCGGTCAGCAGTCTTTCTCCAAATGCCAGATATCATTGTTGTACTGGTCGATCGT
>Ga0256404_1000595_pt1 | contig 93874 bp, 76 predicted proteins | sample RumenRJG_01DNA_FD_185990 | JGI IMG/M metagenome (GOLD analysis project Ga0256404, IMG submission 185990) | Bovine rumen microbial communities from Lethbridge, Alberta, Canada - RJG_01 | ecosystem: Host-associated > Mammals > Digestive system > Stomach > Rumen | place: Canada: Alberta | collected... | reverse complement strand
TACAGCGACGAATATATACAAAGCAAAGTGGATGAACTCAACAAGCGACCTAGAAAGTGTCTGGGGTACCTAACACCTTATGAGGTCTATTATTCAACCGTGTTGCACTTAATTTGACAATTCAAGTCCGAAATAATCAAAAATACAGTTTCGAATGATAACAAACTTATTTGAATCCGCAAGTCCTTTGCAACCTGAAAATGAACCGGGCTGAATCCAAACACTGTCCGGTATTTCAATAGATGTTATCTTAGTGTTACCATTAAAAGCACTCCAGCTGATTTTTTTAACATCCGCCGGAATCACAACTTTCCCACCCGGCCCGGTATACTTCTTCAGTTCACCGTTTTTAATCAGAAAGTCACCCATTGCGATACTTCTCCATTCCAAAATGCTGTCTTAAACATCCTCCCCCTGCAACACCAGGCGGATCGCCCAATTTCAGTTCAATGCAAAAGGATAATAAACCTCCTCTTTTACGCAGTCATTACAGAGTAACCCAAATCGCAGGGCAAACTGAGTTCCATTTCGTGTTCACATAATATCCACCCTTAGGGATCTCTCCCTTCCCACTTACATGATCCGCGCATGTCGGATCACAACCCGGAGACCGAAGCCACCAGTCAGCCTGCCATCCGGAAAAACTATCCTGAGCAAAGGCAGCCGGCGTTTTTTTGATTCTGCGTTCATATTCAAGTAAATACCGCTCTGCTTCAGTCGCAGACAGCAGGAATACGTGATCTTCCGTATCGTTGCCGCCGGGCGTATGATAATCAGGGTTCTCATCTGTATGAATCTTCGTTTTTACAATGCGGGCCTTTTCCTCTTCGCTGAATGCAGCGTTATAAAAGTCCTCATTCAGCCACTGCCTGAGCGTACAGGTTTCCCAAGTTACATCCTGGCTCTTTTTATGATAGGGTTTGCACACAAGCCCATAAGAAGATAGCAATAAGGCTTTTCCGTCTTCCCGGCATAATACATTCCATTGGATCGGCGCCGGCTTTTTGCCTTTTTCAGTGCGATACGAGCCGAACTCCATTACACCTTCCCCACGGCAGACGATTAAGAAGAGGTTCAAGGGGAGAACAACGATCGGTGTATTCTGACCCTGGATCAATTCTATCGCCTTCTTGTATTTTGCGGACTCTTCTTCTCCTTCCCGATAGATCAGATAATTCGTGGTCTTCGTAACAGAGTTTTTGACGATTCCGCCCCTGGCTTCAATATAGGAAATAACCTCATTATTTGTCCCCTTCCGATACATTCCAAGGCCTTTATCCAGCTCCGTCGTCACAAAGAAATTGTCTTCGAAATTAATTTTTGTGACATTTGGCGTCACGTAATCCATGATTGCCATAACATTTCCTCCTAACGTTTTACCATTCCAGCGTAAACTCATCCATCGGATCGAACTCTGCAAAATGAGTATTTTTATAATCGATCAGCTGCGCCAGTAAATGCTTGGCTTCTACGTCCTGGGCCAATTTGACCAGATCCATGATTTGAGCAAGTGTAAAGCGGTCAAGAATCTCCATTACAGTCGGATCATCAAGTTTGACACGTTCCCAGACAGTAATGCGATCCAGATAAGCGGTAATATGATTCGTCTGACGGGTATAGTTCTTGAATGCGAAGTTTTTTATTTCAAAGCGATCCTCCATTTTTATCTCGTGGCGGCGCCAATCAATGCGCTCCACATATGCATCACAGTCTGCAAGCGTGATAGTTATATCGTTGTGAAAGTCATAATCCTCAACAGTAATGCCATGCTTAACCTGATCTTTAAACCGGTAAAAAGGAATCATGCAACCTGTATACCGATTTTTTGTTACAGTCTTGGGATCGATCACAGGCTCCCAGATCTGCACAAAGGGCTGTTTGAGGCCATTGGCTGCAAAATACTTTTGCCAGGCTTGAACATCCGAAGAATTCATTTCCATAGGATGAGCAACCCTGATGGGTTTGTCTGTGATGACATATGACTTTCCCTTGTTGTCAATTGCCCCCGATTCTGATTGAATGAAAGTCTTGCCATCCTGTTCCCAGACTAACAAGCGAGCTACCATGTTCAAAACTGGATTTTTCGTGTATGATTGCTTCCAGGTTTCCGCAGCAAATTTCCGCCCATCCAGAAAAGCCTCAAACAGTCTATCGCAGCGGCCTTTTGCCACCCGTTTTACGTTCTTTTTTAGTTCAGCAAAGTCGGCTTTCGCTGCCTCGTACTTATCCGGGTCGGAATTCTTCTTTGGAATGGATTTGACGATCTTTCCGGCGGTATTGTCAAACAGCGTCAAGGATAAATCTGGTGCAAGAGTTGCTGTTATATTGCCGTAGCCAAGATCATAGATCTTTTTACCACTCTCATCCAGGCCAAACTCGGATAATACGGTATCACGAAGGATATCGGACTCGGTTCCGCGCATCTTCGCATATTGATCCAACAGGTGATACTTGTCGGCATATAACATGGCCTCGCGGGTGTCGCTGAACAGCAGAGCGCGGTTTGCCGTCTCTTCTTTCCATTTAGCGCTTCGCGCTCCAGGATAAATATCCCGGATCGTTTTGCCATCGGCATAACGAAACAGCGGCAGCAGCAAAGGCAACTGCTTTTTCTCATTTTCAATTCCATCGTATATTGTGCGAATGGCATCCTGCAAAGATTTGCGATCCAGCTTTTGAGCAGCTTCATCCGCCAATTGAGCGAACTCACAATCCCACTTTTTTGCCTGTCCTGCATATTCAGCAATAATCAGTTGCAAATATTCTTTTGGAGCTTCATGTGAACCATCTGCCAGCAATACGTCCGGCAACTGATCAATTCCGAGTTTTAACAACATTCCTGCCGCGTTCAGTTTCTTCAAGCGCTTAACAAACTGAGGTTCAATATCGATTGCTGCATTTTCAGTTGTCGCTACAGTCAAAGGAGCTGGCGTAAAATGATCGGCCATAGCCACTATCTCAGGCACTGTAGATTTGGACAGAGCCCTTGCAACCTTTTTCTGATTCTCCTCGTTTATTGCCCCCACATTCACAAGCGTGTGAATATATGCCGCAGAACGATCCTGTTCAGCGATCTTCACAGCTTTTGTTATCTTCGAGATAAGATAGTCGATGATCGGGACTCGTACTTCCTCATCTACGGGATGTTTTTGATCTTCAAACCTCCAAATAGCCCCACGGATCCGTCCATCTTCATTCATCCCGAATCCGTCATAAGAGCCGCTTGCAAGCAATCTGTCGTACACAAAAATCGCATCATCCGTTATAGGGAGCAGATATTCCTGCGGATAAGTCCAGGATTGGGACCAATATTCTTTGCGGAAGGATGCCACAACACGCACAGGCTCTTGATCGGGCCTGGTCAACGTCATAATTACAGTCTTGCCGCTGCTTCCAAACATCTTATCTGAAACTGCGGCGAGCGGCATAGTTACCTCAAGTAGGTTGCTGCAGCCATAGAAAACTCCATTACCGACAGTTTCCACACTTTCCGGCAGTACGATGCTTGTAAGCCCCGTGCATCCGTAAAAAGCACCCATATATTCGCCTTGGATCTCTTTAAGACCTGAAGGCAAAGTCACTGTTTTCATGGCGCGGCACTCATAAAATGCCTGGTCTCCTATGGTATGAACGCCTTCAGGAACTATTACATCTCCGCCGGCACCCTTGTAATCTTTCAGTACACCGTTTACTATAACAAAATCACTCGTATTGCTCATAATCGTCCCTCCTATATCTCATCTCTCTGGAGAACCAACTTAATCGCCCAGGGCGGCACGTCGGGGTTATTATATTCATCGTCGATAAAAACGAACGCCGTCGTGTAATCCGGCATCCTGGCCGGGAACGTTCCATAACCGTCCGTGAAGTAGATCAGGCCTTTCAGGTTTTGGAATTCCTTGTTCTCTACCAGTTCGTCCACAAAGTCGAACACCGGGCGAAAATCCGTGCCGCCTAAGCCTTTGATCGTCATCGTCTTCAGATAGGCGTCGAATTCGTCCTGCGATGTGATCTTTACGTGCTCCTGAATCGCCGCATCGCACTGGATAATGTGCAGATTGATCTTAGAGAAGAAACTCTCCGTGCTCTTAAGAACATTATATGTCTTTTGAATGAAAGTCTGCACCGTTTCACCCATCACAGAACCGGAGGTATCGATTGCGATCACGAATTCACGGATGCGCTTGACTTCTTTGTATTCCAGAGGTTCGATCAGCGGCATGTTCTCGAACAGTTGCAGGCCGTACGTGTAGAAGATGTAGTCGAACTCGTCGTCGTTCACCTTCATCACTTCGCCCATCACGGCAAAGCGGCGCAGGAATTCGGAATAGTCGTACTTCTCGCGGTTGACTTCCCGCAGGTTCTGCATCATGCCGCCGGCCTGCGTGCCCTGCCGCTTGGAGAACGTTTCCATGTCCATCTGCATATGTTCGGACACATCTTTCCAGTCCTGTTCTGACCCTGGTGCAGGGGCACCATCGGAACCACCGGGTTGGTCTCCATCACCGCCACTACCGCTTCCGCCGCCAGCGCCTATACCCATCAGCCGGAGCTCGGTGACAGTCAGATACCAGAGTTTATGGTCGTCTGCGCCAAAGAGACCTTGCAGTTCCTTCATTTTGGCGTCCGACGGACGGTGATCCAGGAAATACCGATAGAGCTTCTCTGCGGTCAACATGCCTGCTTTTTTCTGCAGCTCAACAAAGACAAGCAGCTGCTTCGCCTGCCTGCCCGCCTCCGCAGCTTTCAGGTTCAGCGTCGAAATGGAGTATTCGATGGCGATATCGCAGGCGATGTCCCACAGTTCGTGATCCACCAGTGTATGGACAAACATATGCCGGTAGATACAATGCAGGACAACGTGCAGATAATCCCGTATAGGCTCTGCCCGGTCCGCTTTGTAGCGCTTCAGCACCTCCACCGGATCGTACACCAAAAAGTGTCCCTCCGTAGCGATCGGAACGCCTTTCAGCGGCATCGGCTCCAGCCGGCTAAGCGCTGCATCCATAAACCGCAGATTCACCAGCAGCTGGTTGCGTGACAGCTTGATGACGTCCGCCGCTAGTTCATTCAGTTGAATGGTTTTTGAGAGCATTGTGCTGCTGTAGAGCCTTTCTTAGTCAATAGGAACAAACCTTGCAAGCCACTGCAATTCGGTTTCGGACATTGCTTCTGTTTCTTTTCCGATCAACTTATCCATCGTTGACCGATACAACACATCACGCAGCGTAAAAAACTCTGCTTTTGCTTCTTTCAGAGGCATAAACGTATCTATTTTATTCTGAAATGCTTTTTGTCCACCACCCAGGTCATAAACACCATAAATCTCTGGCTTGCTACCTATCCATGTGCAGGCTATGACAGCACCATTTTCTCCCATATAACCCTTGATTTTTTCGGTATAGCTTTGTAAAGAATCTATACTGAGCGGAATCTCCAGGATGAAATTACAATTGTCATCATTGTAAGTAAGAGGAATGCTCGGCCACCTCATTCTGTCATGCAGCACATCATTTATCGTATACGATGCACCTGCTTTGTCTTTTGCGATCTGCCATTTGCTAAAGGTTTCTATCGCAGATGCTGCATCTAAAAACGTTACAAAGACTACTCCGTCGCCTAGTTTAGAAGTTTTCATGAGATACTCTCCTTTCTACCACTCCAGCGTAAACTCATCCATCGGATCGTAGTCCGCATAGTGAGCATTCTTGTAATCTATCAGCTGCGCGAGCAGGTTGTTCGCGCTGGCGTCCTGCGCGGCAGAGATGAATCTTGAAATCTGGGCAAGGGTGAATTGATCCAAAATACCCATTACGTTGATATCATCTTTTTTGACCCGCTCCAACGTGACCGCTTTATCCAGTTCCAACAAAACCGCATTGAGTTCTCTATCCAATGGCTGTGCGCCAAGAGAAGCCTTCCGGAAAGTAATATCCCTGCTTGCAGCATCGACTGAATAATCCAGACATAAACTCTTGCTGAAGTACACAGTGTTTTCCTGGGAAAACGTATACCCCCAACCACTGGCATCGAATTCACGATCCATTTCCCCGGCATGAACCTCTATTCCGCGGTGCTTCAGTTGTGCTTTGACATCGTCGCGCGCCTTGCTGGAGATCGTAAAGCCATCATATCTGTCAGCAAGCGTTGTCTGATCCCAGACAAGAACAGGCTCCCAAAGCTGTTCGAAAAGCTGAGCGCGTCCGATTTTTGTCAGGGTGTGCTGCCACATACCGATCTCATCTGCATTCAGATCCAAAACATGGGCAACACGGATCGATCCCTCGGGTTGCATCGATGCCTGAGCAGCGTCTGCAAAGCTATCATCATTTACGATGAAGGTCTTTCCGGTTTCGTCCTTCCAGACCACGTGCCGGGCTAAAAGCTTGATTAAAGGATGATCCAAATAGACCTTCTTCCAGATTTCCGGCTTGACGCTTTCTCCGGACTGATGCATCTTTAAAAGCTGCTCTGTGCGGAGTTTCGCAAAACCTAAAACCTGTTTTTTAAATGATTTATACTCTTCTGAAGCTGCTTGTGCTTTGTCCGGGTCGCTGCTATTCTTGGGGAAGGAGCGAATCACCTTTCCTTTCTCCCTGTCGAACATTTCGAATCCCATTTGATCCGTCAAACGGACCTCAATGATATCCCCTCCGATATCGAAAAGTTTTGCTCCGGATGGATCAAAACCGAAATCAGGAAGCATCACTGTATCACGAAGCTCCGTTGCCGATGTCCCCCGGCATAATGCAAAGCGTTCCAACAAATCGTTATTATCAAAGAACAACATAGCTGCCTGTGTCGGGCTGATCATCAATGCCTCGGCCATGTTCTTGGCAAAGTAATGCTCCTGCGAACGGCCGCGAAGAAGCGTCCTATATGTTGCCGTCTTCGTTTTTACACTCTCTTCATCAGCATATCGCGCCCAGGCTAATAAGAACGGTCTATATGTGGAACCCGCGATACGTTTTTCCAGGAATGCACTCAATTCTTTCGGATCCAATGCGGAGGCCATCTGATCAACGTCCGGGTCTATCCGGATCTTAGAAGCATCCTGCAATACTTCTGTTGTCCCGATCTCACCTGCAAGGCTCTCTGCACAACGCTTCCATTCCTTAGCATAATAAGAAATGATTGCGATTAAGACTTCACGAGAACATACAGCATTAGAGTCGCGATAATGGATGCCTTTGCTGATAGCTTTTTCTACCGCAGAATCCGGGCCGATCCGATCCAATAAGACGGCCGCTGCTTCTTCAGCCGGATTTGAGGATTCTTCTTTGCCTGCCAGATAATCTTGCAAAGACGCATCCTTTTGAAGTGCACTGATTTCTTTACTCTTCACGTTGCTAAACAGCGTCAGCATCTCTTGTATTTTTTCACGAGGAAGCTTGGTTCTGAATCGTACAATATAATCTGCAATCGGCTTTCCAAGCTTTGCGTCCGGCTTTTCAGTATTCCGAAGCAGCGAAAGCATTTGTCCAAAAACAACTGCCGGTTGCTTGATATCCGAAGCGTTCTTCCAAGCTTTCCAAAGAGGTGAACTCTGGAATAAGAAAAGATACGCAAAGCCTGCATCAGTTGTCTCAATGCTTCCGCGAGCGAGCTCTCCTGACAGAGAATCTTTGGTTTCCGTGAGTTTACCAGGAAGAGAAAAGCACATTGCAGTGCATCCTTTAAAAGCACCGCTTGCGATTTCCTGAAGATCCGCGAGAGAAATTGTGCCTGAAAGCATGGTACAACCTTCAAACGCATACTCACCAATATGAGTCACGCCCTTTGGCAAGGTGATGCTTGTCAGACTGCTGCAGCCGTAGAACGTTTCATTTTCGATGCTTGTTACACCCTCGGGTATAATAATGCTTGCCAAACCGCTGCAGCCGTAAAACGCCCCGTCGCCGATACTGGTTAGGCTCTTCGGTAATGTGATGTTTGACAAGCTGCGGCAACCTTCAAAAGTACGGGATTTAATGCATGTTATCCCTTCTGGTAAAGTAATGTCCGTCAAGTTATTACAGTACCTAAAAGCATTCAAGTCAATACTTTTTACGCAATCCGGAAGCACCACTTTCGTCAACGTGCCGCACCATCCGAACGCATTGCTGCCGATACCAGTGACACTCTCCGGCACGATCACTTCCGTCTCAGATCCGGTGTATTTTTCCAACACACCATTTTCAATCACAAAACCTTTCAAATCGCTCATTTGTAAGACTTCCTTTTAATCTTTTCCTTACCACTCCAGCGTAAACTCATCCATCGGATCGTAGTCCGCGAAGTGCGTGTTCTTGTAATCGATCAGCTGCGCCAACAGATTGTTTGCACCGGCATCCTGCGCCTCTTTGATAAAGTCCGTGATCTGCGCCAGCGTAAAACTGTCCATCATATCCATCACGCCCAGGTCGTCCTTGCGGATCCGGCCGAGGATCGTATAGTTGTCCAGGATCGTTACGATGTGGTTGACTTTGCGTGTGAACTTCTTGAACGAGAACTTGCCCAGTTCATAGGCAACATCATCTGAAGTCCAATCATAATCCAGGCGCCATACCGATGGCTCATAGTCGAGATCGCAATCGTCCAGCGAAAACCCGAAATCCTCCGAATACGCATGCAAGCCGTACGAGTGAATGCCGTGTTTGTCCTTCCCGGACATCTGGAAGATCGAAACCATACAGCCTTCATACCTGTCCGGGCGGATCAGCTCTGCGCTGCGCACCGGTTCCCAGACCTGCGCAAATGGCTGCTTCAATCCGTGCGCCGCGAAATACATCTGCCAGCGTTTCGTATCGACCTCGTCCATTTCCATAGGATGAGCGACTTTTATGGGCTTACCGCTGATGACATATGGTTTCCCCAGGCTGTCGACCGGTTCCCCGTCCCGAAGAGTAAACGTCTTGCTGCCCTGCGCCCATACGACGAGGGAAGCCGCGACCCGCAGCAGTGGATTCTTTAGATAAGATGTCTGCCAGTCCTCCGATTTGCGTTCGCGACCGCTCAGAAAGTCTTCGAACAGCACCTTTCCGCGGTTCTTCAGGATGTTCTTCGCGGCCTTCTTCATCTGTGAGAAGTCCGCGTTTGCCGCCTCGTATTTCGCGGGGTCTGCGCCCTTCTTCGGAAGCGATTTGGCGGTCTTTCCGCCCGGCAGTTCGATCAGGAAACTCAGGTCGCTCTGCAGTCTTGCCGTGACCGTCTGATTCCCCAGATCGTATGCTTTTCCGCCATTCTCATCCAGACCAGTGTCCGACAGGTAGCGATCGCGGATATCGTCTTCACTCACACCGCGCAGTTCTGCATACTTGTTCAGTTCATGATAGCGGTCCGCAAACAGCATCGCCGCGCGGGTATCGCTGTAAAGAGCCGCATATCTCAGCTGGATCAGGGGCGGCGCATCGTCACCGGAGACAGAGGTGCGCCATTTGGGAGCGCGCTTCGTTAATTCTGTCATCATATCTTCGTCCGCATAGCGGCAGAACGGATGCGAGAGGAACTTCTTCTTCTGGTTCTGATACGCCACGAGATATTGATCCGCAAGCTTCGTCAGGGCATCCTTAAAGGAAGTGGAATCCAGCATCGAAACGATCTCGGCTGCCTCCGGACAAACGCCCGGCTTATAGTACTCTGCCTTATAGATCCGCGAACCGCCCCATTTCCACTCTTCCTGCATATTCCCGTGAGCCGTCAGCAGCCAGGCGAAAACAAAGGCCGGCGCGACGTTTCCTTCCGCGTCTTTGATCTCCGGCAAATCCTTGAACGTCAACCCGAAATATTCTTTCAGGCGCGCCTCCAGGGATTTCGTAGTAAGTCCGTCTGCCGTCAGATATTCGATCGCCTTCTGTTCGAGCGGAGAGAACGATTCGGTCCGCCCGGCCATCACGTCCAGCGCGTCGGATTCCTCCTTCGTCAGGCGTACTTCCTTGCCCTGGATGCAGGCATCCAGATTCGCCCGGTTCTGCCCGTTCAGCTGCATGCCGTACTGCAGAAGGTATTTTGCGGCAGCCTCCCTCTCCTTCTTGGACGACTCGTTCTGCAGCGACCGCACGATGAGTTCCGCAAACGTGTCCGCGCCGATCTGTTTGACCACCGGATCGAAATGAGACTCCAATGCCTTGCTGTAGTACAGCAGATAGAGCTTTATGACCGTCTCGACCGGAAGCTGCTTCCAGGCATTGTTGTCGAGCACAAAGGCTGAAATTGCATCCGGCGAAAGGTTTTTAGCCAGGTCCAGGATCTTGGACAGAAGCTTTTCCGGAATGCCTTTCTTTCCGAAATGCTCCGCATTGAACTTCAGTTTGCTTCTCTCGATCGTGACCTCTTCCAGCGCATCGCAACCGTCAAAAAACAACTTGCCGACATCTGTGACCGTCTTTGGAATGTACAGTTTTTTCAGCTTATTGCAGCCCTGCAGATTCCGAATAAACGTCGTCCCATCCGGCACCCGGCATTCCGTACGGCCTCTGGGGCAGCCCACCATCTTCTTACCGTCTTTCTTGAAGAGAAGACCGTCCTTCGAGACAAAATCAGGATTGCCCTCTTCGACGACCACCTCTTCCAGATCCGGCAGATTCGCAAGTTTTTTGTCAATATCTTTTGCATTCCTATCAAAGACCATTGCTTTTTCAGCCATGGAGATCAGACTCCTTTCCTTTCGTTATTTGCTGACGGTAAACAAATACAAGATTTTGCGCCTTCGGCGCAAGGGTTGATTTCGGATTTTTAGATTTCCGATTCCAGATTGACCCATAAAGCGGGACAAACGGCGTGAGTGTCGTAGTGAACAATGAAGCCGTGGTCGTTGATATAACCGTCGTCGCTGACGTAGGCAGCGAGGCCAGCATTACTGCCGGGCGACCGCAGCCACCACCAACAATTGCCATTATTTCTATAGGCACCTTGCTTGACAGCATACGGTGTTGGCGCTGTTGTTCGCTTATTCTTTGTCAGATACTTCTTTGCTTCATCAATTGACAGCAGAAAGACTTTGTCCTCCGTATCACTGCCACCCGGAGTATGATAACTTGGATTATCGGTATTCTTATTTTGCGTCAACTGAATCCGTTTCTTCTCTTCGTCTGAAAACGCAGCATGATAGAAATCCTCATTCAACCACTTCCTCAGCGTGCAGGTCTCCCAGGTCACATCTTCCCAATTTACATTATATCGTTTGGCATCCAGACCATAAACGGAAAGCAGCAAGGCCTTTTTGCCTTTTCGCTTAAGCACCAGCCATTTGATTGGCCGTTTTGTACCATCAGCATCGAAGGGATACTCCCCAAAACTCAGAATGTCTTTTCCTTTAAGCAATATGTTGAATAAACTCAGCGGAAGGATATTGATCTCCAGACCTTTCTCCTGTACCAGTTCCAGAACTTTTTTATACTTTGTGGTCTCCTCTTCCCCGTCTTTATAAATCAAGTAGTTTGTGCCCTTTGTCACAGAATTTTTGATAATTCCGCCGCGGCTTTCAATATCCTCCTTGACCTCTTTATTCGTGACCTTGTCCAGTTCCGTCGTTACAAAAAGACTGTCTTCAAACTCAATCTTTGTAATGCCCGGGGTCTCGTAATTCATAACCGCCATAAATCATGCCTCCTGATTCAATATAGTTATTCTGTCAGCAATCCGCAGCTGCGGCGGATCAGATGACCTTTTTTCAAAAGACGTTCGTGCGCATCCAACTCTCTGGCGAGTTCCATTCCACGGACAGCAACGTCTGTGGCTTTTTCAGCGACGCTCTCGATGTTTTTGTTCAGCAGAGAATGGACAATCTCGTTTCGGTAATCCTTTCATTGCACAACTGCGTCCAGCGTCTGCAGCAATGCATCCGCATCCATGCTTTCAATCTGTGATTTCAGAGCAGTCAGATATCGGTCCTCTTCATATCCGTCTGTGACCTGCGTCGCCCATAATAACGCCTCGCGCACGATCGACAGTTTGCCGGACAGTGTTGTTGCACTGTAGCGAGGTTTCTCCGTTTTGTTGAATGTGGCCATCGCATACAGCTTCTCTTTTGTTTTATTCCAGAGCTTGAACTGATCTCTGTCTTTCAGCAAAGCCATATGATAGATCATGGAACGGAGACGATCCTCGATCATAGCATAGTCGATCACAAGAGCTTCAAAATAGAACCCCTGAGTCATGGCGCTTTTATATCGTGCCATATTCTTCGCGTATGTCGCTTGTTTCTCCCGGCTATCCGCAACCGGTTTAATCTTTCGATTTGCCATATAATTAGTTCTGTTCTTTCTCTATTGCAATCAGCTTGTCGAAGATGCTCAATTTGATGATTTTAATATTGGAACTCTTTTTCTGAAGCATCTCCATTGCCTTTTTATAACTGGCCGGAGCCTTGCCGTAATAATAGAAATCATCATAAATCAAATAGTTTGTTGCTCTTGTAACAGACGCCTTGACGATTCCACCCAAACTCTCGATATATTCCTGATACTCTTTCGTTTTCTTTGGATCCAGGGATGTGACGAATATACTGTCTTCAAAATCTATTGAATTGACTCCGGGTGATTGATAATGCATGGTTGTCATATGATTCGCTCCTCTCGTACGAGTATTGACTTGCATCAGATATAAAATCTATTCCAAATCGACCCACATGGCGGGACAGACGGCATAATTGTCGTCGTGCGTATAACCACCCTTGCTGTCTAAAGATCCACCAGAGTCAACGTACGCAGCGTAGCTAGCACGTAGGCCGGGCGACCGCAGCCACCAAATACAATTGCCATTAGCCCCCCAGACGCCATGCTTAGCAGTATATGGCGTCGCGCTGGTTATCCGTTCAGGTATAGTCAGGTACGATTCCGCCTCATCGATCGATAGCAAAAAAACCTTATCTTCCGTATCGTTGCCGCCAGGAGTTCTATTACGAAGATTGTCCGGGGTCTTTATCTTCGTTAAGAGGATCTTCCTCTTTTCTTCGTCAGTAAAAGCATTGTCGTAGAAGCTCTTATTCAGCCATTTTCTCAAACTGCAAGTTTCCCAAGTTACATCTTCATATTCTTTATTATTATAAGGTTCAGCACTTAGTCCATAAGTAGAAAGCAGTAATGCCTTACTCCCATCCCTTTTTAAGATGGTCCATCTGATTGGTTTGACTCCACCATCCTCATCGAAGGGGTATGACCCGAATTCTATATCCCACTTTCTGTGGTTCAGTTTGATAAAGGCGCTATATGGTAAGATGATAATATGCGAATTATTTTTGCTCGCCAAGGACACTGCCTTTATATAATCCTCAGTTTCCCAATTGTCTTTATAACCGTCCTGGTAGATCAGATAATCTGTGTCCTCTGTCACTGATTTTGAGATCAAACCTCCGTGCTTTCCGATGTAAATCCAACAATCTTTCCAATAAAACAGCCCGTTAGCAACATATCGTTTTCCCTCAATCAAACACTCAGATATACCCGGAGTCTCATAGGTCATTGTGATCAGACGCTTAAAAGTTTCCCGGGGAAGGATTTTTATATCAGCATTATTCTCACGGACTAAATTGATAGCCTTCAGATAGTTCTCCGTTTCTTTCTCGCCTTCAGGGTAAATCAAATAGTTTGTTTCCTCTGTTACGGCATCCTTCAAAATGCCTCCGCGACTCTCGATATACTTTACGAGCTTATTGCTTTCGTACCATGACTTGGCCAATACGAACGTGTTGTCGTGAAAGCTGATCTTTGGGACATCAGGTGTCTCGTATTTCATGGCTACCAGTTCTTCAAAGGATTTCCGTGAAAGAATCGTTATTTCGGCACCTTTATTTAAAACCAAGTCCAACGCCTTTTTATACTTCGAGCTTTCTTCTTTCTCGTCTTCGTAAATCAGATAGTTCGTTGTTTTCGTAATAGACGATTTGACGACCCCGCCGCGGCTTTCAATGTATTCTTTTATCGTTCCATTGGCATAATAATCCAGTTCCGTCGTCACAAAGAGATTGTCCTCGAAGTCGATCTTTGTAAGTCCGGGGGTTATGTAAGTCATCATAGACATTGTTGACACTCCTTTCAGTTTCAAGCTTTCAGCTGCGCCTGCGACGCTTGGATTGATTACAGATTTTTAGATTTCAGATTCCAGATCAATCCATAAAGCGGGACAAACAGCAAAGAAGTCGTCGTCCACGCGGTTACCGAAGTCGTTGATACCGCCGGCGCTGCGGACGCCCGCAGCGTAGTCGGAATAGTCGCCGGGCGACCGCAGCCACCACCAACATTTTCCAGCACCGCTTTCATAAACACCTTGCTTTACCGCGTATGGCGTTGGTGTTGCTACACTTTCATAATCTGTTAGATACTTCTGCACTTCATCAATTGACAGAAGGAAAACTTTGTCCTTCGTATCATTTCCGCCAGGAGTTTGATATTCAGGGTTATCCTCATTTTTCAATTCTGTCAACTGAATTCTCGTCTTCTCTTCTTTCGTAAAAGCGGTGTTATAGAATTCTCCGTTCAGCCACTTTCTCAAGGTACAGGCTTCCCAAGTTACATCTTCCCATTTTTCATTATATGGTTTTGCATCTAGTCCGTTAACCGCCAATAATAGCGCCTTATTCCCATCCCGCTTCAGAATGCTCCATTGGATTGGCTTTTTTGAGCCATCCTTATCAGTGGGATAAGAACCAAACTCTATGTCACAATTCCTATGGAGCAGCCTAATAAATGTATTAAATGAGAGAATCGCTATTCCGGAATCAACCGCTTGCGCTATCGTAAGGGCTTTTTTATACTCATCTGTCATCCATGTATCATCTTGATAAATCAGATAGTCTGTGCTTTTTGTTACGGATTCAACAACTACGCCTCCATGTTTGTTCACATGTTCTTGAAAAACGTTCATATCAGACTGACTGATTCCAGTTGTAACGAACTCTTTTCCGTTGAAAAGGATTTCAGAAACATTAGGCGTTTCATATGTCATCGTAATCAGTTGTTCGAATGACTCCTTTGAAAGCATTTTAATATCCGAGCCCTTTTCCTGTACCAGTTCCAGCGCTTTCTTATATTTTGTCGTTTCTTCTTTTCCATCTTCGTAAATCAGATAGTTCGTGGATTTCGTTACAGAGCTCTTAACAATTCCGCCCTGGCTTTCGATATAACCTTTGACTTTTTTGTTATCATAGCTATCGAATTCTGTCGTTACAAATAAGTTATCTTCGAATTCGATCTTTGTGATGTTTGGGGTTTCGTAGTTCATGATTGCCATGGTGATTCCTCCTTTAAAATGTTAATTGTTTTACCGCTTTTGGTTCTCCTCAACCATCCATGTCAACATCCAATGAATGTTGCTGTAATAATCTTCATTCGAATTGCTATTCCGTTTATCGATAATGGGACCGATCCTGCTCCGCAGTTTATCCGCATCAAAGTAACCGTGTGCTAACTCATAAACTGTTTTCTTGTCATAAATATCATTTTTTACACCAACACAAAAGTGCTCGATTCTGGCAACCATTGCACCAATTATGTTATATTCCTCGGACTTGGGATGTTTACAGATCTCGACAATATCAGAAGGTAGGTATGTGTTCAATCTATCGAAAACCTCATTCTGTAGCCTGTTGTAAGCATCGAGAGTATCCCTTTTGCGGTTATGTGCTACATCACGTCGATAAGTGTATATTGAAAAAACAATAGACACTAATGCAACAGCAGCAGAGCACATAGAAACCATCAAAGCTAATGTATTCATGATTATCCCACCCTTTCAGTAATCTCATGGTTTTCAGCTTGTTAGATATCAATATGATATGTCAACACATCTGCATCGATACCGGTAATCGCTTTAAAAGCCTTACCGTAAGCCGCCATCTGTTCCTGATACCGTAAATCTAGATCACTTCCATCGGCATTGGTCTTGTAATCGATAATATGCCATTTTCCACTCTCGGCATAGACAACATCCATAATGCCATTCCAGATTATTCCATCCTCGTCCTTGTAGGAAAAAGGCATCTCACAATGGACTTCATCAGCATTGAGAAGCACTTTAAGGATATCTTGGGGAGCGCCATTTGTTTGCACATAACCGCCGTTACGGATATGTTCCAAAACTTTGGTCAAGATATCGGTAAAGGTCGATTCTAGAGATTTCATTCCAGGCATAAGATACTCCCGGACGATCTCGGTTATGAAAGTCCCGGTATCTATAGCGTTACCGGAAGTGACTAACGTCTCCATTAATCTGTGGGTCATTGTGCCAAGAAGAGCAGAATATTGATGACTATTTGCATCATTTTCATCTATTACGGTTGTGTTTGACCCGGACAACTTAGATCGTACCCGGAGGTGACTGGGACTTTCAGCATGGAATGTGTTTTTTTCCATGGAACGATTATTCAGAGCAGAACTTTCTTCTGCGGCTTCGTAAAGATCATCTGCATTCATACTGAGCCCACTTGTTACGGGCGTTGCAGTATTTGCTTCGATAGCCATGAAAAGATCAGGGATCGATTTTTCCATAATAGGAGTCCACTTGGAGTTTCCAATCTCTCGGCCATTTCTCATATATATACTATTACAGAGGATAAGAGCATTCCTTGCACGCGTTGCAGCCACATAGACAAGCCTTTGTCCCTCTGCTTTTAATGCTTCTTTTTCAGCAATTCTCTCATCTGGGAATTCCGTCGTTGAGAATAGTTTTGACGAGATTCCGCTGCGATCCCGCTTGCTTTCTATCGCGAAGATATATCCGTGAGAATCATTGTCTCTATGAATCAATCGAAATGTCTCCGTACCTGCCTTTTTGCCAGCAGCAGCCAAAATCACGATCGGAGCCTCCAGTCCCTTCACTTTATGAAGATTCGCCATGTGAACACAATTTTTATTCTGAGAAAAGCTCAGGCAGCGTTCTTCTTCTGAATCTCCGGATACCATATCTCGGAGATAACTTGCACCATCTTTTAAAGTAACCACTAAACCAGAATTTTCTGCATTCCGCAGCAGCTCCAGCGCATAATAGACCACTTCCATATTCTCTGCCGGAACGGTTTCATAAAGCCGGAAGTCATCCAGGATCTTAACGAACAATGCAGCAGGCGAAAGGCGCAGAGCTTGAAAATGTAATTCCTTTAGCTTCTTGATATTTTCATCCACATGAAGCGCTGCCTGATCGATACAGTCTTCAAAATCATACGTCCCTTTTAGAGAAATTTCTCCACCACAGGCCTTAAACCGTAGGATATCAGCTTTAGACAATGTACTCCATTCACAGCTTAATGCCCCGTAAAGAGAAAGCGTATCGTAGGGATCAGAAACAGACGCATAGATCAAGTATATTTCCCGAAGCACACGATCATCGGCAAAAGGAACACTCCCTTCCACTTTTGTGGGAATACTGCGGTTATGAAGTTCTGCCATGATCGGTTTCAGTTTGCTTTTCCCATAGGTGATGACCATGATATCGCTATATCGAATCGGTCGAAAAGAGGTCTCTTTTTCTCCGCGAATCATATAGCGTTCATTTCCAACCAGTCTCTCTATGATATCAGCAACTTGAACAGGGTCCGCCATTTCAGGATGTACCTTTTCGGCTTCCCCGGTATATGCTGTATAGGTATAAACACCTTGAAATTCTCCATCTGCAGGTTCGGGAAGGGGAATATCTTCAAATTTGCTCTGGTTCTCCGATTCTTCCGGCAGAAGCTCTGTGAATACGCGGTTATAATATTCGCAAAGGCAACTTGTCGATCGGAAGTTCCTGGATAAGCTCAAAATTGACCCGCCATTGGCCTCAAAAAGTCGCCGCACATTCAGAAAAGAAGTAACATCAGCACTGCGGAATCGGTAGATCGACTGTTTTGGATCACCAACGATAAACAAAGACCCTGGCCGTGGTATACAAGAACTCCATTGAGGAATGGGGTGATCCGATGCAAGATAAAAGAACACCTCTGCCTGCATTGGGTTTGTATCTTGGAATTCATCGATCAGAAAATAGCGATGCCTTGCATTGATGTATCGGATTAGCGTCCCATCGTTTTCAGCATCCCGTTTCAACATATTCCGCAGATAATAAAGACAATCAAAGAAAGTAAGTAAGCCCTTTTCACGTAGAGCCTGTTCCATAACCGGGATACTTCTGGTTAGAAAAGTCATAGAGGCGTCATATTGAATTTTCAATAACTGGTCGTATAATCCGCCTTCTTGTCCAATAGAACATTCCAACCACTTTCTTTGACTTTCACCAGAAAAAAACACATTTCCCAGAGATAAAGGATAGCGATCCGTCGCTTGGCGAATCACCCTGAGATCTTTTATTTTCTTCAGGCCATATAGCAAATTTGCATAGTTACTGCTCCACCGCCTGCATATGTCAGCATAACTGGCAGGCAGAGCCTCCCATGCTTTTGCGCTGTCTTTATTGCCGTCATATTTCAACTCAGGATGATCTAACAAGCAATTTAAGGCTTCGATCAGTTCAGCACGATCCGCGGCAAATACCCTGTCAATATCTACGGGTTCAAACCTGTCGAAATGGAAGCATACATTCCGGTTATCCATGATGAAGGAGATTCCGCGAACAAAAACGTCCTGAGCATTCCTATGAAGCCCTTGAAATATCTTCGCAAGCGCCTGGAGTTCCTCTCCATATACACCTTCACAAAGCTTCACATATTGCTGTTTATACACTATTTCTGCATCTACACTGGAGACAACGGCCGCATCGGAAGGGATTCCTGCTTCTGATGGGTGTTCGGAAAGAACCATGTTGCAGAAAGAATCGATCGTACCCATAAAGCAGAGGTCGATATTCTGAAGCGCTGTACGGCAGCGTTCTCTTGTTTCTTCCGTAGGAGTCTTTAGTGCACCGGGTCTTGGATCCTTTTCACCCTCAAAAGTAGGATTGCTTCGTTCGATCAGCAGCTTCTGAAAGCGGTCATAAAACTCGCCGGCGGCAGCTTTTGTAAAAGTAATGGCGCATATCTTACTGATATCCAAACCTGCCTCGACCATAGCAACCATGCGGTTGACCAGCATGGTCGTTTTGCCGGATCCGGCACCTGCTTCTACAAAAAAAATGTGATCGATTTCGGAAACGATCCTATTACGGGATAACGTATCTCTTTCCAGACTTGTCATTTTTTCATCCATATCATTCCACCGATTCCTCTTCTGCAGCCCTTCCACAGACCGTAATGTATCTGCAGTAGCGGCAAGGGTCATCCTCATCTTCTGATGGTTCTGCGATGGGGAACGATCCGTTCTGAATTCCGGTTTTAAACTGTTCTAATTTCGCAGCAAGCCGCTCTTTCATTTCCAAATCATAGCGGCATCTAATTGTTTCCCCGAGTCTGATATACCGATATTCGCACCCGGAAACTTCAAACCCATTCTGTTCCATCAAATAGGAATACACAACGACTTGTAAACAGGTATCGATATCATCCTGTACATGTTTAATTCTTCGGCCGGTTTTGAAATCGACGATAAGCACAGATCCATCATCTAACTTTTCCACCCGGTCCGGAAAACCATGCATCCGAACCCCGCTTTCATGGGTACAGGCAATACCTTTTTCTTCCAGAATAACGTTCCGATGCGGATCCATATCAAAAGCAGTCTCCATCATATCCAGGAACTGGTTTCTTGCAGCAGAAGCATTCTCTACTATGAGAGGAGGATGTTCGGCAAGAAAACGATCGAAATAATCCCCAGAGCGTCTCAAAAAAGCCTCTTTATTCATATCTGAGCCGCCAAGTTCCTCCATAAGGGAGTGTGCTAAAGTTCCCGTATCCAGCGCCGAGATGATCTCAAAAGGATCAAAATCTTCGGGTTCTGGAATGCCGAGAATGTAACGGATCATAAACTTGCGCGGACATGTAAAGAAGGTCTCCAGTGCAGTGGGTGAATATATCTTTGTCATCCAAGAGGGATAAGCCGCTTCGCTGGGAGTCACTATGCTTTGAGACGGTAGAACGTTATCCCCTTGTACATAAGCGTCTCCGATAAGTCTTGAAGGAGATAATGCCGGTTCAAAATAGCCGATTTGAGATACATGTGCATCTAATTCCTCTGTAGTTGAATTTATTCCATAGGCTTCCCGGAACAGTTCAAAAATCAAGGAAGATGCATTTTCCCTTTTTAATTCAGAGACATTAAGACCAGCATAGGAAACATCGATGCTGCTGCCAAGCGAAGACAGCGTATTAGCCAGAGAAAGAAGGGTATCACGTTTGCGGCGAATAAGTCCTTCTGCAGTGTAGTTATCTGCACATGAACCGAACAGTTTGATATCAGCATCCAACAGCAAATAGTTTTCCCTGGAAGCACCTGGGTAATTCGAAGCTGATAAGCCTGCGAGATACATGTTGCTGCGCATTGACGAAAATGCATTGTCTATACCTGTCACATGAAGTTTTCCACCTTCACATTGCTGCACACAGACCGCCATTTTCAGCAAATATGGAATAATGTCGTTAATGACTTGTTCCAACCTGGAACCGCGGACAGCCTTCAATTCGTCATAGATCACTCCGGATGCCGATATATCGAGCATCTCAAGAAGTTTGTCTGCACTCGTTTTGCTACCCCGTCGAATATGCGCATATTTTGTGATGAAATCTTCAACCGGCAACGCTAATTCTCTGCTAAGGATCTCCAAAGAAGGAATGCAGCTTTGCTTTCTTCGGATGGATTCATTTTGCTTTTCATTCTCTGAACCTAGGTGTTTCGCATCTTCATCTATAGCCGTTCTGAAATCTGCAATTCGCTTCTCATTAGCTAAAGCATCATTTGTAAAACGTAGATCTCCAAGGATTTCATAAAAAGTGCTCCAATGAAAATCTGCGTCTTTATCAGGAAAAAGATCATACAGTTTTTCCCTGTCAAACGCCTCACTCCGCAACATTGCAAAAATCGATTCCGCACCAAAGAAACCTTTACCCATCCAGTTTAAATACAGGGATAAAAGCTTTGCCGGGTTGGAATTTGCGATAGGAATCCCGCATCCGAAAGTGATCGGAAGGTCATACAAAAGTGCGTAGTCGAAAAAAAGTTGTCCGTATGTAAGAGTATCCGTCACAGCAATCGTGCACTGGTCCAAGGGCTTTCCGGTATAAATATCAGCTAAGATGCTTTCCACCTCATTGGGAGCACCATAACAATTCCGGATGCGGCTGATTTGAAGCGGCTTGCAATCCGCTTCAAACAGATCCAGAATTTTTATCTTAGAATACCTTCCACCAGAAACCCGCTCGAGCAGCGCCTGCTCCAATGGAGTCAGAGTGAATTCATCCAACACAAGAAAATCAGCATCAATGATTCTACTCTCCGTTATTGCTTTTCGAACCAAGGACACCGCATCTAAAGCGTTTTTTGATGCAAGCGACTCCAGGTAATGCTGATAAACATGCAGCAGTGCAAGATTCTTTTTCAGGAACAAACCGGAAGGCAGTACCTCCTGCAAAAATGCGGACTCATTATCCGCTGAGACCAAACCTCTCATTTTTCGGATAGCTGCAGATATCTCCTTCACATCGGAGTAGGAGGCATTGCTAAAATAGGGCTCATCACTGACGGCATCTGCCATGATCACTGTTTCTTCCCGTTCATCAACAAATATCTCTTCTATCGAAATGCCGGAACGCATCAGTGCTAGACGGGCCAATGCGGTTGCACCACATATTCTCATTCCTATGCTGTTGATTCCATACAACGCAAGATTTGCAGAAAGTTCGTTCCCGTTCAATCCTGGCGCAAAAACGATTTTTTCTCTCATTTCGCAGTATTATGACTCCTTCATCAATACATTCTCACATGATCCGCAACAACAGTTTTTACCGTTTTAACTCTCTTAGTTTCAAGAACACCTTTGCTGTGGTTATAGCATCTGAAAGAGCTCTGTGAGCTCGTGGATTCTTAACCCCCAGTTGTTTTGCAAGGGTTGCTAAAGATAGCTTTGATTTGGAGAGACATAGGTCGTTTTTATAAGATTTTGCATAATGCATTACATCAAAATAGGAATTATCTAAAATAAGATTGCTATATCTACCAGCTCGTATCATGAATTTGCTGTCAAATGCCATGCAGTTAAATCCGACCAGGGTAAGGCCTTCCGTGAATCGAACAAAATCAGGGAACACTTCCCAGATCGGACGAGCTATACGAACATCTTCATTTGATATTCCGGTAAGTTTTAGCACGTCCGCTGATACTTTCTTCGAATCCAATGGTTTTACAAACTCTTGAAAAATCATCTGTTTGGTCTCTGAAACCTTTCCTCCAATCACTTTGATCGCACCGATTTCGATTATAGAATCCGTCGTGGGACTAAGTCCTGTTGTTTCTAAATCGAATGCAACAAAACTATCAAAATCAATTTTTTGTTTTTCCACTGGGAGCGGATACTGATCTCTGGGAATGACTTGTGAAGGCCGCTTTGCAGGGGCAGGTATAGTCGCATCAATACCAATGGATGAAAGAAAATCAATATACTTCTTTCTAATATACTCTTTGTTTTCCTGCGGGTTGGGTAAATATTGCTGTTTACCGGCTGCAGCTTTTTCCTTTTGCTTTGCGTTTTTATCCGCTTTTTCCTTTATGGCTGACTGTGCTGAAGGATTGTGGCCAAAGTTTTGCCTGCAGTCATCCAGAACATCATCTGCAAGATCATATCTTCGTGTTATCGTATAATAGTCAGCCAGATTGATAGAGGCCTGCCACGGCAACACATCGGTTGAGGATAAAACCGAGGCAACATTTTCTGCTGCATTGTACTCATAGTCCATATAATACGCGCCCAAGACAAGTCCATGCAGGCGATTCCGCTCCGCCGGCGAAAGACTGTCAGAATCTACAATGCTCTGATATAGCTGATACAACTCTCCTCGGCTTTGTTTAGAGACGTTTAAATACCCTCCGCTCAAAGCCATAATACGGAAATAATCCCGCCTTTGCGGTGGGAGATCTTGACTAACCTCGAAAACAATGTCCTTAAAGGAACCACCTTCTGGGAGGCTCTCGCGAATTTCATCCCAAAGAGAGTTACTGATCTGCTTAGACATATAGCGAATCAACTGGGTGCACAATTCCTCAAGATCTTTTTTAGCTCTGCACTCCCTGCAAAGATATGAATCATTCTCTTTTCCGCAGATAATACATTTGGGCATATTTATCTTTCTCCTTGAGCACTTATAATGTGAGGGTTCCTTTCGCCTCAACAAACAATACCGCCTGCCGCGCATGGCGGCTCCGCTTGGTGATAGGATCCACAAAACTTACTTTTACATCGGTAAAAACTAACTCACCGTTGTCGTACAAAGGTGCGACCGCGTTGCAAAGATCCGCAGGCATGTTGCCTACGTTTCTGTCGTGAAGTGTCACCAGTGTAAAATTATTCGCATTAAAAGGGTTATCCTTCTCGCGGACGATGCTGACGGGGTCACCGGTGTGTACCATTTCGATCATCTCCGTACGTCCATCATAGCGCGTGCCCCGAGCCTCAAAGCGGATCAGAAATTCACCGGTTGATTCGTTATAAATTCCTTCTGACTGATCCAGATATTCCATCATGCCCGGTTCGTAATAGTCCGGACCGACAGTTTTGGAAAGTTCAAAACGCTGATGCAGCTTCTCTATTTCCTTGCAGAATGCTTCTATTTTCTCGTTTCTCATTGCAATCAACGCCTTCCCTAAACCTCATCCATTTCCTGATAATAGAGATCTTCACTCAAATACAGGCAATCCTGTATCGGGTCACGATAAATGCCGGTACCATCCAGTTTGTAGGTAACATCCCACTTGTCTTCGGGATTGCACCCGAATCGATTATTCAGTTCCGTCATCAGATCCAAAACATCGATCTTTCCATATTCTCTGACCCGGTCAGTAAGGAAAGACTTGATCGTAATTGATTCCTGTCCTTTATAAAAGACCAGGTTCCTGAAGATATACGTAAACGAAAGTCTGGAATCCGATAAGAGCAAATTCGAGTAAAACCAATCCGAGAACCCCAGTTCAAACAATTCGGAATCGAATCCATCTGCTTTGATCGACTGAATGCTGAAATAAGAACCGTCTTCCACAAAATCATAGACAGTATCGCAGAATTCGTAGAACTGCTCCTTATCTACCCCGCCGGCTTCCAGTTTTCTCCGATGGATCGCCATGTCCGGTTCATATTCGATCAGCTGCAGATCCCGTTTCAAATCCATCAGCCGATTGGAGAACATGGAAATGTAGCCAAAACGGTTCTTCAGCGGACGCAGCGCAACAAAGTCCGACTCAGTGAGTAATTCTGTAAAATATTGATCCAACGAGGGATGGTTCTGCAGAATATAACCCGAAAAGACCTGAAAACCCATGGCTTTCAGATTAAAGGCATTGATATCTTCCGGATCCGAATCGGGAATCAGGTCTGCATATATTTTTCGAACATCGGTTAGATAATAGAAATCTTCTGTAAGAGCGGCCTGCAGTTTATCAGCATTCGATTCAGGCATGATCTTTGCATCAACAGTGTAGCGTCCCTGATGATAATACTGTAAAAGCGAACCCAGATAAGTTCCTTTAACGGTCGCTGGATCGAATCCGTATTCTTCATATATTTTTTGTGCAAGTTCATCTGCAGTGACGGGAGCATTTCTGAACATGATCTCCTTGATCGCAGCATCCCGGTCAAAAGTTCCAAATCGTATATTGGGAGTGCGTTCACTGTGGAAGTCATGATAACTCCCCTCCGGCACAACTTTTCTCAGTAGATTGTGAAGTTCATATCGATCCCGGATGTCATACTTTTTCAGAATATCCGGATAATCTTGCATGAACTTTTCCGTGGAGTATTCGACGTTCTCAAATGAAGCCAATCCCAACACATCCAGCAGTTCCGTATAATCCTGCGCATCGATATCGTAATAACGGAAGACTTCGCCTTGTTTCCAGAGAAGTGTTCTGGACTCGCTTAACCTATTCTTTCTGCTTTTCAGAATATCTTTGGTGTACTGCAGAGAATCGTCTGCATTCAAGCCTTCATCCTTCAGGAAACGATTGAAGATCGTGAGAAAATCAGCCCAAGAAGTATCTTCTTTGCAGAGTTTTTTAACGACAACATCTTCTATAGGTTTTAGTTTCTTTTCGACCCAGTTACCGTCGATGAACACCTTATCCCTGTTTAGATAATTGCGGATACGATAACGAAGTCCGGGGTCGAGATTCGGATCTTCCAATGAATCTTTTAGATCTTTTTTGCCTCGTTTTTCGCAAACCAGGTCTAAAAATCTCCAGATAGAAGGCGTAACGCCAAGCGGTTCCGATAAAGAATCTCTGTCAAAAGAGTAGTTTTTATACAAATACAGATAATATTCTTCATCGAAGAATTGCTGACCGGTAGAACGTGTATGCTCCAAGCGAATCTTATCAATTTCTCTTGCAATTACTTGACGCACGCGTTCCCGGGTAAGGCCATACGCAGTTCCGATTTCTTCTAAAGTCTGCCCATCCAGTTTTCTGCGGATAAAGTCTCTTTCCCGTTCCGTTAATCCGGAGTACTGTTGCAAATAATCCTCAAAACGATCGTAATTGCGGTAGCAGCGATAATCCACATATTCGAGAGAACCATCAACAAGAAGGCCGCCGATAACAGACTTTAGCCTATCCATGCCAAAGGATTCCGGCAAATCGAGTGCGTCTGAAAACTCCGATAAACTGAATCCGCCGAAACCTTTCTGAGCATATAATCCGAGCAGTTTTTCCCGCACGACAGAATCATCCAAAAGAGAGCCGGTATTTCCGCTGCAGAAGGCAAGCAGCTGAGCCTCATGGGAATTGAGATACTTCCGGATAAATGAGCGGAATTTTTGGATCGTACCTTCTCCCATACCCGGAATGTAACGAAGATCGCTGTCATGCAAAAGGATTACGTCGCTTAAAAAAACATAACCCAGTTTTTTTAAGCCCGAGATCTTCGCTTGAGTCAGAGGAAACTGCTCGACAGGAATGTCATTTACTCTCACAAACTGCTGCAATGCATCATAGAATGCAGGTTTTTGGAGCAATTCGACCGCAGTCGAAGGAAGCGCAGCATCTTCCGGATCATCCTCCACAACATCCTCGATCTTTCCTCCCTGTAGGTCTTTAAGCTCTTCGATCTTCGTAAGGATCTCCTCTATACTCTTCTTTCCCAGACTGCGGATCTGATACAGAGACTCCTCGTCGTATTGCAAAAGATCTTCTGCAGTCCTTACACCGCTTCGAAACAGCGCATTGTGAGATCTGTTGGATAAGCCCAGATCTTCCAGATACATAGTTTTAATATCCATTTTCTAACCTTTACTGCAGTTTATCGAGGAACACTCCGATCATCTTCGACATTTCTTCCAGATTTGCCCGAAGCGTTTCCTTATCTTCTTCTTCCATCTTCGCAAAGATACGCGAATCGATCGAAAGCAACTGTTCGTTGCACTTCGATACCACTGCGAGCGGTTTTGTCTTCAAATTTTGTGAGCTGGCTTTCAGGATCGCCCGTTCCAGAGATTCCCGCATCTCGTCAGCCAGATCCCGGTTGGCGATCACAAAGTCGCGAACATCCTGCTGTGTTCGGATCTCTGCACGATCGAACCGCTCTCTCAACCTGCGGCCGAGTTCCTTCTGTTCATCGAAATAACCCGCATACATGTTCTTGGTGACCAACGTTTTGATATCCCGGATAAACTTTCGCTGATCGGGGACAGCCTTCATCATGGCATTGGCAAATACAAGCTGTTTCAGATCCTGTTCGCCTTCTTCACCGACTTTCTTTAATGGGGTCATCATTTCTTCGAACAGGCTGTAGACCTGATAATCCCTGGCCACATGGAACTGTCCCGGCAGCCGTATATATTTTAGAAATGCGCTGATGATCCCTGCAATTTCGATCCGCTTTTTCACATCTGCGACAGGCTCATTCGCACTCTGTGCATATTCGTCGACCGTAAGAAGACCCGTCTGGACAATATCCCGGTATGTCCCGACCGCATAGTCGATCAGATCGTAATCGACCTTCTTTTCCTCTCCGTGCTGGATAGATAGTTCCAGTAGTTTGATCTGTTTGCGGTCCACGTCGATATCCACATCCATGATGGCAGCTTCGAACCACTGCGGTTCGCCGGTCTCCCGCTGAATGCGCCTTAAGCACGTGAACCTGCGGTTGCCGTCGACGATGCGGCCGTCCGCCAGAACGACGCCGGGCTCACGCTGGCCGATCATGGCGATATTCTTTTGTGTCTTACGGATCGCATCCGGATTGCTGTCTACGATAAAGTCTTCGATGACCCCATTGTAGATGTCCATGTTCAATCCCTTGAGCGAACCCTCTCCGTTTTCCGCTTCGTACCGGCTGATCCATGTAGCGATGCGATCGTTCTGATCGTTATAATACAAGGCATCCAGACGGATCTTATAGACCGGATAGACCGTGGTTTTTCCGCCATAGGTGATCTTTCGAGAAAGAGTTGTCTTCTGGATCTTGCCGCTATCCTCCAGTTGCAGAAGGCTGTCCTCTGTAAGCGGGCCTCTGCCGGATTCGGAGGCAGGCTGCGCAAGGCCGGAGAATGGTGCGGCAACTCTGACTTTCCCACCTTCAGCCTTCGCGCGAACTACTTTATATAGCTCGCGAATCTCTGCGGCACCTTCCGGATCGATCTCCTGACAGAGAAGCGCCATTGTATCGAGCGCACGTTCTGCGTAAGCCTGATCCAGATCCGCTTGGCCTCTATGCGCAATGATGTTCCTGACACCCATCAGTTCATTCGTCCAAGCCCGACAACTGTAGTTGAGATTGTATCGATCAAAAACCTCAAACCATCTTTTATTGATCAACCGCAAGCAATTAGCCAGATCCAAAGAATCTACCAGATCGCCGTATTCGCCCGAATACGGAAGTTCGTAGGGATCATTTAACGCGTCAAGGACTTCGTTCCACCAGCGATCTTTATACTCTCTGCGGAATGTCTGTCCGATAAAACCGGACAATGACGTCACGAGAATGCGTTGTCCTTTTTGTACATATTCAAGATTTTCTGTCATTGTTCCATCTCCAATCTATTTAAAACTTTTCCAGCACTTATCTTTCAGAAAACGCCTTATCTTCTGCTCATCCCGCCCCTCATAGTACTCGACCAGCAGTTGTTTAAACTCCGGCACCGCACGCTCGGGGATCACCAGCAGCCCGCCGGCATGTGCAATCAGCCAATGGTTCGCGTAAATGACTGCCGCTCGCTTGTTCCCATCGTTGAAGATCTGAGTCTTCATGCAGTAGAGACACAATTCGACTGCTGTATCGATCGGGTCACGCGGAGATTCGATGATGTTGTTAAGCACTTCGATAATATCCGGTTCCAACGGGATCGACGGAACATAGGAGGTTCCCCCAATCGTGACCGGTACGCCGCGAATCCGCCCACCATCATCATAAAACCCCTCGTTGATCAGCCTTGCAACATGGCAAAGCAAATGATAATCCGAGGGGCTTTGTAATACGTCTTTATCCAATATGAATTCCCAGGCACGCTTCAGATTGAGGATCTTTTGAACGTCAGATGCCTTTACTCCGTTTACGATACCGTTATTGATGATCTCTTCGGTCTGTGGAAAGGTTGTCGCAACACCTTCCAACACCGCCTGGTCGTAAATGCTGGCCTTCATATTTGCCCGCGCAAAGTCGAGGTTCAACTGGGTCTCAGGGGACAATTCGCCCTCCTGATAACCCATCTGTGCCAAAGCCTTATCAAGATGCCGGATCTGCTTTCGCAATTCACGAGCCTCTCGTGCGTTTCGCAGAAGAAGCTGATATAGGTCATCCGAATACACATCCACATAAGTGGACGTAAGTCTGCCGGCAACTCTTTTGCGCACATAGAGGTAACGGTTACCGTTCTGCTCTTTCACTTCCGGGCTGCCATCGTAAGGCATCAGATTGAGCCTTGCCATTGCGTCCGCCCGTTGTTGAAGGAGATCCTGTATATTCTGTCTTTCCATAAGGTTGCCTCCATAGGGAACTTTCATCGCTCTAATTATACAAAAATGTTCCCTATATTACAACTTATCTCCTTATGTGATCTCTCTCAGTTTTTTGTTTAACTGTTCGAAGTCGCTGTCCGTAAACGAATCCGGATCCACATTGCAGGCGATGCAGGCGCTGCGGAATTCGTCAGAGCCAATAGTGTCGTTTGGACTCTTCGACAGATGCCGGGCGACCCGGTTGATCAGACCGGTGTTGGTGTCGGTATAGCCGTAATCTTCCATTGCGGCAAGATGCCAGGGTTTGAATGACATGGGACGATCTCCTTTCTTTATCTAGATTATACTATACGTCTATTCAGAAAACGGTATGCAGGCTGCATATTATCCGTAAAGAATTATAGTTATCTGCCATCTTTCAGATATTTGTGCTGTATTGGGTCATAGATCGTATCCCAATCATCCGCGCTGCGTTCCGGGCTATCGGTCTCTTCTTCATCATCATCCCAGGAGTGCTCTTTGTGATCGTGACGCATCCTAAGTAATCCATTCTTTAGTTCAGCCTCCGTGCAATAGCTTGCCCCGGGATCCCAGCCTGCCATCGTGCCTTCGAAGGATGCGGAAGGCGCAGCGTCAGCAATGCGCTCGAATAGGTTAACATCGAACAATGTGCCGGGGAAGACGCCCCAGGGACCGTCCATCTCGAAATTGATTCCACCGTTTTTGTACATTCTATCCAGGATCTCTTCATTCTCGGCATCATCCGGCGTTTCGGAATTATCCATATAGTAGCCCAGATACCAACAGTCGCGAGTCTTATCGTACTGTCTGCCCTGATCGAATACGCAGGTGTTCATTACGCGCAGAAAAGCGAGGCATTCTGCTCTGGTTCCTTTGATCTTAATGCTGGTGTTGAAATCAGAAGACATTTCGTAATTCCTTTCTCCGCAACGGGTTCAGTTCCTTTTTGCACTTAGATATTAGCATTTTTTGAGTCCAATACAACGGACACATAGTCTGAAGAAAAGTCCAAAAATTTTTGTCGAAAAACCTCGTATTTCGCAATTTCAAAGATTTTAAGCCTCACCATCTCAAGCAACATTTGAATAACAGCTGCGTCGTTTCCGGAACACAAAAAATCAGCTCGCAGAAGAACTGGAGCTGATTCCTGCCGCTGCTATATAAACAATGTGCTACCCTTCCTTCACCGCATCGCACCAGGCCTCGATCCCCGGGTTGTACTCGTGGGTGACCCCGACAACAGCACCGATACCGCAGGCCCTGGCCTTCTCGATGGTGTGGATGGAATCCTCGAACAGCGCGATCTCGGCGGAAGTCCCGAAAAACCCGGGGATATACCGGGCAGGCTCCGCAAACACGTCCTGCTTGGTAAAGATGCCGGCGGACACGCTGATGATGTCCGGGTCATCGAAGAAAATGTCCAGGCCCCACGCCTTTAAGCAGGCGCAGATGACATCCCGGTTCCCCGACGACAGCACACCGCAGAGGATCCCCTTCTCCTTCGCCTCTTCCAGCAGCCCCCACAGCCACGGATAAGGCTGCACCGCGGCCGGTTCCTCCGCCAGCAAGATAGCGAAGTATTCCGCCATTACACTTGGCGAATCGATCTCGATCCCATAGTCCGCCTCCATCATCCGGTGGAAATCCGGGTCCGTGCGGCCGATATAATGTAGCCAGTGGGGCCAGTCCAGCTCCACCCCGTAACGGTCCTTCAGCAATCTTTTGTAGACATCGAAATGGAACCCTTCCGTATCGGCCAGGGTTCCGTCAAAATCGAAGATGTAAGCGTTTATCGTTTCTTTCATAAAGGAAATACGGCCAAGGCAGTTCGCAGGCCTTAAATCGGGCGTTAGCGGTCTTCTGGAAGCGTTTCCTGCGCCGGGTCCACCTCCGGACCCTTCTTTCGCAACACGAGGTACAGGACGAGGCCTGCGGCAAACAGACACAGACTGATCACCTGGGCCTGGCGCAGCGGTCCGATCATCAGGGAGTCGGTGCGAAGGCCTTCCACGAAGAAGCGCTCCAGGGAGTAGAGCATCAGATACAGGCACAGGATCTGCCCCTTGAATTTCTGCCGTCCGCTGTCCGCGAGCCAGATCAGGAACAGCCCCAGCAGGCAGCACCAGATCGACTCGTACAAGAACGTGGGATGCACGAATTTGCCGTTCACCAGCATGCCCCAGGGAAGCGTCGTCTCCACGCCGTAGGCCTCCTGGTTGAAGTAGTTGCCCCAGCGGCCGATGGACTGCGCCAGCGCGATCGAAGGCATGCAGAGATCCACGTACGCGAGGACGTCTTCCTTCCAGACCCATTTCAGCAGGATCATTCCAAGCCCCACGCCGAAAAGGATGCCGCCGTGGATGGCCAGTCCCCCTTCCCGGATGTTGAGGATCTTCGCCAGGTTATCTTTATAGTAATCCCATTGGAAAACGACATAATAAAGGCGCGCTCCGATGACCCCCGCAGGGATCGCCCAGAGCACCGTATCCAGCACCCGCTCCGGGTTTAAGCCGTGCTTCGGCGCCCGTCTGTAGGCCAGGACAACGGCCACGATCATGCCGATGCCGATCAGCAGGCCGTACCACATGATGTCGATGCCGAAGAGGGTAAAAGCCACCCGGTCCGGCGTCTTCAGTAAAAAGTTCACGTTATTCCTCCGGTGCGCCGCCACAGTCCTTGAATAGATCCCAGGCGGTCTGACGGATAAACACTTCGAAATCCCGCTCGATCGTATGCGTCGAAACGAAGCAGACAACGAAGGGCTGCTTTGCGAACACGATGCCAACGTCGTTGGCAATGCCGTCGTCATCGCCGGTCTTATGGGCGATGCGCACGTTCCAGTCGGAGATATAGCCGGGGATCTTGTGGTTGATCTGCTGGCGCGCGAGGATCTCCTCCGCGTAGGCAGACGTCTCCTCGTTCACCCATTCCCTCTTGTACACTTTCTCCAGCAGCATGCCCATCTCCGCGGCGGAGATGCCGTTTTCGATGCCCTGGGCCGCCAGAACGGAATCGAACATGATGCGGCGCAGCTTCGTCACTTCGAGGCCCATTTCCGGAAAAGCCTTCTGGAATTCTTCCTTACCCAGGTGGTTGATCAGCAGATTGGTCGCCGCGTTGTCGGACAGGGTGATCATCAGCTCCCACAGAGTCTCGATGGACACCTTCTGGTCGCCGTGGAACGCCCGCAGCGCGCCGCAGCCGCCCACGCGGTCTGCATCCGTGCAGAGGATCTCCTCCTTCGGGTCAACTTTTCCTGCCGCAGCCAGTTCCAGATAGTGCAGGAACACCGGCAGTTTAATGACGGATGCCGGCTGCAGCTCGTCGTTTTCGTGATAGGCAAAGGTCTCGCCGGTGACCATGTTCTTGTAGTACATGGCCACTTCGCCCTGCATGGCGTCCAGTTGCTTTACCAGGCTTTCTCTGTATTCTTTCGTCAGCATAGCTCTGCTCCTTTATCCTTCAAAGCGCACCGCTTTGCCAAGGTGAGAGTTTACGATCTGTCCATCCTTCGCTGCGATCTCGCCGCCGATCAGCACGTAATCGATGCCTTCCGGCACCAGAACGGGATCTTCGAAGGTCGCGGTATCGCGGATGTTGTCATAATCGAAGATGACGAGATCCGCATCGCTGCCGGGTTTTAAATTGCCCTTTTTCGAAAGGCCCAGACGCTCGGCGGAAATGCAGGTCATCTTGGCGATGCCTTCCATTAAGCCGACCTTGCCGGTGCGGATGTATTCCGCAATAAAGCGGGGGAAGGCGCCTGCCGCTCTGGGATGACCCTGGTCATGATGCCGCAGTCCGTCGCTCCCCAGCACCACCAGCGGATGCCGCAAGGCCATATCCACGTCCTCTTCCGTCATCAGGAAGCCGACGGTAATGTCGTCCGGAGCATTGGCTCTCTCCCAGTCGTAGATATCCTTCGTGCAGCGCTGCCCGGCGTACTTGCCGGTGCTCATCAGGATGGCGCTGTAGTCCGCGTTGTATTCCGCGTAGTTCTCCGGATCGTAGGTGGTGGCGCCGATGGTGGTGGAAAACGCCGTATAGGGATAGCAGTCGCACAGAATATCCGTGCCGCCAGCCTTATACCCTTCCACGTCCTTCAACAGCTGAGCCATCTGGCCGTAGCCTCCCATGCTTCCGATGTGGGAGATCTGCACGCGGCAGCCCGTAGCCTTCGCCAGGTCGTCCATCTCCTTCACGGCCGCAAACACCCGGCTCACGTCGTTTCTTACGTGGCTGGTCACCAGCCGTCCCGAAGGCGTGCACAGCGCTGCCAGCCGGGTCATCTCTTCCATGCGGGTGCCGGGCACGTACTTGACGCCGAACGATACGCCCATGCAGCCCTTATCGAGGCAATCCTTCGCCAGGGCTTCCATGCGGTCTATGGTCGCGTCGTCCACCGGCGCGTATTTGTCCGTGCCGCCGCAGGTCTCCCGGGTCCAGGTATGGCCTACGAACAGACCCAGGTTCATGCAGTTGCCGTGTGCGTCGATGTAGTCGAGATAGGTGCGGGGATCCGCGTAGTTATCGCCGCAGTTGCCGCCCATGGCGGTGGTGACCCCCATCAGCAGCATGGACTTCGAGATGTCCTGGCGGAGTTCGCCGTCCTCAAACGGATCTTCGTGCATGTGGATGTCGATAAATCCGGGGGTGACCATGTGCCCCTTGGCGTCGATCACCCGGTCTGCAGCCGGTTCTTCCTTCGTGGTGCAGACGATATGTCCGTCCTCGATCAGCAGGTTCGCCTGCTCGTCCAGGTTCTGGGCAGGGTCGAGAATGCGGCCCCCTTTGATGAATGTTTTCATGGAAATTCGCCTCCTACAGTTCTCTGCGGCCCTCCATGGCTTTGGAGAGGGTCACCTCGTCCGCGTACTCCAGGTCGCCTCCCACGGGGATGCCGTGGGCGATGCGGGTCACCTTGATGCCGGCGGGCTTGATGAGCCGTGCAATATACATGGCGGTCGCTTCCCCTTCGATGTTGGGGTTCGTCGCCAGGATGACCTCGTTGATGTCGTTCTCCTGCAGCCGCACGATGAGGGATTTCAGATTGATATCCTCCGGGCCGATGCCGTCCATCGGAGAGATCGCCCCGTGCAGCACGTGATACAGCCCGTTGTACTCCCGGATGCGCTCCATGGCGGAGACGTCCCGGGGGCTCTCCACGACGCATACCGTGTGGGTGTCGCGGGAAGCGTCCGCGCAGATGGGACAGGGATCTACATCCGTCAGATTGCCGCAGACGGAGCAGTAATGCATCTTCGTCTTGGCCTCCACGATGGTGTCCGCCAGCTGTTTCGCCTCTTCGTCGGACAGCGACAGGATGTGGAACGCCAGCCTCTGGGCGCTCTTGCCGCCGATGCCGGGCAGTTTATTCAGTTCCGCGATCAGTTTCGAAAGCGGTTTTGCGTAATACTTCATGCTTCTCCTGTCTTAGAACAGTCCGGCGGGCAGTCCCAGACTGCCGGTGACTTTGGACATCTCCTGCTGAGAGATCTCGTCGATCTGGCGCATGGCTTCGTTCGCCGCAGCCACGATGAGGTCCTGCAGCATTTCGATATCGTCCGGATCCACGATCTCGGGCTTCAGGGTGACCCCCACCAGCTCGTGCTTGCCGTTGACCTTGACGGTGACGGCGCCGCCGCCTGCGGAGGCCTCGGTCTCCATCACTTCGATCGCGGACTGCGCATCCTCCATGCGTCTCTGCATGGCCTGGATCTGCTGCATCTGCGCCATCTGATTGTTCTTCTTAACGCCGGGCTTCTTGCCGGCCTTCATTCCTTTTCCCATGGGTTCCTCCTAAGTGTTTATGCGTTCTGCTTCGGGGCTTCCGTGCTCATCTGGACGATGGCCAGTTCGATCAGCACCCGGGGGCGGGGCGACCACTTAGCGTCGGCCAGCGCGGCGGACAGTCTCGTGATGCAGTTTTTAATGGTCTCTATGCTTACGCCGGCGGCCTGTTTTCTGAGCCTTTCGATGTTCTCCAGGGACAGGTTCAGCACGTTCTCCGGCTTCTCGGTAAACTGGATGATCATCAGATCGCGGAAGTGCTCCACCCAGTCCCTTGCGAACTGGGTCACTTCCTTGCCCTCCGCCAGCACCCTCGCCAGCGTCGTGAGGGCTTCTCCGGTACGGCCAGCCAGCACGTGGTCCGTGATCTCCAGATAGGTTTCCACACCTGCCATGCCCAGCAGCGTTAAGACGTCTTCGCGGGTGACGTGGCTCGAAGCGGACACGCAGCGGTCCAGCAGAGACAGGCCGTCCCGCACGGAACCGTCGGCGTTGGCGCAGATGAGCCCCAGCGCATCCGGGTCGATTGCCACGCCGATCTCTTTGCAGATCTCAGCGAAGCGCTTCTGCAGCACTTCCTCGCTCACGCGGCGGAAATCCAGCCGCAGGCAGCGGGACAGGATGGTGGCGGGCAGCTTCTCCGGCTCCGTGGTCGCCAGGATAAAGACCACGTTGGCGGGCGGCTCCTCCAGCGTCTTGAGGAAAGCGTTGGCCGCCTCCTTCGTCAGCATGTGGGCCTCGTCGATGATGTAGACCTTGTACTTGCCCTGGATGGGCGGGAAATTGACGGTCTCCCGGAGCTCGCGGATGTCGTCGACGCCGCGGTTGGATGCCGCGTCGATCTCCATGACGTCCACAAAACTTCCCTCCGCGATGGAGCGGCAGTTGGGGCAGACGCCGCAGGGTTTTTCGCCGTGTTCCGCTGTGCAGTTGAGGGCTTTGGCCAACAGCCGCGCCGTGGTGGTCTTGCCGGTGCCTCTCGTGCCGCAGAACAGATAAGCGTGCCCGGTGGTGCCGGTCGCCAGCTGGTTTTTCAATATCTTCTCGATGTGTTCCTGACCCAGCAGCGTATCGAACGTCTCGGGCCGGAAACTGCGGTATAGCGCTTGGTACATGCGTTCCTCGTTTCTGTGCGTATTTAATATATTATTATAACATACAATCGGAGTGCAGTCTCGGCACTCCGATCTATAGATCAGTATTTACTATCGTCAGAACACTCTGCGCGATGCGCCTGGATTTATCCGAGATCTGAAAACACAACGGATAACTGTTTGGCCGGGGATCGATATCGGCTATTTTTAAGCCCTTCTTTACGGGATAACCGTCCCGGATGAGCCCTCGAAGAACGCCGGTAAGAGAAGCGGTTACCGAAAACGTGCCCTGAGCTTCGACATGCTCAGCTGCCGCTTGTCGAAGGGCCGATATGGGCTCTATGACCGCGATCGTCTCCCCCTTTTCCATGCGGTCGCCGATCTTGCGGACAGCATTCAGGGTACCGGATGCCGGCGCGTGGATCACACGCTCCGCCGCAAAACCACCAACAAGACCGGGAATGCCGGTATTGGGCAGGGCGAATCCTTTTTCGATGACCCGTCCCAGCGCCGGTCCCCGCATGGTCTCCACGACAAAATCCACGTCCACGCCGGCTTCAAACCCGGGACCCAAAGCGATGGTGAGGGGCGCCATGTCCCGATGGGTGCCCAGATTGCGCTTGGCAAGGACCGCATCGATCAGGACAGCAGGACGGACTGTTTCGAGAATATCGCAGGCAGGATCGACCAGGATGGCAGGGGTCCCTTCTGCTGCCAGGGTCAGCGCCTCCTGCGCATCCTTCGCCAGCACCGCGGTGATGCCTTCCACGCTCTTTTCCCCGTCGTACACCGCCTCGGAAAAGCTCACTTCCCGGCGAATAGAAGACGGCTGCGGCACTTCCAGCGCGACGACCGGATACCCCGCCGAAACCAGAGCATGGATGGTCCCCGTCGCCAGATCGCCCGCGCCGCGCACGACGACCAGATCAGTCAAGGAGCGCATCGTATACCTCCTCCTCTCCTACCAGGGGTCTTCCCTCCGCCGTCAAAACCACCCGTTCTATCCCGCGCCGCTGCAGCAGCTGCCTCAGATCTTCGGCCGCGGGAATGAGCGAGCCTTCGCACTTGTTGAGGACGACGGGAAAACGCCTTCCTTCGCTCTCCTTTGCAAGCCCCAGGGGGGAACTGCCCAAAAACGCCATATCCTCCAGGCTGATCTCGTGCTCCGGCCCCTGCTGCAGCAGTGCGCAGGCCAGCTGCGGACGAAAACAGGCGTCCTGAAGGCTATTCTTCCAGGCATCCATGCCCATGACCCCGACAAGGCAGCGGCAGGCTGCCGGGACCACCGGTTCGTGGGACGCCGGCACCTTGAGGGGAAGATGTTTAGAACCATCCGCTTCCAGCAGCAGGAGATCTGCGTATTCGTCCCAGAAGGCCAGTTCCTCTTCGCTGGGAGATTTCAGTTTACCGCCTTCGCATGGGGTCCCGACCACGGCAAAACGCCCCTGCTTCCAAAGTTTAAGGACCTCGATCCTGTCGTAGGCATATTCTTCGGCAGGCTGAAAGATGTGCGTCGTCGTCGACACGACAACGCGCTTTCCCGCTGCCGCCGCCCGCTCCGCCAGCGCATACAGCAGCGATGTCTTGCCGCCTGCTCCGGTGATGCAGATCATCATAGCCCCGCCTCTTTCCGCTTTGCAGCACGGACTGCGATCAGTTCTGCGGCGATGCTCACAGCGATCTCCTCCGGCGTTTCAGAGCCGATGGAAAGCCCGATGGGGGTCTTGACCCGGTCAACGTCAGCATCCGAAAAACCTGCCGCCAGCAGTTTGGTCCGCAGCGCTGCCGCCTTTGCCCGGGAACCCATGCAGCCCAGATAGGCGAAGTCCTTGCGCAGCACCTGTTCCAGCACTTCGAAGTCGTGCTCATGGCCGCTGGTCATCACGACGATATAATCCTTTTCACCGATGGGCAGCTGTGCCGCAGCCGTGCCGTAGTCTTCGCAGAGCACTTCCTCCGCACCGGGAAAGCGTGCTGCATCCGCATAGGCTCTCCGGTCGTCGATGACCGCGACGCGAAAGCCAGTCCGAGCCAGGATCGGCACCAGCGCAAAGGCGCAGTGACCCCCGCCAAACACGCAGACGCGCGGCAGTGCCGGGATCGTCAGAAGACCCGCCTCTTCCCCCAGCTCCAGCTGCGCGTCCTGCCCTGCCTCCAGCGCCTTGCAGGCCTCTTCCAGCCGCGCCGTCCACCTTGCCGGATCTTCGGACAGACAGGTAAACGCGAGCGTTACTTTTCCGCCGCACAGCATCTGGGGCAGTTCCGCCGAAGCGCTGCCCAGGGTGAATTCCCGGACGCAGCTGGCGCCCTCCGCCAGATCCGCTGCCGCCAGTTCCAGACAGCGGGCTTCCAGCGCTCCTCCGCCTACGCTGCCGCAGAGCAGACCGTCCGGACCGCAGAGCATCATAGCACCCCTTCCCCGGGGTGCGGAGCCGTCGCTGGAGAGGATGCTCACCAAAAGGACGGGCACCCCTGCTTTTAACTTTTCCAAAGCTCTATTCAATACGTCCTGCATCTTTCAACACTTTCATCACCCGTACCGGGGTCAGGGGGATCTCATCCACAAAGAGGCCAGTCGCATCGTGGAATGCGCTGCGGATCGCAGGCGCTGTAGCCACGAGGGGCGGCTCGCCGATGCCTTTGGCGCCGCAGGGACCCAGATCCGACGGATGCTCCACGATGATGGTCTGCAGATTGGGCAGATCCATGGACGTGGGGATCAGATAATCGTGGTACGTCGCATTCTTCATGCGGCCGTGGTCGAAGAAATGCTCTTCCATCAGCGACCAGCCGATGCCTTGGGCGAGACCGCCCTGCATCTGCCCTTCCACGGTGCTGGGATTGATAGCCTTGCCGACATCGCAGGCCAGCACGCACTTTTCCACGTCGATCAGGCCCGTCCGCGTATCGACAGACAACTCCACCGCGCAGGCGCCGAAGGTGTAGGTGTGCATCTGGTCGTTCGTAAAGGTCTCGTTAAAGTAGACCCGGGGCGGATACCAGCTGCCGATCGCCGCCAGCGGGATCTGGGCCGTATAGGCGCCGGCGATGACCGCAGACAGCGGCAAAAACTGCTCCGGCTTGCCCTTCACGACCACATTTCCGTCCTCGATATCCAGGTTGTCCACACCGGTCTCCATCATCTGTGCCGCATAGCCCAGAAAGCGTTCCCGCATTTTCCGGCAGGCATCCAGCACCGCATTCCCCACGTACATCGTGGAACGGGAAGATGTTGTGGGTCCTGCGAACACCGAAGCTGCGCTGTCCGCGAAGTCCACCTGTATCTTGTCGATGGGTACCCCGAGACCGTCCGCTGCGATCTGCGCCATGGCTACCAGCAGGCCCTGTCCCAGCTCGCTCTGGGAGACCTGCACGTTAAAGGAACCGTCTTTTTGCGCCTGGACCAGGCAGTGCGCACCGTCCGGCGAAGAGCCGGTGCCGATGCCGTACAGGAAGCCGGCGATGCCTTTGCCCTTTTTCACGGGTCCTTGGTTCTCGCAAAAGTGAGTCGCCGCTCTGTGGTCCCAGTCGATGGCATCCGCCGCCTTGTGCAGGCATTCCTCCAGTCCCAGGCCCCGCTCCTCCAGCATCACCTGGCCCATGTGGAGGCGGTCACCCGCCCGGGCGATATTCTGCAGCCGCAGCTGCAGCGGGTCAACGCCCAACGTATCCGCCAGATAATCCATCTGGCTCTCCATGGCGAAGTTCGCCTGGGGCACGCCGAGGCCGCGGAACGCGCAGCCATAGGGATGGTTCGTAAAGATGGATTCCGCCTTCGCCAGCGATACCGGGATCTTATACGGACCGCCGGCGTAGTAGCTGGCCCGGTAGGGCAAAATATCTACAGAGCGGTAGGCGCCCTTGTCGATCGCCGCATACACGTCGATGCCGAGCAGGTTGCCTTCCTTATCCGCCGCCAGCCGGTGATGGATCTTCTCCGCGTGGCGCTTTCCGGTGTTGCGGAACACCTCTTCTCTCGTAAATTCAAAGGTTACAGGTCGGCCGGTCTTGAGGGCCAGCGCTCCAGCCACCGTAGAAACGTCGTAGGTCGAGTCTTCTTTTCCGCCGAACCCGCCGCCCACCACGGTGCTGATGATGCGGATCTTGCTCTGGGGCAGGCCGAACACAGCGCCCAGATCCTGCTTCGCGTTCTGAATGGCGTGCTGGGGGCTCCAGATCGTAATGCCGCCCTGGATTGGGTCGGGCTCCGCGATGCAGACGTCCGGTTCCAGATAGGCGTGATCCACCGTCGGCGTCTCGTACCAGTGGTCCACCACGACGTCTGCCTGTTCGAAGGCGGGTGCCGTCTCGCCGTTTTTCACCGTTACGGAGAGCGATACAGGACTGTCGCCCGAAGCTACATGATTTTTATGGATGGGTGACGGATGGATCTCCCGCACTTCCAGAGGATCTTCGTAGACGGTCAGCGGTTCGTATTCCACCTTCACCAGCTGGATGGCGTCCTCCGCCTGCTTTAAGGTCTCCGCCGCCAGGATCGCGACGGCGTCTCCCTCGTAGCAGACCTTTTCCTCCGCCAGGATGGGTTTGTCCGGTTCATCCGCGCCGTAGGCGTTGCGGAACGCCGCAGGAAGGTCTTTGTACGTCATGACGCAGACGACGCCCGGGGCCTTCTCCGCCTCCGACGTGTCGATGGCAAGGATCTTTGCGTGGGCGTAGGGCGGATACAGCGCCTTCGCGTAGAGCAGGTCTGTGCGGTGCACGGCAAGGTCCGCAGTGAACCGGGCAGCGCCCGTCACCTTCGCCAGCGTATCGGGCCGGATCGCCCGGGTGCCGATGTATTTTTCCTTCATCGCGCGGCCTCCTCTCCTGTCTGTCCCATGCGCTCCGCCGCCAGCTGAATGGCTTCCACGATCTTCTGGTAGCCGGTGCAGCGGCAGAGATTGCCGGAGATCGCGACGCGGATTTCCTCCTCCGTCGGATCCGGGTTCTCCCGCAGCAACGCGATAGCCGTCAGGACCATGCCGGGGATGCAGTAGCCGCACTGGATGGCATTAACATCCACAAAGGCCTGCTGCACGGGATGCAGGTGATCCATGGTGCCCACGCCCTCGATGGTGGTTATGCTCCTTCCCTCCACCATACCGGTGAGCAGCGTGCAGGAACGCACCGCCGCGCCGTCCAGCAGCACGGTGCACGACCCGCAGTCCCCGGTGCCGCAGCCTTTCTTCGTGCCGGTGAGGCGGAAGCGGTTGCGGATCGTATCCACCAGCGTCTCTTCCGCCGGCACTTCGCAGCGGACCGGCTTTCCGTTCAGAATAAAGGATACCGGGATCATCGTCCGCTCCTTTCCGCAGCGTCTTCCAGCGCCAGTGCAACAGCCTTCGCTGCCACAGCAGGGACTACCGCTTCTTTATATTCTTTGAAATAGGATTCCCGCAGGCCAGCCTCCGCAGGGAAGGTGCGCCTGCAGATCTCGACAGCCTCTTCCGCGGACTTGCCCAGAATTGCCTGTTCCAGGCTTTCTACCCGCACGGGGCAGGCGTTGACCGCGCCCAGGGAGATGCTTGCCTGGCAGATAACACCGTCCGCCAGCTTTATGCGGCAGCCGGCCAGGACTTTGCCGATGTCCTGAGCCTTGCGCCGCGCCACACGGAAATACCCGGTGCCTTCACCGGGTGCAAGGGCGGGGATGCGGATCTCCGTAAGAAGCTCATTCGGTCTGCGCTCTGTCTTTCCGCGGGAATAATAGAATTCGGTGAGAGGAACGGTGCGGGTGCCGGCCGTGCTCTGCAGCACGGCATCTGCGCCGAGAGCCAGCAGCATGGTGGCACAATCTGCGGCGGGTGCTGCGGTCACCAGATTGCCGGCAGGCGTTCCGACGGCCCGGATCGCGGGGCTTCCAACCTGGGAAACCGCCTGCACAAGACCGCGGAAGGCGCAGCAATCCGCATTCGAGAGCATCTGTTTATACGTTACAGCGCCGCCGATGCACAGATAGTCATCCTGCAGGCAGATCTGCTGCAGCTGCGCGATTTGGCCGATGGATATGATCGCAGCCGGGTGGATACGCTGCTTCGTAAGATCTATTACGATATCGCTGCCGCCGTTGACGACGGCTGCGTCCTGCCGGTACTGTTCCAGCAGGGAGAGGGCCTGCGCTATGCTTTCAGGCCGGAAAAATTCCGTCAATTTCCTGCCTCCTTTCCAACGAAGAGGTCTGTCGGTACTACACAGTTTATTTTATTCTTGCGGTCCCTGAAATGTAAAGCAGCAGAAGAGAAAACCACCTCGCCATCGCGGCCAACGTGTTCTATAATGGAGATAAGCAAACAGGACCGGGCCGATCTGCCCGGGTCACAGGACAAAGGAGCGTAACATGAAAAAAATAGAAGATTTTCCCCGCATCCCCCTGGCTGTGCTTCCGACGCCGATCCAGAAGCTGGAAAACATCAGCCGCATCCTGGGCACCAACGTCTACATCAAGCGCGACGACATGACCGGCATCGGTCTGGGCGGCAACAAAGTCCGCAAGCTGGAATTCCTGCTGGCGGATGCCAAGAATAAAGGCGCCGAGATCGTGTTCACCACCGGCGGTGCGCAGTCCAACCACGCCATGCTGACGGCAGCCTGCTGCAAGAAGCTGGGCATGACCCCGATCCTCATCCTCAAGAAGAGAGGCGTAACGGACCGCAAGGGCAACATCCTGCTGGAATACCTGATGAATACGGACGTTCGCTTCCTGGACACCGACGATTCCGCAGACGTATACAGAGAAATGGACAGAGTCGGTCAGGAGAGCGGCAAGGTCTATTACAAGATCCCCACCGGCGGCTCCAATGCGCTGGGCGCGCTGGGCTACGTCAATTGCGTCAAGGAGATCTCCGAACAGACCGACATCAAATTCGACTACATCTGCTGTGCGGAAGGCAGCGGCGGTACCCACGCGGGCGTCGCGATGGGAGCGAAGCTATTTATGCCCGAGACGAAGGTCATCGGCATGATGGTCGATACCGATCCGTTCGAAGAGATCACGACGAATATCATGAAGGGTCTGGCAGAACTGCTGGAACTGGATTTCGTACCAACTGTGGACGACGTCCACCTCGTAGACGTCTGCGGCGCAGGCTATGCGATCCCCTCTCCCGAGGGCAACGAAGCTATCCGCATGATGGCGGAGAACGAAGGCCTGTTCCTCGATCCGGTCTACACCGGCAAGGCGTTCGGCGGCCTCATCAAGATGGCAAGAGAAGGCAAGTTTGGGCCGGATGACAACATCCTGTACCTGTACTCCGGCGGTGCCGGCGGCCTGTTCGCTATCGACGTCAACCTCGACTGATCCCCGGCAGAATAAACGAAGAGTTCCGGCACATTGTCCGGAACTCTTATTGTTGTGATGAAAAACGAACCGCGCCGGGAGACCGGCCAGACTGATCTGCGGCACAAAGACGGGCCCGTTTATGGCTGCTTCCTTCCGGACCTGACCAGGTTCACAGGTGTCTCTTGCGCAGGGCCCGGCCGGTCTCCCGGCGCGGCTCATGCTCGACTATTATACTGAATCGCGGCGCTTTTGGCAAGTATTATCCTTGAATGAGCCCCTCCAGGGTCTCAAACAGCAGTTCCGGCTGTACCGGCTTGCTGAGGTGGGCGTTGAGCCCTGCCTGCATGCTGCGCTGCACGTCTTCGTCGAAGGCGTTCGCTGTGAGGGCGATGATGGGGATGGTCTTTGCATCTTCCCGGTCCAGAGCGCGGATCGTCCGCGTGGCTTCCAGACCGTCCATCTCCGGCATGCGCATATCCATCAGGATCGCGTCGTAATACCCTGCGGGATGTTCGGAGAACATGTCCACGGCAATGCGTCCGTTTACGGCCAGTTCCGACGTCATCTGTTTCGACTGCAGCACCATGGCCATGATCTCCGCGTTGATCGCCACGTCTTCGGCCAGCAGGATGCGGCGGCCGGTAAGGTCCGCCTTTGCCGCGGTCTTCTTCGCCGTTACGTTCTTTCTCTTTAACGCGGAACGGAATTCTTCGATCAGGTTCTGGGCGAACAGCGGCTTCGAGATAAAGCTGTCCACGCCGGCTTCCAAGGCTTCCTCCAGCACATCGTCCCAGCGGTAGGCCGTCAGGATGATGATGGCGGATTCGTTTCCGACGATGCTGCGGATCTGGCGCGTGGTCTCCACGCCGTCCATCTCCGGCATCTGCCAGTCCACCAGGATGAGATTGTACGGGTCGCGGCGCGCGTGGCGCAGCCGGACCATCTCGACCGCTTCCGCTCCGGAGGATGCGATCTCGGAGGCGATGCCCACCTTCTCCAGCACCAGTTTGCCGTGCTGGCAGGCGACGGGGTCGTCATCGACGATCAACACGCTCATGTCCTGCGGACGGATCTCGTCCGGGTCACCTTCCGCGCCCTTGCGCACGGAATCCATCAGCGGCACGGTCACGGTAAAGACGGAGCCCTTGCCCTTTTCGCTCGCCACTTCGATGGAACCGTTCATCATCTCGATGATGCGCTTGGTAATGGCGAGACCCAGCCCGGAGCTGCCGTACCGGTTCGTCGTGGAGGAATCCTCCTGGGCGAAGGTATCGAAAATGTGGGGCAGGAAGTCTTCGCTCATACCGATGCCGGTATCGGAGATCTTAAACTGCAGCGTGGAGTGGTTGTCCATCTGCGCGGTGCGGTCCACGGTCAGTTCCACTTTGCCGCCCTCCGGGGTAAACTTCACGGCGTTGCCCAGGATGTTGATGAGTACCTGCCGCAGCTTCATCTGGTCGCCGATGTAGTAATCGTCGACCGGCGTGTTGATATGGCAATGGTATTTCAATCCTCTGTCGTCGCACTGCCCGCTGAACATCGTATTGATGGATTCCAGCAGTTTCGGGAAGGAGAATTCCTCGTTCTTGAGGGTCATCCGGCCGGATTCGATGCGGGACATGTCCAGAATGTCGTTGATGAGTCCCAGCAGGTGATCCGCGGAATCTCCGATCTTCTCCAGATAGCCCTTCGTCTTTTCCGGCGTATCCGGATCGTTTAAGGCGATGTTGTCCAGACCGATGATGGCGTTCATGGGCGTACGGATCTCGTGGCTCATGTTGGACAGGAACGCCGTCTTGGCCCTGTTCGCCTCCTCCGCTGACGCCAGCGCATCGCTGAGCGCATGCTGCTGCACCATGTTCTTGCGGGTCTCCGCATCGGTGTTGGCGAAACAGGCTCCCACGCGGTTGATGTGATCGTCTTCCTGTTCGCCCGGGCGGTGGACCCTGGCAAAGCGGACGGTCTCGTAGGATTCATGATCGTGGCGGAACACGGTATAGGTGTAGGAGATGACCTGCTGATGCTTTAAACCCTCCCGGATGGCGTCGGGCTGAATGAACTGCAGAAATGCCTCCCGGTATTTTTCGGTGATGTAGCGGTTGGCATAATCCGTAACGGACTTCAGATACTTAAAGCGCTCTCCTACCTTAAAGCCGTCCACGTCGGAGTGAGCCTGGTAGCAGATGCCGTCGTCCGTATCCAGTTCGAGGTAATAGACGCTCCAGTAGTCGGCGGACAGCGCCGTGATCAGTTCGTCCTGCTGCTTTCTCTGCGCCTCCTGCACCAGCAGTTCTTCCTGCAGCGCCAGACGTTGCTCCAGTTCCTGCTGGCGCACCCGGTTCTCCGCATCTGCAGTCTCCTTCTCCAGGGTCAGCTTTGCGTTGCTGCGGTTCTGCTGGATGATGTATGCGAAGATGGCGAGAAGCGCGAATATCGTGAGCGCGGACTGCAGCATGCTGCGGTTGATGATCCCGTCGGAGATGCTGCTGATCTCCTCGCTGATAACGCTCTCGCGGATCAGGTAGGTAAGCATCCAGTCCGTACCTTCTACAGGCACGTAGCTCAGCGTTTCCCGGATCCCATGATAGGTAAAGGAGGCAACGCCCCGCACGCCGCTTTGGAAATCGTTTTCCACCTGGGAGAACGAGTATCCGTTCTCATAATTCGCCTGACTTAAAGCCTCCAGCAGGTTGTCTTCCTCCGCAAGGCCGCCCAGGACAGCATCGCTCAGCGCATAGCCGTCCATCGTGTAGATATTGCTGAACGTTGCGCCGCTTTCCTGGGCCTGCATGGAAACGCCTGCCAGCATCTCTTCCATGCTGAGTTCCGCAAAGCAGACCGTCAGATCCGCGCCGCCATAGGCGATGTGACCCGCAGGAACTGCGATGATAACTTTTTCTCCGAACTATGCAGGTCGCGGATGGAGATCTCCGGTTCCGTAAGAGAGCGGTAATCGAACGGATACTCCTCCATCTCCTCCAGAATGCCGGTCGAGGTATAGACCTTCCCTCCGGAATCCACGAACACAAAGCGTTCCAGGGAAAACAGGCGTTTCATCTTGGCCTGATATGCCTGCCGGTGCGCTTCGTCGCTCAGGTCTTCCGGGGTGATCAGATCCAGAGCCGTCTGGATGTCTTCGATCCGGGCTATCAGATTATTCGCAACGACCTGCTCCCGGCGGCCCGCCAGCTCATCCAGATACATCAAGCTGACGGTCCTTACCGCGTTGTCCGTATCTTCCCTGGCGGTACGGCCCATCCAGACCGTGCTCAGCACGAGGATGAGCATCAGGATAAGGGTGCCGAGAACCGCGACCGACCTTATGCTTTTCGGTTTTTCGTTCATGACAGTTTCCTCCTGCCTAACAGCGGGCAGTTTTATTTCGTCATCTCCAGGAACGCATCCTCATCCAGGATGGGGATGCCCAGTTCCTGCGCTTTCGTCAGTTTGCTGCCGGCAGCTTCGCCCGCCAGCACGTATGTCGTCTTCTTGGAAACGCTTCCCGCCGCCTTGCCGCCGAAGGATTCGACGATGGCCTGGGCCTCGTCACGCTTCAGCGTGGGCAGCGTGCCGGTGAGGACAAAGGTCATGCCGGCGAACCGGTCGTCTTTGCGCTTGGAAGCGGCTTTCGACGTCATGTTGACCCCGGCAGCCGCCAGTTTCTCTACGGCCGCGCGGTTCTTCGGATCCGCAAAGAATGCCGTAATGTCCGCCGCCGTAATACCGCCGAAGTCCGGCAGCGCCGCCAGCGTCTCAGCGGATGCGTCCATCACTGCCTGCATGTCCGGGAAATTGGCCGCCAGGGTCTTGGCTCCCTGTTTGCCCACGCCCCGGATGCCCAGTCCTGTGATGAGCCGGTCGATGTCGTTATCCTTGGAGCCCTCGATCGCCTTCAGCAGGTTATCCACGGACTTTTCCTTGCCCACAATGCCCTCCTCGATGAGGCGGTCTCGGTGGTCTTTCAGCGTGTAGATGTCCGCGTAATCCCGGATATATCCTTCCGAGATGAGGGCGGTCACCGCCGCGGGGCCGAAACCGTCCACGTTCATGGCGTCCTTGCTGACGAAGTATTCCAGCTTGCGGCTGTCCTTCGCGGGGCAGGCCGTGCCGGTGCAGTACAGATGCACGCCGTCTCCGCCTTCTTCCCTTGCGACCGGCGCACCGCACACCGGACAGAACGCCGGCATTTTATAGGGAACGGTGCCTTCGGGACGATTCTCTTTGACCACCTCCAGCACCTCCGGGATGATGTCTCCGGCCTTCTGGATGATGATCGTATCGCCGATGCGCACGTCCTTCTCGTCGATATAATCCTGATTGTTGAGAGTGGCGCGGGAAACGGTGGTCTCCGCCACGCGGACGGGCTTTAAGAGGGCTAGCGGGGTCATCCGGCCGGTGCGGCCCACCTGCACCAGGATGTCCTCCACCACGGTCTCTTTTCGCTCGGGCGGGTACTTGTAGGCGACGGCCCAGCGGGGCACCTTGCTGGTGAAGCCCAGCGCCTGCCTCTGCGCCAGATCGTCCACCTTTACGACCGCGCCGTCGATGCCATAATTCAGCTCCCAGCGCGTGTTGCCGATATCCTCGATCGCAGCCCAGACCTCGTCCGCCGTCTCTGCTTCCGAAAGCTGCGGGCTGATGGCGAAACCCTGGCTTTGCAGCCACAGCAGGCTCTCCTTGTGACCCGTAAAGGTCTTGCCTTCCGCAATTTCCAGATTGAAGACGAAAATGTCCAGCTGCCGCTCCGCGACCACTGCCGGATCCAGCTGACGCAGCGTGCCCGCCGCGCTGTTTCTGCGGTTCTGGTAGGTCTTGCCGCCCCGCTCCGCCTCTCTGGCGTTCATCGCTTCGAAACTCTCCGTGGACATGTAGACTTCGCCACGGACTTCCAGGTAGGGCAGTTTCTCCGGCACCTCCTTGGGGATGGTACGGATCGCCAGAGCGTTCTCGTACACGCTTTCGCCGATAGCGCCGTCGCCGCGGGTGATCGCATCCACCAGTTTTCCGTCCCGGTAGCGCAGCACCAGCGTAAGGCCGTCGATCTTCTTTTCGACGATGAACCGGGCGTTCGGCATCTCCTTCTTTACCCGCTCCACGAAAGCGTACACGTCCTCTTTGGAGAACACGTCCTGCAGGGAGATGACCGGCACGTCGTGCTGCACCTTCTTGAGGTCGCGCCGGGCGGTGCCGCCCACATGCTGCGTTAAGCTGTCCTTGTGCATCCATTCGGGATGCTCCGCTTCCAGGCGGCGCAGTTCCAGGCTCAGCTGGTCGTACTCGTAGTCGGAGATCTCCGGCTCGTCCTGGTTATAATAGCGTTCGTTGTGATACGCGAGGAGCTTGTACAGTTCCTCCATCCGTTGTCTTGAATCCATCGGTTTCTCCTAGATCTTCTTGAGCGGGGCCAGATCTTTGGCCAGCTTTTTCGTTCCCACCGTGCTGAAAATAACGGTGAGCACGTTGCCCTTGCATTCGATGACGGTGCCTTTGCCGAATTTGGGGTGTTCCACCGTGTCGCCGGGCAGCACGTTGACCCCGGCCAGCGTCTCCTTCTTCGCACCCATGGCGGTCTGCCGGACGGCGTTGGCCTGGGCGATGGGAGAGACGTAGGGACCCGCCGCATAGGGAGCCTTGGTGTCGTAGCGGTCGAATGCCACGCCCTGTCCTCTCTTTTCGTACAGTGCGTCGCCCTTCATGTATTTTCTGTCGATCTCCTTCAGGAACGGAGATTCGGCGGTAAAGTCGGTCTTGCCGTAGAGCATGCGCATCTCGGCGCTGCTCATGAAAAGGCGCTTCTTTGCGCGGGTCATGCCCACGTAGCACAGTCTGCGTTCCTCCTCCAGCCCTTCGCCGCGGTCCAGCGTGCGGTAGCTGGGGAAGATGCCCAGTTCCATGCCGGGCATAAAGACCACAGGGAATTCCAGGCCTTTGGCGGAGTGGAGCGTCATGAGGGTGACGGCATCCGCGTCGGCGTTGTGGTTATCCACATCGGACAGCAGCGCCAGGCCTTCCATGAATCTCTCCAGCGTAAGGGCCTCCTGAGCCTCATCCGCCTCCTTCTGCTTTTCGGAGATGACGGACTTGAATTCCAGCAGGTTTTCGATGCGGGCATCCGCCTCCACCGTTTCCATGTCCTGCAGCGCCTGCAGGTAACCGGAGCGGGCCAGCACCGTGTCGTAGATCTCCTCCACGCGCATGCGCTCCTGTTCGAGCGCCAGCGACGAGAGCATCTCCGTAAAGGCCTTAACCGCCGTCTCGCTCTTGGCGGACAGGCTGCCCTGCACCTCCGGATCGGACAGCGTCTGCAGCAGGCTGCGGCCGGTGGCTGCCGCCATGGCCCGCAGCTTTTCCTCGGTCTTGGCGCCGATGCCGCGTTTGGGCTCGTTGAGCACGCGCAGCAGTGCCACGTCGTCCAAAGGATTGAGGATGAGCCGCATATACGCCAGCATGTCCTTGATCTCCTTGCGGTCGTAGTAGCGCAGGCCGGACAGCACCTGGTAGGGAATGCCCTTGCCGGACAGGCCGTCTTCGAAACGCCGCGACTGCACATTCGTGCGGTACAGGATGGCAAAATCTGAGTATTTCAGGTCCGGGTCGTTGCGCATGAGCGTGCGGATCTTCTCGCAGGTCCAGCGGGCTTCTTCGCGGTCGTCGGAAGCGCGGTAGTATTCGATCTTCTCACCTGCCGGTGCCTGGGTCCACAGTTTTTTCGCCTTGCGGCCCCGGTTGCGGGAGATGACGCTGTGGGCGGCCTCGATGATGTTGGAGGTGGAGCGGTAGTTCTGCTCCAGTTTGATGACCTTCGCCCCGGGGAAATCTTTTTCAAATTCCAGGATGTTGCGGATGTCCGCGCCGCGCCACTGGTAGATGCACTGGTCGTCGTCGCCCACCACGCACAGGTTGCGGTGCTTCTGCGACAGCAGATAGACCAGTCGGTACTGCAGCATGTTGGTGTCCTGGTACTCGTCCACCATGACGTATTTAAACTTCTGCTGATACTTCAGCAGCGTCTCTTCGTCGCGCTCAAACAGCCTCACCGTATTGAGGATGAGGTCGTCGAAGTCCATGGCGTTGTTCTTTTTTAAAGCCTTCTCGTAGCGGTCGTACAGCGTACAGATGGGCTGGTATTTATCGATATTGCCGTATTTGCGGGTGTATTCCGCGCTGGAGATGTTCTTCTCCTTGGCATCGGAGATCTCGGACAGCACGTAAGCCGGCGCATACTGCTTTTCGTCGTACTGCAGCTCCTTAACGATGCTCTTCATCAGAGCTTTCTGATCCGCGGGGTCGTAGACGACGAAATTGCGTTCGTAGCCGATCTTATCCGCGTCCATGCGCAGGATGCGGAGGCAGGCCGAGTGAAATGTCTGGATCCACATGCCGGGAGCAGGGCCTACGAGGGCCTCCACGCGGTCGCGCATCTCCGTCGCAGCCTTGTTGGTGAAGGTCACCGCCAGGATGGAATACGGGCTGACCCCTTGATCCTTGATCATGTAGGCGATGCGGTGGGTCATCGTGCCGGTCTTTCCGGAACCGGCGCCGGCCAAGATCAGCAGCGGACCGTCCAGCGTCGTGGCGGCCTCGAGCTGCTGCGGGTTGAGTTTTGATAAATATTCCGGCATGCTGCGCTCCTATACGATGACGCTGCCGCCGATGAATTCGCGCAGGATGGAGTTGTTCGGAATATATTTCGTGTCTTCGATGACGTCCACATGGGACAGCAGGCGCGCCAGGCGCTGCGCCTCCGTGTAGTACTCGTCGTCTTCGGGGATGTTCACCAGCATGGGCAGCGCGTCCTTCTTGAGCGCCGCCAGCTCGTACACGAAGGCAGAGTTGAAGATGGCATCTGCCTCGTCGCTGTAGGGGAAGATGTTCTGCGCTTCTCCGACTCTTACCTTGGGCCAGGCTTCGATGGTCTGGCGGGCGTCCCAGCCCCGTTTCTTGGCGTCGCGCACGATACGGCGGAACTTGCGCATATCCGTAAGCGGAATGCGGGTGTAGTCGTCGATGCGGATCTGGGTGAGCGGGCTGATGTAGATCTTGTATTTATCTGTCTTGGGAATGGCCGGCGTAAGGGCTTCGTTCAGGCCGTGGATGCCTTCGATGACCATGGGTTGGTGGGGTCCCAGCTTGAGTTTGCGCTCGCCGAAGATCTTCTTGCCCTGGTTGAAATCGAACCGGGGCAGGTCCACTTCGCCGCCTGCCAGCAGAGTCTTGAGCTGTTCGTTAAAGAGTTCCACGTCGATGGAGTCCAGATTTTCGAAATTCTGGGTGCCATCCGGGCCTACGGGCACGAGGTCGCGGTCGAGATAATAGTCGTCAGTTCCCATGTAGACCGGCTTTTCGCCGTTGACCCAGAGCTGCGTGCACAGTCTGTGGGCGAAGGTGGTCTTGCCGGAAGAGGACGGCCCAGCGATGAGGACGATGCGCTTGCCGCTCCTTACGATCTCGTCGGCGATGTGCGCGATCTTCTTCTCCTGAAGCGCTTCGGACACCTGAATGACGTCGTTGATCTGCCCTGCCGCGATGACGCGGTTGAGATCCGCGCAGGTGAGGATATTGAGCTTCTCCGCCCACTTGCGCTGCACCTGGAAGGCCTTGTACAGATTTCTGTTGTCCACGGCAGGCGCCAGTCCACCGGGATGCGTGTCCTCCGGAATGCGGATGACGAGGCCGCTGCGGCATTTGCGCAGATCGAAGTTCTGCAGATAGCCGGCGTGGGGCACCACCATATCCAGACCGTGTTCGATCATGGAGAACGGCACCTTGTCCTTCACCATCTGCTTCATCACCCATTCGGTCTTCTCCACGGCGAGCACGCCGAAGCCCCGCTCCCGCTTAATATCCATAAAGATACCGCGGTTGAGGGAGTTGCCTATGGTCACCTTCGCCTCGGGGAACGCCTTCCCGATGGCGCAGCGGAACAGGTCGATGATGCTGCGCTGGAAGATCTCCTTGGCACAGTTGTCGCGGATGTCCAGCAGGACGACTTCGTCCCCTTCTTCCGGGATCTCCGTAAGCGTCTTGACGGTATTGTTGATCCTGGCAGCGTAAACGGGATATTCGGTCGGAATATCGTTTTCCAGGATAATGCTCTCGATGGTGGATCCTTTCTCGATGCGGATCTCTTCTTCAGGCGCGCCGGGCTGTTTTTTCAATCTGATCGTGATTTGTTCCATCCTGAATACTCCTTTTCGTGTTTTTATGAAAAGGGCCTGCCCTCCGATGCTTCGGGGAGCAGGTCCTGCGAATTCTGCTACTCTTTATTATACTCCTTCGAGCCACTCCTGCACATCCCCCACTTGGTACAAAGACCCGAAAATGCACAGGATATCGCCCGCCTCCAAGCCTTGTACGGCAAGGGAAAGACCGCTTTTCACATCGCCTCCGGGCAATGCCGGAAGGCCGGTCTCCTCTTCGATGACCCTTGCGAGATCTTCACAGGGAAGGCTGCGGCTCGAATGGGGGGTGACCGCGACGAACCGCTTCGCGAACGGTGCAACGGTGCGGATCATCCGCCGGTAGTCCTTGTCGGCCATCACGCCCATCAAAAAGACGATCTTCCGGTCCGCAAGGTACGTGGCGAGGCACTCTGCCAGCTGCGTTGCGCCGTCCGGATTGTGAGCGCCGTCGATGATCATCAGGGGATCTTTGCGCAGGATCTCGAAGCGGCCCGCCCAGCGGGTCTTCTTCAGCCCTTCGCGCAGCGCCTCTTCGGAGATGTGCCAGCCGCTCTGCTGCAGCACATCCACCGTATCCAGCACGCCCATCACGTTTACGAGCTGATAGTTCGCGACGAGGGGGATCTGCAGATCCCTGCGGTCTCTATAGTCGAAGATCTGACCGTCCAGAGACTGTTCTCTGACCGTCAGCAGGCCCGGGTCGGTAACGGTAAGCGGGCTGTCCAGTTCTTCGCAGCTGCGCCGGAACACGGCTAGCGCCTCTTCGCTCTGATTTTGCGCCACAGCAGGGCAGCCAGGTTTTATGATGCCGGACTTTTCCTCCGCGATCTTCTCCAGGGTGTCGCCCAGGATCTCCGTGTGGTCCAGGTCGATGTGGCACAGCACGCTGCAGGCGGGCTCGTCGACGACGTTCGTCGCATCCAGTCTGCCGCCCATGCCCACTTCGAGCACCACGACCTCACAGCCGGCCCGCTCGAAGCAGACCATGGCCAGCGCCGTGATGCGTTCGAACACCGTGGGCCTGTCGTCCATCTGTTCGACGCACTGTTCCAGGATCTCCGCAGCGCGGCACATCTCCTCATCGGAGACGTCCTTCCCGTCGATGCGAATGCGCTCGTTATACTTCCGCAGATGGGGCGACGTGTACAGCCCCGTCTTATATCCCGCTTCCTGCAGCACAGATGCCAGCATGGCAGCCGTAGATCCCTTGCCGTTGGTGCCGGCGATATGGACGAACTGCATCCTGTTCTGGGGGTCACCCGCCAGATGCAGCAGCTTCTTTACCCGGGACAGTCCCAGGCGGCTTCCCATCCAGTTGGATATCTCTAAAAATTCGATCGCTTGCTGATAATTCATGGGTCACCTTTCCATGGCGGGCAACGACGGCTTGACCCGCTGCAGGACCTTTGCCAGCACGAGGATGCCCGCGGTCTGCACGACGGTAAGGATGAGGCTCTGGACGACGCGGGTCGCCAGCAGCACCTTGAATTCCGAGCCGTAGAGCACGGAGATGAAATACGTGTTGCACAAAAGTCCCAGGATGAACTGGTTGATGAGGACCGCGCAGACGACGCGGCCGGGGGTCTGTTCCTTGTGGAAGAACAGCCCGAACACGAGCCCGGTGAGCGCGGCAGTCGCCGTGAAACCGGGGAAATAGGCTCCGATGGGAAAGAGGGTGGCACCGAGGAAGTCTGCCATGCCGCCGCAGACGGCGGCTTCGACCGGGCCCAGCAGGATGGCTGCGGCAGCCACCGGGATAAACGCAAACCCGATCTTCATGTTCCAGGTGCTGATGGAGACGAAACGGCTGAGGACGACCTCCATGGCGATGAGCACGCCGAGGACGACCAGTTTCTGAACACTGATGCCTTTCTTCATAATGCAAAACTCCTTTCTCGTCGCCGTGAAAGGAGTTTATCGACATCCTTTTTCGGCAGCGGACGCGGGGCAGCACCGCGGCAAGCCTTCGTTCCGGGGCGACATCCCATCCTCCGGACACTTAACGCGCTGCTCCTACTCTGACCAGAAAGTATTCTATTAACAAGTTGATTGTACCCTACCCAGCCTCCATTCTCAACGGGTTTTGCCCAAAAAGTTTTTGCTGATGCCCATCAATTCCACTGATGCTAGAAAGCGGGTGCAGCCTCTGCCGGTTCCTCCTTCTTCGGCACCACGGGCTCCATGTTTCTCGCGGTGAGCCACTTGCAGAGCTCGGTCGCCTCCGCCTTCGTAAAGGAGATGCCTTTCGTCATCTTCTCGTGACGCGGATCCCATTCGCGAATGTCGAATTTCGGCGCGCTGCCGTTCCAGGAGACGACGTTGAGCTCTCTCGTCCATCCGTTGTTGCTCTTGCGGAGCACGCCGATGTGTTCGCGGATGTCGAAGAGGAATTCCTCGTTGTCGTTGCGATAGCCCGCCCTGCTCTCGTTGACCATGGCAGGGGCCGTTTCCATTGCCTTTGCGTATTCGTTTTTCATCGTTTCTTTCCTTTCCGCGTCCCGCTGCGGAGAAGTAAGGAAAGTATATCGTAAATGTTAATATATGTCAATAATAACTTATATTATTTTTACATTTCAGGCAAAACAAAAGAGACAGGCACGCTGCTGCACAGTGTACCTGTCCCCTTGTGTTATACCGAATAGTTATGCGCCTTCTGAAGCACCATTTCCTTTACCTTGATGAGGCGGACCTTCGTGGAGTTCTCGTTCTCCTCGAGCTTCATGGTGATGTAGTGGATGTTGGTCTCCAGATCGGGGATCGTGGAGTACTCCAGGGCGTTGACGCGCCGGCGGGTGCTCTCGATCTCCTCTGCCATCAGCTGCATGGTCTTTTCGACTTCCGCCAGCTGCAGCATGTCCTCGAAGACCGCGGACAGCTTGCCAAGCGCATCGTCCAGGTCGCCGGACGTCTGCGCGAAGGCGTAGGGAACGATGTCCTCCCCGCCGCCGGAAGTCGCGAAGCTGTACTGGGGCACGTTGACGCTCATCACGTTTTTATACGTCAGATCCAGGTCCACGGTGCGTCTTGGATACAGCAGCGCCTGCTCCAGCATTTGGGGCGACATGACGGCGCTGGCAGCGGACAGGCTGGCGAATGCTTCCGTAAGCCCCTCCTCCACTTTTTTACGCAGCTCCTTATTCTGTTTTACGATGTCCATGAACTGGCGCATCAGCTCATCGCGCTTATCCTTCAGCAGCTTGTGACCGCGCCTGGCGGTGGTCAGGCGGCCTTTGAGCTGATTCAGCACCATTCTGGTCGGTGTATAGTTTGCCACGGCAGATCTCCTTATTGGGCGGGAAGATACTTGTCGATGAGCTCTTCCTTGATCCTCTTCAGCTCCGTTCTGGGCAGGATCTTCAGCAGATCCCAGCCGAGGTCCAGGGTCTCCTGGATGGAACGGTTCGTGTCGTTGCCCTGATTGACATACTGTTTTTCGAACTGTTCAGCGAACTTGGCGTACAGCTTATCCGTGTCGGTCAGCGCCGCTTCGCCCAAGATCGTCATGAGCTCCTTGGCATCCTTACCGCGCGCATAGGCCGCAAACAGCTGGTTCATGGTGCCGGCGTGGTCCTCTCTGGTCTTGCCTTCGCCGATACCCTTATCCTTCAGACGGGACAGGGAGGGCAGCACGTCCACGGGAGGAACGAGGCCCTTGCGGTACAGTTCCCGGGACAGGATGATCTGTCCTTCGGTGATGTAGCCCGTAAGGTCGGGAATGGGGTGCGTCTTATCGTCTTCGGGCATCGTCAGGATGGGGATCAGCGTAATGGAACCCTTCTTGTCTAAACGTCTGCCCGCTCTTTCGTACAGCGTGGCGAGGTCCGTGTACAGGTAGCCCGGATAGCCGCGGCGGCCCGGGACCTCTTTTTTCGCGGCGGAGACTTCGCGGAGCGCTTCCGCGTAGTTCGTAATGTCGGTCATGATGACCAGCACGTGCATATCCTTTTCGAACGCCAGGTATTCCGCTGCGGTGAGGGCCATACGGGGCGTGGAGATGCGTTCTACCGCCGGGTCGTTCGCCAGGTTGGAGAAGACCACGGTACGGTCGATGGCGCCGGTCCTGCGGAAGTCCCGGATAAAGAATTCGGATTCCTCGAACGTAATACCGATGGCCGCGAAGACTACGGCGAAGTTCTCGCCGTCACCCAGCACCCTCGCCTGTCTCGCGATCTGCGCCGCCAGTTCCTTATGGGGCAGACCGGAGCCGGAGAAGATGGGCAGCTTCTGGCCTCTTACCAGGGTGTTGAGGCCGTCGATGGTGGAAACGCCGGTCTGGATGAATTCCGCGGGGTAAGCCCGTGCTGCGGGGTTCATCGCCAGGCCGTTGATATCCTTCATCTCGTCGGGCAGGATGTCGGGACCGCCGTCGATGGGCTTTCCCATGCCGTTGAAGACGCGGCCCAGCATGTCGCCGGACACGGCCAGTTCCAGGGGGTGACCCAGGAAGCGGACTTTGCTCTGGGCCAGGTTGATGCCTCTGGCGTCGTCGAACAGCTGGACGACCGCGGTATCGCCGTTGACCTCCAGCACCTTGCCGTGGCGGATGGAACCGTCGGGCAGTTCGATCTGAGCCAGTTCGTCGTAGGTGACCCCTTCGACTTCTTTGACGACCATCAGCGGGCTGACGACTTCTCTTATGGTTTTATATTCCCGGATCATAGTTCTTCACCTCCCGCTGCGATGGCTTTCGCGATCTCTTCGGTCATCTGGGCGTCTATCTTCTGGTATGCCGTTTCGTATTCCTCGGCGGAGACGTACTTGGCGCGGCCGATCTGCTCTCTGGCGGGCAGACTGAACAGCGCGTTCATGTCGGCGCCCTTGGCCAGGGCGTCGCGGCCCAGATCGTCGTATTTCAGGATGATCGCCAGCAGCATGGCCTGACGCTTGAGTTCGGAGTAACTGTCCACGTCCATGAAGGCGTTCTGCTGCAGGAAGTCCTCGCGGATCATCTTCGCGGTCTCCAGGGTCAGCTGATCCTGGGCGCCGAGGCTGTCGCGGCCCACCAGGCGCACGATCTCGTTTAAGCTGGCTTCCTCCTGCAGGATGCTCATGGCGCGTTCCCGGTTCTTTACGAAGGACTTGCCCATGTTCTCGTCGTACCAGGGAAGCAGGTTGCCGGTGTACAGCGAGTAGCTCGTAAGCCAGTTGATCGCCGGGAAATGGCGCGCGTAGGCCAGGGAGCTGTCCAGAGACCAGAACACCTTGACGATACGCATGGTACCCTGGGAAACGGGTTCGGACAGGTCGCCGCCTGGAGGCGATACCGCACCGATGGCCGTAATGCTGCCGCGTCTCTCCTCGCTGCCGATGGTCTGCACGACGCCGGCTCTTTCGTAGAACTGGGCGATGCGGGACGTGAGGTAGGCGGGATAGCCTTCTTCGCCGGGCATCTCCTCCAGACGGCCGGACATCTCGCGGAGAGCTTCCGCCCAGCGGCTGGTGGAGTCGGCGATAACGGCCACGTCGTAGCCCATATCCCGGAAGTATTCTGCAATGGTGATGCCGGTGTAGATGGAAGCCTCACGGGCTGCCACCGGCATGTCGGAGGTATTGGCGATGAGCACGGTACGCTTCATCAGAGGCTCGCCGTTATGCGGGTCGATAAGTTCGGGGAACTCGTTGAGTACGTCCGTCATCTCGTTGCCGCGCTCGCCGCAGCCGATGTAGATGACGATATCTACGTCAGACCACTTGGCCAGCTGGTGCTGAACGACCGTCTTGCCGGAGCCGAAGGGCCCGGGGACGGCCGCTGTGCCGCCCTTTGCCAGGGGGAACAGCGTATCGATGATGCGCTGACCCGTGGAAAGCGGGATCTCCGGCACGAATTTCTTTACGTAGGGACGGGCCACGCGCACCGGCCATTTCTGGGCCATGGTGAGCTCGCGGATGGTACCGTCTTCCTTCTCGATCTTGGCGATCACCTCGTCCACGTTGAACATGCCGCCCCGGATCTCCTTCAGGGTGCCGTCCGCACCCACGGGGACCATGATGCGGTGTTCGATGGCGCTGGTCTCCTGGACAGTCCCCAGGAAATCGCCGGCCTTTAAGAAGTCTCCTTCCTTGGCGGTGGGAACGAACTCCCAGGTCTTTTCCCGGGAGAGGGCCGGTACGGAGATGCCTCTGGCAATGGTATCGCCGGAGAGCTTACGGATCTCCGTCAGAGGCCGCTGTATGCCGTCGTAGATGCCTTCCAGCATGCCCGGTCCCAGTTCCACGGACAGAGGATATCCCGTCGTTTCCACGACGGCGCCCGGTCCCAGTCCCGAAGTCTCTTCGTAGACTTGGATGGAGGCGCTGTCTCCGGTCATGTTGAGGATCTCGCCGACCAGATGCTGCTCGCCGACCCGTACTACGTCCGCCACGTTGGCATCGGACAGGCCGTCTGCCACCACCAGCGGACCGGATACTTTGATTACTTTTCCGCTCATACTTACTCTCCTGTGATATCGGAACCCACGGCTTTTTCCACGGCGTCCTTCAGGGCCTGTCTGCCCAGACCCAGACTTCCTTCCCGTCCGGGGATGAGGATGATCGCCAGCTGGGGATCGCTTCTGAATTTATGGATGGCGGGCTGCAGTTCCTGCGCCCACGTCTCCTCGATGTATACGATGGCGTAGGGAACTTCGCCCTGAAACACCTGTTTGAACGCAGCGGACGCCTCTTCTGCCGAGTTCACCGGGAACGTATCCAGGCCCAGAGCCTTGAACCCGATGACGGTGTCGCTGCCGCCGATGACTGCTATTCTATACATTTACGTCACGCAGCCTTTCCTTGATCGCCTCTGTGGAGATGCCGCAGATCTTGCCCGACAGCACCATGCGCAGATCCATGATCTCCGTATCCAGCGACGCCAGATAGGAGACTACCGCATCCGCTCCGAAGGGCACGTAGCGGGTATCCGCCAGGCATGCGGTAAGCGCATTGTCGCAGGCAAGTTCGAAGGGCGTGATCTTCCATCCGCCCATGGCTTCTCCCGCAAATTTCGAGGCGCTTTCCAGCGCTGTCCCCGCATACAGATCCGTTACGTCCGTATCCGGCCAGCGGGACAGAAGCACGTCCGGATCGATGCTGCCGCCCTCCGTGAGCGCAAACTTCAGAAAATCCGCGCTCTTTCCCATGCGGACGGACCGCACGTAGGAATTCAGGTTGGCGCAGTCGATCAGAAGGCGGATATAGTCTTCCGACGTGCCGCCCAGCTCTTCGGCGCATTCCCGCATTTCCCGGAAATACGCCAGGTCGAGACCGAAATCCGAAAGCTGGGGATTCTGGGTCTTAGCCAGCGTATCCGCCGCTTCCGTCATAGCGTCCTTCAGAACGCCGGAAGCGGTCTCGGATGCGAACAGTTCCCGGATCTCATCGACCGAGAGCCGCCCTTCCGAAGAGAGCATGCCGGACACATCCTGGTCCCGGGATGCGTTCTTCACCAGGATCTTGGCGTTGTGATAATCGTATTTCAGCCGGAACAGATCCAGCAGCGCGCGCTGGGGCAGGATGCCCGCCAGATCCTCATAAACAGCCGCACGGATGCGTCCGAGGGACGCGTCCACCGTCTGGGGCGTGCTCAGATCCAGATCCGTATAGCCGTATTCTTCCGCGATCTTCGCCGCTGCCTGGGCGTTTTCCGCCTCTGCCATGCGGGCGAAGGCTTCCGCGCCGATCATGTGCGCTTCTTTTCCCCGCAGCATGGCGGAGATGCAGAGGTAATCGTTATCCCTGATCTTGGACAAACCGTACCTCCTCTCTTACCCGAACAGCATCGCCGCGACCTGCGGAACGAGGGCGTCTTTCTGCGCGTCGATCAGCGTACCGATGCTGCAGTTCGTCTCGACGCTGCCGGAACGGAGCTTGCATCCGCCGTCGATGTCCGCAGGCTCTTCGCACAGCGTAAGCTGCGCCTTTCTTCCGGCTTCCGCCAGCGCCTTGTTTACATCATCGCAAAGCCCCCGGCCGAAACGGGCCAGGTCTTTCGCGTTCAGTACCAGCTCCTCTTGTCCGGATACGCTGGCCCGGCAGGCCAGTTTTACCAGAAAGGCGCGGTACGTCTCTTCATCCATGTTCAGCAGTTCCTGCTGCGCCGCCTCGAACGCTTTCTGCATCAGGGACTGTTTTTCCTCCAGCAGCGCGCTGCGGGCACGCATGTCGGCTTCGCCCTTCATGCGCTTGATCAGCTCGCCGGCTTCCTTTTCCGCTGCTTCCAGGATGGATGCGGCCGCGTCTTTGGCCTGTTTCTCGTATTGGGCATCGATGACGGCGCAGTTTTCGTCCGCGACTTTCTTAATGCCCGCCGCCTCGGTCTGCGCGTCTCTCAGGATGCGCTCGGCGATCCGTTCTACTCCATTGATAGCCATTTCGCTTGCCTTTCGTCCTACGGGATCTTCCTATAGCGCTCTCATCAGCAGGATGACGGAAGCCAGCAGGGAAAGGATGGCGTAGAATTCAACGATACCGCACATGATGGTGCCCTTGAACCAGTCGTTGGGCTTCTTTGCCACGATGTTGATGGAGGACGCCGCCACTCTGCCCTGGGCGATCGCGGAGAGCAGGCCGCCCAGCGCCATCGGCATGCAGGCAGAGAAAATGGCCAATCCCTGGGTCACCGTAAGGGGAACGATGCCGCCGGAGAAGGCGCCCATGGTATACAGCGCGAAGAACCATACAACGATGCCGTACAGGCCCTGGGTGCCGGGAAGCACCTGCAGGATGAGGCACTTGGAGAAATGTTCGGGAGCCTGGGACAGAAGGCCCGCAGCGGCTTCACCGACGATGCCGGTGCCCTTGGCGGAACCGACGCAGGACAGACCTACAGCCAGCGCTGCGCCCAGGAAGGCGAAGAACAATCCGTTGTAGGATTCGATGAACTCAAGCATGTTTTTACCTCCTTAAATACGCTATTCGCGTTCAGTAACGTTGTAATATCTCGTCTGCACGTCCAGGGGACGGAAGGGTTTGCCCCCGTCCTTATAGAATCTGTTGAAGAATTCCAGACACTGCAGTCTCAGATCGTGTACGTAGCACCCAAGCAGGTTGAGCGCAAAGTTCAGCAGGTTGCCCACCATCGAGATGAGCACGAAGAACACGATGTTCCCCGTAACGCCGCCCAGGGTGTTGAACACCTGGGAGATGACGCTGCCTGCCAGCATCAGAGCCATCAGACGGGCGTAGGACAGGATGTCGGAGAAGTAGCCCGTTACGCCGTTGTAGACCGTGCCGACGATGGACGTGACCCGGGCAGCCCCCTTGTTCTGCAGCACGCAGCCCGCGATGAGCAGCACCGCGCCAGCGATGAGCAGCACCGGCTTTCCGGCCACATTGCCGATGCCGGTGACCGCGCCGACAACGCCGAACAGGATCGCCCACCAGGCGAATTCGTCGAACAGGGCGCTCTTGAACTCCCCTCTCTTGAACTTCTCCTTGACGCTGACGATCATGCCGGTAAAGATCTGCACGATGCCCAGCGCCAGCGAGCCGAACAGGATGGCGATGGTGTCCTCCAGCGGCGTGAACAGCGCCGGCATGGTAAACGTGCTCTCGGGATTGAAGATCTTGATGGCCTGTGGAATGAAGTCTCCGAAGAAGCCGCCGGTCGCAGCGCCCCACAGGAAGGTGGAGATGCCGCACCAGACCAGCAGTTCGCCGAAATCTCTCGTGCCGCCTCTGGCTTTCATCTTCTTTATCATAAGCATGCCTGCCGCGAACATCAGGATGCCGTAGCCCATGTCCGCCATCATCATGCCGTAAAAGGTAATGAAGAAAGGCGCCATGAGCGGGTTGGGATCCACCCCGTCGTAAGCCGGCAGGGAGTACATGTTCGTGATCATGTTCATGCAGCGGGTGAGGATGTTGTTCTTCAGTTTGACCGGAACGTCCGGATATTCCTCCGGCGCCGGATCCTCGAACTCCGCGTGCACGATGTAATGGCCCAAGACGGCTTCCAGACCGGGGACGTCCTCCTCCGGCACCCAGCCTTCCATGGCGAAGGAGCTCTCGGAGTTGAGCATGCGGCTGCGGCTCTCCGTCTCGTACAGTTTCGTTGCCAGGCTGTCCCAGCTCTGCTGGATGTACTGGCGGTAAGCCGTCTCGCTCATCAGTTTGCCCTTGGCCCGCTCGATCTTGATCTCGTCGTATTCGACTTCGTTGTCGATGCGTTCGACGTTCTCCTGCGGGGTCCCTGTGAGGTTCATCCGCTCCATCGGGTTATAGCTGAAATTGCGCAGGGCATCCTCCGCCGCATCGAATTCATCTCTGTGACAGACCAGCAGGCAGTACTGCAGAAACTTATCCGAAGAGACGGGAATGAGTTCGCTCTCCGGAGCAGCCAGCGCCAGCGCGCTTTCCACATCCGCCTTCGGCGCGTCCGCGGGAAGGCTGCAGAGCGTAAACGAAACGTGCTCCGTGCCCTCGTATTCCAGCGGCATGTCCAGCGTAAGCCAGGGCTGCAGCGCCGTCTTTTGCGTCTGCAGTTCCCCGATCTCGTTGTTCCATCCCTTGATCTCCCCGTCCAGCCGGATGACGCGGTTCGCGCTGTGCAGACAGCTGTTGAGCCGGGCATCGCTGAGGAAACTCTCCAGCGGCGCCTCGGGTTTGGGATCCAGCAGTCCCTTTTTCTCCGGGAAATACCGCTGCATGATGTCCAGAGCCGCACTCAGCTTGTTCTGGTTGACCACCAGCATGTCTGCAGGAAGACCGGTCTTGTCGTAGTTGTTCGTGCTGAACACCACGACATCGCCTTCCGCCTGGGGATAATCCGAGATCTCGACTTTGCCGAAGCGGAGCAGATCGTCCAGGAAAGCATCCTTTTCGCTGCGCAGTCCGATCAGACGGACGCGCTTCATCTTCTGAATGCTCATAGATCTTCCGCGATCCTTTCCGCGATGAACCGGGCAGCATCGGGAAGCTTGCGCTCTGCCGCGCTGCGGAGCCGGGCGATGGCATCTTCCGAAGCCCGGTCGATGTCCGTGCAGGAGGCCTTGCCCACGAGCTTCGCGTTCTCTATGACTTCCGCCGCAGACTTCCTGGCCTTTTCGGATTCCTCCTCAAGCTTCTGTCTGCCGGCAGCAGCCGCCTGTTCCGCAGCCGTTTTGGCTCTGGCCTTCTCTTCCGCGATGAGCTTCTTCGCGTCCAGTTCCGCCTTTTCCACCATTTTCATGGATTCCAGTGACATTCGCTTCACTCTCCTTGCGTGAGAATATAGAAAAAGGCCGCAAAAAAAACGATACCGTCCTCTGCGCCTCTTGCTTCTTATCTGTATTAGTATATCACAATCTCTCACCTTGCGGTAGAAGATTTGTCCGTGTACACATTACCACAGGTGTGGTATATTTGTCAACTGTTTATTAAAATAGCATCACTGTTGTTTTGTTTCAACAAACTATTTGTGAAATATATGACAAATAGCAACAAATCGTGAAGGATATGCAGGACTTTAAAGCGACAAACAGAAACAATGTCGTTCTCCTTCTCTTTTTTGTTCACAAAACCCAAATATTTGGTATAATATATTCGTACAGGTGTGCCGTATTTTTTGAACGACCTGTTCGAAACCTGTCGCAATTTTTATCTTTATTTTTAGGAGGTTTATTTTCTATGGAAAAGAAAAGCACCAAGACCGCCTATCTGGTAGCCGTAGTCATCATCATCGCACTGCTGGCTTTCCTGGGCACGTCTTATGCGAACAAGCCCATCATCGTAGAAGATGCTGAGACTCCGTTCGCAGGAACGTTCTGGTCCCTGCTTCCCCCGATCTGCGCCATTGTACTGGCACTGATCTCTAAGGAAGTGTATTCCTCCCTGTTCTTCGGCTGCCTTATCGGCGCATTGCTGTATACACAGTTCCGTCCCTGGGAGACCATCCTGGCTCTCGTCGGTTCTGACTACGGTCTGCTGTCCGTTCTGTGCGACTCCTGGAACATGGGCATCATCATCTTCTTGGTCGAACTCGGTATCATCTCCGACCTGATGAACAAGGGCGGCGGCTCCGAAGCATTCGGACGCTGGGCCAAGACCAAAGTTAAGAGCAGAGCATCCGCACAGCTCATCACCATGCTGCTGGGTGTCCTCATCTTCGTAGACGACTATTTCAACTGCCTCACCGTAGGCGCCGTTATGAGACCGGTCACCGAGTCCCACAACATCTCCAGAGCGAAGCTGGCTTACGTTATCGACGCCACCGCAGCTCCGGTCTGCATGATCGCACCGATCTCCTCCTGGGCTGCTGCTGTTTCCGGCTATGTTAACAGCGACAACGTAAACGGCTTCCAGCTGTTCATCAAGCAGATCCCCTGGAACTACTACTGCATCCTCACCCTGGTCATGATCGTGGTCATCTCCATCAAGAACATCGACTACGGTCCCATGCTCCAGCATGAGTACAACGCCCAAGTAAAGGGCGACCTGTTCACCACTGAGCACAGACCGTTCGAAGGCGCAGACGATTACGAAGCACCTTCCGACAAGAAGACCTCTGTTGCCGACCTGCTCGTACCCGTTATCGTCCTCATCATCTTCTGCATCATCGGCATGATCTACACCGGCGGTTTCTTCGACGGCGCAGCCTTCACCGATTCCTTCGCGGATGCGGATGCAGCTCTGGGCCTGTCCATCGGCGGCACGCTGGGCATGATGTTCACCTTCCTGTACTTCTGGTGCAGACGCCTGATCGGCTTCGAGAAGAGCTTCGACTCCGTTCCCAAGGGCTTCATCCAGATGGTATCCCCCATCCTCATCCTGACCCTGGCATGGACGCTGTGCTCCTTCACCAGATACGCTATGTACTCTGCTGACTACGTAAGCGCGGCTCTGGCCAACGCAGGCTCCCTGAAGAACTTCCTGCCCGCCGTCATCTTCATCATCGGCGCAGCGATCGGTTTCGCGACCGGTACTTCCTGGGGCACCATCGGCATCATGGCTCCGATCGTCGTATCCGTATTCAACTACGACGTAGAGCCCGTCCTCTGCACCATCGGTCTGGCGGCAGCCTGCTCCGGCGGCGTTATGGGCGACCACTGCTCCCCCATTTCCGATACCACTATCATGGCTTCCGCAGGCGCACACTGCTACCACCTGAACCACGTGTTCACGCAGCTGCCCTACGCACTCACGGTTGCTGCTGTTGCGTTCGTATCCTTCATCCTGGCTGGTCTCATCCAGCAGGTATGGATCTGCCTCATCATCGCCATCGCTCTGATGATCGCAACTCTGCTGGTCATCAACAAGATCGAGAGAAGCAAGAACCACGATATGTACAAGGCAATCGACGAAGCTTACGCCGCTCGCATGGCCGGCAAGTAATCGAAACCTGTCTTATCCAAACCGGGTCCTTCGGGGCCCGGTTTTGTTTTTCGAACAAAAATAATCATTTCGACAGCTATCATCCGTTATTATCCGAACGTTCGACTTTTTGCCATCAAAATCGTTTCAAATTCACACCGATTTCGTTGTAATTCCAACCCCCGAAGTGTAGAGTTAGACTGTACGAAAATGAACGCTGCTCTATTAAGGAGGCATTATGAAAAAAGTCGCCATCATCATGGGGTCCGACAGCGATCTGCCGGTGGTCAAAAAAGGCACCGATCTGCTGAAGACCCTGGAGATCCCCTTCGAAGTCCACGTCTATTCCGCCCACCGCACGCCCGATCAGGTCCGCGATTTCGTCGCGTCCGCGAAGGCGAACGGTTTCGGCGTTATCATCGCCGCTGCCGGCATGGCAGCGCACCTGGCCGGCGTCATCGCCGCAGGCACCACGCTCCCCGTCATCGGCATCCCCTGCAAGTCTTCCGTTCTGGACGGCATGGACGCCCTGCTGTCCACCGTCATGATGCCCCCGGGCATCCCCGTGGCGACCGTTGCCATCGACGGCGGCGCCAACGCGGCTCTGCTGGCGGCAGAGATCCTCGCGCTCGGAGACGAGGAACTGGCCGCGAGACTGCAGGCGAAGCGCAAAGCCGATGCGGATAAAGTCCTGGACAAGGACGCCGCCATCATGGAAAGACTGTAACAGGAGGCAGCTATGGGAGGTTTCTTCGGCATCACATCCGGAAAAGACGTCGTACTGGACGTATTCTTCGGCACGGACTATCATTCTCACCTTGGGACGAAGCGCGGCGGCATGGCCGCCTGGGACGAGCAGATCGGCCTGCAGCGCGAGATCCACAACATCGAAAATTCCCCGTTCCGCACGAAATTCGACCACGTGCTGGACGAGATGAAGGGGACCGCAGCCATCGGCTGCATCTCCGATACCTATCCGCAGCCTCTGCTCATCCGCTCCAACCTGGGCGTGTACGCCATCACGACGATCGGCGTCATCAACAACGCGCCGGACCTCATCGACAGCTACCTGTCCTTCTCCGGCGGCCACTTCGGCGTCATGACCGGCGGACAGGTGAACGGCACCGAGCTGATCGCAGCGCTCATCAACCAGAAGAGCACGTTCGCGGAAGGCATCAGCTTTGCGCAGAAGAGCATAGAAGGCACGGCCAACATCCTCATCTTAAAGGACGACGGCAGCCTGATCGCAGCGAGAGACCGCGTGGGCAGACTGCCTGTCAAGATCGGCAAAGACGAAGACGGCTTCGCCGTTTCCTTCGAAGACTTCGCCTACCAGAAGCTGGGCTACGAAGATTATAAGGAACTGGGCCCGGGGGAGATCGTGGAGATCACCCCGAAGGGCATCAAACAGCTGAAGGCCCCCGGCAAGAAAAAGCGCATCTGCGCGTTCCTTTGGAGCTACTTCGGCTATCCGACAGCCACCTATGAAGGGGTCACCGTGGAATCCATGCGCTACCGCAACGGCGCCATCCTCGCGGAAAACGACCTGGCGAGAGAAGGTGGCAAGGAGCTGATCGACAGCATCGACTACATCGGCGGCGTACCCGACTCCGGAACGCCCCACGCCATCGGCTACGCTAACCGCAGCGAAAAACCCTTCGCCCGCGCCTTCATCAAATACACGCCCACCTGGTCCAGAAGCTTTATGCCCACGAACCAGAAGGACCGCAACAAAATCGCCGAGATGAAGCAGATCCCGGTGCACGAACTCATCAAGGACAAGGCCCTGCTGTTCGTCGACGACTCCATCGTGAGAGGCACCCAGCTGCGGGAGACCGTCGAATTCCTGTATAACCACGGAGCCAAGGCCGTACACATGCGCTCCGCCTGCCCGCCCATCATGTACGGCTGCAAATACCTCAACTTCAGCCGTTCCATCAGCGACATGGAGCTGCTGGCCAGACGGGTCATCCTGGAACTGGAAGGACCAGAAGGCTTCCAGCACATCGACGAATACGCGGACGGCACGACCGAGCGCGGACAGAACCTGAGAAAGACCATCTGCGAAAAGTTCAACTTCGCTTCCCTGGAATTCCAGACGCTGGAGGGCGTCGTCGAATCCATCGGCCTGCCGGAATGTGAACTTTGCACCTATTGCTGGGACGGTAAAGAATAAGGAGAGACCCCATGAAAAATTCCAGATCCGAAGCCTACGCCGCTGCCGGCGTGGACATCACCGCGGGCTACAAAGCCGTGGAACTCATGAAGGAAAGCGTCCAGAGCACCTACACCGAAGGCGTTATGGGAGACATCGGAAGCTTCGGCGGACTGTTCGCCCCCGACCTCACCGGCATGAGCCAGCCCATCCTCGTCTCCGGCACCGACGGCGTCGGAACAAAGCTGCGCCTCGCCTTCCTGATGGACAAGCACGACACTGTCGGCATCGACTGCGTCGCCATGTGCGTCAACGACATCATCTGCTGCGGCGCCAAGCCCCTGTTCTTCCTGGACTATATCGCCTGCGGCAAGAACGTGCCCGAGCGCATCGCCCAGATCGTCAAGGGCGTGGCGGACGGCTGCCGGCAGGCGGGAGCTGCCCTCATCGGCGGCGAGACCGCGGAGATGCCGGGCTTCTACCCCGAAGATGAATACGACCTGGCAGGCTATTCCACCGGCATCGTGGATAAAGCCGCCATCATCGACAATAAGACCATGGCGGAAGGCGACGTCATCATCGCTCTGCCCTCCTCCGGTGTCCACTCCAACGGTTTCTCCCTCGTCCGCAAGGTCTTCGACGTGGAGAACGCCGATCTGAAGAAAAAGGTAAAGGCCCTGGGCGGCAAGTCCCTGGGCGAAACGCTGCTGACCCCGACCAAGATCTACGTCAAGCCCGTGCTGGCGCTGCTGAGAGAAGTCAAAGTCAAGGGCATCTCCCACATCACCGGCGGCGGCTTCTACGAGAACATCCCCAGAAGCATTCCCGACGGCCTGTGCGCCGAGATCGACAAGGCGGCCGTCAAGGTGCTGCCGATCTTCAAGCTCATCGCCGAGACCGGAAACATCGACGAAAGAGACATGTTCAACACCTTCAACATGGGCGTGGGCATGAGCATCGTCGTCGCAGCCGAAGACTGCGAAAAGGCGCTGGAGATCCTGCGCGCGAACGGCGAGGAAGCCTACCGCATGGGACGCATCGTCAAGTCCCCGGAAGAAGGAGTGAGCATCGTTGTCCGCTAAGAAAGAACGCAAAGCGAATATCGCCGTGCTCATCAGCGGCGGAGGCACCAACCAGCAGGCCATCCTGGATGCGGAAAAGGCAGGCGCGCTGCACAGCGGCAGCGTTAAGCTGGTCATCTCCAACCGCAAAGGGGCCTACGGCCTCGAGCGTGCGAAGAATGCCGGGGTCAAAGCCGTTGCCGTGACCCGCAAGGACTGCGGCAGCCAGGAAGCCTTCGAAGCGGAGCTCATCCGCCTGCTGGACGAAGCGAAGACCGACCTCATCGTGCTGGCCGGCTGGCTCGCCATCCTCAGCGAGAACTTCACCAGGCATTACGAAAAACGCATCATCAACATCCACCCCGCCCTCATCCCCAGTTTCTGCGGCGAAGGCTTCTACGGACTCAAGGTCCACGAAGCGGCATTGGCCAAGGGCGTCAAGGTGAGCGGCGCCACGGTACATTACGTGAACGAGATCCCCGACGGCGGCGAGATCATCGCCCAAAAAGCTGTGCGGGTGTATCCGGGAGACACCCCGGAAAAGCTGCAGCTTCGCATCATGAAGCAGGCAGAATGGAAATTGCTTCCCAAGGCCGCAGAAGAGATCTGCGCCCAGATCGTCGCCGGGACCCATCCCGGATTCAAGGAGGATTAGACCTATGGACATCTACAAGATCCACGACATCGCAGAACTCATCCGCGGCAATTCCTACGTAGGCCGCGGCATCGTGCTGGGAAAGAGCGAGGACGGCAAGAACGCTGTATCCGCCTATTTCATCATGGGCCGCAGCGCCAACAGCCGCAACCGCATCTTCACCGTCAAGGACGGCGAAGTCTTTACGGAGCCCTTCGACGCTTCCAAGGTCGAAGACCCCAGCCTCATCATCTACGCGGCGCTCAGAAGCTATCAGAGCCACCTGATCGTGACGAACGGCGACCAGACCGACACGATCTACGAGGGTCTGCAGAAGGGCAAGTGCATCCGCGGCAGCTTAAAGAGCCGCTGCTTCGAGCCGGATGCCCCGAACTTTACGCCGCGCATCTCCGGCGACATCGAATTCGGCGAAGGCGATTTCTGCTATCACATGAGCATCCTCAAGAGCATCGACGCGGAAGGCAGCGACTGCGCCCGCTACACGTTCGACTACCCGGCCAAGGCTGGTCTGGGTCACTTTATCCACACCTACGTCTGCGACGGCAATCCCATCCCCACGTTTCAGGGTGAACCGGAGAGAGTCGCGATTCCTAACAGCATCGATGAATTCACCGACAAGCTGTGGGATGCCCTCGATGCGGACAACAAGATCTCCTTATACGTAAGATATACGGATCTTGAAACGAAAGAATATAAAGAAAAGCTGATCAACAAGAACTGCTAATTAAGAACTGTTCGTTATCGTTTAATCACATATGCCTGAGGGGTGGCGCCCAAAGAGGCTCATCAAGCGAATGAGCGGCGCCGCGACAACCGAGTCCGCTCCCGTCGCGGCCATGCGAATGAGCGAAGATGAGGATGTGTTGGGCGACAGGACCCCGAAGGCAAAAGGAGATCTCTATGAAAGAATTCGAACTCAAATACGGATGCAATCCGAACCAGAAACCGGCCAAGATCTACATGGCGGACGGATCCGACCTGCCCGTGCAGATCTTAAACGGCCGCCCCGGCTACATCAATTTCCTGGACGCCTTCAACTCCTGGCAGCTCGTCAAGGAACTGAAGGAAGCTACCGGCCTGCCCTGCGCAGCCAGCTTTAAGCATGTGAGCCCCACCTCCGCCGCCGTCGGCAAGGTCCTTCCCGAAAAGCTGAAGAAGGCCTGCTTCGTGGACGACATCGAAGGCCTGGACGACTCCCCCATCGCCTGTGCCTACGCAAGAGCGAGAGGCACCGACCGCATGTGCTCCTTCGGCGACTGGATAGCTCTGTCCGACGTCTGCGACGCCACCACCGCGAAGATCATCAAGAGAGAAGTCTCCGACGGCGTCATCGCGCCGGGCTACACCGACGAAGCCCTGGAGATCCTGAAGGCCAAGCGCAAGGGTTCCTACAACGTGGTGCAGATGGATCCGGACTACGTGCCCGATCCCCAGGAGACCAAGCAGGTCTTCGGCATCACCTTCGAACAGGGCCGCAACAACTTTAAGATCGACCGCGCGCTGCTGTCCAACATCGTGACTGCAAACAAGGAACTTCCCGACGACGCTGCCATCGATCTCATCGTCGCGCTCATCACTCTCAAGTACACCCAGTCCAACTCCGTCTGCTTCGCCGTGGACGGCCAGGCCATCGGCGTCGGCGCCGGCCAGCAGTCCCGCGTGCACTGCACGAGACTTGCCGGAAGCAAGGCCGACACCTGGCTGCTGCGCCAGTCCGACAAGGTCCTGGACCTGCCGTTCAAGGAAGGCCTCGGCAGAGCTGACAGAGACAACGCCATCGACGGCTACATCAACCAGAACGAGCTGGACGTCTGCGCCGAAGGCAACTGGCAGAGATATTTCAGCAGACAGCCCGAACCCTTTACGAAGGAGGAACAGAAAGCCTACCTCGCCACGATCGACGGCATCGCCCTCGGTTCCGACGCTTTCTTCCCCTTCGACGACAACATCGAAAGAGCGAAGCTGTCCGGCGTCAAATACATCGCGGAGCCCGGCGGTTCGGTCCGCGACGATCTCGTCATCGGCGCCTGCGACAAGTACGGCATGGTCATGGCCTTTACCGGCATGCGCCTGTTCCATCACTAGGAGGCAAACTATGAACGTAATGGTCATCGGAGGAGGCGGGCGCGAGCACGCCATCATCAAGAAGATCAAGGAAAACCCGGAAGTGACCGCCATCTACGCCCTGCCCGGCAACGGCGGCATCGCCATGGACGCATACTGCGTAGACATTAAGGCGACGGATCTGGAAGGCATCAAAGAATTTGTAAAGGGTCACCCGGTGGATTACGCCGTGGTCGCCCCGGACGATCCTCTGGTCCTGGGCTGCGTCGACATGCTGCAGGACATGGGCATCCCCTGCTTTGGGCCCGAGGCGAAGGCAGCCATCATCGAAGGCAGCAAGGTCTTTTCGAAGGATCTGATGAAGAAATACGGCATTCCCACCGCGAAATACGAGACGTTCGACGATATGGAAGATGCCCTCGCTTATCTGGACAGCGCCCCCATTCCCACCGTCATCAAGGCGGACGGACTGGCTCTGGGCAAGGGCGTCATCATCGCACAGAGCACCGGAGAAGCCAAGCAGGCCGTCATCTCCATGATGCAGGATAAGCAGTTTGGCAAGAGCGGCGAGCGAATCGTCATCGAAGAGTTCCTGGAGGGTCCGGAAGTGTCCGTCCTGTCCTTTACGGACGGCAAGACGGTCGTACCCATGATCTCCTCCATGGATCACAAGCGCATCGGAGACGGCGACACCGGTCTGAATACCGGCGGCATGGGCACCATCGCCCCCAACCCCTACTACACGGAAGACGTGGCCAAGCGCTGCATGGAAGAGATCTTCCTGCCCACCATCGCCGCCATGAACACCGAAGGCCGCACCTTTAAGGGCTGCCTGTACTTCGGCCTCATGCTCTGCGCCGACGGGCCGAAAGTCATCGAGTACAACTGCCGCTTCGGTGACCCGGAGACCCAGGTGGTGCTCCCCCTGCTGGAAAGCGACCTTCTCACCGTGATGCAGGCCGTTACGAACGGCACGCTGGCGGAGACGGAAGTCAAGTTCAGCGACAAGCACGCCTGCTGCGTCATCCTGGCATCCGAAGGATATCCCGTCTCCTACAAGAAGGGCTTCCCCATCAGCATTCCCGCGGACGTGCTGCCCTGCACGTATATCGCGGGCGCGAAGAAGGAGATGGGCCAGCTGGTCACCTCCGGCGGCAGAGTTCTGGGGGTCACCGCGGTAGCGGACAGCCTGAAGGAAGCCATCGACGCCTCCTATGCCATGGCGGAGCAGATCCGCTTCGAAGGCGCCTACAAACGCTCGGATATCGGGGCAAGAGCCCTGAAGGCAGTCAGATAAAGCCAGTTGTTTTCACGGAAAGGACAAGAAAAGAAACATGGTTTACAGAGTATACGTAGAAAAGAAACCCGGATTCGATCTGGAAGCGAAGAGCATGCTGGCAGATCTGAAATCCAGTCTGGGGATCGAAGGCCTGAAGGACGTGCGGATGTTCAACCGCTACGACGCGGAGAACATGTCGAAGGAACAGTTCGACTACGCCGTAAAGTACGTTTTCTCCGAACCGCAGATGGATACGGCCTGCGAGATGCCTGACTTCGGCGATGCTAAGGTCTTCGCCGTGGAGTTCCTGCCCGGCCAGTTCGACCAGAGAGCCGACTCCGCTGCCCAGTGCATCCAGCTGATCTTCCAGGGCGAACGTCCCCTCACCCGCTCCGCCAGAGTCTATGCTCTTTATGGCGATCTGAGCGATGCGGACGTGGAAGCGGTCAAGAAGTACGTCATCAACCCCGTGGAAGCCAGAGAAGCCGCGGCGGAAGTCCCCGAGACCCTGGTCGTCAACTACGACATTCCCACGGAAGTTGCTACCCTGACGGGCTTTACCGCCATGACCGACGCGGATCTGGACAAGTTCATCGCAGACAACGGCCTGGCGATGGACGAGGCAGACCTGGCGATGGTCCGGGACTACTTCGCTTCCGAGCACCGTGACCCCACCATCACCGAGATCAAGATGATCGACACCTACTGGTCCGATCACTGCAGACATACGACATTCAATACCGTCATCGACGGCGTTACGTTCGAGGACGAGCTGCTCCAGAACGCCTGGAACGACTACCTCAAGACCCGCGAGGATCTGGGCCGCACGAAGCCCATCTGCCTGATGGACCTGGGCACCATCGCAGCCAAGGAACTCAAGAAGCAGGGCAAGATGGACAAGCTGGACGAATCCGACGAGATCAACGCCTGCACCATCAAGATGACCGTGAATATCGACGGCAAGGAAGAACCCTGGCTGCTGCTCTTTAAGAACGAGACCCACAACCACCCGACGGAGATCGAACCCTTCGGCGGCGCGGCCACCTGCACCGGCGGCATCATCCGCGATCCGCTCTCCGGCAGAGCGTACGTCTATGCAGCGATGCGCGTGAGCGGCGCAGCGGACCCGACGCGGCCCCTGAGCGAAGCGCTTCCCGGCAAGATCCCCCAGAAGAAGCTCACCCAGACCGCAGCAGCGGGCAACTCCTCCTACGGCAACCAGATCGGCCTGCCCGCCGGCGTCGTGGAAGAGATCTACCACCCCGGCTACGTAGCGAAGAGAATGGAGCTCGGCGCAGTCGTAGCGGCAGCGCCCGCGGAGAACGTCCGCAGAGAAGTTCCGGCTCCCGGCGACGTGGTCATCCTGTTGGGCGGCGGCACAGGCCGTGACGGCATCGGCGGCGCCACCGGCGCTTCCAAGGCCCACGACGTGCACTCCGTCGAGACCTGCGGCGCGGAAGTCCAGAAGGGCAACGCACCCGAAGAAAGAAAGATGCAGCGACTGTTCCGCAACGGCGAAGCGACCCGCCTCATCAAGCGCTGCAACGACTTCGGCGCAGGCGGCGTATCCGTCGCCATCGGCGAACTGGCGGACGGTCTGGATATCGATCTCGACCTCGTGCCCAAGAAGTACGAAGGTCTGGACGGCACCGAACTCGCCATCTCCGAATCCCAGGAGAGAATGGCCTGCTGCGTAGCGGCAGCTGACGTCGAAAAGTTCCTGGCGCTGGCGGCGGAAGAGAATCTGAATGCCGTGCCCGTGGCCCGGGTCACCGATACGAACCGCCTCGTGATGCACTGGAACGGTAAGACCATCGTGGACATCTCCCGCGATTTCCTCAACACCAACGGCGCGGATAAGCACATCACCGCGGCGCCTGCTCCCGCTGTCTGGGACGAAGAGCTCGTCTCCGGCGGATTTGTGGAGAATATGAAGACAGTCGCAGGCGACCTCAACTCCTGCTCGAGAAGAGGTCTTGTGGAGCGCTTCGACTCCAACGTAGGCGCAGCCACCGTTCTGTCTCCCTTCGGCGGAAAGTATCAGCGCACCCCCATCCAGGCGATGGTCCATAAGGTAGCCGTCGAAAAGGGCGACACCGACACCTGCTCGCTCATGGCGTTCGGCTTCAATCCGTTCATCTCCAGCAGCAGCCCCTACCACGGCGCTTACCTGGCCGTCGTGGAGTCCTGCGCGAAGCTGGTCGCAGCCGGTGCGGAATTCAAAGACGTATATCTCACGTTCCAGGAATACTTCGAGAAGCTGGGCAAGGATCCCAAGCGCTGGGGCAAGCCGCTGGCAGCCCTGCTGGGCGCTTACGAAGCCCAGATGGCTCTCGGCGTCGCAGCCATCGGCGGCAAGGACTCCATGAGCGGCACCTTCGAAGATCTGGACGTTCCTCCCACGCTGGTCTCCTTCGCGGTCACCACGGACAAGGTCGACCACATCGTTTCCGACGAATTCAAGGCGCCCGGCCACAAGGTGGTCTGGATCCGTCCCGAGCTCAACGAAGCGGGACTGCCAAAGGGCGAATCCCTGCTGAAGATCTTCGCAGAGGTGACCGAGCTGCAGAGAAGCGGCAAGGCCTGCACGGTCTACACCCCGGGCATGGGCGGCGCTGCGGCAGCCATCATGAAGATGGCCTTCGGCAACAAGATCGGCTTCTGCTTCGCGGAGGATGCGGACCTGCAGGATGTCTTCGCGACCTCCTACGGTTCCTTCATCGTCGAGATGGCGGACGGCTACTGCGAGAAGTGCGCGGCCAAGGTCGCACCCGAGAGCATGCTGCTGGGTGTCACCACAGACGACGGCAAGTTTACCGCGGGCGAAGAGTGCGTCTCCATCGAAGAGATCGCAAAGATCTACGAAGCGAAGCTGGAAGACGTCTTCCCCTGCAACATCCCGACGGACGAGACCGCTCCCATCGAGAAGTTCTCCTCCGATAAGAAGTGCACCGCGGCGCCGGCCATCAAGGTGGCGAAGCCCAGAGTGCTCATCCCGACCTTCCCCGGCACCAACAGCGAATACGACTCCGCCAAGTACGCGGAAGCAGCCGGTGCGGAGGCGAAGATCTCCATCATCCGCAACCTCACCCCGGACGACATTCAGCGCTCCGTGGAGGAAGTGGCAGAAGAGATCCGCAAGAGCCAGATGATCTTCATCCCCGGCGGTTTCTCCGGCGGCGACGAGCCCGACGGCTCCGGCAAGTTCATCACCGCGTTCTTCCGCAATGCGGAGATCAAGGAAGCGGTCACCGAGTTGCTCGAAAAGAGAGACGGCCTGATGCTGGGTGTCTGCAACGGCTTCCAGGCTCTCGTCAAGCTGGGTCTCGTGCCCTACGGCAAGATCATCGACACCGACGAGAACTGCCCGACCGTTACGTTCAACAAGATCGGCCGCCTGCAGAGCAAGATCGTGCGCACCCGCGTCTGCTCCACCATGTCTCCCTGGCTGGCGAAGACCCAGGTGGGCGACGTGTACAACGTGGCCATCTCCCACGGCGAAGGCAGATTCTATGCGAGCGATGAACTCATCCACCAGCTGGCAGCGAACGGCCAGATCGCGCAGCAGTATGTAGGCCTCGACGGTGAACCCTCCATGTCCGTAGACGTTACCCCCAACGGTTCCGCCTACGCCATCGAAGGCATCACCTCCCCGGACGGCCGCGTCTTCGGCAAGATGGGCCATATCGAGCGCTACAGCAAGGGCATCTTCCGCAACATCCCGGGCAACTACGACCCGAAGCTGATGGAAGCAGCTGTGGAATACTTTACGAAGTAGTTTTTCGGCTCTATAACATAAGGGACAGGCACATTATGCCTGTCCCTTTTATGATCGTTGAGTATTGTCGCTGAGAACCGTCCCCGCCGACACGCCGAGACACATTTAGAAATGCGTCTCGATATACTTCTGCATCTTCCGCTTGTCGTACTCGCCCTTGAAATTGTTCTGGAAGCGCTGCACCGTAAAGCTGTTGAACTCCACGATGTTGCGGTACTTAAACAGCCCCAGCAGGAAGGGCACGCCTGCGCACACCCAGCCGAAAGGCGCGGTCTTGATGCAGGCCGTAAACAGCACGAACAGCATGAGCGCGGAGAGGACCACGCCGGCGATCTGCTTCTTCGGCAGCAATGCCTTAACTTTTTCCTCCGCGATGACGCCCTCGCGCACCATCTCGTCCGCAAAGCGTTTTAAGACGCCGAACTGCGACACCGTATTCATCAGCACCGGCACGACGCCGAAGAAGGTGAAAACCACCAACAGCGCGTCGCCCAACAGCTGTCCCATATTTCCGTTCATAAACACACACTCCTCAATCGAGATATTCTTCTACCCATTGTAACATGGATAGGTCGACTTCTGTCGAAAAGTTGCCCATCTTCTTGACCGGGCGGGCATTTGCCCCGTGGTCATCGGAGCCCTTCGACACCAGCATGCCCAGCCGCTTTGCCAGATCCAGCAGATACGCGGTCTGCTCCGGCGTATGGGTGGGATACCAGCACTCGATGCCGGCCATGCCCAGATCCTTCAGCGCCCGGATGACGGCCTCCTGCCGCTGCCGGTACACTTCCGGTTCCTCCCGCTTCGGCGGCTTAAACGACAGCTGGAACGGGTGGGCGAAGAAGGCTTTGCCGCCCGCCTCGCGGATGACCCGGATCGCCTCCGCCGCCGGGATCTTATAGCGGTGGATGGCCTTTACCTTGGGGTGCATCAGCATCTTATCGTCGTCGAACGCATCGACCACCGTCTCGCAGTACCCTTTCGCCACCAGAAGCCGCGCGAAGGACACCTTTCCCACGAACCCGTTGATGGACTGAGCCTTCAGTTCCTCCATCGTCATGGGATAGCCCAGTTCGCAGAACACCTGCCGCAGCGCCTCGTTGCGCCACTCGCGGCGTTCCTGGATATAGGCGAGCGCCTTATCCAGCTCGGGATTGGACGGATCCATACCGTAGCCCAGGATATGCATGTAGTGGGTGCAGCCCTCGAAGCCGGGTACATCCTCCGCATATTCCGCGGAAAACTCGACGCCCCGCACCACGCGGACACCCAGGCGCTTTCCCTCTTCGACTGCCTCTTCCACGCCGCCCATGCCGTCGTGGTCCGTAATGGCCATCACGTCGATGCCCATGGCCTTGGCGCGCGCCACGACAACAGCCGGCGATTCCTTGCCATCGCTGTAATACGTATGCAAATGCAGATCGGGATTAATCATCTATGGAAATTTCCTTGTCTATGCCGAACAGATAGAGCACGGCCTTCTTGACCGGCACCCCGGTGACCCCCTCCAGAGCCTCCCGGTACAGCGCCAGCTGCGGCAGGTAATCCGCCCGCAGCCGCTCCATCTCGGCCTCTAAGTTTTCTTTATCGATATAGTTGGACTTATAGTCCACGAGCACCCAGCCGTCCTCCTGCATAAAGCAGCAGTCGATGGTGCCCTGGACCAGCACCTGCCGGCCCTCCAGCTCGTGGCGGATCGTAAAGGGCTGCTCCTTGTACAGTTCCTTTGCGGCCAGCGCTTCGCGCCCCGTCTGTGACCCGAAGAACGCGCTCACGCGATGCGGGTCCACCGCCGCGAATTCCGCGTCCGCCAGCAGGCCTTTTTCCACAAGATCTTCCATAAAAGCGCGGATGCTCTCCGCATCCTTGCCTTCGGGCGTAAAGGGCAGATGCTCCATCACCGTGTGATACGCCGTGCCGCGGGCCGCGGCATTCAGTCCTTTCTGTGCAGAGAGGAACGCGGGCAGCTTATCCCGGGCAGATGCCGGAAGGATCTGCTCCTGCAGGGTCTCTTCCTCTCCTTCCGCCGTGAGCACCTTCGGCAGAGCCTGCCTTCTTTCGCGCTCCATGGCAGCGATCTGCGACACGCTGTATTTGCGTTTTTCCTTCTGCTCTTCGGGCGGTTCGTAATCGAAGTTCAGCCGGTAGGCGATCTCCTCTTTCGTGACAGGCAGTTCGTCTTCCGCGACATGGAAGCCTTCCGCCAGTTCCTTCGCCAGCTTTCTGCGGTCGAGGGTCTGCGCGGCATGCTGCGCTGTGACCTTCTCCCGCGGCACGATCTCCACGCTCCCTTCCGGCAGCAGCGGCAGCAATGCGTTCACGTAGCCCGAGCAGCTCTCTACGTCACCGGGCAGCGTGCAGGCCGCCCTCTCGAGCACGGCGTCCGCGTGCTTTACGGCAGCGGACATCAGCACGATGTCCTTGGGCCGTGTGAGCGCCACGTACAGCACCCGGATGTTCTCCGCCATCTCCTCCGCATCCTTTTTTCTGCGGATGAAGCGGAGGCTCAGGGGGTCACAGTACAGGCCCGTTCCCGGCTGCATCAGGCGCATCGCGGCGCCGAACGACTTATGGAATTCGGCCTTGCCCATGTGCGTGCCGCCAAACTTTTTCCCGAGCCCGGCCAGCAGAACAAAGGGAAATTCCAGGCCTTTGCTCTTGTGGATGGTCATGATGCGGACGACATCCTCGCTCTCCGACAGGATCTTTACCTGACCGACGTCCACCTTGCCGCCCTTGTCGTTGATGGCGTCCACGTAGTTGATAAATCCATACAGGCCGCCGGCATTGTCCGACTCGTACTGCTGGGCTTTGTCCGCCAGCGCCCGCAGATTGGCAAGCCGCTGGGTGCCGGCAGGCACGGCGGATGCAAAAGAGGCATATCCGCTGTCCGTCAGCAGTTCCCACAGAAAATCCCCCAGGGGCATGTGGCGGGAAAGCATGCGCCAGCGGTCCAGCTTCGCGGCGAACGCCAGGCACTTTTCCTTCAGCGGACCGTCCGGCCCTTCGGTCTGATATTCCGCAAAGACGCGGTTATACGGCATGCGGGTCTCCCCTCTGCCTTTCGCCCAGATGCGGATCTGCGCCAGCTCGGAAGCGGAAAACCCGAACACCGGGGAGCGCAGCACGCTCAGCAGCGGCACGTCCTGGCTGCGGTTGTCGATGATGCGAAGCAGATTGAGGAACACCTGGATCTCCACCGCGTCGAAGTACCCCTCGCTGCGGTCTAAAAACACCGGGATGCCGGCTTCGGAGAGCGTCTTGTAGAACACTTCGCCATCGCCTTTCACCGCGCGCAGCAGGATGACCATATCCCGGTAGGCAAGGGGCCTGTCGCAGTTCTTCTTGTCGTCGTGCACCGTCTTGCCATGGTATTCGCGGATGAGCCGCACAGCGTTGAGGGCTTCCAGTTCTGCGGCCTTCAAGTCCTCGATCTCCTCGTCCACGGAGGGTTCGCTCGCTTCCTGCGGTTCTTCCGGCTCTTCCAAAGCGTCTTCCTCCCCGGGCAGCAGGGTCTCCACCAACGACAACCGCGGCGGATAAGACAGCGGTCCCTCGTAGGAACTGCCCTTCACCAGCGCCTCGTCTTCGGTATAATCCATGTCCGTCGTGTCTGGGGTCATGAGGGAGCGGAACAGGCGGTTGACCAGATCCACGACTTCCTTTTTGCTGCGGAAGTTGCTGTTGAGGTCGATCACCGTTCCGTTTGGATCGGCCCCTGCCTTGTATCTGCGGTAGCGGTCCAGGAACAGTTCCGGCTCTGCCAGCCGGAATTTATAGATGCTCTGCTTTACGTCTCCCACCATGAAGACGTTGTCCGGACGGGACACCCGCTCGATGAGTTTATCCTGCACCAGGTTGCTGTCCTGGTACTCATCCACGAAGATGCAGTCGAACTTTTCCCGGTATTCGCGGCAGACCTCTTCGTTCTCCAGGATGCGCAGCGCAAAGTGTTCTATATCCGAGAAATCCAATAGGCCCAGAAGGCCCTTTTTCGCCCCGTAGAGCGACGAAAACTCCTTCGTGAGGGAAATGAGCGTTCCGAGGGGTTCCGCGCCTAAAACGCGCTCTTTTTCGAGCGTCTCCTCGGAAAAGATCAGGTAGTTTTCCTTCGCGGCCTTTACGTGTTTCTTGCCGTTCTCGCGCAGCGCAGAGACCCGGTCTTTTCTGAGGTCCCAGTCTTCTTTTTCGTCTTTGGACGGCTTCATGCCCGCAAACCGATGACCCGCCAGCGCCTCCGCAGCCTGCGAAAGCGCGCCCTGCGCCGCCAATGCCCGCAGCGAGAACAGATACGCGAGGTCGGCCTCGTTTTTCGCCGCCAGCTTCGGCAGACCGTCCAGCTCGTCTCCCGCCGCCCGGAAATACCCGATCGCCAGATCCAGCCGCCGCAGCGTCTGCTTTCGCGCGAATTCCCGGAACCGGTCTTCGAACTGCCCGGGGTCTTTCAGCAGATCGTCCGTCCAGGCGCAGGGGTCGGGCAGGCTCTGCAGGAAAGTATGAAAGTCCAGGATAAGATCGCGCACCGGGCCGTCGCCCTTGGATGTGGCGTAGCGGTCTAAAAATGCCCGGAATTCCGGTCTGTCCTCCTCATAGCAGCGGTCCATCAGCTCGTCCAGGGCTTCCCGGGACAGGATGGCCTGCCTTGGCTCGTCGCAGATCGCGAGGTTCGGCTTGATACCGATCACGTGGTAGTACCGGTGTACGACTTCCAGCGCGAACTTGTGGAACGTGGAGATATTGGCCCTGCCCACCAGGTTCATCTGGGTGCGCAGCCAGTTCTGCCGGTCGCGGCTCTGTCCTTCCTTCGACAGCTGTTCGCTGAGGGACCGGTAGATGCGTTCCTTCATCTCCGCCGCAGCCGCATTGGTAAACGTGACGATGAGCATGTTCTCTAGGCTCACGCCCTCCTCCAGCACCAGCTGCTGCACCCGCTCGACCAGCACGGACGTCTTGCCGGAACCTGCGGCAGCAGAAACGAGAAGGCTGCTTCCCCTGCTTTCGATCGCCTGCAATTGTCTGTCGGTCCAGGCCATAACGCCACCTCCCAGCAGTTAATTATACACTACGAAAAGGGTGATTTGTGGTACAATCGAGGCATATGGAGGATTTTGACCCTATGAACAAACCGATTATGCTCTGCATCATGGACGGCTTCGGCCTGGCCCCGGACGGGCCCGGCAACGCCATCGCAGCTGCCCGCACCCCGAACCTGGACCGCTTGTTTGCGGAAATGCCCTGCACGAAGCTGCAGGCCTCCGGAAGAGCCGTCGGCCTGCCCGACGGACAGATGGGCAATTCCGAGGTCGGACACACCAACATGGGGGCAGGCCGCGTCGTGTGGCAGGACCTGTCCATGATCAGCAACGAGATAGAAGACGGAACATTTTTTGAAAACCCGGCCTTCGCCGAGGCCGTCGGCCACGTAAAGAAGCATGGCAGCACCCTGCATCTGTTCGGCCTCATGTCCGACGGCGGCGTACACTCCCACATCGAGCACATCAAGGGCCTGGTGCGGCTCGCGGAGAAAAACGGCGTCGAAAGGCTGTACGTCCACTGCTTTATGGACGGCAGAGATACGCCGCCCACCTCCGGCGCAGGCTACGTGGAAGAGATGGAAGGATATCTGGCGGAGGCGCAAAAAGCGATGCGCGCCCTCGGGACTGACGCGAAGTACGCGGTCGGCAGCGTCATCGGCCGCTATTACGCCATGGACAGAGACAAACGCTGGGACCGGGTCAAACTGGCCTACGAATGCCTGACGGAGCCGGTCCTGCCGGGAAACATCTCCGGTAAAGATGCGGTGCTGGCGGCCTACGGCCTGGAAGAGACGGATGAATTCATCCAGCCGCGGGTCTGCAATGGATTCGATGCCATCGCAGACGGGGATGCCATCATCTTCGCGAATTTCCGGCCCGACAGAGCCAGAGAGATCACACGGGCCTTTGTGGACCCGGCGTTCGACGGTTTCGAGCGGAGCGTCGTGCTGAAAGACCTGTGCTACGTCTGCATGACCACGTACGATGCCACCATTCCGAACGTTCTGATCGCCTATCCGCCCAAAGATCTGAAGAACACGCTGGGTGAAGTGCTGGCGGCGCAAAAGCTTACGCAGCTGCGCATCGCCGAGACGGAGAAGTACGCCCACGTAACGTTCTTCTTCAACGGCGGCGTCGAGCAGCCCTACGAAGGAGAAGACCGCATCCTCATCCCGTCGCCGAAGGTCGCGACCTACGACCTGCAGCCCGAGATGAGCGCGTTCGAAGTTGCGGATGCCGTGTGCAAGCGCATCGAAGAGAACTGTCCGGACTTTATCATCCTGAACTTCGCCAACTGCGACATGGTGGGTCACACCGGCGTATTCGACGCTGCGGTGAAGGCCGTGGAGACCGTGGATACCTGTGTGGGGAAGGTGTGCGAAGCCGTTCAGAAAGCCGGCGGCAAGCTGTTTATCACGGCGGACCACGGCAACGCGGACGAAATGCTGGACGAAAAAGGTGAAGTGGTAACAGCCCACTCCACCAATCCGGTTCCGTTTATCTATTGCGATTATACAGGGAAATCCCCGAGAGAACTTGCGGAAGGCGCCCTGTGCGACATCGCGCCCACGATGCTGGACGCAGCAGGCATCCCGCAGCCCGCGGACATGACGGGAAAGAGTCTACTCCGCTGAGAGCACGTGCATCGCGGCATGATACCCGTCTGCCGCAGCAGACAGGATGCCGCCCGCATAGCCGGCCCCTTCGCCGGCAGGATAGATGCCTTTTATGGAAACTTCAGGAGACGCCAGCGCTAAGCCGCCCGCGTCTCTTTTGATGCGTACAGGGCTGGAGCTTCTCGCCTCGATCGCGGTCATCACGGCATCGGGTGCGTCGAATCCTTTCAGTTTTCTGCCCAGCAGCGGCAGCGCCTCTTCCAGCGATGCGCTTACGAAATCCGGCAGGCATTTGTGCAGATCCGTCCAGGTGACCCCAGGACGGTAGGACGGGGACGGTTCTTTGTCACAGCAGTGGGACAAAGAACCGTCCCCGCTGCCGGATCCTAAAAACTCTCCCACTCTCTGCGCCGGCGCCCGGTAAGACGAACCGCCCAGTTCGAAAGCCAGTTTCTCGTATTTTCTCTGAAATGCCACGCCCGCCAGCGGATCGTCGCTGCCGAAATCCTCGGGACGCACGTCGACAAGCAGTCCGGAATTCGCATTCTCGCCGTCTCGTGCCCGCAGGCTCATGCCGTTGGTGCAGAGACCGCCCTCTTCCGATGCGGACGCCACGACCTGCCCGCCGGGACACATGCAGAACGTGTACACGCCCCGTCCCGCCTTCGTGCGCACCGACAGTTTATATTCTGCCGCGCCTATGCCCAGTTCTTCGTGCAGCGCCGCGTACTGCGCCTTATCGATATCCGCCTGGCGGTGTTCGATCCGTACGCCCATGGAAAAGGGCTTCTGTTCCATCCAAAGGCCCAGTCCGTGCAGCATGGCAAAACTGTCCCGTGCGCTGTGACCCAGCGCCAGGATGAGGACATCTGTCACGATCCGCTCCGTTGTTCCTTCCGGGCCGGCGGCTTCGACCGCCGTCAGTTTGCCCTCTTCGATCGTAAGACCTGTTAACTGCGTGCGAAAGCGCACTTCGCCGCCCAGGGCTTCGATCTGCTTTCTGAGGTTCACCACGACGCCCCGCAGCACGTCCGTGCCGACGTGGGGGTGTTGCCGGTACAGAATGTCCGGATCCGCCCCAGCATCCACAAAGCACTGCAGAAGCAGTCTGTGCACCGGATCTTTCGTGCCCGTGGTCAGTTTCCCGTCAGAAAAGCTGCCGGCACCACCTTCGCCGAACTGCACGTTCGTGCGGGGGTCAAGCACGCCTTCGCTCCAGAAACGCTCCACGGCTGCCACGCGCTCTTCCATGCAGGCGCCCCGCTCCAGCACGATGGGCCGGAGGCCCGCCTTCGCCAGCGTGAGCGCCGCGAAGATGCCGCAGGGGCCAAACCCTGCCACCACAGGGCGTTTCGCGTCTTCGGGCAGCACGCGTTTTTCTGGGAAAGAAACAGCGGTCTCCTCTAAAACAGCAGCCTTGCAATGCGAGCGCCTGGCCTCCGCCAGCAGTTCCTCAGGGGCGAATTCGCTGTCCGTCACGTCCAGACTGAACACCCGGTAGACGTCCGGTTTTTCCCTGGCGTCCAGGGATTCCTTCGCGATGCGGATCTGCCGTATGCTGCCGCCGGGCAGCCGCAAGCGCCGCTCCAGTTTCTTCAGCAAAAGGGCCTCCAGCGCCTCCCGCTGCAGTCCCTTGCCTTCTTCCGCTCTTATCTTTATTTCGTGTATCCTGACGATCTGCATCGATCCTTTTTCTCCTATATGCTCTCTGCTGCCGCAAGCCCTGCCGTCCGGCCGCTGCCGAACGCCCAGGTAAGACTGTAGCCTCCGCAGGGCGCGTCCACATCCAGGATCTCCCCGGCGAAATACAAGCCCGGAACGAGATGCGACTGCAGTGCTACCGGATCGACCTCCGCCAGCGCTACGCCTCCGGACGTCGTGTGGGCTTCCTTCCAGCCTTTGCTGGCAACAGGCGTAAATGTCAGGTTTTTCAGCAGGTGCGCAGCCGCTTCGGGAGCTTGACCCTCCCCAGCCAGTTCCAGGACCGCCTCCGCCAGTTTAGCGGGCAGCAGCGCGTCGAGGAACAGGTCGCCGAGCGATGCTTTTCGTTCCTCCAGTTTCATCATCAGATCCATCTCGTGCCACTCCGGCATCAGATCCAGCTGCAGCACAAAGGTCATGCCTTCCCGGTGCCGGTAAAAACCGGAGACGTTCATGACGCAGATGCCGGACACGGAATCCTTATTAAACTGGATCTCTCCGGTATCCTGCGACAAACAGATGCCGTTTTCCGTGCGGCCGCCCTCCGGGACCGCCAGCAGGCGCACCGTGCCGTGCGCTCTAACGCCCGCCAGCTTCGCAAGAAGGTCTGTCTCGGCGCATAGAAAACCAGTAAGCGCAGGGATGGGCCGTACGACCGTGTGTCCCAGGCTTTCTGCAATCTTCAGGCCTCTGCCGTCGCAGCCGTACTGGATGCCGGCTTTGCCGCCCGTCGTCAAGATCACCCTTTCCGCGAGCAACTCTCTATCATCCGCTGCGGTGAGGCGGAATCTGCCATCCGGCGCCTTCGTAATATCCCGCACCTCGAATCTGCAGATCAACTGGGCAGGGCTGCCGCTGCCGGTTTTTCCGAAAGCGCCGCGCTCTAACGCATGCACCACGGAAGCCGCCTGCAGGCTGCGGGGGTAAAGCCTTCCCTCCCCCTCCTCCACGGCATCCAGACCGAGGTGCGCAAAGACCTGCCGCATCGCTTCTGGGCCGCAGTGTTCCAGGACGGACGCAGTAAAACCTGCCGCATCGCCTTTCCCGCTGCGGTAGTCTTTCGCTTCAGCCGTCCGGTTGAGCAGATTGCACCGTCCGTTGCCGGTGGCGTAGAGCTTCTTACCCGCTTTTTCATTTTTTTCGACGACCGCGATGCGCAGAGACCGGCTCCGGGAACTTCTGGCCGCAATGGCAGCCATCAGGCCCGCCGCGCCGCCGCCTACGATCGCGATATCGTAACTTACTTCGCTTCTCATACGATTATTTTAAACTATCCGCGGGAATCGTGATAGAATAATTTCTATACAAAGCGTAACGGAGGTATTGATATATGGAATTCAAAGCATTACAGGCAGAAATGATCAAAGCTCTCAAAGCGGGTCAGAAAGACAGAAAAGACTCCATCTCCATGCTGGTGGCAGCGGTCAAGAAGGCAGCCATCGACGCCGGATGCCGGGAAGACATCCCCGAAGACATGGTGGACGCAGCCATCCTGAAGGAAGTAAAGACCGCCAAGGAACAGGTAGACACCTGCCCCGCCAGCCGGGAAGACCTGCTGGCGCAGTATAAGGCTCACCTGGCAGTCGTGGAGGAGTTCGCGCCCAAGCAGCTGTCCGCAGAAGAGATCAAGGCGCTCCTCACCGAAAAATACGCGGAAGTCATCGCATCCAAGAACCGCGGCCTCATCATGAAGACTGTCATGGCCGACCTCAAGGGCAAAGCCGACGGCAAGGTCATCTCCGCCGTCGTAGGCGAGCTGTGCAAATAAGGGTGTGACCCATGGAATTCGTGTTTCCCTGCGAGCGGGTTCTGGACTCCTACCGCGAAGCTTACGCGGAAGACATTGCGGTAAACAAAGGCGAACTGCAGATGCTGATCCATCCGGACATCGCCATCGCCCGCTCGGAGTCGGAGCGCAAGGGAGAAGGACTTCCCGCAGGCTACGTGCCGGCTACGACGCTGTGGCTCGTGGATGGAGACCGCTTTATCGGCAGGGTCAACATCCGGCACCAGCTCACCCCCAGCCTTTTGCGCTTCGGCGGTCACATCGGCTACACCATACGGCCCTCCGAACAGGGCAAGGGCTACGGCAAACTGCAGCTGGCCATGGCGCTGGATTACTGCCGGGAGCATTTCGGGTTCGAGAAAGTGCTCGTCACCTGCGACGACACGAACATCCGCTCGGCGAAGACGATCGAAGCGAACGGCGGCGTGCTGCAGGATAAGATCGAGAACGAGGTCGAACCAGGGGTATTCGCGCTGACCCGCCGATATTGGATCGCATTGTAGCAGCGGCCTTTTCCGTTTCGCAGAATAGATGGCATTACAAAAGCCGGCCCCTCAAAGGGCCGGCTTTGATCGTTACGACTTAATACTCCCCGCTGTCCACGCTGTCGTCGTGCTCGGCGAACAGATGGTATCGCTTCAGCAGGTCCGCGTCGCAGCTGGCGGCGTGGGACGCGCCGAGATCCAGCATGTCGCCCCGGCGCAGGATCTTCTCCTCTTCGCGAATCTGACGGGCCAGCCAGTCGTTCTTGCGGTCATCCTTCATAAAGGTCTCCGACAGACGGGAGACTTTCTCCGCCTTCAGGGAAGAGCTCGTGGAGCGGCTGCCCGCGAAGGCGCTCTTGCCGAAGCTGAACTGCTTGCCCTCCGTCTTGTATTCCCCGGAATTGCTGTTCTTCAGGGACTTTACCGGGTGGGGCTTTTCCTGCTGCGCAGCCGGCTGCTGCCAGGGGTTCGAGCCGCTGGATCTCTTCTGGCTCTGCTTCGCTGCCTTCGCCAATCTGCTGAAGATGAAGAGGATGACGATGAGCGGGATGATCGACGCGATAAAACCGAGGATCGTGCCAACGATATCGAAGATATCCATTTGCTACTCTCCCTTAGGCTCCTGCGGATCTTTTACGACGGCGCTCAGGGCGCTCAGCGTACCGGCCAGATTGGAGATGTCGGAGGGCACGATGATCTTCGTGGCCTGGCCGTCCGCCATCTTCTCGGCAGCCTTGTAGCTCTCCATGGTGAGGTAGCCTGCGGAAGGAGCCGCTTCGTTGATCATGCGGATACCTTCGGCTCTGGCCTTCTGAACGGCGAGCAGAGCTTCGGCTTCACCTTCTGCCTCGCGGATGCGCTGCTGCTTAACGGCTTCTGCGCGGAGGATAGCAGCTTCCTTTTCACCTTCTGCCAGGGTAATGGCGCTCTGCTTCTTACCTTCGGCGGTGAGGATCGCTTCTCTCTTTTCGCGTTCTGCCTTCATCTGCTTTTCCATGGCTTCCTGGATGCTTCTGGGCGGCGCGATGTTCTTGACTTCTACCCGGCTCACCTTGATGCCCCACTTATCGGTGGCGTTGTCCAGGATAGCGGTGATGCGGCTGTTGATATCGTCGCGGCTCGTGAGGGTCTCGTCCAGGGTCATGGAACCGATGATATTACGGAGAGTCGTAGCGGACAGGTTTTCGATGGCCGCGATCGGTCTCTCCACGCCGTAGGCGAACAGCTTGGCGTCGAAAATGTAAAAGAATACGACGGAGTCCACCATCATGGTTACGTTATCCTTCGTGATAACGGGCTGCGGTTCGAAGTCCGCGACCTGTTCCTTTAAGGACACTTTCTTAACGACGCGGTGGATGATGGGCACCTTGAAATGAAGGCCGGCACCCCACGTAGCCTTATACTGACCTAACGCTTCCACGATCCATGCGCTGGCCTGCGGAACGATGCAGATGCAGCGGATGCACAGAATGATAAGAAGCAAAACAACGATGATTCCTAAGATTACTCCTGCCATCTCTAACTCCTTTTTCTCCTGAATTGACCCATTTATGGGACTTTCCGTATGTTATGATCCAGACAACAGAAAGACCGCTGCCCGGATCCGTATTGATTATATCATTTGTTCGCACAAAAACACAGGGGGAGCGGTCTTTTCGTATTCTGTTCCTGGAGCCCTATTCCAGAGACTTGCCCGTAAGCAGTTCGTAAGCCTGCAGGTACTTGGCAATGGTCTTGTCGACGATCTCCTGCGGCAGCGTCCAGTCGTGTTCATTAGCCTTCAGCCAGTCGCGGGCGAACTGCTTGTCGAACGACGGCTGGCTCTTGCCGGCTTCGTAGCCTTCCAGGGGCCAGAAGCGGGAGCTGTCGGGCGTAAGCATCTCGTCGCCTACCACGACGTCGCCGTCTTCGTCCAGACCGAACTCGAACTTCGTATCCGCGATGATGATGCCTCTCTCCAGCGCATATGCCGCGCACTTCTTGTAGATCGCCAGCGTAAGATCTCTGAGCTTCGTCGCATATTCTTCCCCGTGACCCGGGAAGCGCTTCTCCAGATAATCGATGCTCTGCTCGAAGGAGATGTTCTCGTCGTGGTCGCCGATCTCCGCCTTCGTGGAGGGCGTGTAGATGGGTTCGGGCAGCTTTTCGGATTCCTTTAAGCCTTCGGGCAGTTTGATGCCGCAGACCGTGCCATCCTTCTGATAGCTGGCCCAGCCGCTGCCGGTAATATAGCCGCGGACGATGCATTCCACGGGCAGCATCGTGAGTTTTTTGACCATCATGCTGTTGCCGTCGAAGCGGGGCTGACGGAAGAACTCGGGCATATCCTGCACATCGGTGGAGATCATGTGGTTAGGCACGATGTCGCTGGTAAGATCGAACCAGAACTTCGACATCTGGGTAAGCACGGTGCCCTTCTTATTTACGGTGTTGTGAAGGATCACGTCGAAGCAGCTGATGCGGTCGGTCGCGACCAGGATCAGATAGTCTCCGATGTCGTAGATCTCGCGGACTTTGCCTTCTTTGATGGGTTGATATTCTGTCATGAGTTCCCTCCTGTCCTGCCAATGCAACGTTAACAAAAATAGAATAATACAAAGCGGGAAAGCGCGCAAGGCTTTGGACTGCAAGGCGACGCAAAATTTGACTAATCAGCCGTATTCTAATATAATGATTAAGTTTTCAGAAAGGCTGGATCTATGAGAATTTTGACCGTCATATCCGGCATGCTGCTCGCCATAGCAGGTGCCTTTACATTTGCATTCTATTCCAACGCGTTTACAGGCCTGGCGTTCATCCTGGGTCTCGTCATGCTCATCTCGGGACTGTGCATCCTGGGCGCCTACATCCTGTCCGGGAAAGTGGGCAGACTGCCCGACACCGTTCTCGTGGAAGGCATGGTAACGACGCTGTTCGGATTTGCCGTGCTCAACAACGAGGTCATGGATGCCATGGTCACGCTGTTCTTCGGCACCTGGATGACCCTGTCAGGGGTCACCCGTATCTCCCAGAGCTTCGCCGTGAGCCGCTACCGCCCGAAAGACTGGGCGAAGATCATGCCGCTGGCGCTGGCCGGCACCATCCTGGGCGTCATCATGCTGATGCCGTCCCTCACGAACTACATGAACCCCATGTTCCTCGTGGGCGCCGCATTCATCGTCAACGGTTTCTCCCAACTCATCTACTCCATGTACATGAGAAAACACGAGCTGACGGACCGGGAGATCGAAGCGCAGGAGAGAGCGGAAGCCAGAAAGGTCGCAAAGGCGGAGGAACGCAAACAGCGCAACGCCAGCCGCAGCACGAGCTGGCACGAAAGAGAAGAGCAGAGAGACGAGCAGCGCCGTCAGGAAAAGCGCAGACTGGCGGAACAGCGCGCTGCCAAGATGCAAGAGCTGCAGGAAAGACGGGCGGCCCACCGCCCCGCGGCGGAAGCCACCATGCAGTTTACGCCGGAGGAAGTCGAAGAGATCAACCGCCTGGCCGATGCGCCTGAGGAAACGGTCGAAGATGAACTTCCCGTTACCGAAGTGCTGCGTCCGAAGACGGTCGTCGAGCCGGAAGAGCCCGCCCCGGAGGAAACGCCTCTGGAAGAAGCGCTGGAAAAGGCAAAGGCGCCGGTCTGGAACCGTCCGGAGAACATCCCCTCCCTCCGTGCGAAAAAACTGGAGGAGGAAGCTGCGGCAGCCCCGGCAGCGCCGCAGACAGAGGAGGAAATGCCCGACCCGCTGGCAAAGCGCGCCGCCGTTAACGTCGAGAAGATCGAAGAAGGTCTGGAGAGCGTGGAGTTCGAGCCCGTGGAACTGCCGGACGTGGAACTGGAATCCACCGGCGGTGAAGCGGAAGAACGGCAGGAGATCATCGAAAAGCTGGAGACCGAAGTCAAGAAGGACGACCCCTTCAGACCCTTCGAAGCCTTAAAGCTGGAAGACCTGTTTGGCGAGGATTACGTGCCGCTGCGCGAGAAAGATCCCAAGGAAGCCACCCGCTTTACCCAATCCCTCAATCTGGATTGGACGAAACACCAGTAAAACAAAAGCCGGCCTGCGCAGCCGGCTTTTTTGTACCCGTTTTTATTCGTTATCCTTCAGCACTCTCAGGAAGTTTCCGTGGCAGATCTTGTCGATCTCATCGTCCGTAAACTTGCCTTCCAGCGCAGCTACGATCTGCGGGAAGCCCGCAAAATCGCCGAACTCCAGCTTGGAGCTGATGCCGTCGAAGTCGGACCCGAAGGCCAGCGCTTCGATGCCAGCCTTATCCTTCATGTATTCCAGGTGCTTTACGATGTCCGCGATGGACGTGTATTCCGTCTCTTCCTCGTGCAGGAACGCATCGTAGAAGTTTACGCCCACGACACCGCCGGCTTCGCCCAGCGCCTTCAGCTGTTCGTCCGTCAGGTTTCTGGGATGGTCACACAGCGCTCTGGCGCAGGAATGGCTGGCCGCAAAGGGCTTTTTGCTGGTCTTGGCGACGCCCCAGAAGCCGCCTTCGTTTAAGTGGGAGACGTCCACGACGATGCCGTATTCGTTCATCTTCGCGATCGCGTCATATCCGAAGGGCTTCAGGCCCATCATGTGCTCCGTAAAATCTCTGCGGTTGGGATAGCCCATGCAGTTCTCGTTGTTCCAGATGAGGCTTGCCATGCGCACGCCGTCCTCTTTCATCTCGTCGATGCGTTCCATCTTGCCTTCGACGAAGATGGAATCTTCCACCGTGAGGATCGCAGACAGTTTGCCGTCCGCCTTGTTCTGTTCGATCTCAGCGACCGTTCTTGCCTGACGCACGACGTCGCTGTTCTCCGCCATCGCTTTCTTAAAAAACGCCTTGGCAGTCTTGTAATAATCGTAATACCCAACGCCTGCGGTGTGGTGGCGCTCCGCCGCCTTGCCTGTGGGGATCCAGATGGCAAAGCACTGCGCGAGGCTTCCGCCTGCCGCCAGCTTATCGAGAGAGATATGGCCGGTCCCGCTGCGGAAATCGGCTCCGTTCGTGACGCATTCGACGATCGTGTCGCAATGCAGATCGATGATTTGGAATGGTTTCATAATTAAGCCTTTCTGGTACAAACACCGTCTCTATTTTAGCGATTGAGAAGAAGCGGCGCAAGGCATATAATAAAAATGTATTGAGCTTAACCTTTCGTTTTTCGCAGAGAAAAGGAGTGAATGCGTATGAATATGGTCAGCGAGATCAAAGGAAGTCATCTGTGGTTCGACGGCTGCGACACCGTGGAACTGGCGAAGGAATTCGGCACGCCGCTGTACGTCATGTCCAAGACGGATATCGTCAGCCGCATCAACGAGCTGAAGGAATGTTTCGTAAAACCTTATCCGAAAAACAGGATCGCGTACGCTGCCAAAGCGTTCTGCTGCATGGGCATGTATAAGCTGTGCGAAAACGAGGGCATCAGCATGGATGTCGTCTCCGTCGGCGAGCTCTACACCGCCATGAAGGCCGGCATCGATCCGAAGAAGCTGGAATTCAACGGCAACAACAAGCTGCCGAAGGAGCTGGAAGCTGCCATCGACTACGGCGTAGAACGCATCATCATCGACGGCGAGCAGGAACTGGCGCTCATCGAGCAGATCTGCGAAAAGCTCGGCAAGAAGACCGATATCCTCATCCGGGTCACCCCCTGCGTCGAGGTCGATACCCACGACTACATCGTGACCGGCCGCAAGGATTCCAAGTTCGGTCTGAACATCGAGCCGGAATTCATCTATCCCTACGTCAAGAAGGCCATCGACTCCAAGTGGGTCAATTTCCACGGATTCCACTTCCATCTGGGATCGCAGATCTTCGACGCGAAGCCCTTCATGGATGCGACCAACGTCATGCTGGATCTGATGAAGGAGACCAGAGAGCGCTTCGGCTACACGGCAGACGAACTGAATCTGGGCGGCGGACCTGCCGTTACCTATATCAACGAGGAAAGACCTCCCTACAGCTACTATTACACCCCGGTGCTCAAGCGCATCGAAGAGTGGTGCAAAGCGGAAGACTACGCGATGCCCGCGATCATCTGTGAACCGGGCAGATCGATCGTTGCCGAAGCAGGCCTGCAGCTGTACACCGTCGGCATGACGAAGGTCGTTACCGGCATCCGCAAATACGCAGCCATCGACGGCGGCATGCCCGACAACATCCGTCCGGCTCTGTACGGCGCCAAGTATAAGGGTATCGTCGCAAACCGCGCGGACGAAGAGCCCACCGAGACCGTTACGATCTGCGGCAAGTGCTGCGAGGGTGACTCCGATATGATCATCCGGGACAGCAAATTCGCAGACCCGAAGACAGGCGACATCATCGCGGTCTTCTCCACCGGCGCCTACGGCTACTCCATGGCGAACAACTACAACCGCAACCCCATCCCCGGCGTCGTGCTGGTGGAAAAAGGCAAGGCAGAGTGGATGGTAAAGCCCCAGACCTACGAGCAGATGATCGCCTGCGACGTGATGCCCGAATCGCTGAAATAAACAGCATACCGATCATAGACACGAAAAAACCGGCCGTTTGGCCAATGTCATTTAGATAAGAATAACGGAGAAGATCTCATATCAAAAGCGATATGAGATCTCAGACTGAAGACAAAAGGATGTTGCAACTTTTTACGGCTGCAGCATCCTTTTTGTTTGTTGTCCTATCATCCCTGGTCGAATTCTCTGCCGTAATCGGGCAAAAGCGATCAGACC